>Ga0209725_1000286_pt1 | contig 30959 bp, 26 predicted proteins | sample I18A1metaG_FD_184145 | JGI IMG/M metagenome (GOLD analysis project Ga0209725, IMG submission 184145) | Lake sediment bacterial and archeal communities from Gulf of Boni, Indonesia to study Microbial Dark Matter (Phase II) - ​I18A1 metaG... | ecosystem: Environmental > Aquatic > Freshwater > Lake...
ATCTCGAAGCTCAATGTTTCCACGATCTGGAGAACTTGAAATGCTTAACTTGCCTTATGACCATAGAGCTGTGGAGAGCGAGATAAGTGTTCAGCAACGTGGTCTTTCTCGGAGAAAGACCTCACCTTAGGAAGCCAGTTCTCATCGAGGGTCTCCCAGGGATAGGGTTCGTGGCGAACATCGTTGCCTTGCACTTGATCAGCGAGTTAAAGGCAAAGAAGTTCTGCCAGATTGATTCTTCTTCCTTCCAAGCCTTCTCACTGACATCTCAGGGAGGGAGCTTTCGCCATCCAACGAACGAGTTGTATTACTCTTCAGTCCAGTCGATGGATAGAGATCTCATAATCCTGTTCGGCAACTCTCAAGCAGGTGATCCTAGAGGGCAGTACGACCTATGCAAACGAATCTTGGATGTCGCTCAAAGCCTAGGATCAGAGTTTGTCTTGACCATAGGAGGGCTGAGAAGAGAGTCAATCTCATCTGAGCCTCGGGTGTTCTGCGCAGCATCTGATAAGGAGATCCTCGATACAGCAAAGAGTCTCGGGGCAGGCGTCATGCGTGGTCAGATCTATGGAGTTGCAGGGCTCCTGATAGGACTCGCAAGACTAAGGAAGATCAAAGGGCTATGCGTCTTATCCGAGACTTCCGGCCTTTTCGCCGATGTCGCTGCTGCGAGATCAGCGCTCAAGTTCACTTGCAATTTCCTTGGTCTGAATATTGACCACTCACGCCTTGATCAAGCGATTGAGGAAAACAAGCGATTGCTGGATTCTTTTGCAAAGTGGAGGCCTCCAGAAAGGCCCAGCTTTCGATTTCCCAGTCCGGTCTAGTCACCTTGTTTCCTTCACGAACTCATCGAAAACCTTCTTGACCCTCTCGGCTGCCGGTCCGGAGCCTTCGATCAAGCCTTTCTCTGTCAACCTTATCTTATCCATTACAACTATGACTCCGGCTTCCTGCACAACCCGAACTAGATTTGGAAAGACACGTTCCAAACGTTCGGCCAAAGCCTGTAGATCGAAAGGCTTCTCGATACTCTGTATCTGCTGCACTGACTGCCCGCTGAGAAAGAGCCTGCGAATGAGCCCACCGCCTTCATCCTTTGCGTTCGCGAGGCATATACTGAGCGTGTCAGTATCGATTCCAACCAATGTTCCGGCGAAACTTTTGCCTTGCGTTGTGAGAATGGTTACAGGTCTTTGCAGGAGGGAAGCAAGTTCTTCCATGAACCTTCTGTCGGCGACCGAGGACAATCAGTCCACCCTGCCACAAGTTCCCCATTCACATATTAAAGTTGAGTCATTCATCTGAAAGGTTCTTTGGAGAACAAGGAATCACAGGATTTGAAACGCTTAAATTGATCAGACGTTCTTGGAAGAACGGTGGCCGCCGTAACGTAGAGACCACAGAGTTCGCGGAACTTGGTAGCGTATAGGCCTGAGAGACATCTGGTCTCGGCCAATGGAGCCTAGGAAGCGCGAAGGAATTGTCGCGCTTGGGCAGAGGCCGGGTTCAAATCCCGGCGGCGGCCCTCAAAACAGAGTTCAAAACTAAGATGCTCAATGTCTATTCATGCGTGAACGGGGACGATGCAGGTGAAGAGATTCTTCGACTTCACGGATCTGCAGCCAAGGAGACCAGCGCACCCGACCTGACGGTGTGGCTTCGTCCAAGGTGTAAGAAAGCAAGCCACCACAGCGTGCTGGGTCTTTCATCGAAGAGCAGCGGTTCCTTCTACCGTTGTGTCAGCGCGGTCACGTGGATATTCATCTGCGCCTCGTCAGTTGTGGCCTGGTAACCACTCCTCCTTATCTCTTGCATTGATAGCCTGAGCCAATTTCCGAAGGATGCCGGATCAGTGTTGTCAGGGTCCATAGAGGAGGTTCCACTGTAACCTTTGCTTCTGGCAATTTGGACAAGTATGTACTTTGTAGCCCAATAGTCAAGGGCGATGGGATCTATGCTTGCCGCGATGACGTTAACCCTTGTCGCGCTATTGTATGATGCCCTTGGGCCAGCTCCTGGAACAGCGTTAACCCATATTGCGTCGAGGATATTCAATATGGGAAATCTTGTCTCAACCATTTCGGTTCCCATACCTCCCTTACCTACGGTATTGTGTGATCGCGCTCCAAGTTCTCTTGTCAACCTATCAGATAGTACGCCCATGTAATTCTTCACGCAAGCTGTGACTCCATAGGTACTATGTGACTTCAGAACAGGAATATTGATGACCTTCAGTCTTCCACTGTTATAGATGTGCATTTGCGGGTCGTATACTCCAAGCTTAAAGCTCACATAGGTCCCAAATTTCGTTCTGAACTTTGGGTACGAAACCATTATTCCTGTCCTAGGATTGACTGTTGAATTGACAACGTAGCCGTCTTCCATATCGTTCTTATCGTACTCGTATACCTGCTTTCTTGTTATAGTGTCCCACAAGTATGTTGAGAGCTTGTACGAGCCGGAAAACATACCCACTACCTTCAGGACCGATTGAGACTGATCTTCGGCGTTGTTTCTGCTCCAGTCAAGACTTCCCCCGGTACCGGATGACCCATATTGAGCCTGTCCGTTGTCGGCTACAATTATCTCACCAGTGAAGCCGTCCGGATGGTTCACTATGCTTTCAAGTAGGGCCTTGAGAAGGTCGGTGTTTGTTCCTCCTCTCTCATCCCACTGGCTGTTGACTTTCACAATGATGACATCGTCACCTGCGATCAGGCCAGTCGGGCCCTTGTTCTTACTCAGCTTTGGCGATTTGTAGAACAGAAGGCCCTTATTTCCCATGAGGTTTATCAGCTCGCCAACTCCGCCGTCGTTCCCAGAAGTGTTTCTCACCACAAAAATATCCGAGGCGGATCTCGATGCTGTCAATCTCTCTGTCAGGATGACATCTGCGTTCTCTTCTGGAGCCTTGTTCAGTCCAAGTTCCCACAATATCCCTACCCCAATGATCATCAAGACTAACGCCATGGCTACGAACTTCTTTCGTTTAATAGACCCTATCCCTTCTCTCTGTATCGAGATAAATGAGAAAACGTAGGTTGCAAGCCACAAATGGCCATTCGCCATGGCGGCACGTTGGCATGGATAAGACGCTCTGGACGGCTTCAAACCAGTCCGGAGTAGAAACCAGACTAAACTTAATAGACCTATCAGAAAGGAACTATGGCGCAGCCATTGTGGGAACCTCTTCAGGATCTTCAACGTTTGCTCAAGATCCTAATCGGTCTGGTTTGCGCTGAGTCTGAAGTCGTCTCAAACAAACTACTAATGCATGAGCAAGAGAGACCCGCATCAGTCGGAAGCGGAAGGCACCCTTCTGAAGTCCATTCAATACGTTTCAACCGCTTTCTCTTGAATCCTTGACTTGGCTCTAATATTCCTTATTCTCTTGTTCTCCAGGCTGTTGGTGAGCATCGTTTTCATAGCTCTCATCAGTATTCCGCCTCTGGAGTTGCCCGGTAGGCCCCCGTGTCTCCAACCCTATGCCTATTGGCTGTAGCGAAATCGTTCGAATCCACAATGGTTATTTTTGTCAGGGCGTTGTAAGAGTGTGGTTGGGCCGGTAGTTCAGCCTGGTATGCCATCTCCAAGAGAATGGGCCAAAGAACGTCCGGTTTGCAAGGCACGAAAGCCCACGAGACCGGAAGGTCGCGGGTTCGAATCCCGCCCGGTCCACCATCACGCCGCTACGCTTGAAACGTGCGTTCGAAGAATCCCTTCTCCATAAGGCAAGCCAACTCATTCGACATTGTCGCTACGCTTAAGGCTCGGTAAGACAATCTTACCATCTATGAAAAGAGAAGAGGTGCCGGAGCTGACTCGTATCAGCTCTAAGGGTCAGGTCGTGATTCCATCCCGTCTAAGGAAAAGACTGGGCATAGAGGCAGGCAGTGTGTTCGCAATCCTGACGCCACGGAAAGGTGATTTCGTTGTTCTAAAAAGAGTCAATAGTGAATTGCTTCAGGCAGATCTGCAAATCTTCCAAGAAGTCGAAAGAGCTTGGAGGGAGATTGAACGCGGAGAGGCGCGTCGGGCTGGAAGAAAGGGATTCCTTGAAGAGCTTGAGACTTGGTAACCGTCAAAGAAGTTGTCTGGACCAAGAAGTTCGAGCGTGAGTTTAGGAAAGTCAGAGATAGAGCGGTCAAGGACCGCGTGAAGGAGCAGATCGCAAAGATACTTGATAGCCCAGAAACTGGTAAGCCTTCGCGATTCGCCTTGAAGGGCGAACGATCTTTACACGTTCCGCCATATAGGCTGATATATGCCGTACAAGGCGAAACACTGTATCTACCTAGATTCGAACACAGAAAGATCGCCTACCGATGACTCGGAAACTTCTGTTTCCCGTATGAGTGTGAGTCGTCTGCTTTGTAAGGCGCCACGTTCTTTCTCACACCCCTGCTGTATTCGGCACCACGAACATCATAGAAGAAATGCCATGCTTGAACTAGAGAAACAGCTGGGAATGGTGTAAAACGTCTGAGGATCCGTCAAGAGTGAGAATCAACATTCTCGTACGAGTTGAGTAACTGGCTCACTCCTGCAATCGGCCACAATTGGCACAGAACCCGGTTGCTTCGGCAATCTCTGCGCCACAATGGATGCAGAACTTCTTGGGCTCAATCCCCTCCGCGATACAGTGACGCGACATCGTGACGCCTTCTTTGGGCTCGGCTCCAGTCACAGGTTCCGGGAGAGGAGCCTCTACAGTCTTGGGAATGGGCTTCTGCTCTTCTACCGGCTTGGTCTCAGGTAGCTGTGGCTTGGACTGCATTTCCACTTGGAGTGAGAAGCTTGGGGTTATTTCCGAGGGAGGAGGTGGGGCGGTTTTCTTTCGCTTGTTCGAACGGTAGACAAGGAACCCGCCGATCGCCAGGCCAAGCACAACTATGATGGTGTAGACCGCTGTGTAGTCTTCCGTCCAGACTGCCTTTACTACCTTGGGTCCGTTCATTCTGATCGTTACGGTTTGGTCGGAGCCCGAAGCGTCACCACTCCAATGAGTGAACCTGAAACCTGTCAAGGGGCCTCCGACCCTTGTGAGCGATAGGGAAACCTTGGCGAAAGAGCCTTCATCATACCAGCCAGAGCCCTCAACATTTCCGTACTCCGAGAGTGCTACAAGCCTGAATCGACTCTTGTAGGAAACTTTCAGGGAAAGCGACTTAGAGGTGTAGATCTCTATCTTCCTCGTATTCTCGGTCTTCTCGTCTATCTGCCATTTCTGGAAAACATGTATGGAATCCTCCGTCTGAACCGTGTCTGAAGCCTCGAACTCATAGCGCCTGAAAGGTGAGAGATACAGCGTCCCGGGCGCGGTCTCTTTGCCATCTATCTTCACCGGTGTCTTCGCAGTCGACTCCAATGTTATCTTGAAAGCTGGGCGGAATGTAGACACGCACCTTTCCAAGACCGGCCTGTATGTGTACTCTTTCGCAGTGTCACAGACCGCTAGGAATACCCAAAAATGAGAATCCTCTTTGATGTGAACAGTAATGGCTCTTTGATTCTCCTTCCCCAAAGTCAGCTCGTAAACGGAATGATTGCCGATCTTTCGATCCTTCTCAGATATGACCTCATATTCCGGAGAAGTCCTCAGGAGATACTCTTTGAAAGAAATCCCCCATTCTTGCGCCGAATCATATCTGAGTTCTGGGTAGAAAGAAAGGCCCATAGCGAAACTTCTGTCTGGACTAGTGATTCTCAAGAACTCATACGAGAGAGGAGCGTCAGATTTTGTCGTGAGCTGCTGCCATCCTACCGGAATCTCTAAGACAACGCCCATGATGCCCCGAAACTCCTTGTAGCATACTTCGTATCCCCTTTCTGTCTGTCCGTTTACAAGAATCGCTGCTGTGGCAAATTGTGCTGCCAATACGAGGAGAATTGACGCAGTAATCTTGCACTTCAACTCGTGTTGATGACCTCTCTCGGAAATGTTCTTAGAAGTCTTAAAGCATTTGCGCAAGGTGTTTCACAGGAAGTTGTCTGTTCCTTGTCATGATGTCCTGTGTGGATGTGAATGGCGTGTTGCTGCGTAGGCCTGAACTCTGAGGGCTCGTGGACATAGAAGGAGGCGGAGAAACTATCTCTGATGATCCATGAGTTTCGTACAGGCTGTGACCTCTCCTTTAGATGGAGTTCTGTGTCGCCTGATCTTCAGTCAATTTGATGTACCGAAGGTGTCTAGCGCTTGCGTGGAAGGTCGAGAGGGGATGGCGGGCTTGGTTTACGTCGTGACGCGAGAATTGCGAGGGATGCAACGAGCACTACAACTACTGCCATTAGCAAGAATATGATGATTAGGCTGTATTCCGCGAATGTCTCGCCTATCGAGGGAGGCTTTCCCTGCTTAATGGTCAATGCGACCGTTGCATCGTGAGTCTTGCCTCCTCCGGCCGCAATTATGGTGATCGCGAAGGTTCCTGTCGCCGTCTTTCGTGATGTCTTTATGGTTAGAGTCGATGTTCCGCCTGGCATGATTGTGCTCTGACTGAAGCTCGCTGTTGCCTCAGTCGGCATTCCTGATGTAGACAGGGCAACTGCAGACTTGAACCCTGCCACGGCATTGATTGTTATGACGAACGTCATCGTTTCTCCCTGCTCTATCTCGCCGGAAGTCGGCGCAACCGTGATTGTGAAATCTTCCTCAGGTGCGGCTTCAATCTCCAAGATCAAATTGGCCGTCTTCGAGACTCCTCCTCCCAATGCCGTCATGGAAAGCGTATATGTTCCAGGTTTGGCAGCTTTTGTCGTGACAATTTCAAGCGTCGATTGGAAAGTCGGATTTGATGAGGGTGGATTGAGAGTGTATGTCACTCCGGCAGGCAGCCCCACAAGGCCCAGACTCACAGGCTGAGCTGCACCACTGACAAGCGAGACGACAATGACGTATGATGTGGATTCACCAGCTGTTACTTTCTGAGTTGGAGGAGACACTGAGATAGAGAAGTCAAAGGGAGGCGGAGCTGCGGCGACAGTGAAAGACAATGCCGCTTCATTGTTGTATCTGTATGGGTCATCGTAGGAGTAGGGTGAAGGATCTGCTACCCAAAGCATCGTGTGATAGCCCTCAGTCGCTATCCACGGAGTCGCCAAGGTGACTGTCATAGGTACGCCAGTTGGGCCAGGGTAGGTCAAGGTACCGCTACCAAGGAAAGTGCCATCCAGTACAGCTGCGACGCGAACGCTCTGAGGATAGGGCCGGTTTGTGCTGAGTGCCCGGAGCACAACCGAGAATGTCGTCGAATCTCCAATCTTCGGAGATGGTGGACTCATGGCTGGATTGGAAAGTGACCAGTCTGTGATTGGCGCGGTTGGCAGAACTATGAGCTGAACATAATCTGTTCTGGATGATGGAGTAGCTCCAGCCCCTTGCCCATACACGGGGATCGTGTACGTTCCCGGTGCCTTGCTAGAGCTTATTGTGACATATAGAGTTCGAGTGAAAGGAGGGGTGCCTGAAGTGGATGGCGCAAACCAAAAGCTCAATCCTGCCAGCTCAGGTGTCCACGGACTCACCAGGAGCTGAACAACCCCTGCCGGCCCCAATATGAGACTGACAGAGACAGTGTATGAAACCGTCTGTCCGGGAAATGCACTTCTTGTTTCTGGTACAGCGTCGAGTCCAAAGCTCCACGCATAAACTGGAATGACGGAATTTACGATCAGAAAAACCGATATTACTGTGACGAGAGTAAAACCCAGCCTCTTACGTCCCAAGATATATCACATCCATTTGGAAACACGCTTCCATGCCTTTTATGTGTTGTCTTGATCTGTCCGCGCAACTATCTGAAGGCCTAGGAAAGTCAAGAGCTAAGACTAGGACGGAAACTTCCGGTCAGACTGCAAGTGATATTGATTCAGCTAGCACCGTGTCACCAGTGCGCTCTACAGCGGTATCAGATATTCAGGGACCACACATATATTCGGCTTCTCAACGCACATCTAGAGCAGAATCTGACAATGAAGAACAGCGAGACAAGAAATCCTGCAACAAGCGGCCTCGTTCTAACATTGATGTTCGCTCTATTACTGTCTACCATCCTCAGAGCCATAGCTCTTGATGTGACTTACACTTCAACTACCACCTACACGACAAGCATCACACATGTAACTACACAGGAAGTCTTCGAAACCATTACACGCACTCAAACCTCCATATGGTACTCAACATTCACAGACACTTTCACGATGGAGGGTCCTGCGCCTTACATTCAGATAGTGAGTCAGCAATGGCAACGGCCAACGCTCATTCTCGTCCTCTACAACGGTGGCGGTCCAGGCACTGTAAGAATCGCCCTCTATGACGGCAGCGTATACTTGGGATCTACGGATGTCGGAGCGCCACAGCCAGGGCAGACACTGACCTACACCCTGAGAATCCTTCAGACAACTACTGGAGTCGTATACGCCTCGGTCGTTAGCACTCGAGGTTACCCCACAGCGGTTACTACGATGCGCGTCGAAACCTATACCGGGCAAACAGTTGTGGTTGAAACCCGGTTCCGCACAAGATACTTCGTGACAAGCGTAGAGGAGCGCATGGTGGTAAGCACGTTCGTGGGCACAAGGCCGGCAGGGCTCTCTGAGGATCCGATTCAGCTAGCGGTTCTCGCCTTGGTGTTAGCTGGAGGAGCAGGGTTAGTGGGGTTTGCAGCTAGGTTGAGACATGCATCTCGGCGTGAGAAACTCCTGTCCGCTGAGGTCGCTTCAAAGCCGATCTCGGAAGCATCTCCAGCAGCTAAGGAAGTGAAAGAAGTCCCGACGCCCAAGATAGTACTTATAGCGGAGACAAAGCCTCCGTTAGACGAACAAGTGTACAACTACATCATAGAGCATGAGGGCACGATATCGATCTCACAAGCAGCCAAAGCCCTAGCCGTAACTCAAGATGAACTAAAGCAGGCAATTGACCGGCTCAAGAATCAGGGGAAAATAGGTTAGGTTTGGTCGGATGCATGTCTCGTTTCTCTAAGCATGATCTCTTGACTCGCTTCCAACTCTCTCAGCGCATTTGCTGAAGGAAGCTGTTGGGAAACGATTTGAAAGTTCTCCCTTGTCGAAATGCTTAAATGCCATCCTCGATGGGGCATTTGCCAAACCACAAAAAAGACTCCTCTACTGACAGTGATCAATGTTGCGCTTCAACAGTAAGAATCTGCCGGCCCTCGTATTGGTCGCAGCCTCCATTGGCATCGCACTCCTGCTTGTGCCTTTTGAAGTTGTTCGAGTTGAGCCTCAAATAGCAGTTCGAACCGACGCGAGAAGCAGCATGCTCTTATCAACACAGGTCTCAACAATGACGAGCGTCGAACTGAAGACCTCAACAAGCCTTCAAATCGTGCAGGGTGAACCTCCGAATGTTGTTATCACTGATCAAAAGTGGGATCCGCCACTCCTAACCCTATTCTTCAAGAATAATGGGGGGAGCGGCACGATCACGCTGCGATTCACCATTGGTGGAAGCAGCCAGTATGACACAGTCCACTTGAACGCCGGCGCTTCCTCTACCTACACTCGGATCTTCGCAACTCTGGGACGATTCACAGGCCCTCCTGACGTTCAAATCATTTCTCAGCAAGCGGATCGAGGAACGCAAACGCGGACAATCGAGATCCCTTACGGTGTCAAGACCCACACATATCACAACACGGGAATGGTCACAATCACTACCAAGTGGACAGAAACCAGTTACCTCACATTGGCAGCAACGGTCACAAGGCAGATGGCGATTTTCGGAATCCTTCTGGGAGCGCGGACAGCAGACCCGTACGCCAGCTTGGTCATAGTCCTCATGAGCGTTACAGTGGGCGCCTCTGGAATAGCTGCATTCGTGGCAGGACTGAAGGCCGGAAAGCAACCGAGAAGAGTGGAACCGGCCGGAGGCGTGACTGAAGAGCCCAGGTTTGAGGGTATGCTGACAAAGCCAACTTCGCAGGCGTCTGCTGCAGTTGAGGAGGTGAGGGAGGTCTTGACGCCCAAGATAGTTCCGATAGAAGGGCAGGTGCCTGCTCTTGACGATAGAGTGTATGGCTACATCGTGGAGCATGAAGGTGTTATTTCGATTTCGCAGGCAGCAAGGGAGCTGGCAGTCGCTGTCGATGAACTGAAGCAGGCAATCGAGAGGTTGAAGAGTCAAGGGAGGCTGGGTTGACTTGTCTACGGCTCACAAGAGAGACCACATCACAAAAGAAGCTTTGAAGATGAAAATCTACTTAAGATCGTGACCCATACCTCGTGAGGTTGCGCCATGACCAAGATTGCTGTGTTATTCATTGTTTTGGCAGCCCTTCCATTCACAATCACCGAAGCTTACTTCACACACACACTAGGCTCGCCTGTCAATGGTCAAGTTCCTCCTCTGGAAGGGTCAGAGATCTTTCCTGCGATGGATGCTGCCCTGAAAACGCAGCAAACCATCCTTCAGGCCCCAGTCACGGGAGTTCGACGGGTCGTGGTGATTCTCGTCGAGTTTACTGACATCAAGCATACCGAGAGTAGAGGCTCCATCGAGACACGGGTGTTCTCGAGAATGGACGCCTACTGGAAGGAAGTTTCCTTTAACTCCATACAGATCTCAGGATCCTCTGTTGGCTGGTATGGCCTAAGCTACTCTATGGCACATTATGGAGCTGATGGAAAAGTTCGGGATGACCCGAACAACGATGGAAGAAGCGATAGTTGGTGGCTCATACGAGACGCAGTTGAGAAAGCCGATCCTGATGTCGATTTCAGGCAGTATAATCACGTGATGGTGATTCATGCCGGAGCTGGACAGGAAAGCGACAAGAAAAAGACGGATCTGATTTGGTCATGTCGCTACTCATCTCTCCAAATCTTGACCAACGACGGGATCATGATCAAGAATGCCGCTATAACACCTGAGTATGAGATAAACGGAGACACACTTGGCGTGGACTCTCATGAGTTTGGACACGACCTTGGCCTTCCTGATCTGTATGATGTTGACGGTGACGAGGACTTTGTGGGATACTGGTGCCTAATGGGAAGGGGATCTTGGAACGGCCAGCCGAGAGGATCGAGCCCTGCGCATCCCATGGCATGGTGTAAGGCAAGGCTTGGCTGGCTTTCGACAGGCAAGATAAAGACCGTGTATTCCCCCGAAACGGCATCAATCGAGCCGCTTGACAGCATCACTTCCAAGTTTCAGATGCTAAAGATTCCAATCACTGAAGACACTTACTACTTGGTGGAGGTCAGACTCAAACGCGGATTCGATTCATGGCTACCTTCAGAGGGCGTGCTCATCTCTTTGATAGACGAGAGGAAACGGTCGGGCCAAGGAATTGTAAGGGTGATTGACGCAAATCCGAACACAAAGACTTTAGACGATGCGGCATGGACACGCGGCCAAACCTTCAGAGACACGCCAAACGACATTTCCATTGCGGTTGAATCTTTCGTCGGACCAGGCTATAACGTGAGGATAGAACGTTCACCGATTAGCTTCTATTTCACCTTCAGAAGCCAACATAACGTGTGGGTTCGCATCGACAACAGCAACTACTCCATTAGAGCAAATGAACCGTTGAGATTACATCTTCCCGGCAAGGCATACGTGATCGAAGTGCAGCCCACCCTCCACTTGGGACCGGGCTCAAGGATATACTTCAGGCAGTGGAGCGATGGAGACACTTCAAATCCTCGAACCGTAGGTCTATTCCAAGACACTACGCTAATTGCAGTTTACGTAAACCAATACTTCTTAGATGTCAAATCCAAGTATGGACAGGCGAATGGCACAGGATGGTACGACTCAGGCTCCCTTGCCCAGTTCTCAGTCACTCCAACAATTGTGAGTGAAGGTGCGCTACAGTATCAATTCGAGAGATGGGAAGGAGATGCATCTGCCATAACACCCACATCAACCATCTTGATGGATGGACCGAAGGTTGTCACTGCTGTGTGGAGAGCCACGATTCCTGCAGCAGTAGTTCTCATGTTTGTCGTGGTTGTTTCATCTAGTGCAGCAATTCCGGTAGTGATCGTGAAAATTAGGAAGAAGCCTATGAGGACGCCTCTCCAAGCGCAGCTCATGTCATGCCCAAGATGCAATCACATTCTAAGGTGGATCCCTGAACGCCGAAGGTGGTACTGCACAACATGCGCAAAATACGTCTGAGTCACCTATGCTCTCGATCGACTGCGGAAGCCACCACTTGCAAGCCCACATCACTAGCTAGGCCGTTGGACTTCCTTCTGACTTACGACTAAGGCAATCTCTTTCTGGCATCGATCCGTACTAAAGATGCCAGAAAACATGAGTCTGAATGAGGCCTGACACGCGCATCAGAAAACTTGGATCAGTGCAGAGCGCGGCAGCACAATTTCGTCACCGAATCCTTGCTGAATCTGTTGGATTACCGGTCAGGTTAGCCTTCCTTGGCTTTTCAGTCGTCCGATAGCGGCGTTCAGCTCGTCCAAGGATATTCCTAGGTCCTTTGCTGCCTGAGACAGCGCAATCGTGCCCTCATGCTCCACGATATAGCTGTACACCCTGCCATCCAATTCCGACTCGGCTTTCGCTATGGGAATTATCGTGGGCGTCGGAACCTCCTTCACTTCTTTGACGGCAGTAGGCGTTTCAGGAACTGTCTTCGCAGATATCTCTTCGGGCGACGGTTCTGGCCGCGCACCTACCATAAGTGCAGTTCCCCTCACGGCTTTCCTTTTCCTCAAGTACGCTCTCAGCGCAGTAGCAGCGGCCAAAGCACCCACTGCTCCCAGCATTACGACTACTAGAGCGTAGTAGTCGATCCTCCACGCAGCCATGACGGTCTTTGGTGAATTCATAACAATGGTTGACTTAGGCGATGTTGATGACGAGTCTCCGGTCCAACGTTCAAAGACAAGGATTCCAAGATTTGCGGGTGAAGTCACCCAAAATGCCGCAGACGACCCTTCGTCGTACCATCCTGAGCCCTGAAGGTTGCCGAAATCGGATTTGACACTCAACTCATACTGCACCTTGAATTGTGCAGTGGCAGTTATCTGACGGCGATCCGCACGAATCGTTGGAGCATCCGTATCATATCTACGGCCGTCAATGGTCCAGAACAAGAACACATACCTAGTGCCAGAAGGCCCCAGAACTATCCTATCCACCTTCAATGCCACCATGGCGTCAGCATCGTATTCTCCTTCTCCAAGCATCTTGGCATAACGAGCAACTTCACTAGGAGAAGTCCTCAACCAAACTCGGCATCGTGTATAGACTAGGACCGTGAACGATTTGTATCCGCCTTTGGTACTCAGAAAGTACCATTCTGCATGGTCGGGGCCTTTGTAGCATGCGTACGCTGTGAGAAACCATTCCTTCGAGGTGGATGGTGCAGTAAGCTGAATGGAGAGTGCCCGGTAGCCAGCCCCCGAAACCTCCGCTGTTGCGCTACTTCCAAGGACAGCGCCGCCCAGAGGATCCGACCTGTATCCTCCCTCCAATACCACAACTCTGACTAAATACATCCGGTATGGAAACGAGTAGTCGACAGTTACCGTCATAGTGAAGGAGCGTCTCCCAATTACCTCAGAAGGATAGTCAAGCGACACGATACTGCATCCAACTTGCCCCCTTGTCTCCATGCTGAGCAAGCCAACTTGAAGACATATCAGCAGAGATAGCAGGAGAAGCCATTGTCTGCCTTTCGCGGCGATCAAGTTTCTCTCTCCAACGGTCACGAAGGAGAGCAACCCCTCCGCGGAATCTACTCGGACCTAACCTAGGGGCCTTTCGTCAGGTCAAAAGGCTTTTGATTTGAATGATCATGGGATGGAAGACAGTACTTGACGAACTGCTTATGTAGCGATTCTAGTGTTTTCAAGATCATTGGGTCATCATAAGGCTTTTTTTCATAAGGCCATAGAAAACATGCTAAGGTCACTTTCGAGATGAACAGAACCGCATCTTCTGCCATGGATCAGGTGACGACGCAAAGAAAATCCATAGATGACCCGCACGAATCACTACTTGAACAGTTCGTCCGACATGGCATACCTCTCATTGTGAATTCAAATTCATGGTTCAAGGAACTGCGGTATTTGCTGGTTCTAGCTCTAGCTGAAGAGCATCCTTTCAGAATCCACGGCTCATTCCTAGATGACAAGCCCACTTTCAACTGCAATCAGCTCTATAGGCTTGCCAAGGAACTTGGAATAAAGTTCGAGAAGACGAGGGAAGGCCCCGTGATCCTAAGAAAATTGGAGACTCTTCATTACATAGGGAGCGAGAGAAGTGAGAGGACACGATTCCGTACTCAGTACTTCTTGACAGAGAGAGGAAGGGACGAGGCACTGAAGGCTTTCAAGTCGATTGTGGTTATAGCGTATACAAAACTGTCTGAGGGCGAAGCTGCCCCGAAACTGCTTATGAATGCGGGACAAGCAAACGAATCTAGGATTTCGGGACCGAGACGGAGATAGGTCTGTTTAGGGTCCCAAGCCCCACTGAAAAAGGCTCAGCACCACACGCCTTCAGTCGAACAACAATAATGCCGGCTCTTGTCCTCGCTGCTTCTCACCTTTGGCCTTTGGCGTTGGAATTGAGAAGCGAACTACGTCGCTGGATGTGGGCTTTGGCAGGTCTATTATGCTGAACCTCACAATATCTGATGGGACCGCGCTTTTCCCGGCTTGTGTTCGCATTTTGGGAAAACCGTAGTGCCGTACAACTTCGGCCGCCTTCAGAGACTTGGAGTGATCCCAGATGTGCCTTGGGCTAGGGTCCGCAAGAAGATGCGACAGTGCATGGATAACACAAGGGAGCCGAAGTCTCGGAGTCCAATCCTCTCCAAGGAGTGAGACGCATACGACGCCTCGCAAGAACGGGACGATGTTTGGATGGGATATGTCCGTGAGCCACGTCACGATAGGATGCTTAAGCGGATACTCATCTGGAAGTTCCAGCCGGAACTTATGCATCTCGACATATTCCGTGAATGGCCATACTCCCCTATCTGCAAGCTCTTTCACAGGTCCTTTTTCGCACCTACAGTAGCCTTCGTAGACCGAAGGCAGATCATTCATCGGAGTAACCATTGGAAGCCATTGCCTGAGAACCGCTCTCTCCTCACAAAGTCTAGTCTTGAAGACCGTGTTCACCGGTAAGCCACCGCCCCAGTAATGTTGTACGGCATCAGGGCCAGCTGAGCGTTCTCGGTTATTCCCACCGAGGAAATGGTTGAGACATCATCCAGCACTTGCCCTCCATACATCAGATTCACAGTCTGAGGCGCTATGTGGAAAGATGCGCATACTTGCTCCTTCACCTCGCCCACCGTATGCTCAGGAAGAACATCTATCTCACCTAGCCCTGTCTTAGGACCAATGGGAATTTGGGTAAATAGCCGCATATCCTATCACTTTACTCAGCGCAATGTTCAGAGATGGCAAAGAAGGCTTGGTTGAATCGATGTTGCAATCCTGTTGCGAAATCGTTGAAAGATTGCCAACAGTCGACGGAGAACTTACCATCTCAGTAGCGAGACCATACCAATGGTGGAAACCTTGCCAACACCGGATGAGAATGTATGCGACTACGTCGGGGCACGAAGAAACCATGTCGTTGTCCTATGCACTAGAGAAGCATGGGTAGGTGTAGGCGAACTGAAAGGAGCGACCGATCGCGTGAGGATTCAAGGATGAACAGGTTGGTTTCGCGGATTTTCTTCGAACTTGTTCACAACATACAGCGATGAAGTGACGCTTGAGGGTGTCCCTCGAAAACTTGCTTCGAAGACGCTATCGGTCGAGGAACCCGAAGGCCCGAAGCAGAAGACAACTCTCATGGAGCAACAGGCGCCCATTCTAGGCGAAAGGATCCACAAGTGCATCGTGAAGGACGAAGGCGAAATATGACTCTCACCGGCAGTGAGAATTGGCAGCAGCTGAAGACAAGTTGAAGTAATCAATCGAGCAACTAAAGAGCCAAGGAGAGATCAGATAGCGTACTTGGTCCGGTAAGGGAGACCGTCTGCAATAGGCAAGCAAGTTTTCCTCCGCCCCTTGTACAACAAGACAAAGCCCGACGGTTCTAGGCTCTTATGCTATACTGCGACGGCAATGCGGACAATACCATCCTCCTTCACGGGAGTTGTAACTAGCAATGCGATGGCACGTAGGGCACAATCTCACATGTCTCGATAAGGCGATATGCCTGCCTAATACTGTTCTAGACCTAGTTGACCTGCGAGATCTTCGAGCGAACACTGCGACCAGAAAAATGCATGTCACCCCACTGGCTACACCAAACGAGACAACGACTGGCAACAATTGGCCTGACATTTCTTGGGTCTCACTCTTCTGAATAGTCTTGATCTGCTCATTGTTAATATCAACGAGTGAGGCTACGGACGAGGATGATGCATTAAGGAGTGTTTGTACCGGCATATGCCAGACGTTGTCTGGGACGTTCGGAATTATGGTTTGCATGACAGAGGCGTACTCAGGCTTCCCCACTTTCATGAAAACATTCTTGAACTCTTCAGGAAAGCCTTTCTCTCTGATGTATGACTTTGCAGATGCCACAACAGATGGGTTGATCTCCGGGAGGTACTTCGAGAACTCCGGGTACAAGGAAAGCATCCTCTTCAGTTCGTCTCTCGCAGAGTTCAAGTGTTGATTCGATGAACTCAGCTGGAGGATCATGTATCTTGTTTGATGGTCCTCTTTGGCAGCGTAGTATCGAGTCATTGCCTCGGCAGCGGATGTCAGAAATGCTGAGTATCTATATCCTGCTAGCGCCATTTCCTTGCCAACCCCTTCAGGGAGTTCAAGAATTGATGAAGGTATGTTAGGCTTGGGGGTACTCACGACCTGTGTGTATTTCGGATCTGGATCCTGTGCACACACGTATGCGCCGAGACTTGCTCCCAGAGCTCCTGCTGTGAGCCCCGCCATCACAAGCTTGAATATGGGAGCCGCTGCCGTGGCCAAAGATCCTCCCGTAAAAACCAGCGAGATTATCAACACGATCATGGCGGCGAAGATCGAGAATATTGTTGCCAATAGTGCCCCATTAATAGCCTCTTGTGCCATATGCATCTTGGATTCGTCTACGTAAACTGGGATTGTCTTTTCACATGACCCTAGAAGCTGTCCACTCGAATCATACGCGCGTGCCCTTTCCAAAACCGGAATAAATGTGTAGGCTTCATTCTGTTCACGCAGAAACGAAAGAGCGTTCTTTGTGAAGTCCGCTCCTTGGTAAAGTGCCTTTATCCACTTTAAGAAGGCGTCAAGTGATGCAAAGGTAAAATAGAATGTTGAGATATAGAGCAAGACCATGCTTGCTATGATCTCCGTGGTGATGTTTGGATCCAGCCAATTCCACTTCACACTCTTGATCTGGAAGACCTGTGGGTCGAGCTTCTGCCCTGCCTTAACAAGGATATTCCTTCTCCACTCTTGAGCAGGCTCACCATTTATCCTGACATCCAGTCTCCATTTGTGGCTTCCGAACAGGAAGTCAAGCCATCTCTTGGCATCCCTGCCAACAATCTTCTGGGGGTCGTCGGGGAAGACGATCTTGTCCACTACCAGTGTCGCAGATATGTCCCGACCGGTAGGATTCCTCACAGTGACGACCATTTTCCAAGGTTCGCCCAAATAGCGGGGATCTGTGTTGTCTATTGAAACGTCTAAAGCCCCCTCCTCCTTCGTGAGATAGGTTGTTGTCGGAACGAAAACCGTTACAGTAGATTTGGTGCCAACAGTTATCGTGACCGTTGGAGTAATTGTCGTATCCTGCCAGTAAGTCCTAGTCGTAGTGAAATAATCTGTGATAGTTGAAGTGACAGTTATTGTTCGAGCATGGATCGCGCTCGGTATGGTGAGCATGATAAGTGCTATTGAAGAAACCGCGAACAAGATTCGCTTGAACCTCTTTCCCAGATTCTTGGAAAGAGTAGCAAGCATCACAGAGACCGTCAAAGTTGCCAGAAGAGCGAACGAAGCGAAGTTTGTGACAAGTAACACCAACAGGAGAAGCGCTGATAGAAAGGCCAAGAAAGAGATGCTCTTCGAGGTATTCTTGGGCCTGATCTGATATGGCTTACTCTGGCTCAAGGGTTGAGCAGTTTCTTCAGTCCTGATGGTGTTTCTCCCTCCTGTAAAGTACGGATTCGAAAAGAACCAAGGTACCGAGTATTCCTAAGAGCGTTGGATAAGAGGGACTTGACCCTTTGATTGTTACTGTAATCGTTGGAGAATAAGAGGTGATAGTAACGGTTCCCGTGAGATACTTGGTCGCAGTTTGAGTTGGAGCGTAAACGGTCCGCCCAGACCAAACCGTTTGTGTTAGAGTGATAGTCCTAGTCTGGTAGACGGTAACCGTCACATCAGGAACTACGCCGACCACTAATCTTATGTGGGCGGGCATCGTTAGCGGCCTCTTGTACTCGTTTACTGCTTGCCCCATAGAGTAATGGGCGCACATGCAGAACCATAAATAGAACACTCCGGCCGCCGATGGTGCTCTCAATCTTACTTCCGTTATTCTAGTCACTCCGGGATACAGTCCAGGTATCCCGTTGTATATTGGGACATAGTACCCTGAGGGAGGCGGCCAACTGGGAGTCCAAGAGGCAATGAAGAACAATTGGTCGATCTCATTAGGGTTATCAGGTGCCCAGAGCTGATACTGAAGATCCATAAACACCTCCTGCCCTGGTGAAGCTGAAATCTCTTGACCCGGACTGACTGACTTCAAAATGTGTGTATTGCTCAACTTATTCTCAGGTGTCTTGGCGTAGGCTGGAAGCGAGTAGAGCTCAGAGTTTGAGGAAGTGGCGCCACCGAGATTCAATAGCGCAAGACATGTCATGAACACCAAGAACATTCTAGTTGTTCTACGAGTCACAGACGTGCTCCCGTCCAAGACCTCGCCCCAACCATCTGGTACGTGGTGAACCTAAAAAACTTGCCATCATGTCTAGTAGGTACGTATCGAATGAGACTGTGAATGCACTCAGCTACATGTCTCTAAGGCGTCCACAAGTTCACACCGTTATCTTCCAAACCGTTGAAAGCAATGATAGTATGCCTTAGCAACGACACCTCCGGTCTATATCAGATGTTCTTCCTAACTCGACAGAGCGACCAGCCGGCAGATTTCCGGCGTCGCAGAAGACTATGATCTGCAACTTTCCAAGGGAGATCGCCAGATGGGGCACAGTAGTCTCGGATCACGGTACGCCAATTACGCATTACTAATCTGCCAGAACCGACTCTACTTTCAAATGACAGAGGGATAGCGCTTCATACAGGATGGTGCTAGGTGATGATGCTTACCCATGGAGCTACTTCTCAGCCATATCTTCTGCATCGGTCACAGTACCACCTGTTACCGTGGCCGAGCGGTTTCATGATATGTTTGCATCTCGTGCAGGTCCTAGCCAGCATATTCGGAAGTGGACCACTCGATACACGTTCGAGTGGTTTTCGAGGTGGGTGGGGTTTCTGCACGCCCCAAGGTCGAGGGCGAATAGTGCGCGATTGCTTCGCCGCTCTTCTCTGCGCAAAAGGTCTTGGCAGCGTGAATCGGATCCTTTGACCTTCATGTCTGATGTCTTCTTTCAGTTCCTTCCAATCCGTTGAGGCCGTCTCCAACTGAGATGGCATCGATCGATCGGACGCAGATGCCTCAACGCCAACATGTGTCTCTTGTAGTTGCCCACAAGCACTGCAAAATCTGGAGTTCAAAGGAATCTCCGCGTAGCAGTGTACACAGCGTTGTATTTGAACTCGGGCAGGTTCAACTGAAAGGAGGGAGAGCCTGCGTGCGCTACATAGTCTCTCGATCGAGCTATCTATTTCCTTTGGCGTCACGCCAAGATCTTGTGAAGCCTGAGTGCGGGAGATTTCTCCACTCCGTTGCAGAATATACTCACAAAGTTTATCGTCGAGAGATTGTAGATCCTGAACAGGCCGGAGGCTTTCTTGTCCAAGAGGAGCGGTCCCAGAAGGATGTGTCTGGGCGGTTGCTGGAGGTGGGAGTTCTATTCTGAGAACGCTTACGCCCTTCGAGCTAGCCTCATGACTCGTTGTGATGTGTCTAGCCAGATCAACTATAGCTTTTCGGTTCGCATCATACGCCTCCGTACGAATAATGGTTTCATTGAAGTTGGCACAGTAAACATCCGCTTCTAGGCCTTTCTTGGCTAAGGTGTCTGCAAAGATCCGCCAAAGTTTCTTAACATCAATATTCGTAAGTGCGAGCTTGGCGGCTCTGGTCCCGCTCTTCTTCCTTTTCGGCAATTCTAGACTCACGAAGGCGCAGCTTTGCCGGGCGCTTAATGGTTGCGAGGTCAAAGACTTAAGATTAACGCTGCCCGATTCCCGAGAGCTGTTTGAGATCCATCCGTTCCCTTTGGCATGTTCATGCATCAAAGGTTTGACTGGATGCTTTCTGGCTACTGAGAGACGTGAGGCAGAGGCTGGTAGGATATCCCGGCTCACTACTAGTTCGCCGCGAACCAGCAGGCTTTGCTGTCTTCTATTCAGAATTCAGCGACCAAGTTCTGAGTTGCCAAGAGAAGAACAAGAAGCAGGTTCCCCAACAGTCTCTGACCGAGTTCGCGGGAGATCGGCTTTTGGAAAGCCTTAAGAATCTGCTAAACTCATACACCACCTTTGTTCGAGGGACGACCAGTGGTCAAGAAATGTTCTAAATGCAGTGCCGACAACAAGGACGAAGCCATGTATTGTTCTGCTTGCGGCAATGCCCTGGTTCCAGCAAAACCTGTTCCATCGGTCAAAGTTGTTACACCCATCACACCCGGAGTGGCCGTTGGGCTTCCAACTTCGACAATTAGGGTAACGCCACCGGGAATGTGTTTTTATCACACAAACCTGAGAGCAACTTACGTATGCAATAGATGCGGCCGCGCGATTTGTAGAGATTGCGCGAAAGCATACGCTGAGCTCGTTTTATGTCCGTCCTGCTACAGAGAAGTGGCACCAGGAGTGCCAGTGGAGGCTGCGCCTCCCACCGTTTCTGCCACGCCCATGATCTTATCGACGATTGGGGGAATAGCAGTTCTGGGCCACGCTGTGGGTATGCTCGCGTTCCCACCTCTAGCCCTTTTGGCTATCGGTTTGCTGTTGGGGATTCCACTCAACTGGGTCGTGATAATAGGAGTGTTAGCGGGATTCGGAGTTATTGCTGGGGCCGTGACTTCGTATCAGCCAGGATATGAGACAATTGGCGGAATCGTCGTGATGCTTTTCTCAATACTAAGCCTGCTTGCTGGCGGTGGAATCATAGTAGGATTCATATTAGGCCTGATCGGCGGGGCGCTTGCACTTACAAGGAAGTAGACACCTTAGTTTCCTGTTCTTCCGGGAACCTGCCAGGTGACCTGGATGTTCTATGTTAGCATATCGAAGGCAGCCATGGACAAAGTCACAGAGCACGCCAAGAGCAAGGAGCATGAAGAGGTCGTTGGGGTCCTCATCGGTAAAGTCGTTGACAAAACCATCGTGATTGAGGACGCTGTCACGGGCAGAATGGAGAGCGGCCCGACACGAGCAGTATTGCCGCCGGACACAATCGCTAGAATAGCGGACGATATAATAAAACAGCGGATTCGTGGAAACATTGTAGGATGGTATCATTCTCATCCTGGGTACGGCATATTCATGTCAAATGTGGATGTCGCGACGCAGATGAAGCTCCAACAGTTCTCACCTTACATTACCGCATTGATCATAGATCCATCCGTAGACCAAGTTGGCTTTTTCACCCTCGATGCCTCTGGAGAATCTCAGTCAATACCTCCACAAAACGTTCGCATTTTTGCGGAAGGAGAGCAACCCGTGTCGCCGGAGTTTGCGGTGCCAACTGAGCAAGCCGCGACACCGGTTGAAGGACCTGTAATTGTCCGGGAAAAGACAAATCACCTCCTCTTGGGGCTTCTCCTGGTCGTCATCATCATGGTGGGCTTTCTGTGGGCAACATCCTTTTTCATTCTGCCTAGAAAAGAGTATGTGACCGTGAGTGTAATGTTTCGTGAAATCCCTGTCACCACGTACTATGTAGGTGATGTGACTTTGACGAGTACTAGGGCTGTAGTTACATCCGTAGCCATCTCCTTCACTCAGACCAGAACAACGACTCTTACGACTAACGGCGACCAGCCTCTGACTGTCACTGCAACCTTCACCCGAACAAGCACTTCTTGGTCAACCTCAAGTACGACAACCTTGATTATGATGACAATCACATCGACGACAACAAGCACATCGACGTACACTACAATTATACCTTGGACAACCGTTACGGGTATTCCCAAAGCCGGAAGCGCTTCAGTGACTGGCATGAGTCAATCTGAAGGTCTTCGATGGCCGTTTCTATTTTCAACGGCGGCCATTGGGATACTGATTATTGGAAGGCGACGAGACAGTCTTGGACGCCAGCCGGACACATCGCCCACAAGTAGAGAATAACGTTCTAAGGAGCCGAACAGTTTTCGAAGCCTATGCAGTTGAACCAAGGAAAAGCCTAATAGGAGATCACGGGGCATAGCTCAACAGATGTGAAGAACGATGCGCCTGTTCATTCAAGCTCCGATAGGGCCGCAAACCGGATTGGCTGAGATCGATGTCTTGCCTGAACACACTATAATCGAAATCAAGGAGCGGGTCTGTTCATCCTTCGCGGTAGCGCCGCAGACTGTTGCATTAATGTATGGTGGGATAATACTCGACGATTCGTCAACGGTATCCTCGGCGGGAGTCCCTGAGAATGCTCAGTTGGCATTGATGCCATACACGATCATTGGCGGGTCAGGGAGACATGAGCGCGACCTTCAAGAGTAGGCTTCTTGAGGAGAGGGCGTTTCTTAGGCATCAGTTTCCCTTGGTCACTCCAATGAACGATCCACCTACAGTATACGACGGTTACTGTAGGTGTGAGCGGGGCCCTGTTAAGGGCCTTGCGGATAAAGGCGTATGGCCCTTCACAGAGTACGTCGAGATGCATAAGTTCCGGCTGGAGCTTCCTGACGAATATCCGCTCAAGCATCCTATTGTAACGTGGCTCACGGACATATCCCATCCAAACATCGTCCCGAACCGGAGGGGAGTCGTATGCGTCTCAGTCCTTGGAAAGGAGTGGAAGCCGGATCTCAAGCTTCCATCTGTTATCAACGCTCTGTACTACCTCCTTGTCGATCCCAATCCGAACGACGTTTGGAATGATATCAAATGCCTGAAAGCCGCAGAGGTTCTGCGAAGTCATGGCTTTCCCAGGAAGGGAAAAGAAGCAAAGGCAGAGGCACCGCCCTCAGATATTGTGAGGTTCAACATAATAGACCTGCCAAAGCCCACATCCAGCGACGTAGTTCGCTTCTCAATTCCAGGGCAAAAGGCCAAAGAGGAGAAGTAATGAAAGTTAGGGCCAGCATTCCTTCCGTTGAAGATGTTGAGGTTGACGCTTCCGAAAAACTAACCGTTGAAGATCTGAAGAGAATTATATGCAGAAAGCTTGGCATAGAGCCCGAATTCAGTAGACTTCTTCTCGGTGATCGAAGCCTAGACGCAAGATCGAAACTATGTCAACTAGATCTTTCTAAGCGAAAAGTTGTCGTTGACTATCTTTGGGCACGACATCTGATCTTGTGGGGAAAGGAAGGTCAAAAAAGGCTGAGAGAAACAAACGTCCTGATAGCTGGCGCTGGAGCGATAGGAAATGAAGTTGCGAAAAACCTAGCGATGCTTGGATTGCGTCGACTGACAATAGTGGACTCCGACTTTGTTGAGCTATCAAATATCAGTAGGATGATATTCTTTGACAGGAGAAGCGTCGGCCAGTCCAAGGCCAAAGCCATTGCCCGCTCCATCATGATGAAATATCCTCACATAGAAGTAGTCGCGTACCACTCAAAATTGGAGAATATCCCACTAAGTGCTTATCTAAAGTCCGACGTTATCGTCTGTGGACTAGACAATGTCCTATCGAGAATATATCTCTCAACTGTCGCGGCAAGGCACCTCATCCCAATAGTAGATGGAGGAATTCTGGGATATCAAGCAAGAGTCCAGACGTATGTTCCCCCTCACTCGCCTTGCCTTGCTTGTGTGCTTCCAAGAGGGCAGTACGGCCAACTTACTGGACTCAAAAACCCGTGTGACCCCCCAATAGAGGAGGCCAAGATACCCTCGCTTCCTACAACAACCTCCCTTGTCTCCGCCATCCAAACCCAAGAAGCCTTGAAGCTCATCATCGGCTACGCTCCTTTCCGCCGCAATGGTGCTTGGCCTCAAGAAACGGGAGAACCGATGTCCGGGGTGTGGATTGCAGACCTTCGCTTCGGGAAATATGCTTCCATGCCATTGAACAAGAATGAGAAGTGCTTTGTCTGCGGTAAGGAAGGAGTAGGTAGAGAGACTATCCAGCGAATTGAGATACCACTTCGTGAATTGGAAGACTCTATTACGACTCTCAAGAGAGCAATACTCAAGCATCTTCCTGAAAGATCTGAAGATGTGGAAATCTCAAGGATTGACGCCAAGGAAAAGGCGAGCATCGCGGAAGGATTGAAGATAAGTCGAAGTGGAATAGGGGTGGGCGATTTCCTTCAAGTCACCTTTAAAAGCAGACCTGAGAAGTATGAGGATCTGATCGTCAGGTTGGTGTAGGTACTGAAGTGCCTTAACTGTTCACAAATCAATGCTGATACGGCCCGGTTCTGCTTCAAATGTGGAACACCCCTCCAAGAGACCGAGATTCTCACATTGACTCCAACAGCTCCACTCACCCCCCCAGCTCCGACAGCACCTTTGATTGGTAAGCCTATCCTGTCGACGAAGCCGGTGACCCCATCGGCAGGGCCGGTCGCGTTCTCACCATTGGTTGGCCCTGCTGTTCGAGTTCCTTCACCAGGAATGTGCCACTACCATCAGAACCTTCGGGCAACCTACGTCTGCTGCAGGTGTGGACGGCAAGTCTGTAGAGACTGCGCGAAGGCCTATTTGGACCTCGTATTCTGCCCGCCTTGTTATGCAACATCTACGCCTTGAATGGGCAAGGCCGAACTATGTTGATTAAGATTATGAGCCGAGCAACCTGTGCACAGACGCAATGGTGCCCAGCCACTCAGAACATGTTTCGTTTCCGGACCGTGCGAACGTTGATGGCAAACATGCCCAAGACATATAAGTTGACCACAACGGTATTAAGTCTTCCAAAGTGAAAGCCCATGCGCTTCTCTGGCTGTATAGGGCGCCTTCTCGGATTAGTGCTCATGACAACGCTAATTCTGACATTCGCGGTGACCCATGCTTATGGCGAGGTTGGAAGCGTGATCAGCCACACAATGGCTAAGAGCATCGATCTGTCGACCAAGATTCCCATGGTCAACGCAACAACGTTTTTGACGACCGATGACGCCGCCCACTCATGGTTCGAGATAAGAACGGAAACGTTTGGCTCAGTCACGTTCAGATGGATATGGTATGAGCCGGCAGGATCGATCTATCGCGACACTGGAGACGAAAGAGTTGAGTACGTCGAGAGAGGCAAAGTATACAGGTTTTGGGACACTCTGCCCATTAAGGGCACCCCGGTTGCGTTGAAAGAAGGGCCATGGCGAGTCGAGGTCTTCGCGAGAGCGGGCAAGCTGTTCGAGGAGACATTTTCGGTCAAAGGCACATACAAGGTTGTAGTAGGAGTATCCGGTTTCGAACCGAAGTTCTACACCACCGTCTATGTGGACGGAGCTAGCAAAGGAACAATAGCCGGAGGATCAAGTCTCGAGTTCACATTCGATATAGGAACCTCACACGTGATGTCAGTTGACTCAATTGTTCTTGGTGGTGCGGGAACCAGATACCGCTGCATAGCTAGCTCATGGATGGCGAATTCGGATGGTTCCTACACCTTTGTCTACGAGACCGACTACTACCTGGCCGTTATTACCGAGTATGGTGCACCGACGGGCGAAGGATGGTACAAGGCCGAATCCACAGCCACCTTCTCTGTGAACACTCCAGTTGCAGGACCCGTAGGTGTCCAATATGTCTTTCAACGATGGAGTGGCGACTCAACATCAACATCGCCCCAAGCCACTATAACGATGGACGGACCGAAACGTGTGACTGCCGTGTGGGTCGCAGACTACAGCCAGTTCCTTCTCATTGTGGGGATAATTGCTGCTGCAGCAGCCATACTTGCAGTCGTACCTATAGTTGCATCCAGAAGGCGAGTTCCGAAGGCTCGTGGCCCCGCCCTCCCCAGGCCTGGGCCACCAGCTCTCATATGCAACGTATGCGGCAAACCGACGATCTTCATTTCACGAACCAACAGACACTACTGCACCTCGTGCAAAAGGTACCTGTAATCCGAACGGTTTGGGATGTCTCCTTTGTAAGATGTTTCCGAAGATCGAAACTCTTTTTTGGTCACTGCAGGAGACTCTTACCTCCGCCTTGGTCGACTGGACTGGAGTGCACTCACCGGTGATACCTGACAAGAATGGTGTTTTTCCCGGGCGAAAAACGCGATACCTTCTTGTTGTGTTTCTGTTGGCATGTCTTCAGCTTGCCCTGCTCAGTGTCGAAACGAGGGCGCAGGTCACTTGCCGGATTGCGTCACTGGACTATCCTCCTGAGGTAATGGGTGGCCGCCGCTTCAATTTGGCAGTTACCGTCGACCACTCTTTCTGGACGAAGCATTCACTCAGAGTTGATGTGTGGGAAGGCGTGTGGGATAGCTCGAAAAGGTATTGGTATTTCCGTGATGCAGTGGCAGGTGGCGAGATCGTGGAGGTTTCCGGCACCGGTTCACGGAAATTCTATCTAGACCTGACTGCACCGTCGACCTCCAAGGAGTGGTCTCTCACAGTCATTGCGAGCTATCAGGCACCCTACGAGACATCATGGACCTATCTGGGCGCTCAGGGCGGGGCCAAGTCATTCAGTATTGTTGTGTACACAAGGTGTCAGATCTGGCTGAAGGCTTCTCCTAGTGAAGTTGCTCGTTATGCCAAGATGCTTGGAGAAGGAGAATACGATGCTGACGCCATGGTGGCATTGAAGGTGGATAGGATAGTTCTGGGGCCTTCTGGCACTAGGTATGTGTTCTTGTTCTGGACCATTGACGGCCGTAGATATGATACGGATGCTCCAACGATTCGTGCGGATCGCCGTCAGATAACTGCCACTGCACAATTCAAGGTGCAGTATGAGTTGAGTGTCAAATCCGATTTCGGCAACCTTCAGGGCTCAGGATGGTACGACGAAGGCTCGACAGCTACGTTCTCTGTGACATCACCCGTGGGTTTTGGTATTCAGTACGTATTCGAGCGATGGAGCGGTAGCCTGGCCTCAACATCACCGACATCAGTGATAGTCATGAATTCGCCTAAGACTGTCGTTGCCGTCTGGAGGACAGATTACACGGTTCTGATCGTCATGATTCTGGGAGTGGTGAGCGTCTCAGTGGCTGCAATCGGATTCATAGCATATTCCAGAAGGAGGAAGGCTGTGGGGCCTGCTGCACCCTTGGGAGTAGTCCACCCTGAAGCACCGCCGGCAGGAGTACCATCGAAGCCAGTGCCGGAGACGGCTGCAGCAGTCAAAGAGGTGAGGGAGGTTCCGACGCCCAAGATAGTTCCAATAACGGAACAAGCACCTCCTCTAGATGACAGGGTGTACAGCTATATCGTGGAGCATGAGGGCACGATTGCGCTGTCTCAGGCAGCAAAGGACCTAGGAATATCCTTGGACGAGCTGAACGCCGCTATCGGACGACTGAAAAGCCAAGGAAGACTGGCTTGACCAACAGTACCACAAAGAACAAGGTATGAGGCTTCTCAAGGTACGGAAGCGATAAGCGATCAAGCGGGACTCTTTCTGGCTGTCCATGCTTCTTGTGATAATGCTTTTCGCATGCCGAGCCGTTCACGGACGAAACTCTTCGACCGACACTGAACTGTCCCAGATACGGGAGGCAAACACTCTGCGTCGAAAGAATCAAGCATCGCTACTGCAAACAGTGTAAGGCCACCACCGAACGCGGTGAGCCAAATCCCTGCGCAAGCCAACTCAAAATAGAGTTGCAATCATGCAACTACTGCACCTTGTTCCTTCATGTCAAGCTATGGGCGATCTCTTCAACCGTCGAAAGAAACAATTCAACTTCCTCAGCGGTGTTGTATATGTACAGAGACGCGCGGGCAGTTCCGTCTGCGTGAATTACCTCTTTCATAGTAGGCAAAGCGCAATGATGCCCTGACCTTATCATGATCTTCTTTGAGACATCTAAGGCTAAGGCGACATCGTGTGGATTTAGGTCGCCCACATTGAAGGAGGCGAGCGCAACTCTGTCAGCCGAATCCTCAGGTCCATAGACCTTCACCTCCGGAATCTTTCTCAATCCTTCGTGAAGCGCTTTGCCGATTCCCATTTCATGAGCCCTCACATTTTCCATCCCCAACTGAGTCAGGTAGTCCACAGCCCGACCTAGCCCTATGACCTCGGCGATTGCAGGGGTGCCAGCCTCGAACCTATGCCATCCGGATGCCAACGTGAACTCCTCCGGAGAAACGTCTTGAATGGTTCCGCCTCCAATGAGGGTGGGTTCAACCTCTTTGGCAACCTCTCCTCTCATGTAGAGGGCACCGGACCCTGTTGGCCCACACATCTTATGTCCCGAGAAAGCCAAGAAATCGCATCCGATCTCCCTCACGTCCACCCTGATGTGTGGTACCGATTGAGCTCCGTCAATCACAGTTAACGCCCCTCTACGCGCAGCGATCTTCGAGATTTCACTGATGGGCACGACGGAACCCAGCGCATTCGAAACATGTGGAACTGCCACGACCCTCGTCTGATCGTCTATCACCCTTTCGAAGTCTGCAACATTGAAGAGCCCCTGCTCATTGGGCTTTATGGCCTCCAGTTTGACTCCATGCCTCTGTCGAACCCTCTGCCAGATTATGAAGTTCGAGTGGTGATCCATCAACGTGGTGACTATCTTGTCACCTTTCTTCCACTTCAAGCCGTTAGCAACAATATTCAATCCCTCAGTTGTGTTCCTCGTCATAATGATCTCTTCTTCACTTCTGGCGTCGATAAATCGAGCCACCTTCCTGTGAGCTGACTCGTATTCTTCGCTTGCTTTCTGAGAGAGCTGATGTATCCCTCGGTCAACGTTTGCCCTGTATCGATGGTAGAATTCCGTCATCTTCTCAAGGACAGGCTCCGGGGTGAGGCTGCTGGCAGCACTGTCCATATAGATCACGCCAGTCTGCAAGATTGGAAAATCCAGCCGGATCTTATCTACGTCAAGCAACTGCTCTTCCTCGCATTATGCGTCTATCATGAAGATGTGGTTCCTTAACGTTTGCCCACGGCAGCCCCATGAAAAGCGTAGGTCATAGTCCTTTTCTAGGAGCTGTCTAGGTCAGACTACATCTATGGCCTCCTATGGCACATCGGAAGGATCGAGTCTCTGACAATCGTCAAATATCAAATCGCACCTCGCGCTAGTATGTAGCGAGCTTCTTCACGCCGGGAATCTTGAGCATCTTTTGGAGCGCATCTCCGGACGGTTCTCTCTCCACCACTAGCGTAAGTCTGGGCTCTGGGGTCAGATCCGGATCGTCAGCGACGGCCTGCCGAATCGAGATGCCTTCTCGGGAGATCAGCGCAGTAGCTTCGGCGACGATCCCGACTTCGTGAGGATCCGCATAGATCTCTATGACCCGGTAGCCGAGGTGCTTCGCCACATTGGGGAGGAAAGCGCCTGCCGGTTTCAGATCCTTAAAGACGGACTGAAGGGTTGGGTCAGACTCGACAAATTCGGCAGTCTCTTTGACTGTACGCCGGTCTACGCCTATTGCCCTAGCCATTTTCAGTTCTGACTGTTCCACTTCGCCGCAGAAGATCTTGCCGTTTCTGACGCTGAGGCCAAGCTCGACTAGAGTCCTAGCTACTTTCAGGCGGCCGGGGTATTCTCTAAGGCGGTCAGATATCTGTCTCCACAATTGTACATCAAGGTACACATTAGGACGTCAAAGTCTTAAATACATCGTTTACGTATTCGGCCCCCTCTTCGGAGACGAATCAATATGCCGGGTGACCGCGTTTGGAAAGCGCTCAGGTAGCGCTTCCTTGACCATGCGACAGCCGGACAACGGCCACCCCGCAAGGAGATCTCCGAAATGTTCTGGTGAAATAGATGCCCAAGGGCGAAAGGAACAATTGTGCAACGTATCTGCAACAAGATGAGATACCGACCGCGTGGTATAACATCCAAGCAGACCTTCCTGATCCGCTACCGCCGCTACTTCATCCAGCCACGAAGGAGCCCCTAAGGCCAGGCCTTCATCCTAGAATATGGGCTGAGGAACTCGTCCGCCAAGAAGACTCCAAAGAGCGCTACGTGAAGATACCGGACGAGGTTCTAGACGCCTACCTCCGTATGCCCCGTCCTACGCCTCTGTTCCGTGCAAGGCGACTCGAGGCCTACTTGAAGACACCTGCGAAGATCTACTTCAAGTGTGAATACACGAACCCGGCGGGTAGTCACAAGCCCAACACTGCGATACCTCAGGCCTATTACTGCAAGGCTCAAGGAGCAGAAAGAGTGGTGACAGAAACAGGCGCTGGCCAGTGGGGATCGGCTCTGGCCATGGCGTCTGCCTTCTTTGATCTCAAATGCAGAGTATACATGGTCCGCGTGAGCTATAACCAGAAGCCCGGCCGACGAATAATGATGGAAACTTGGGGGGCAGAGATCTTTCCCTCTCCAAGCGATCAGACAAAATTCGGGCGAAGCCTTCTCGAAGCAGACAAAAACCATCCAGGCACATTGGGGATCGCAATCAGCGAAGCTCTTGAGGACACATTAGGCAACGAGAACACGCGCTACTGTCTTGGCTCAGTATTGAATCACGTCCTCATGCATCAGACCATTGTAGGACTCG
>Ga0209725_1000287_pt1 | contig 30928 bp, 31 predicted proteins | sample I18A1metaG_FD_184145 | JGI IMG/M metagenome (GOLD analysis project Ga0209725, IMG submission 184145) | Lake sediment bacterial and archeal communities from Gulf of Boni, Indonesia to study Microbial Dark Matter (Phase II) - ​I18A1 metaG... | ecosystem: Environmental > Aquatic > Freshwater > Lake...
ATCGCGGCTGCAGTAGATACTACGGAGGAGACTACTCTCGAGCCTTCCGTCTCGAATGTAAAGCCATGAAAAAAGTCCGTGACGAAATGAAACTCACAAATGTAAAGATAATGTTCCCGTTCTGCAGAACTATCGAGGAAGCTGACGAAGTCATCAAAGTGCTTCGGGAGGAGGGACTCGAACGAGGCAAGAACGGCTTGGAGCTATACTGCATGGCAGAAATCCCCAGCAACGTTATCCTCGCAGATGAGTTCTCCAAACGATTCGACGGCTTCAGCATAGGCAGCAACGACCTTACACAACTAGTGCTAGGCATAGATAGAGATTCTGAACTATTGGCACATCTCTTTGACGAGAGAAATGAGGCGGTTAAGAGATCGATTGCGCAACTCATCGAGGTAGCACACTCAGCGAAGCCTCGTGTCAAGGTAGGAATATGCGGACAGTCACCTTCGGACTTTGAGGAGGTGCGAGTCTTCCTCGTAGAGAACGGAATAGACTCGATGAGCCTCAACCCTGACACAGTCATTCAAGCATACATAGATGTTGCCAAAGTAGAGGAACGACAAGGACCTTCAAGAAAACATGGCACTCAGCGAAGACAGAAACGACGAAGATAGAACCTTGAGATTCTGTACAACCTAGGATGCGTAGTTTCTAGAACTTCGGTAAGGATCCTAAAGCGAATTGTTGGATCTAGAGCCGGAAAGGATCATAAGCGAGATAACTAGGCGGAACTCAAAGCGAGTCCTGCTACAGGTGCCCGATGGGCTTAGGCCAGCTGCTTTCCACCTATCGCGATTGCTCGAGAAACAAACATCAGCAGAGGTGATAATCTCGGCTGATCCCTGCTACGGTTCCTGCGACCTAGCACTTACTGAAGCGTCTATCCTAAATGCTGACCTGATAGTCCATCTCGGCCACTCTGAAATGCCAGGGATCAAGAACAATAGGTGCCTGTTCATTGAGGCGAGAGACTCGCTTGATGTTACTGGAGTGGTCCGAAAGGCTCTGAGAGAACTCAAGGAGGAGCGAGTCATCGGGCTTGCCTCAGTGATTCAACATATCGACAAGTTGGACACTGCGAAGCGCATCCTTGAGGAGGCGGGAAAAACTGTCGTAATAGGAAAAGCAGAGGGAAAGCTAAGGTACGATGGTCAGGTCTTGGGATGCCAGCTTGGCACGGTCAAGTCCATCTCCCCTAAAGTAGACGCGTTCCTAATCCTGTCTGGGGGAGATATTCACGGGCTGGGCGTCAGAATTGCTACAGGAAAAAGGACAGCCGTGGCAGATCCATTTCAACACCAAGTACGGGACATGGAGAAGCTGGCTAAGAGGTTCTATAGAAAGAGATACGCGGCCATAGACTCCTTCAGAAAAGCCAGAAAACTAGGAATAATCATAGGACTCAAAACAGGGCAATTCGAGCCAACCGCAGCTGCGAAGATGAGAGATCTTCTGGAAAGTAGAGGCTATGAATGCGTGCTCCTCGCCTTGAGAGAGATAGATCCAATTGCGTTGGAGAACTTCTCCGATATTGAAGGTTTCGTGAGCACAGGCTGCCCAAGAGTCGCATTGGATGACCGAGACCGATTCAGAAAACCTGTTCTCAATCCGGAGGAGGCCATGATAGCAGTAGACGTGAAGCGTTGGAATGACTACGCACAAGAGGATAGCTCTTCGAATGGAACGCCCTTGTAGACGTATGAGATGAAAAGAGATCTCGAGTTCCGATTGTGTCATCAGTCTCCCATATGCGCACGTTTAGTGTGGGCATAGGGATGCCCCCTGTGGCTGATCCTTCGGCTATTGAAGAAATCAGGGACGTTTTTCGGCTAGAGGATGTAGCTCCCACGTTATCGGTGAAATCATAGAGGAGAATTAGGCCTTGAGATTCAAGGGAAACCAAAATTGGGCAAGCTGGAGACTTGCTTGAGAAATCGTTGGGTTCCTAGCCAAGGAGAGAGCTACTGCTTGTGCTCAAGCCGTTGCCCTAGCCGACTCAACAGGAAAATGAGAGAGACACTACCCTGAGGAGGTCCTACAGAATCAGAGCGCCCAAATTCGGCCTTCTGTATCCCTCAGTCTGTGCACCAGTTGACGCGTCTAGTCCCTTTTTTCTTTGTGAGCCTTGATCTTGCATAGCGGCGTCACGAGAAGCCTTTTTGCCAAACGGTCTATGGCGACCTTCACAGGAAGGGATGAGTCTATATCGAAAGGAAACGCGCTGTCTTCTACAACATGCTTCGGAAGATACAAGAAGTACTTTCCGTCTTTTCTTCTCCAGATCCTTCCTCTTCCTTGCAGGACCACTTCTTACCAGCCTCCTTAAACGTCGAATGAAGATGAGGCTTTGGCATGGCCATATTTAAACTGTGAAGAGTCGTAACTAAGAGTGGAGACCACATTGCCCTTTCCAATGTGGCCACAGCTAAACATCAGTTTGGAATTCAACCGGAACTGTAGTGAATTGACAGCGCTAAACTTACGATAAGGAAAGAGAGCCCGCCTTCGAACGAAGCATTAGAAAGGAAATTACTCACACCAACTCTCCAGAGAAGGCGAAAGTTAAACGGTAGGAACTGCGAACAAAAAGTTGGAGCTTCCAACTTCAAATCGAACCTACCAAAGGAGGAGATCGTCGGATGGAGCATCAGCCTATAGTCAGAAAAAGAGAATTGGAATTGTTCCTCCAATCGCTTAAGCCGCACCCTGACCCGAAACCTAGCCTTGAACAGTACACGATTTCACCTGAGGGTGCCTCAGAGATGCTGTTCATTGCAGAGTACCGGCATCACGACATAGGATCGAGAGTCGTCGCAGATCTTGGTTGTGGAACCGGAAGGCTTGCGCTTGGAAGTGCCTACTTAGGAGCTGAGCTGGCCGTGGGTGTGGATTTGGACAAAAGGGCAATAGAGACAGCCAAGCGGAACGCAGCAATGTCAAGCCAACAAGACAAGGTTCAATGGATACTTTGCGATGTCAGAGCAATCACTGGCAAGGTTGACACAGTGGTTCAGAATCCTCCCTTCGGAGCTCAACGTAAAGGTGCAGACAGAATATTCGTGATCAAGGCGTTGGAGATTGGAAATGTCGTGTATTCTCTTCACAAGAGCAGTGCCGGGAACAGAGCCTTTATAAAAAGGCTGATTGAAAAGCATGCAGGCACGGTTACCGAAATACATCAACTCAAACTTGAAATCCCACACATGTTCACGTTCCATCGCAGAAGGAAGCATTCGGTAGAAGTTGATCTCTTCAGGATGGTAAAGAATGCATAGCAAGGTTGGACAGAGCGTACAATTTGTTGTTCCTGGCGAGAGGCTGGGCGTCATAGAGGAATTCGTCCCTGGCCCTGGCACCTATGAAGAGGAGGGAACCATATACTCAGAGGCTATAGGCCTCGCGAAGCTTGACATGATAAACAAGACTGTTGAGATCCAGAGAAAGACGAAGAAGCCGTTGATCCCTGAAGAGAACTCTACTGTAATCAGTGTCGTCACAAGCACACAGGACAAACTCGCCCAGGTTAGCATCCTTGAAATAGATCAAGTGCATGTTGGAACGCCTTTCTCAGGCATCCTTCACATATCCTCGTCAAGCCCTCGGTACGAGAGAACAATGAAAGAAGTATGCAAGACGGGAGACATCGTTCGCGCAAAGATAGTAAGCACGAAGAATAGAGTTCCTCAACTGACGACCATAGGGAGAGGATTGGGCGTGGTGAAGGCTTACTGCTCACAATGTGGCCAACCTCTTGTGCAGCGAAATCACCTCCTGCAGTGTCCCTCCTGTGGAAAGGTTGAGCGCAGAAAGATGTCCGATGACTATGGCAGATATGTCGCTTAGAGGAACCCACGATGAAAATAAACATCTTAAAGAAATCGAAAAACGAGATGAAAATCGAGATTGAGGATGAGGGGCATACCTTCTGTAACCTGCTGCAACACGCACTTCTAGAAGACAAGTCCGTGGAGGTAGCGGGATACGATATTCCCCATCCTTTAGTAGCAAAACCGATCCTGCATTTGAAAACCCGATCGGACCGATCGCCCGAGAGGGCCCTGTTAAGAGCATTAGACAGAATTGATCAAATGACGAACGAATTCCTGAAGGAATTCGAGAAGGCTACGAAGCCCCAGTAGACTTGAATTCCACAGGATTCGGTTGACATCGTCCAGCGAACCTTCAAAGTTCAGATCTCAACGGCGGCTCCTCATCATGAAAACGCAAGAGCTTATCCAGATACTCCTAGACAGAAAGCTTGCTCAGCTCGGAGATTCTTTCGTCAACCTTGCCTATTCTCTTGCCCTCACACGAAGCCTCAAGCAGCCCGTTGGGACCAAGGTTAGCGACAAAGTTCTGGCGGATGCGGCACGCAAGGCAGGAATCCGCAGGCTCCTTCCAAAGAGGATGAGCAGAGGTGATGTGTCTAACGCAGTTGAATCGCTTGTCGCCTACGCATGGCTCCATCACCACTTTACTATAGATGAAGTCTCAGCTATTCTTGAAAGAGAAATAGGCTCTCCCTCGGATGCGTTTGCGACTCTTTCTGAAAGGATCCTCGAGAAACTGACGAACGAATAGGGAGACACCCTTGAAAGAAGAAACCAGAGTCATAGGGATAGATGACGGAACTGCACGGCTTAGGAGGAGAGTCGTCGTTGGGGCTGTCTTCAGAGGTAGCTTATGGCTTGACGGCGTCATCACCGCCATCATCGACGTTACCAAGGCCTCTGTGGGAAGAAGACTAGCCACAATGGTCACTGAGTCGAAGTTCTGCAATGAGTTAAGATTTGCTATGTTGCACGGAGCCCTGTTAAGCTACATGAAAGCTACTAGTTTGATGGAGTTCAGCGCCACCACGAGACTCCCAACGATTGCGATTCTTCAAGGAAGCCAGATTCAAGTTGCGGGCCGAATACTAAGGAAAGCAAAGAACACTGTTCACTTCAGGCTGCAAAAGGACCTTTCGGCGCTCGGCATAGCTCTAGGTGCAGAGAAGGCTGTTGAAATCCTAAGGCTCACCAGTCGGGAAGGCATCATGCCTGAGCCAGTTAGGGTTGCTGGCCTTATCGCATCAGCCGCGAATACCCCAAAAAGATTAAATCGGACACTCCGGCATTTTGGGGGGCTGGCAGCTGAGCCCGAATGCAATTCTGCCCCAAGTGCGGAACAACGCTTACACCCCAGATGAAGGAGAAGAAAGTCGTACTCAACTGTCCTAAGTGCGGATACGAAACCAGAAAAGCCCAAAAGAGCCTAAGCAAGATCCAGCATGATGCAGAGAAGATAGTGGTCATAGGAGAAGAAGAGCAGAAGATCCGAACCCTTCCTAAGACGAGGGCAGAGTGCCCGAAATGCGGGAACAACGAAGCATTCTACTGGTTGGTCCAGACAAGAGGTGCAGACGAATCCTCCACACAGTTCTTCCGATGCACTCGTTGCGGGACAACTTGGCGAGAAAGCGCCTAGCCTTACCGGTTCCAACGCACTAGTCTTTTAAGGCGAGAATGCTTCTCAGAGAATGCAGTCAAAGGCCGTTGGCTGAAGTCAAGGCAACGGTATGAGTTGGGAAAGTATATGTTCAAAGCAGCTTTCGCAGACGCTAGGGTCTGGAAGAACTTACTGACAGCCATCTCCACATTAATAGAAGAGGCTGATTTTGAGATATCGTCGGACACAATTAAGCTTCGGTCGATGGATCCTTCTCATGTGGCAATGGTTGACTTTGAGCTTCCAAGTTCCGCTTTCGAGAATTATTCGTGTAGTGCTCCGCTGAAGATTAGGATGAATATGAACTCGATGCTTAAGCTACTTAGAAGAGTCGGATCAGACGAGCACCTCGACATCGCATATGATGAAGGAACGAAGAAGATCGAAATGGTGTTGAAAGGAAAGATGACAAGAAAGTTTACCATGCCAACCCTTGAACCCAGCGAGGAGGAGGTCCCCACTCCCAAACTCAACTTCAATGCACGGGTCAAGATGATAGCGAGCAGCCTTAGAGACATGATTGAGGACTCCCAGGCAATAAGCGACAACGTGAGGCTTGAGTCTACTGCGGAGAAGTTCGTAGTTAACTCGTCCGGGGAGTTGAGTAGCGCCACAATCGAATTGGAGAAAGGAAGCGAGGCCCTACTTGATCTTGAGGTGAAGGAACCTTCGAAAGCAACCTTTAACCTCAACTACCTGGCCGAGATCATAAAGGCCGGAGCTACGACCTCTGAGGTTGTCACTGTCGAATACTCTTCCAATATGCCAGTTCGGATTCAGTTTGAGATGGCTCAGCAGGGGCGATTGCAGTATTATCTTGCGCCGAGGATAGAAGCGGAATAAGCAATCCAATATGCTTAGCAAAGCGGACCAAGCGAAATATCCGGTAGTGCCTGAGGCAGTGGAATACGTAAGGCAACGAGGATTAACAATAGAAGAGTTATCTGACCAGAGTTACATCCCAATTCTCGATAGAGCTCAGGAGAGGCTCAGACAGGCAATAGTGCAAGGCGCAGTGTCATCAGAGTGGCAAAATGATGACGTAGAAATCTTATCATTTCCTGTGGCAGTGTACCTCTCCACGATTCTTCAGGATGATTGGGTGAGAAGACGCTTCGCGTTGGCTGAGTCCAAGAGAGCGTCACAATTCCTGCTCAACGACGATATGAGTAGGATCGCCCAAGTAGCCTCGAAGACTTTTGGCTGGAAGATCGACATTCCGGAAACGGATATGAACGAACGAGCGACAACTCTCAAAGTGAGTTTCAAGAACTACATTAAGAATGCGCTCAGGATCAGGGAGACAAGATGGAAGTTAACCAATCGGCTCCTTGATCATGGGTTCGTCGAGGTAAACAAAGATGAAGCTGCAAGGCTCCTCCAAGAAGAGATCCAAAGTAGAATACTCAGCAGGATGAGGGATGTGCCTCCAGAAGAGCCAGATTTCCTCAGAGGCAGAATTGAAGAGCTAAGGAGGTTGGTTTCGGAGAATAGGGCCACCGCCGCTTTCTCGGAGTTGCCCAAGACGGCTGATCTTGCAGCAATGCCTCCATGTATACGTAACTTGTACGATTCAATGCACTCTGGCAAGCATATACCTCACATCGGGCGCTTCGCCGTAACTTCCTTCTTGGTCAACGCCGGCGTAAGCAAAGAGGACATTCTGCTACTGTTCAAGACAGCAGCCGACTTTGATGAGAAGAAGACGCGATACCAAGTTGAGCATATCGCCGGAGCAAGGGGAGGTAAGACGAAGTACAAGCCGCCAAAGTGTGCGACTCTGAGAACGCATGGGCTGTGCATCGCTCCGGACGAGCTGTGTAGACAGACCAGTCATCCACTCTCTTACTATAGAAGGAAACTCTACAAAGCTTTCCCAAAGGGTCGAAGATATGCAGGAAAATAACGAGTATGTAAGGGAAAGGTTTGGAGAGTACTATCGAGACAATGCCGAGAAGGTAAAGCCCCCTCCTGAAATGGAAAAGAGAGAATACGGGTTCCTGTTGTTCGAAGCAGGGGTAATGGTAAGACACAAGGCTTTCAAAACGGCGAACGACCTTCACGCCTTCATCAGGACGACTGTGCCTGCTCACGCATACAGCTCGACCGCATACTATCTCGAGCCAGAAGAGGAGATGGATAGGAAGGGATGGCAGGGCGCAGACCTCACCTTCGATGTGGATGCCGACCACATAGTAACCCCGTGCAAGTATGTTCATGATCTTTGGACCTGTAAGAACTGCAACACACAAGGAAAAGGGCCTGTTCCTGCAAAATGTCCAAAATGCCAAGGAGAAAGGATAGACGAAGAAGCTTGGCTTTGCGAGATATGCTTGGAAAGAGCCAAGGAAGAGGTTATCAAACTCCTAGATTTTCTAGCGAAAGACTTCGGCTTCCTCAGGCGTGACATGACCGTGTGCTTCTCAGGACATAGAGGATACCATGTACATCTAAGGGCGGACGAGGCTAAGAATCTTGATAGTGATGAGAGAAAGGAGATTGTTGACTACGTGCTAGGTCTTGGGTTCGACACTGACCTTCATCTAGATCTCTTGGATAGAAGAGCAGCCCCAGATGCCAAGGTCGGAGCTTCAGGATGGCCCGGCAGAGTTGCTAGAGGAATATATGAAATCCTCACTGAAACCTCAGAAGACGAGTTGGCGAGCTGGGACATCAACCGGAGAACTGCCAAGACTATTGCCGGTAGTAGAGAGGAGTTTGCCTCAATGTGGATCGGAGAAAAGGCCACGAAGTTCCCTGAAGGAGTTGGCCCAGCGACCTTGAGAGTACTAATCCGAAAAGCCGTGGAGAGAGAATCCGCGAAGGTGGACACCGTGGTCACAACAGACATCCATAGACTAATTCGCATACCGGAGACATTGAATGGGAGGACAGGGTTCAGAGCGGCAGAAGCCAGCAATATTGAAAGCTTCGACCCATTTATCGACGCCATTGCGTTCAAGGGGGAGGAAACGGTGCATGTGAAAGAAGCTCCGCAATTCAGAATTGGAAATCAGACCTTTGGGCCATATGTTGATAAAGTTGTTACGCTGCCAAGCGCAGCTGCAGTGCTTCTCGTATCTAAGGGAAAAGCCTCAGTCAATGGTGAATGACATGTACCAAGAACTGTACGATGCCTGGAGACGAGAGAAGCTAACGACTGATTTGCACGCCCTTCCAAAGAACTTCTTCGAACGAGCAGCAGACTATGTAAGGAAGTTGAGAGAGGCCCAGAGGATGATAGATAACAAAACGATGAGGGCTAGGCTACTCAAGCAGGAGTTAGACAGCACTAGGAGACTATTATCTAAGATCACAACGACCAGATTCGAAAAAATGTTTGACTCTTTGCTTTCAAACGGGAAGCCGATCCCCACAGGATTCCTAACACGACAAGAAGAGGACATCTACCAAGAACTGCGACAAGCATCGACTCAGCACTCAAGATTGCAGAAAGGCCTCTCAGAAGGAAAGCAAATCGACACTGCTCCATCGAGATCAAGAGAGATGCCACAAGAAATATTAGTGCGATTTGCTTGTGAGATTCCGGCCATAATCGGCGTTGACCTGAAGACCTATGGCCCCTTCAAACCTGAAGATGTAGCTACCCTGCCAGCGGAGAACGCCCAAGCCTTGATCCATCAAGGGGCAGCCGTGAAAGTAGAGGTTGAAAAAGATTGAAGATTCCGAAGACAATGACCGTTTACTGTCCGAAGTGCAAGAAGCATGTAGAGCACTCTGTCTCGCTCTACAAAGCGGGAAAGCAACGATCGCTTGCGTGGGGCGCAAGAAGACACGAGCGAAGGCGACAAGGTTACGGCGGACAGAAGTATCCTGAGTTGAAGAGAACTGCAAAGACAACTAAGAAGCAATCCGCCAAGCTTGAATGCAAGACCTGTGGCTATTCCGTCTTTAGGTATGGGATTAGACTGAGAAAGATGGAGATAGGAGGGTAAATAGCCAGATGCCCCGGAGAGAGTTGATTCCTCAGCCTCGCAGCACATTTCTCAAGATTAAATGTCAAAAATGTGGGAATGAGCAGGTGGTTTTCGAAAGAAGTTCAACGACATTGAAGTGCGATGTCTGCGAGGAAGTTCTTCTTGAGCCTCGAGGAGGAAAAGCGAAGATCAAAGGAGAGATAGTGCAGCTCTTAGGCATGTGAGAAGATGGCTACCCCTGAGGAAGCGTATCCCGACACGGGAGATTTAGTTGTTGCGACTGTCAAGAACATAACTCCTTACGGCGCTTACGTGGTCTTGGACGAATACGAGGAGAGGGAGGGGCTCATACACATATCCGAGGTTTCAACAACTTGGGTGAAGAACATCAGAGATCACGTGAGGGAAGGACAGAAACTCGTTCTGAAGGTTTTGAGAATTAACAGGCAGAGAGGTGAAGTCGACCTCTCGTTAAGAAGAGTAACAGGACGTGAGAAAGCCGAGAAGATGCTTCAATGGAAGAGGGATAAGAAAGCAGAAGCCATACTGAGGAGTGGGGCAGAAAAACTTTCCGCTGATGAAAATACGCTCAACAACATCAGAGACACAATAGTCCAACAGTATGACTCAGTCTACGACGCATTGGAGCAGTCGATCAGTCAAGGAGAGGAAACCTTCACGAAGTTAGGGCTTTCACCTGACTGGTCGAAAGTATTGACGGAGAACGCGAAGCTTAAGATCAAGATAAAGAGGACCACGTTAACTGGAATAATCGAGCTTACGTCGCCTAAGCCAGACGGGATCGTTGGCATAAGGGCTGCATTGCTAAACGCGGAGAAAGTGAAGCCTGAGGGAATTGACATCAGGATCTATTCGATAGGGGCGCCCAAGTACCGCCTTGAAGTTGTGGCCTCAGACTATTCCGATGCTGAAACGATCCTGAAGGAGGCCGTAGACGAGGCGATTTCCCACATCAAAGACGCGGGCGGCGAGGGGCGCCGGATCGATTGAAATGGCAAATGAGAAAATGTCGGAAGTGCGGAAGGTACACGCTTAGGTCCGCTTGCCCCATTTGCGGAAGCGAAACGGTAGTCCCTCATCCGGCGAAGTTCTCGCCTGAGGACAAGTACGCCAAGTACAGGAGTGAACGTTCTAGTGGAAACAATGATTAGAGAGCGGGGACTCAAGCCTCATAATCCCACAGTTATTGAGGGTCTGCCGGGACTGGGATCTGTTGGAGGACTGGCAGTATCTTTCCTCATTGATGAATTGAAAGCGCGGAAGATTGGGGAACTCTACTCACCATACTTTCCTTACCAAGCCATTGTGGATTCACGAGGAATAGCAAGGTTACCACGAAGCGAATTCTACTACTCGACCAAAAATGGGAAGAAATTGGTGATGATAACTGGTGATTGCCAACCACAGACCAACTACGGGCAATACGAGGTCGCCACCAAGATACTTCAATACGCCGTGAAACTCTCGGCTTCGCAGATCATCAGTATTGGAGGATTTGTATCTCCCCAAAAGGACAAGGACTTGGTCGTAGGTGTTTCTACAAGAGACACCTTAGTCTCCAAGCTAACGTCTGCCGGAGCCAATGTGGAGAAGGCGGGGATCCCGATCGTTGGAATCGCCGGACTCTTGGTAGCCCTCGCTAGAACCATGAACCTTGACGCCATCTGCCTCTTGGGCCAGACCTCAGGCCTCGGGCCGGACCCAGTTGCCGCCCAGAGGGTTCTCCAAGTTCTTGGGAGCATCTTGAAACTGAAACTCAATCTCTCTAACCTAGAGAGACAGGTAGCCAAAGTGCGGAGTATCGAAAGAAAGGTTGGCGAAATCGAAAAGAAACTCGCGAGCACATTCAGGAAGGATCAAACGATCTACATAGGCTGAAGTGTGTCCTTCTCTTTTAGTCTACTTTACCGTTACGAGGAAGTTTTGCACCGGAAGTTCAAAGTAGTTTTGGTCTCCGACCCACACAACTCGGACGTAGTAAGTGCCCGGTTTCGTGGGCGCCCATCTGAGCGTGAAAGCCCCGTTCTTGACTTCTCCATAGCCCGCAGTAGTCCAAGTCTTGTTGTCCAATGAGTAGTCTATTGTGATCGTGCCCACTGATATTGCCTTAGATAGTTTGCAAGCGAACGTCATGTTCTGATTCGCTGACACTTCCCGCGGGAAAAGATCGACCGACATTGCGACCCTCGCCTTGTCGACAATTACATACTGGTCTGAGCTCTTAGCACCGATGAATATTCGTTTGATCCCATCCCAGCGGGATCTGACTAGATAGGAGCCTGCGTTGGGTGTCCACTGATACTTATACGTGCCATTAGTTCCGGATTGAACTCTGGTTATCTCACGCCATGTCTGGCCATTGTCCATAGAGTACTCTAGGGCTACTGTCTTGTTGAACAAGCCTTTGCCTTTAGTTGAAAGTCGCCCGGAGAGCTGGACAACGGACTCATTGTACACAATGTTCTTTGTGCTTATGGAACAATCCAGAACTGTCGGTTCTGGGTAGATTACAGAGTATACGGCTACCCACTTTTTGTTTGAAATGAATTGGGAAGTGAAGTACTCAGACTCAGTGTATTCTAGCCCAGCAGCCTTCAATATGAGAGCGCCTACCACTGTATTTGGTTTGATTCCTTGCTTGTCTGCAATCAGATCCTTGGATGTCACCTTACCGTCCTGAATGACCTTCCTGTAATATGTTGTATCTGATTCAGTTCTGTTCTCTGTAACGAGGATTTTTTGGCCTCGATACGTCGTGCCGTTGCATATCTTGGCCATCCAAAACCATTTGCTGTCTTCTCCGACACCGTAGAATTGGACTTGCTGCTGCTGTGACATCTCCCACGCAGCGTAAACAGCCACATGAGAGACATTGTACTCCTTCAGGATCGGCACAGCCATGGTCTCGTTCAGTATAAAAGCTCGTGCAATCACTGCGATCTGCGTCGAATTGATTGTTCCGTTGTCGGCAAGGGTTCGCTTCTCCGCCAGAGTAGTTATCCAGTAGCCATAGTCCCACCATGAGAATACGACTGCCTCTTTAGGCAGATTGTCCTTCATCCAGGATAGTGCTTGCAGCCAGTCTTGATAGTTCTGCTCTTCACCTGCCTTTGGAGTCGTTGGAAAGCTTGATGTCGCAATCGTAGCTGGTGAGTAGGCTTCTGTTGTGACCCTCGCAAAAGTCGGCAAGATAATCAAAATGAGTACTAGGAGTATTGCTACCCCAAACTCTCTTCCTACTCTTGTTGCGAACCTAATCTTTCTTCGCGGAAATATGACTGCCTCTCGGGCGATATCTGCTGACGGCTTGGACAGTTCAGCCACTGTGACCCCGGCTAGAATTGAGATCGCTGGCGCGAGAATCAGGGTGAGTCGGACCAATGATCCAGCAAAATAGATTGATGACAGGCCGAAGAGTGTCAGAAAGATGTCGCTGTCTCTCCTTCTCTGAGCTGCGAAGACAAATCCGAAGATACTTAGGAAGAGGAGTATTCCGGACTCATGGAAGAATGACGCCCAAGTAGCTGGGCGATGTTCAGCGACCGACTCGACCAACGGCATGTCAAGCCTTCTGGTTGGATCCATCACAGCCAGAAACTTTGCAACTAGAGGTATGGCAACGCCCTGATACCAAAGGATGAGAAATGCTGCGCCAAGTATTCCTCCTATGCCCGCAAATACAATCAGCCTCATCCGTGTAGTAGTTACACGCTTAGCGACCTCGGCCGAAACAAGAAGAGCTAACACACCGAATACTGCAAGCGTGGACCATTCTCTCAGGAAGCGTATGCCGAGATAGGGTAGTTGAGTGACTGTTGCAAGCTGGATTCCATACATGGTAACATATGCAATGAGCATATTGCTGTTGTAGCGTTTTAGAAGAATCATGAGTGTAGTGAAGAGATATATTAGCACCATGGGGTACCTGAACGCGCCCCATCCCCAGCTAAGATATGCCAAAATCAGCCCTGAAATAATTCCATAACCCAATGCAGACTTTGTTGTACGTTGGGGAGATATCGCCCTCATATACAGCAGAAAGATCAGAATCATTGAGAAGACGCCGATAGTTTCATCGTCGAAGAAGCCCAGTGAAGTTCGGCTTATGTGAGATCCATTGATTGCTAGGAACAGCGCTGAAAGAAGGCCTACACTTTTGCCCCAAAGATCCTTCCCAAGCAAGTAGATCGCGACAACAGTCAAAACTCCCATAACGACAGGGAAAATTATGCATACGTCAATCATTGCGACATCGAGACCCATGATCCTAAGAAATGTAAAGAGAGCGGCTGCGGTAAACCCGAGGGCCGGGAAGGCCGAAGTGTACACATCCCGACCGTAGGGATACCAGCTCATGTTGTCATGCCAGCGGAACCACGCCGCATACCCGTTCTTAGCTACGTAGTCAGCGATCCTGTACTGAAAATATGGATCGAACTCAGACAGAAAAAAGCCCCACCTCAGGGGCATAATCCTCAACGACGCCGCCACGAGAAGTATGCATACAAAAGCGCTGAAAAAAGCCACCTGAGCTCTTGATAGTTGGGAAACGTATCCTACGGCTGCTCGGATCCTTGACGAGAAGATTTCTCTGCGAAATCTCTCTCTGAGAGAGTCTTTGATCTTTCCGCCGAGGCCCGAGATTGGTGACATGACTGATTCCTCGATTGAACCCGACAATATTCAAACAAGGTCATTATAAATGATGCGCACTCAGAAATGGCTGGCTGCCAAGATCAGGTCCGGTGAAGACCAAGATTTCCTGCCGAGGAATCTTGCCTCACTGGCTTTTTGCGGGTCAAGGCGAACAAACCTAATATATTCGAGCAGCAACAGTGAGCGCGTTGCGTGGAAGGACATGAGGGATCGGAAAATTCTCCTCCCTGGGATTGACTCCTTCTACAGGACTTTTTGACGGCCTGATCAGAGGCAGTTGCGTTCTGGTGTCTGCAGCGCGAAGAATGGGTGAGGATCAACGTTCAGAGAAGTAGCTAGTACCCTCGATCTCGCGAAGATGGAGCATCGGATTCTGCAGTTCTGGAAAGAAACGAAAGCCTTCAAGAAACGTGTTGCCCTCGGCGAAGGAAAGGAGAGGTGGTCATTCATCGACGGCCCGATAACCGTAAACAACCCTATGGGTGTTCATCATGCTTGGGGACGAACCTACAAGGACCTCTTCCAGCGCTACCATGCCATGAAAGGTTTTGACCTTCGGTATCAGAACGGATTTGATTGTCAGGGCTTGTGGATTGAAGTAGAGGTAGAGAAGGAACTGGGGTTCAAGTCAAAAAGAGAGATCGAGGAGCTCGGCGTAGCGGAGTTTGTGAAGCGTTGCAAGCAGCGGGCACTGAGGTTTGCTGCAGTCCAAGTGGAACAGTCGATACGGCTAGGATACTGGATGGATTGGGATGATCCAGATCTACTGCGAAAGCTTGCCAACCTTCTGGACGAGCCGGAAAGAACAATTTCGATCAACGGCAAGGCGGGTTCGGTTACAGGAACAGCTGAGCAACTGGTTGGACAGCTAGGGATGCCTGAAATCGGCGGATCATACTTCACGCTGTCGGATGAGAACAACTACATGATATGGAGCGCCCTGAAGAAATGCCATGAAAAGGGATGGATACGCAAGGGCACTGACGTTATGCCCTGGTGTCCTAGATGTTCCACCGCGATCTCTGAGCATGAGATAGCCACAGAAGGATATCGACTACTCACCCATTATGCACTCACAATCAAGTTTCAACTCAGAGGGAAAACTAAAGAGTTCTTGCTTGTGTGGACTACTACGCCGTGGACGCTTTCCTGTAATGTTGCCGCCGCTGTTCATCCCGATCTGGTCTATGTGAAGATTCGCCAAGGCGACGAGATCTTCTATCTCGCAAAGGCTACTGTTGACAGAACCGTCTCCGGGAAACATGAAGTCATAGGTGAAATTCTGGGACGGGAGCTTGAGGGTTTGGCCTATGAAGGCCCGTTTGACGAGCTCGAAGCGGAAAGGCGTTCTGGGGCGATCGAAGCCCACAGGGTGATACTGTGGGATGGAGTTAGTGAAATCGAGGGGACCGGGATAGTTCACATCGCTCCGGGTTGTGGTAAGGAAGACCTTGAGTTAGGACGCAAGTACAGCCTCCCGAGTCCAGCCCCCCTTGATGAGTACGGAGTCTTCGTAGAAGGGTTTGGATGGTTGACGAGGATGCATGTTTACGAAACGGCTGAACCAATCATCGAGGACCTGAAGAAAAAGAACCTGCTCTCCGGAGTGGAGAAGTACAGTCACCGTTACCCCGTTTGTTGGCGGTGTGAAAGCGAACTAGTATTTAGGCTAGTTGATGAATGGTTCATCTTGATGGGGAAGAAGCTCGACAAGCCCTTAACTGATCTGACGGAGGAAGACAAGCAGGAGAACCTCCGATATCAGATAGTTGATGTCGCCAAGCAGGTTCGCTGGATACCTGAGTACGGCTTACAGCAGGAGCTGGACTGGCTAAGCAACATGGACGACTGGATGATCTCTAAGAAGAGATATTGGGGGTTGGCTCTTCCGATATGGGAGTGCACGCGATGCGGAACATTCGATGTCATAGGCAGCGAAGAGGAACTGCGAGAACGAGCTGTTGAAGGATGGAGAGAGTTTGAGGGGCATTCCCCGCATAGACCTTGGATCGATCGCGTCAAGGTCACGTGTCCTAAATGCAACGCCCCGATGCCCAGAATATCCGATGTAGGAAACCCATGGCTCGACGCAGGGATAGTTGCTTACTCAACCCTCAACTATCGCCATGACCGGAACTATTGGATGGAATGGTTCCCGGCACACCTTATCTGCGAGTCACTACCCGGACAGTTCCGAAACTGGTTCTACTCCATGCTTGCTATGAGCACAGTCATGGAGAGACAGACTCCATTCCTGACCTGCTTCGGCCACGGTCTCGTACTGGCTGAAGATGGAAGGGAGATGCACAAGTCGTGGGGAACTGCCATCTGGTTTGACGATGCAGTCGAGAGGCTTGGCGCAGATGTAATGCGTTGGATATACTGTGCAACCCGCCCAGAAGGAAATCTGCTATTCGGGTACGGAAAGGGAGAGGAGGTAAAGAAGAGGTTTCTCATCCCTCTGTGGAATGTCTACAGCTTCTTTGCGACTTATGCAAGACTGGATGGGTGGACTCCTAGGAAACGAGAAATTCAGCTCACATTCATTGACAATTGGGTTCTCTCAAGACTACAGACACTCATCTCGAACGTCACCAGCTACTTGGACAACTGTAATCCTGCCAGCGCTTCCTCCGAGCTCAGTACCTTCGTCGATGAGTTGTCAACATGGTATGTTAGACGATCCCGAAGAAGATTCTGGAAGAGTACTTCCGACACCGACAAAGAGGCGGGATACCAGACCCTGTATACGTGCCTCATAACCCTTGCGAAGCTCTTGGCACCGTTCATACCGTTCGTGACCGAAGAGATTTACCAAAATCTTGTCCGCAGCGTAGACCCCGGAGCTCCAGAAAGCGTACATCATTGTGAATGGCCAGTCGCAGATAGCTCTCTCATGAACGAGAAACTTGTGAGAAGCATGGACTTGGCGATCAAGATCTGCGGCCTAGGCCGATCCGCAAGAAGCAAGTGTGGACTGAAGCTGAGGCAGCCCCTTCCAGCTGCGAAAGTTGTCGCGAGCCCAGAGGTTACCGAGAATGTACGGAATCTCTCTGAGCTGATCAGAGAAGAATTGAATGTTAAGGAACTCGATCTGAGGAATGATAGAGAGGAACTCGTCGAATATGTCGTAGAGCTGATTCCTGAAGTTTCTGGAGCGAGGCATGGTAAGATGTTGCCGAAACTCCGTGAGGCGATCTCAAGAACGGACTCGAAGACGTTTCTTTCGGCTCATGAGAGGAATGTCAAGGTCGAGGTGATGGTGGATGGACGCCCGTTCACTATATTCCCTGAAGAAGTCAGAATATTAACCAAGCCGAGAGAGGGATGGTTGGTTGTGGAAGAAGATGGAATTCTCGTTGGCGTCGAGAAGACAATTCCTGCGGAGTTGATAGTAGAAGGACTTGCAAGAGACATTGTTCGTCGTATACAGGACCAAAGAAAGAAAGCTGGCTTCAACATAGATGATCGAATCCTCATCTACTACGACGGAGGATCTAACAGTCTTCAGGCATTCTCGACGTTCGAGAAGTATATCACAGCTGAGACTCTGGCGGATGTCATGAAGCGCGAGACCCCACCCGCAGGAGCTCACATAGCCGAATACAAACTCGCTGGGGAGAAGTTGAAGATAGGCTTAGTTAGAGTCACAAGATCTTCGCATAGCTAGGCCTCAAATCCTTAAGCAGTCTATGGAGCAAGGAACAGGTGTCACCAAAGAAGCTTGGCCTCATTGTCAACCCGATCGCCGGACTAGAGGCACCTCACTAGCCTGTCAAGCGGCAGGGTCGGGTTGAAGGGGACCGATGGCAGCGATACCTTAGAGGAGGCACTGAGACGAGGAGCAACTCCAATTGCCCCAAGAAGAACAGTTGAGGCACTGATTGAGCTTCGGGCGCGTTGCGGCCTCGTTGACATCCTTACGTCTTCAGGAGAAATGGGTGAGGAAGAGGCTCGAGACTCCAGTTTTACTCCAGTAATAGTTAGCGATACGCCTCAAGGGAGAACAACTGCAGAGGACACTAAAAGAACGGCGAAGATTCTTGCAGAGAAGATTGTTGACTTACTGCTCTTTACTGGAGGGGATGGAACCGCAAGAGACATCTCGGATGCGATCAACAGCAAGGTTCCCGTGCTTGGAATACCGGCTGGAGTGAAGATGCATAGCTCCGTTTTCGCTGTGAACCCGTCTCAAGCAGCCGAGATCACAGCCCGGTATCTCTTAGGCGAGCTTCCAATTGTACAAGCTGAAGTCATGGACGTTGACGAGGAGCAATTCAGAGCAGGGCGTCTGTCAGCCAAGTTGTATGGATACATGAACGTTCCGCAGGAGCCTCTTCTTATGCAAGGGATCAAGACGGCCACTGCCCAGACAGAGGACGAAGTCGAACAGCAAAGAGCGATCGCCAAACATGTCGTAGAGGAGATGCATGATGAATTCTACGTTCTTGGCCCAGGGACGACTGTAAGAGCCATCGCGGATAGGATCGGAGTGGAAAAGACATTGCTAGGAGTCGATGTCGTTTACATGAGACAGCTAGTTGCGAAAGATATTGACGAACGAAGACTACTTGAGCTGATTCAGGATCACCCTGTGAAGATAGTGGTCACACCAATAGGTGGACAGGCCTATATCTTCGGCAGGGGAAACCAACAGATCAGCCCCGATGTCATAAAGAAGGCGGGGCGAGAGAACATAATTGTCGTCGCTACAAAGAACAAGTTGCTGAGTTTGCCGCATCGACGGTTGCTGGTAGATACAGGCGATAGGGATTTAGACAAGGAGTTGCAGGGCTACATTAGGGTGGTCACAGATTATAGAGAAGAGACTGTTATGAAGGTGGAATAGGCTATTTCATCTGTGTTCTTAGAAAATCTGCGTAACTCTTTGCATTGAGCAGGTTCTTTAGCTCCGCCTCAAGGTTCGACGCTTTGATAACGGCTATCCAGCCGTCGCCGTAGGGTTGTTGGTTCACAAGTTCCGGGCTGTCTGCTAGCTTCACATTTACCTCTGTGACATCGCCAGATATCGGAGCGAACACGTCGGAAACAGCTTTGACCGACTCAACCGAGCCTAACGATTGAGAACGGACAATCCTGGCACTAACTTTGGGAAGATCCACAAATACTACTTCGTGAAGAGACTTCTGAGCGTAGTCGGTGATCCCGACCCGGCAGTTACTGCCCTCCAGCTTAACCCATTCATGTTCCTTCGTGTAGTAGAGGCCTTCGGGAACTTCGTAGTCGCTCACCTTCAAAGTTCGTCCATCCAGCGCTCGATATGAAACTAAAACGTAGTATATTACTGATTCGAGGCACGCCCCTCCCGTTTTCTTTGATTATTACTGTGTTCTTTGCCAACCGTACTTCAAGGCGTCATAGAAAGGAAATCTCGTAATTACTGCTTGCAAGTTCTTAGCGCGAATCCTAATCTCCACCTTTTCGCCGATCTTTGAGAACTCTGTCGGAACGTACCCCATAGCGATCCCTTGATTTACCGTAGGCGAGAAGGTTCCGCTCGTCACCTTCCCCAGAACTTGGGAATCTCTTAGGATGTCGCATTCGGCCCTAGGTATTCCAGCCTCAAGCACTTTTAGTCCTACCCTGACTTTCTTTATGCCTTCGGCTTTTTCCCGGGCTAGGGCCTCGCGCCCTATGAACTCGCCCTTGGTAAGTTTCACCAAGAAGCCCAATCTGGCTTGGAGCGGGGTTATCGATTCGGTTATGTCGTTGCCGTAGAGACACATTCCTGCTTCCAATCGAAGGAGGTCACGTGCTCCCAATCCACAGGCTTGTATGTGATAACTCTTGCCGTGGTCGAGTATTGCGTTCCACATTGTGACTGCCTTCGAGGGTTCTTCTACAGGGGAGTCCCATGTGAATATCTCGAATCCATCCTCTCCAGTATACCCAGTCCTAGTAACAGTTGCCTTGATAGCGTCAAGACTTACTTTTCTTCCGCCGAACCGAGGAATGAGAGAGAGGTCTTCGTCACACATCTCTTGGAGGACTTTCTGGGCATTTGGGCCTTGGACAGCGAACATGGAAACCTCATCGGAGATGTGCCGTATCTCAACATTGAACCCCTCGGCCTTCTTTCTCAGCCAAGAGAGATCTTTATCACGGTTTCCTGCGTTGGGAACCACAAGGTACTCCTTCTCCGCCAGTTTGTTGACGATGAAGTCATCGATAATGCCGCCATTCTGATTGCACATCACGGAGTAGTGTGCTCGACCCACCTCCAAAGCTGCAACATCATTCGTTGTGACGTAGTTCAGAAAGGCCGTTGAGTCTTCTCCCAATATTAGGGCTCTACCCATGTGAGAGGTGTCGAAGATTCCAACACTGTTTCTAACCGCCTTACATTCCGGAACGATGCCTTGGTACCAAAGAGGCATCTCGAATCCTGAGAATTCGACCATGTGGCCCTTCTTGGTGTGGAAGCCGTATAGGTGAGTTCTACTAAGCATTTACAACTACTTCCAACAGGTTGACGTGAAAATTCCATTTACTGATTATCGGAAGCGTGAGGCGCGCAGCCCCTATCGCCTTTGGCCTCTGATTTCGTTGATCGGAATGATCCTTATGGCGTCCGGGTCGAAGCCAAGCCTCCGTCCGCATTTGGGACATATCCCGTTGTTTCTCTGAATAATCTCAAGAGGTGATTCGAGTTCAAAGCCATCGTAGAGGATTGTGTTGCATCCTGTGCATAGAATTTTCTGAGGCATACGCCGTTCACTGCTCCCGGGCGCTATACGGAAAGCGGCAACGTATTTTAACCTTGTTTTGATTGTCTATGAATTTGAGAACGCTCAGGTATTCCGAAAGCCGTGACCATCTATCCTTGGGCAAGATTGTGAGATATGCTTAAGTTTGTGCTGTCCTTAGTCTCTGCGCAATTTGGCTGCGGATGGCATGTGTTGAAGGCTAGGATTGGTAAGATTTCATGGAGAGTCAAGAGGCTCTTCGTCAATCTTGGCTATAGGTTTCGAGGGGCAGGAATCCCTCGGGCTAGGGCGATGAAGCCATCCACGACTCTGCTACTAGCTGCGACGATTATTTTTGCCGTCTTCGTCTTGGCCGGTGGAGTCTTCGATGTTTTGGAGAAGCCTCTTGCACTGTTGCCAAAGGGTTCGGGGTGGACCTTCGTCTACAGAGGCAGCATTCACCTTCAGACTCTGAACGAGAGCATATTGGCTGGCCTGCTGTATTTTCTTGGAGTGCTAGGCCTTTACTTGCTGCTCAGAAGCACACGTCTGGTCTATAATCCGAGACAGGCGTATCTAATGCTCATCCTCGGCCTTATGGTCACACTCCTAGCAGTCTACTACTGCACTTCGTTCCTGTCATCAAAGATAGGTTACTAGTTGGGGCATCTACCAGAAAGTCTTCTTGATTCTTAGAAGATAGGCTATCATGTTCGCAAGTAAGTGAACTGCGGGAGTAACAAGAAGAATGAGGAAGACGGCTCCTCGACTCAGTTTGTAGAATGGATATAGAACCAGGATTCCACCGAACACAAAGTCAAGTTGATCTAGCAACGGCAATGGATAACCCGGAGGGAGCCTCATACGCCTCTTGACGAATGCCCCAGCTAGGTCACCTACCAACGCGCCGGTGGAGACAAGAACACCAAAAAACAGGAGTTCAATGGAGTATATCGTTGCCATCGCAGCAGAAACTAAGAGTCCCGCGAGGAGGCCGCTTAGGAATCCCCTGACTGTCTTGTGAGAACCGAAAATCCTTTCACCGTCTATGAAGCACCGCCCATGATCTATCGGTGTTCCTCTGCCAAAGATTGCCGGAATGGAGTTGGCTGCATAAGTAGGAAGGATGAAAACTAGTGCTGAGATCGCATCGCCAAGGGTTATGACTAGTTCCAAAGGTCATGGCTCCGTGGCGGATGTCTCAGCGTGGCAGTGTGCATTAAGCTTCGACTCCTTCCAAGCCTCTCTCCGTAATCCTTAGAAGACATGATGCGAGTGCAACGTTAGGCGATGAGTGTCGCTCAAGCAGAGCTGACTTGACTCTGGGGTTCGCTGTCGAGGCGAGCTTCAGTATGACTCTGGACCAGTAGGTGAGTATGCGTCTGGCGACAGGTTCGGTTTGATTTGCTGGACGGAAAGGCAAGGCATGTACTTGGCTTGTAAGTAGAACCGCGACATGTCTCAAGGCAGCCAACTCTGCGAGGTATGCCAGCTGCCTATTGAGCTCTCTGTTCTGGGCGAATACTCTTTCACTCGATCCTAGAGATGAGCGATAGAGTGATGTTATGGTATCCAGTACTATCATGCCCGTGCTTCCACTGACGTAACTTTCTATCCCCTCAACGAGAGAGGTCTGCTCCGAGAAGGTTTCCGGAACGAACACGACAATATTGGAAGAGATTCTCTCCAGTTGGTCGCTGGCGACTTGGGCAAGTCGGTTCTGGGAAAACGATCTATCTGCATCAACGTATAGTACCTTGAGATCTCTCTTCGCGCATTCAACCGCACATTGAATTGTCAGAGTTGTCTTTCCAGTCGAAGCCTCTCCATATACGAGGCTAAGTTGGGAGAATGGAAAACCTCCATGAAGCACAGCGTCAAGCGACGAGCACCCGGTTGGCACTGTGTCCGGTCGAGATCTCAAGTGGGTTCCAGCTTTGCTTTGGCCATATGTTGCTTCTGAGATTAGCTTAAATGTGTAAGGAGCGTTCATGGACGAGGCGTACCATGCGAAATACGGCTTTGTCTGCCGGAAGAACCTTGCTGGTTTCCGGCCCAGCGTCTTTCAGATTGATTGAGGGCGAGGCAACGGTTCTAGGTGCGCCCTTTGAGAAGGACGAGAAGTTACTGGTGAGAGAAGAGAAGCAAATACCGGTTGAAGCAGTGACCGATAGTGTCATCGAGACTTCTTTAGGGAATAGTGCCAGTTTAGCTGAAATCGATGGTACCACGATACCAAGCTCGTGGAAGAGCTTTGCCGAAGCGGCCCTGGAGATTCCTTGTCCGAAGGTCCTTGCTATTGGAGATGTGGACTCGGGGAAGAGTACCCTGTGTACCTACCTCGCAAATATCCTACTGAACGACTATCCAAACGTCTCGGTGATCGATGCCGATGTGGGGCAGTCTGACATTGGTCCCCCGACAACCATTGGACTTGGAGCGACTGACGGATATCTTCTCTCTTTAGGGGATCTCGATCCGGTTTCGATGTTTTTCGTGGGGCACACTAGTCCTGCTCCTGCTACGGATAAAGTCATTCTGGGAATAAAGAGGCTCATGGATCTGTGCTCGATGCACCACGGTCCCGTCATTATAAACACAGATGGCTGGATCGCAGACGATGAGGCCTGCGCCTTCAAGGCCAGAATGATCAACGAGATCTCCCCAGACCTTGTTGTGGTAATCCAATCTGACTATGAGGCGGACCATATACTGGAGGCGATAAGAACCACTGCGATCAAGGTTCAATCTCCGACAGTCATAAGGAAAAGAACCAGAGATGAAAGACGAAGAGTGAGAGAACTCTCTTACAGGAAACATCTGACAGGTGCTGTCACTCGGCACATCAATTTTGATAGAGTAAAGTTGAAGGGAGTCGATGTGAGAAACGGCCGGCTCTTAGCTGCCGCTCAGAAGCTTCACTCAATCGTGGGTTTCTTGAATGACGAAGATCTTCTTCTCGGCATAGGCATATTGAAGGAAGTGGAACAGAGAGAAGGGGTCCTTAGGATCTATACTCCTGTCAAAAAGCTGGCGAATAGTATCGAGTTTGGTGCAGTAAAACTGAACGAGGATGGAAAGGAGATCCCGTCTCTGGTGGAGCTAAGCCAAGAGAGAATGGCGTCGTGCCGGACGCCGGGTTTATCCCCCGTGTTCATATACTGATTGAGAGCAAACTCTGTTAGAGTTGCGATGTCGTTCAAGGAAGCAAGCATAGAGAAGGATGGCAAGGTCTTCCGCCTAAGCATACTTGATCTTGGCAACGCCTTTCTGGCGTTCTTCTACGAAGGAGCCATGAAGCTTGGAACTCTCGCGATCGCGTTACCAGGACCCGGAGAGAGCCAAGTCACTACCTCCTCTGTGTTGCTCGGAGGAAAGTACCTCCTATCAGCCAGGGCCTTGGCCGAGAGGGTGGCAGGTTCCTTCAAGAAGATGAGCCTTGCCTCTGTGAACGTGGAGATACCTGAGCCTGAAGGAATTAGAATAGCTGCTGCTCTCTTGGATGATCTTGCTCGAAAGCAGCAGAGTCAGTAGGATACTTGTGAGGATATAGAAGGCTTTCCCAAGATATCCTCTGAAGCTTTCATTACTGCTTCTCGATGCTTCTGGACGGTGTAGACTCGGATTATGTTCATGAAGACACGCATGACGCCTATTATTTGAGAAAGCTCAGTTAAACTGACTCTAACCTTCTTCCCTTCCTTAGTCTCATGGAAGACGGGAATATCCATCGGCTCTATCTCCATAGCGTAATGGTACGGCACTGAGGGCAGGGACGGAACGTCGATGCATACCTGTTCAGGATCCACCTTCGCTTTGAGTGCTATTTCCTGCTCCATCTGCTGCCTTACAGCGTCATTGGTGAAGACACTTGAAAGAAGCTCATCCTTCGCGAAGAAAGTCTTCTCATAGGAACACTTGATCAGCCTCCGACTCTCAATGTCTTCAATAAGTGACCTTGATTTCTGACAGGCCTTAAGTTGGGACCATACGGAGTAGTCATCCAGGGCAATGTACTCGTCGGGAGTTCGAAAGGACAGGAGTTTCAGTTCCGGCTCGGCCCGCTCCAGAGCCTTCTGTATCATTATCTGTGCTGCCCTGGAGGCCCGGTGAAAGTATATTGCTCTGAAGGATTCGAGTCTGCCGAGTAGAAAAGTCTCCAGAGTCGGAATCGCTGTTGAGTTCACCGCCAAATCTCCATCTAATACGTCCATCGTGTAGATGAGGCGAAATATGTCGACCATCCCATACCCTGCACCCGTGTGGTACGAGTCTCTGACAACGAAGTCCATCTTGTCTACATCAACAGAACTTCGTATGATTTGGTTCATGAACCGCCTCTCATTATCAGCAAGCTTGCCAATTGCAAGCTTCCCCATCTCGTTAGGGTCCATTCCCTCTTTCCGCAAGGTGTCGGAAAGACTTGATCTCATGACTATCCAAGTGCCTAGGTCTTCATGCGTCTTTCCCAGAACCTGCCTCATTGTAGGTTCAAGCAAGTGAGAGAAGGGCGCATGTCCAACATCGTGTAACAGGGCAGCTATCTTCAGCTTCGTCACGTCTTCGGGCTTCAGTTTCACAGGGAGACTGGATGCCAAAGTGCCCGCAAGATGAAAGGCCCCTAAAGAATGCTCGAACCGAGTATGGTTGGCAGCGGGATAGACATATTCTGCTCCACTGAGCTGCTTTATTCTGCGAAGCCTCTGAACGGCCTTCGTATCAACTATGTTCTTCTCGGACTCTTTCAGTCGTATGTAGCCGTAGAGAGGGTCTTTTATGAACCCCCAGAACGTGGGTTGATTGCTGTACTCAGCCATTCTTACTCTTCCTCAAGCCGTGCATTGTGCGAGGGAATCAAACGCATTCTGGAAGGCTTCTAGAAACTAGCCTTGCTTGATGGGCATAATATTGCTTCTGGTTTAGAGTTGGATAGGTAACGAATCGCTTGCCATCTCCTCCTAGCTTAGCAGTTCACCCCATTATGACGCCCCAGTGAAGAGACGTTTGTCTTTTTTATACGGCTGGATTGTACACATACGTTCGGCCCGTAATTGTTGGATATGGGAGACTTGTCGACCAACGGAAAGGGCTTCTTCATAGTCATCGAAGGAATCGACGGATGCGGAAAGACCGTTCATTCTAAGGTACTATGTCAAGAGCTGCAGAACCTTGGCTACAACATGGCTTACACGACTGAGCCTAGCAGATTCCAGATAGGGCAATTCATAGAGCAGAAGTTTCTCCGTGAAGCTAAGGTCTCTCCGCAAGTCGAGGCGTTGCTATTCGCTGCTGACAGGTTTGATCATCTAACGTTTGAGTTGCTTCCCATGCTCAAAGCGGGCAAGATCGTTGTCTCAGACAGATACGTCTATTCCTCACTGGCCTATCAGGGGGCGCAGGGTTTGGAGCTAGATTGGATACGCAAAGTCAACTATTTCGCGATCAAGCCGAACCTAGCATTGTACCTAGATGTCCCGGCTGAGATAGGGCTCGCGAGGAAGAGGTGGAGAAGTGTGCTCGAAAGAGTGGAGCTGGAGAAGAAAGTTCGCCAGACTTACCTTAATCTTGTGGAGTCAGGTGAGCTTATCAAAGTCGATTCAAATAGGAAATTCGACATTGTAAGAGAAGAGATTCTAGCGTTGACTCTTCAGGCCCTGAGGAAGGCAGACCTACTGCAGGTAAGATGACTCAAAGCCGGAAAACGTTCGGACTACCTTCTCCGGATGTTTGAGATGCCATGAGCGATTATGCCATATTGGTTGAGTAGTGTCGAGTGGAAAAAGCACTTTGGGCGGGACGACGTCAATCATTACCTGAATCTATGGGCGAAGTTTGATGGCGCAGAGGTTTGTGGAGCATCCCTTGGTACAGAAGAGCACTGTTGAAAGCAGAAGCTACCAGGAGCGAATCGCGAAGGAATGTCTGAAGGCAAACACGCTTGTCTGTCTTCCAACAGGTTTGGGAAAGACTGTAGTGGCGGCCTTGGTGATTGCGGAAAGACTGACGCGATTCCGAGAAGGAAGAGTTGTGGTCATGGCTCCTACTCGGCCACTTACTCTTCAGCATCACAGGAGCTTCACAAAGATTCTGATGGTCAACTCGGACTCGATGGTTGCGATAACTGGTGTGACGCCGCCCGATCAGAGGGTCGAGCTGTGGAAGAAGAGGATTGTTTTCTCGACGCCCCAAGTCTTCATGAATGATCTGATCACTGGCCGCCTGCATTTGTCCGGCGTTGTCCTACTTGTCTTTGATGAGGCACATAGAGCCGTTGGGGATTATGCATACACGTTCATAGGTCCTCGGTACGCCCAAGAAGAGAACTCGCTGATCTTGGGGCTTACGGCTTCGCCCGGGTCGACGAGAGAAGCCATAGAGGAGGTATGTCGGAACCTTCACATCAGACAGGTGCAGGCAAGAACCATATCCAGCCCTGACGTGAAACCGTATATTGGTGGGCTTCAGGTCGAGTGGAAGAGCATAGTTCTTCCTCAAATATTCCATGATACTCGCCGTGGCTTTCAAGAATTCCTAAGGGATCAGATCAAAGCTGCTCAGAAGATAGGAATACTCACACAAACGATCCCTGATAGAGTCCGGCTTAGGGAGATCCTAGAGGCTAGGCAGAGTATTCGCGAGCTACGAAGATCCACCACCGTGTCAAAAGATGAGTTGCGTGCGGTTTCGTCAGGGCTCTACTCTTGCATTCATGCAGTCAAGGCGATTGAACTACTAGAAACGCAGGGATTCTCGTCTCTCAAACAGCAGATTGACTCGCTAAAGATGAAGTTGAAAACCAGACCGTCCTCTGCGTTGAGCAAAATGATGGAGCATGAACAGGTTCAGAGATCACTTCTACTCATAGATGCAGCGGTGAAGGAGGGAATCGATCATCCGAAGATTGGAGAGCTGATCAAGGAGGTCGAGGAGGCATTTGGGGGAGGAGCAAGAAGGATCATGGTTTTCACAAACTATCGTGCTACTGCCGTCAAACTTCTTGAAACGCTCAACTCTCGTCAAGGCATTTCGGCGGTACGCCTCGTTGGTCAAGTCACGAAAGGCGAAGACAAGGGCCTTTCGCAGAAGGAGCAGGCGACAGCCCTTGAGCAGTTCAAGCAGGGCGTCCATAATGTGCTTGTAGCGACGCAGATCGGTGAAGAGGGTTTGGACATAGCGGAATGCGACCAAGTAATCTTCTATGACAATGTTCCCAGCGCCATCAGATTCATTCAGCGAAGAGGAAGAACAGGAAGGAAGGGGCCTGGCAAGGCAACCATCTTGATGGCTGTTGGGACAAGAGATGAAGCCTACTACTGGATCGCTAGGAGAAAAGAGCGTGTGATGGCTGAGGCTCTACGTGATATTCAGATCTCTACAAAGGCGGCAAAGGAGCAACCAAGGTTAGAGGAGTTTGAGGAGAGGATTACAGAGCTCAAGGAGCCGGCCGTCACAATCGTTGTCGACTCAAGAGAGAGCGCCTCCCCAGTCATGAGAGAACTTGCCAGACTCAATCCTTCGATAAAGATCGAAAGCTTGGGGACCTCGGACTTCATTCTCTCGGACAGAGTAGCAGTGGAGCGAAAAACTGTCGACGATTTGGCGAACTCAATAATGGACGGGCGACTCTTCGATCAACTGATAACGATGAGAAACTCGTATCAGGTTCCCATCCTTGTGGTGGAGGGGGAGAGGGCTGCGACCGCAAGGGAGATCAGTTCGGAGGCACTTATGGGTGCGGTCGCCAGCGTCCTGATCGATTATCGAATACCCCTCATCTGGACGAGAACTCCTGAGGAGACCGCGTTGCTTCTGTTCTCGATTGCTAGGCGCGAGCAGATCAAGGAGAGGCGTGAACCTAGGATCAGAGCTGAACGCAAGCCGTTTAGCGTTGAGGAACTGCAGGAATTCATAGTCGCTAGCCTTCCAAGTATTGATGCAGTTCGATCCCGAAGCCTTCTAAGAAGATTCGAAACCGTGGAGAAAGTGTTCACGGCCAGCAAGGAGGAGCTCAGCGAAGTCGAAGGCGTAGGCGAAAAGATCTCAGAAAGGATCCGTGAGATCCTGACCACAAAGTATACGAGGGAAGAAGGCTAGCGCATAGTCCTACTAAGACGTGCCCTCAATCTTCCTCAGCTTCTCCAGCACGTTCAGCAAGTTCGATAGGCTCTCCGTGAGTTGCGTGATCTTCGCAGGATCCTGCTCCTTCTCGATCGCTGACTGCACCTCCCCTATTTTTCCGAGCAAAGTCTGCTCCGTGCCCGCGAGAGTTCTCTCGCGAAGGATCTTGGTCTCGTCTTCCGCCGCCTTCAGAATGATCACTGGCTTGTTACACTTAGCGCAGACGACCTGTTCACCAACCTTGAAAAGTGGAGTGCTACAGGCCGGGCAGGGTTGGGCTAGCATGGTTGCTCCAGATCTGAGTAGCTCTGCCGCCCTTGCCAGGTACTGCGCATCGTCCTTCAATCTGAGCAACTCCAAGGAAAGAATTTAGGTCAGTTCGTTAGATTGATGCGTAATCCCCTTATTAATGGTGGAGATCAAGCTTGCCAGTGCAGAAGGTTTCAAAGAGAAAGGAAGAGTATCAGTCGCGCATCAATCAGGCGTTGGTTGTACTTAATGAGGTTGCCCAAGATAATACGACTCCCAGGAATATTAGGCGGGCAGCGAAGGAGGCTGCAGACGCCCTACAGGTGGCAGAGCACAGTCTGGGTGTGAGAGCATCGAACGCCATCTCGATTCTGGATGAGATATCTCAGGACCCGAACATGCCTGCTTATACACGCGTGAAGTTGTGGAACGTCGTCAGCATTATTGAAGCCATAAAAGACTGATTTTGAGGTCTTTGGTCCAGTTCCTAGTCCACTTGGAATTGTGGCCCCGATTACAAGGCCAAATCGGCGCAATAGAAAGAGGGGTTGCACTAGAAAATTGGGAAGGGTCACGTCTAGACTTTCATATCTTTGACCTTGTCCTTCAATGCATCTACAAGCCCAGCGATTTTAAGGATCAAGTAGAAGGCCGCGACCGTTACGAGAAGGCCTCCGATGGTGACGACCAAGCCTAGGACAAGTGATCCTCCAAAGGCTCTCTGTGGCAATGCCATGCGTTCACCTCCTCTGAATCTGCCGAAGGAGAGTGATTTTGCTCAGATAAAAGGTAGATGAAGGAATCATCCATTTCTCTACATTGTAAACTGAGTGTTTAGGGAGCATATGGCATGTTTTCGAAGGCGTGATTCCGCTGAATTCCTGTTGACTCTACTTCAAGAGTGATCAAACGCAACTCGTGAAGATCAGACCTAGGTCCTGACGTAGCTGCGTTTGACAACGTTTTCCGCCGCCGACAGGCACTTGTTAAGATCCCATCGCCATCCCAGCTCGTTGTCGTAGAGTTCATACGATATGGTTTGTCTTCTCAGGTCTTCCGCGTGAAGACGGATAGTGGAATAATCCCTGATCAATCCTCTCTTAGCAAGGTTTGAGATGAAACTGAAGAACTTTCCCTGACTGGCCCGTGGCACTATTGTCCTCATCATCAGCGCGGCCTTTCCCAAGACCTTCGACGCGCTCAGCACAAATGGAAAGCTGGTCCCTGCCGAAAAGAATCTGTTCATCAACCTTTCGTCAGGGAATTCGAGTCGGACCTCGCGTAAATCTGAGAGCTCCATGGGATATGGAACGAACCTAAAGACATAGTGCTGAATCATGTCCTTCTTGATGATGTTTGAGTCGAATCTATGCTTAACGGCTTGTAGGGTTATGCCAAGCACTCTGGAGATTTCCGAGAAGCGCTTCCGGCCGTTCTTCTGAAGCTCTTTTAGGATCAAGAGGTCCATTCTATCTGCCACAACTTCATATGTAGAGGGATCCGAGATGGCCAGTGTCTTCTTCGGTTCCACTGAATCCCTAAGCCACCTATCCCAGTCAAGTAGCCACGTCCTTACCTTTGGGTCAAAGAATTCAAAACTCGGGAATACCCCATGACTGTCTGAGATCTCGGTTGTAAGACATCTCTGGACTATCCCCAATTCCTGAAGTCTCTCTAGATATTCTTTGAACTCTGAGATGTAGTTGAATGGCACAGCATGAACTGAATAGTGACTGAATGGAC
>Ga0209725_1000288_pt1 | contig 30898 bp, 27 predicted proteins | sample I18A1metaG_FD_184145 | JGI IMG/M metagenome (GOLD analysis project Ga0209725, IMG submission 184145) | Lake sediment bacterial and archeal communities from Gulf of Boni, Indonesia to study Microbial Dark Matter (Phase II) - ​I18A1 metaG... | ecosystem: Environmental > Aquatic > Freshwater > Lake...
GGACCCACCTTCCCGACATCGTTTTCCTCGACCTGAATCTGCCCGACATGCGGGGAGATTCCCTGCTCCCCCTCCTGGTTTCTCCAGAGATTGGCGCCTGTACCATGGTGATAACCGGGCACGTGGAGGTCGATCATGCGGTCAGGGCCATGAAGCAGGGGGCGGAATACTTTTTCCCCAAGCCCGTCGACATGCAGCAGCTCTCCGTGATCCTGGACGGTATCGAGGAGCGGTTGCAGCGCAAATACGAGGTGGCATACCATCGCAAGCTTTACCAGGAAAACGGTGGTACTTCCAGCATCATCGGACTGTCTCCGCAGATTCTCAGGGTCCAAAGGCTCACGTCTCTCCTTGCCCGCAACACGTCAACCCCCGTGCTTATCATGGGGGAATCAGGAAGCGGCAAGGAACTGGTAGCCCGGGCAATCCATGAACAGAGTGGGGCGACCGGTCCCCTGATCGAGATAAACAGTGCCGCGCTGTCCGAAAACCTTCTGGAGTCCGAACTGTTCGGCCATGAAAAGGGCGCGTTCACCGACGCCGCAAAATCAAAGCGTGGCCTCTTCGAGCTGGCAAACAACGGAACCATCTTTTTCGACGAACTTGCCGAAATGCCTCTGGTCATACAGGCAAAACTTCTCAAAGTACTCGATACCAGGACGTTCAGGCGGGTTGGCGGCCTGGATGACATACACAGCACTGCCCGCTTTATCGGTGCGACCAACAGAAACCTCGCTGAAATGGTGAAGCAGGGCCTTTTCCGTGAAGATCTCTTCTACCGCATAAATGTGCTGCCGATCACGGTTCCCCCCCTCAGGGAGAGGGGGGGTGACATACTCCTTCTGGCAGGTCATTATATTGAACGGCTCGGTACCGAGATGGGAAAACCCGGCATAACGGCCTCTCCCGACTTCGTGGATAGCCTGCAGCGGTACCGTTGGCCCGGAAATGTCCGGGAGCTGAAGAATGTCATCGAGCGGGCCATCATCATTGCCGAGAGTCGTGAACTCACACCGGAGCATCTTCCGGCAGAGTTGCGAGGCATCCCGACAGAGGCGATCCTGCAGGGTCCATCGACCGGTTTCCCCTCCCTGCAGGAGGCTGAGGATGACCACATACGGCGCGCGCTGCAGTATACCGGTCATAATCTCAGCAGAACCGCCTCGTTGCTCGGTATCAGCCGCTCAACCCTCCATGCAAAGCTCAAACGCCTGAACATCTAAAATTAGGTGTACGAAAATCGTACATGTACTATTTTCGTACAGTCTCGTCGGTTGTCCCCTTAAAACCTTCTCTGAAGCACCTCTTGCACACCCTCCACACATCAGCTGCGCCCCTCTTGTTTTTGGTGCTGTCCTGAAATCGTACACCTGTTCATGACGTCTTTGTCGAGGCGCGTGTAATGTGGTGTAATTATTATTGAAAATAATTCTTGTTTCATCTTGTTGTCGGCATGTAATGTGCTATAGTTTTTTATTGTTCTTTAATCCTAGCCGTGTAACTGATGGTTATAACGTTGAAAAGGAGATGCAATGACAGCCAATCCAATGAAAAAAATTCTAATCGTAGATGATGAGCAGTCTATTCTTCTCAGCCTGTCGTATATTCTGAAGGTTGAAGGGGTGGAGGTCCTCGCCTGCAACGAGATCGAGCAGGCCGAGGAGGCTCTCGCCAGCAGTCATTTCGACCTGGTCATCGCGGATATCCGCATGTCGGGTATCAATGGCATAGAAGGGTTGGAACTCCTTACCTATATCAAGCAGAGATATAATACCGACGTCATCATCATGACGGGATTCGGTACCCCTGAAATGGAGGCGGAGGCTTACCGAAGGGGCGCCAGCCATTATTTCAAAAAGCCGATCGAAATACCCGTTCTTCTGGAAGCGGTTGCCAAGCTGGGCATACCTGTCAGGCAGGGGTAATCCGTTTCCTGTCACGTAATCCAATCAACATCTCGATGTGATGCTGTTATCTGTTTATGTCACTGACAGGCACCGGAACCGTGCCGTGTGCAGGCTCTTTTTTGTTAGGTAAAGGTACGTTCATCCTATTTGGATACATTCATGTTTCTGGAAAGCGGAGGAGCTCATGCTTAAAAAGATTCTCGTCGTCGATGATTCAACATTGATTCATCAGATGTACCGCCTGGTAATGAGTCGTTACAACTGTGTCATTGCCGATGCAATGAACGGTCAGGAGGCCCTTGATATCCTGGCGGTGCAGAAAGATATCGACCTCATTCTTCTCGACATCAATATGCCGATCATGAACGGCGTACAGTTCCTGGAAAAGGCGTCGGCAATCGGTATTGTCAGCAGGATTCCGGTCATCGTGATCAGTACGGAAGGCAAGGAGGAGGATACCATCAGGGGGCTCAAGCTGGGTGCCCGTGGCTACCTGAAGAAACCGTTCCATCCTTCCGAGCTGCATGAACTGATCGACAAACTGTTCAAGACGGGAAGCGGGCAGTAGCCCTGTTACTACATGTGGACGAATGAGCAGCAGCTCGTGCTCAATCTCTGCGGGAGAGGTGGTCGGATTTGGACGGCGTAATGGATATTTCGCTTCTGATTGAAGAATTTCTCGATGATGCAAACGGTCATGTTGAATCGGTCGAAGTCGCCCTCATGGAACTGGAGAAGCGGTGGGGCGAGGGGGTCCTCGATGATACGCTCCTGACCCTGATGCTGGGCAACCTTCATACGCTCAAGGGTAATTCGGGGATGATGGGTTTTGCCCCGGTGCAGCAGTATGTCCACAAGCTTGAGAGTGCCCTGAAAAATGTGCAGGAGAGAGTAGTCCCCCTGTCAACAGTGGTTTTCGAGGCCTTTTACGGCGCCGTCAGTGCCCTCAGGAGCAACTTCACGAAGCTCGCCGTCGATCCGAAGGCTGACCTTGATTTCAGCGACGAAATGATGTCGCTGGATATGCTCTTTTTCACCAAGAATCAACCGCAGCCCGTGCCGGGGGAAAAGGAAGTCCCTCTGCAACCCCAGGTGAAGACCAGGGGGGAGGACCTCTCCTACATTACCCAGAAAAGCACGACGCTTAAAGTCAGTTTCGAAAAACTTGACGAGCTGCTCAATCTTGTCGGTGAACTCGTCATCCACCGGACCTCCCTCAATGCTCTGGAAAAGCGGCTACAGGAGAAGGTTTCCGACCGGGCTCTGCTGGAGGCATTCAACGAGGCAAGCCAGCTGATCGGCAAGAGTTCCACCGACCTGCGCGAAGCGATCATGAAGGCCAGGATGCTCCCCATCAAAAGCGTGTTCCAGCGGTTCCAGCGCCTTGTGAGGGACCATTCGCAAAAATCCGGCAAGGAGATCCTGCTCCGCTTCGAGGGGGAGGATACCGAACTGGACAAAACGGTCATCGACGAGATCGGCGAGCCCCTGCTGCACCTGATCCGCAATGCCGTCGACCACGGCATCGAGAGCGTCGAGGAGCGTCGCCGTGCCGGCAAGGCATCCACTGGTCTGCTCACCCTGAGTGCCTGCCATGAGAGCAACCACATCGTCATTGCCGTGGAGGATGACGGCCGGGGGATGGACCCGGACAGGATCCGCTCTTCTGCAGTGGCCAAGGGGTTGATCGAGGCGACCGAGGCCGAGGCACTTACTGCCCAGGAGGTGCTGCACCTTCTTTTTCTGCCGGGGTTTTCCACCAGCAGCGAGGTGACCGAGACCTCCGGGCGCGGCATCGGCCTCGACGTGGTGAAGAAGATCGTGACCTCCCTCAACGGCATGATCGACATATCGAGCCGCACGGGAGACGGGACCCGGTTCACCATCAAGCTCCCCCTTACCCTGGCGATCATCACTGCCCTGATGGTGGAGGTCGGCGGGGAAATATTCGCCATCCCCCTTTCCGGCGTGCTGGAGAGTATCCGCATCCAGGCGGATGAAATCCACGAGGTTGGGGGTACGGAGGTCATTAACCTGCGTGATCAGCTCCTCCCTATACGCCGTCTTGACGGTTTCTACAAGGTGAACAAGGGTGGGGAGAGGGATCTGGAATACGTGGTAGTGGTCGGCAGCGGGGAAAAGCGCGGCGGCCTGGTGGTTGACCGCCTCCTGGGTCAGCAGGAGATCGTCATCAAGGCGCTTGACGACTACCTGGGCGATCTACCCGGCATATCAGGCGGGACGGTGCTCGGTGATGGCAGCATCTCCATGATCGTCGACATCAGTTCCATCCTCTCCGGGCTGAAAAGCAGTACCAAAGAGCGGACGTTCGTTACTTCAGAAAAAAGGAGTGCCTAACCATGGCGGACTTTGACAAGATTCAGTTGCCCAGTTCCGGATTGGCGGAGGATATCCTCGCCCAGTTCATCGACAAGGCCCAGAGCGAAGTTGATCAGGTCAGGATTGTTGAGCAGAAGGAGCAGAATGACACGATATTCCACCTGGTGACGTTTCAGCTCGGCCGGGAGGAGTACGGCATCGAAATATCCAGCGTCCAGGAGATCATCCGGGCAACAGATATCACCCCGGTGCCCGGTGCTCCGGAACATGTCCGGGGGGTCATCAATCTCCGGGGCAAGATCATCCCTGTCGTCGACCTGAGGACCCGGTTTTCCCTCCCCCAGGGCGAGGCCACCGATGCCCAGCGAATCGTCGTGGTCGAGCTGAAGGAAAAGAGGCTCGGCATGCTGGTGGACAGCGTCTCCCAGGTCATCAAGATCCCCTCGGGGGTGGTCGAGGAGATGCCGGAGGAGGCAATCAGCGTGGACGAGAACTTCATCAAGGGGGTCGGCAAGCTGGACAGCAGGCTGATTATCATCCTCGATCTGAACCGGTCGTTATTGTTGACGTGAATAACTGAGTCTGATTTCGTTGGAATTATCCAAAATCTCTATTAAATCTTTGGAGGAGCGTATGAAGAAACGGAACTTTTTTGCTGGATTACAGGGAAAGCTGCTCACGTATTTCCTCTTGATGGCTTTGATTCCGCTTACCATTGTGACGATTGTTTCGTTCAAAAAAGCCCAGACCAGCCTGGTAGCAATGACCACGAACATGCTCGGTGATATGGCCGATGGAGTAATTGGTAAAGTTGATCTCCTCATGGGCGACCGTTATGACGATATCAAGGCTTGGGCATCCATCCCGACGATAAGAACTGCGTTGGAAACCAGGAAATATGCCGATGCCGGTCATCTCCTCCAGAGTATTGATAAAGAATATGATGTTTATAAGGAGATTATGCTGCTTGATACAGCTGGTAACGTTGTAGCCACCAGTGACCCTGCCATGTTCGCCAATGCCAATTTCGACAAGAATCAGGCCAATAGGGAGTGGTTCAAGAAAGCCATTTCCGGTCAGGTTGTCGTAACGGATGTCTATTTTTCCAAAAGCATCAACGAAAACGCCATTGGGTTCAATGCTCCGGTCAAGGATTCTGCTGGCCGGATCATAGGTGTGGTAGCCTCACGCATGCCCTGGAGTGTGATCGAGAAGATCGTGTTGGAGGATGGTAAGGATGGAGAAACCGGATATGCGTATCTGCTCAACAAGGAAGGAATGGTCATTGCCCACCCGAAGAAAGAGCAGGTTCTCAAAGCAAATTATCTTAAAGATGAGGGAAAGAGTATCGCCGAGATAGCAGAAAAGATGATCAAGGGTGACAAGGGGCATGGTCGCTACAATCTTGACGGCATCGACAAGGTGACCTCGTATACCCCTTCCAAGGGATCGGGTGACTTCAAGGGGCTTGGCTGGAGCTGTGCCATGGTCATGACCGACAAGGAGATTAACGCTCCTGTTTATAACCTGCGGAATATGGTGCTGATGCTAATTCTGGTGTCCGTTATAGTTATTGCCTTCCTGGCGGTCGTTATCGCCCGTTCCATTGCTACGCCGATGATCAAGGGAGTTGCCTTTGCCCAGGCGGTAGCTGCTGGTGATATGACGGGACGACTCGATGTGAAGACCAGGGACGAGGTCGGGGATCTGGCAGATGCCCTTAATGTCATGGTGGATGGACTCAAGGAGATGATCGGCAAGATCAAAGACACCTCCGTACAGGTTGCCTCAGCGGCAGGTCAGATTTCCGCCAACTCGGCTCAGCTCACCAAGGGAGCCCATGGCCAGGCCTCCGCTTCCGACGAGACCTCGGCCACCATGGTGCAGATGGCCGCCTCCATCCAGACCGTGGCAGGTAACGCCGACTCCCTGGCGTCCAATGCCGACGAAGTCTCCTCCTCCATCCAGGAACTGGGGGCCTCCAGCGAGCAGGTGGCAAAGAGCGCCGAAGTGATGGCCTCGTCGGTGACCGAGACCTCGGCCACCATCGAGCAGATGACCGTCTCCATCGAGAAGGTGGCCAAGAGCACCGAGGACCTCGCCTCATCGGTGACCGAGACCTCCTCCACCATCGAGCAGATGACCGTCTCCATCGACCAGGTGGCGAGCAACTCCCAGGAGCTGCAGAAGGTGGTGGTGGAGTCGGCCTCCATCATCGAAGAGATGGCGGCCTCCATCAGGCAGGTGGCAAAGAGCGTCGAAGAGGCCGATGCCGTGGCCAAGAGCGCTGCCAAGGAGGGGAACGCCGGCATCCAGGCGGGTGAGCAGGCAGCAGCGGGCATGGCCCGGGTTGCCGACGTCATCGACAAGACCTCGGCATCCATCGTCAACCTGGGCAAGCGCTCCGAGGAGATCGGCGGCATCGTCAAGGTGATCAACGAGATCGCCGACCAGACGAACCTTCTGGCACTGAACGCGGCCATCGAGGCGGCCCGTGCTGGCGACGCGGGACGGGGCTTCGCCGTCGTTGCCGAAGAGGTACGCAAGCTGGCCGAGCGGAGCATGGTGGCCACCAAGGAGATCGCCCAGGTGATCCGGCAGGTCCAGGCGGACACGGCGGAATCGGTGAAGTACGGGGAGATAGCCTCCCAGGAGGCGAAGGCCTCCATGGAGCTGACCAACGTGGCCGGCAGCGCCATCGAGAACATCGTCGCCAGCATCGAGCGAACCAGCAACCTCATGTCCGACATCTCCCGGATGTCGGTGGAGCAGGCCAGTGCCTCCAGCCAGGTCATCCGTGCCGCCGAGAAGATGAACCAGGCCACGGACGTCGTCGCCAACGCGGCCCGCGAGCAGGCCCTTGGCGGCCGGCAGATCCGCCTGGCGGTGGAGCGGATGAACCACATCACCCAGGAGGTCACCGTTGCCACCAAGGAGCAGGCAGCGGGGAGCCGCCAGATCCGCGTGGCGGTGGAGAACATGAACCACGTCACGGGGCAGGTGAGCATCGCCACCAAGGAGCAGTCGCTCTCTGCCCGTCAGATCGTCGTGGCGGTGAACAGCATGGCGTCCATGACCCAGTCGGTGGCGAACGCCACGGCAGAGCAGAAGAAGGGGGGAGAGATGGTGGTCCAGGCCATGGAGAACATCTCGGACCTGACACGGGAGAACCTCTCGTCCGTGGAGCAGCTCTCCCGCGCGGCCCAGAGCCTGTCCCAGCAGGCCGAGGACCTTGCCGGCATGGTGGCCGCCTTCCGGGTGTAACGGTCCGGAGCAGAACCTCTGCTCCCCATGGTCTGGTAATGACCGATCTGACCCGCTGGGCAGGCGAGGGGGGGGGAGTATGGCAGGCGAGATGACAAGTGTATAGCACCGCGGGAACATTTCAGGTTATGGACGAATATTTCGACAGGATCACTCACCTGCTTCGGGACAAATGCAGGCTCTCCTTTACCGGCCACAAGCGGACCATTTTGCGGCGCAGGCTGGAGACCCGTCTCGAGCAGTTGAACCTGCCGGATTTTTCTTCCTACTGGGGATTCCTCCTCGCCAATCCGGCCGAGGAGGGTAACCTGTATGATCTCGCTACCACCAACGAGACATCGTTTTTCAGGAACCTGGACCAGTTTCTCTACCTGAAGAACGACATCATCCCCTGTAGGGAGAGGCAATCCACGGCCGTACCCAGGAGTCTCCGGATTCTTTCCGCCGGCTGCTCCACCGGCGAGGAGCCTTACTCGATAGCCATGACACTTCTTGATGCCGTCTCGTGTGCCGATGAGTGGCGACTGGAAATCGTGGCCGGTGACCTCAGCGAAAACTGCCTCCAGGTTGCCAGGACAGGTTACTATGATGACAACAGATTGAGAAAACTCCCCCGCGAATACCGGGAGAGGTTCATGGTGAGCGACGCCCAGGGGGCAACCGTAAGCGATGACATCAAAAGAATGGTCCGTTTCATCCGGCTCAATCTGGATGACCTGATGAAGTCTGATTGTCCCGCATGGAGTGCCGGACTCGGTTACTTTGACATCATTTTCTGCAGAAATGTAATGATCTATTTTGCCCCTTCGTGTCAGCAGCAGTTGGTGGACACGCTCCACCAATTGCTGCTGCCCGGCGGTTACCTGTTCACGGGAGATGCCGAACCGCTGCATCTGTTCAGGCACGAATTCGTACCGGTAGCTGCTGCGGGGTGTCTTATCTATCAGAAATTGGAGAAATCTTTCAATGAATAACCCCTTTGATGGCAGTACCAGGCAGCACTCACCCCTTGACGGCAAGAGTGTGGAAGAGCTTCTCCAGTATGTTGCCGACGATGACCAGGGCTACCGGGCAGAAGCGACCGCCAAACTGCTTTCCACCGGGATCGCCAGCATCTACGCTGTGCTCGAGCGGGGGGTGCGCGATGACAGCAATGCCGATTTCCGTAATGGAGCCATGGACATGCTGGTTGCATTCGGCAAGGAGTCGGTTCCCTACCTGGTAAAGCTCCTCAAGGATGAAAACGAGGAGGTGCGCAACTTTGCCTGCGTCATGCTCGGGGATATCGGCAACAGGGAAGCTGTTTCCCCATTGATTCGTGCCTTGAGCGACAAGGATGTCAACGTCAGTCACAGTGCCGCCGAGGCGCTGGGTAAAATTGGTGACCGTTCGGCCCTGTTTCCCCTCATCGATCTGCTCAAAGGGGAGTTCTGGGTTCAGTACTCGGCTATCACCGCGATCGGCGCCATGCGTGACTACCGGGCCGTTCCCCATCTGCTGCAGATGCTTGACAACGAAATGTTGACCGGTGCGGTCATCGATACCCTCGGCCAGATAGGCGATCCGCGTGCCCTCCATCCCCTGGGGCGGATTCTTCCTTCACTCGATCCCGTTGCTGCCGGACAGGCCGCCAAAGCCATGGTCGAGATCTACCGCGCCGCCACCGAATCACTCAGCTACAAGAACAGCCTGGCCGAGTACACCCAACCGGAGCATCTGAAAAAAGTGCTCAGCAGAGAGGGGGTCGAGAAGCTTCGCAGCCTGCTCCAGTCCAGCAGCGACAAGGGGGCGATTGAAGCCGTTGTCATGCTCCTCGGATGGTATGGTGACGTCTCCGTGATCGACCTGTTTTTCAGCCTCCTGCAGGATGAATCATTGATGGGGGCAGTTGAGTCGGCCGTCTTCTCGCTGGGGAAAAAGGCACAACGGAGCCTGGTTTCTGCTCTCGACGATGATAATGACCATGTCAGGATCGTTGCCCTGCGAGCACTTCGCTATCAGGGAACCAGTGACATTCATGACAAGGTTGCGGCTTTTCTCGATTCACCGAATGAGGAACTGCAGATCGAGGCAATCGAGACTGCGAAAAGCTGTCCTGCAGAGAGCTACCTCCCCATGCTCCTTGAGCTGGTTAACCGTGGAGCAGATCCAGTTGCCTACAAGGCTGCGGAGGCACTGGGAGGATATCCGTTTGCCTCCCTGAAGGATTCCCTTGCGGCAATGGCAAGGTCGGACAGGGCCGAGACGCGGATGCGTGGTGCACTGCTCCTCTCTCAGGTCCTTGAAGGGGACGAGTCCCACCTGCTCGATGCATTCATGCATGACCCGAACGCTGAGGTGAGACGGATTGCCATGAAGGCCGCTGGCGTGCAGAAAACCGGTGTTGCCGTGACCAAGCTGGGAGCTGCACTCCATGACCCCGATCTCTCCGTCAGGATTGCAGCGGTCATGGCCCTGGCAGAGTTCCGTACTCCGCTGCTGGTGGACGATATACTGGGGATACTCGGTTCGGGAGACGAGTCCCTGGACTACGCGGTCGTCAAGGCATTGGGGCTCATGGGGGCGAAGAGCGCGGAGAGCCGCCTGGTTGAATTCCTGGAGAAGGGCTGCTCATCGAGGAGGATCGAGTATACACTCCTGGAGACCCTCGGGAAACTGTCCGCTGCTTCCGCGTCCGAGATCATCCGCACGCGGTATCTGGGGGCTCCCGACCCGGATATCAGGCGCCTTGCCGTTGACACCCTCGGACAGCTCGGTGACACGAATTCCATCGATGCGGTTGAATCGGCGTTGAAGGATAGCCACTGGAGCGTGCGGGTGGCTGTGCTGCATGTTCTCGGCAAGCTTGGCGGCATCAAGGAGATCCCGCTTCTCCTCGATGCCATCCACGATCCTGACAACATGGTGCGCAAGCATGCAATACTCACCCTGGGGGATATCCGCTCTGCCTCGGCAATCCCTGCGCTGGTACAGCAGCTGGCCGACATGGACATGAGCAGGTATGCCTTCATCTCCCTGCTGAAGTTCGGCCGCCAGGCCCTGCCGTGGCTGCACCGGCATATGTTGAAAAACTATACTGTCGACATCAGGGTACGCCTGATAGACCTGATCGGTAAAATCGGCGACAGAAAGAGTGTCGAACCGCTGATGGAGTTGCTCGAAGACCCGAGTCCGGCCATACGGCTGGCTGCCATCGACTCGCTGGCGTTCTGTTTCGATGGCCTGCTCCTGAAAAAACTGACAGCTCTCAAGAAATGCGACGCCGAGGCAGAGGTGAGGGAGAGGGCAGATCTTGCCCTGAAAACCTTCTCCATGGAGAAGTACAGCTAGGATGAGTTTGACCATGAAACCGGTGATGCAACCAGAGGAATTCAGGCTCATCAGGGAGTTTATCGCCGAGGAGTTCGGCATTGTCGTGGACGACGGGCGGATAGGCTTTTTCTCTTCCCGGTTGTATCCGCGTCTTGTCGAACTGCACCTCGACTCCTTCATGGATTATTATGCCTGCCTCAAGTTTTCCCCCCGCGGATGCAACGAGCATCAGCACCTCATTTCCGTCATAACCAACAATGAAACCTATTTTTTCCGGGAGGATTCCCAGCTTCAGGTCCTCGCCAGCCATATACTCCCGCTCCTCAAGGAAAAAAAACAGCATGCAGGCGAACGGAAAATTCGTATATACTCTGCGGGATGCTCAAGCGGAGAGGAGGTTTACACCATTGCCATGATTCTCCTGGAGTCGGGGCATTTTCTCTGGGACTGGGACATCATGGTCACCGGCATAGATGTCGATCCGCAGATGATCGGTACGGCACGGGAAGGGATGTACTGCGGCAGGGCGTTTCAGACCACCCCGCCGCACTTACTGGAAAAGTATTTCTCCTCGGTTGGCGACAGCTTCCGGGTGAAGGAGGTGCTTCGCAGGGTCACACGCTTCGAACAGGGGAATCTGCTTCGACTGGAGCCTTTCCTTCGCAGTGACCCGGCGGATGTCATCTTTTGCAGGAATGTGTTTATCTACTTCAGCGATGAGACCACGAAAAAAGTTGTCGAGAGTTTTTCCGGCCTGCTGGAGCCTGAAGGGTTTCTCTTCCTCGGGCATTCCGAATCGTTGTCCCGGATCTCATCGCTGTTTCAGCCGATCAGGCACCCAGGCGCGATCATATATCGCAAGAGGGATGAGGGTTACCCGTGCAACAGGGGACAGTAAACAAGGTCAGGGTCCTGGTAGTTGATGATTCCGCGTTCGTGCGCAGGGCTATCATCAGGATGTTCGAAAACAGTCCTTCGATCAGCATCATCGATGTCGCCTCAGACGGGGCAATGGCCATAGAGTTGATCAAGAAGCTGAGGCCGGACGTGGTGACCCTTGATGTGCAGATGCCGGTTCTTGACGGACTGTCGGCACTTGAACGGATCATGAAGGAGTGCCCGGTACCGGTTGTGATGCTCAGTTCACTCACCGGCAGGGGGGGCGATCAGACCCTCAAGGCACTTGACCTCGGTGCTGTCGATTTTATTGATAAATCTGCCGCCGGCGGTCCGATGGAGTTCGGCAACCTGCTCCAGGAGTTAACCTCCAAGATTCTCGTCGCCGCGCGAATCGACATGGAGAAGCTCGCCGGCCACAAGCCCGGCAAACCGCTTGCCCCCGTTCCGGCGACTGTCAAGGGGAAGAGTACCGATGTTGTCCTCATCGGCGTGTCCACGGGTGGTCCTCCGGCACTCCAGACGATACTGAGCGCCCTTCCGGCGACTTTTTCCGTTCCGATACTCATCGTCCAGCACATGCCGACCGGTTTTACCGCATCCCTTGCCGAACGGCTCAACCGGACCTGTTCCATCGGCGTGAAAGAGGCCCAGGACGGTGACGTTGTCCGTCCCGGCATGGTATATGTCGCTCCGGGCGGCTTTCACATGAAACTTCGCCGGGCGGGCGAGGATCTCCTGGTTGTTCTGGACCTCAAGCCTGACGATACCCTGCACAAACCTGCGGTGGACGTGCTGTTTCAGTCCGCGGCCGAGATATGCGGCAGCAGGACGCTTGCCTTTGTGCTGACCGGCATGGGGAGGGATGGCGCGGTCGGTGCCAGGGTCCTGAAAGATGCGGGGGGGAGGGTGGTGGTGGAGTCGGAACATACCGCGGTCGTTTTCGGCATGCCGAAAGCCGTCCAGGAGAGTGTGACGGTTGATGCCTCGGTGCCGTTGCAGCAGGTTGCGGAAACCATGATGAAGATGACGTGAACGGAGCGAAGCATCAGTGATTTCTGAAAAAAGGGTATCTGTTGATGGATAGCAGTACAATTTCCATAGTTCTTGTGGAGCCCCAGAGTCCCGGCAATGTCGGGATGGTCTGCAGGGCGATGAAAAACATGGGGCTCAGGCAGCTTCGCCTGGTGAACCCCTGTCCCATAACCCACCCTGAGGCCCTCAAATTCGCCGTTTCCGCCAGGGACCTGCTCGAGGGGGCAGCAATTTACCCCACGCTGGCGGAAGCGCTGGCCGATACACCCCTCTCGGTTGCCACAACACGCCGGCACGGCAAATACCGCCAGGAGATCTGCAGCCCACGGGAGATAGTCAATAGGCTGCGCAGCGACGCCGGAGCCAACCGGGCAGCGCTGGTCTTCGGCCGGGAGGACAGTGGCCTCACCACGGAAGAGGTCGCTCTCTGCCGCTGGCAGGCGACCATCTCCACGTCGGATGAGTATGGCTCACTCAACCTGGCCCAGGCGGTCCTGATCTTCTGCTACGAGCTGTTTGGCGGGATGAACGGTGACAGTGAGGGTGAGGTCGGGGGACGGGTGCTGGCCGGCGGAGAGTCCCTCGAATCCATGTTCGGCCAGATGGAACGGATTCTGCTGAAGATAGGCTTTCTTAACCCGGAGAACCCGGCACACCTCATGAGGAGTTTGAGACGGATATTTGCCCGAGCCGAACTCGACGAGCGCGAGGTGGCCATCGTCAGGGGGATGATGTCCCAGATCGACTGGGCTGCCAGGGAGTTCAAGGGTAAAAAGGGCGAGGCGTGACGGCTACTCACCTCGGTCTGGTTGCCGGGCTTCTTACCAGTATCGCGGTCGTGCCCCAGGTGATGCGCACCTGGCGAACCAAGCACGCCAGGGATCTCTCTATCTGGCAGCCGCTGCTGCTTGTTGCCGGGATGCTGCTCTGGCTGATCTACGGCATCATGATCGGTGATACGCCGCTGATCGCGGCCAACTCCTTTTCCCTCCTCTGTTATTTTCTGCTCATCGGCATGAAGCTCGTCTACGACAGGAGATCGTGACTACCGCCACCTGTACGGTATGATGTAGGGCCGATACCAGTAGGGTTCGAAGCCGTAGCCGTAGTAGTACGGGTCGTACATCGGCGGCGGGGGAGGGTAGAAGCTGCTTTTCTCCCAGTCGCTCCCTGGCCAGAGGTACCACTCCCGCATGGCGATGACCGGATAGCTGTACTCCATCTCGTCGATCCGCCGCATCTTTTTCCCCTTGATCTCTCCGACCAGGGTGATCAGCATCCCCTTCCTGAATATAAGGGCATCAAGGAACTCGCTGCTGGTGGCCAGGAAACGCCCTGACGAGATGAACGTGTCAGCTGGTGCTCCACTGTCCGTCAGGTCGAACTGGACGATTTCGATGCTGGTCCCCTCAGGGGTGTGCTTGACCCCCGCGATTCTCCCCCCGACCATGATATGTTTGCCGATGAACCTGTCGGGGTTCTCCCGCACCTGCATGAAGGTCGCGTCGGTATCGACCATTTTGCGGGCCTGTTCGCTGATGGCCCTGGTGCAACCGGGGGTCATGAGGGAAAGGAGAAAAATGAACAGGATAAGGGTGCGCATGGCTTTCTGCTCCTTCCTGACGGTTTGTACAGGGCGCCTGTTCCGGACTCGCCTGAAACCGAACGGTATGGTGGACAGTATAGCACTCCTGTATGCCGTCGCATCATCATTATGTTCCCCCGGCCGCTGCCCGCCATCGACCCATGCGTGAAAAACGCCTGAATCTGAATTCTTAACAGCCATTCCCGCCATCTTTCTACCGTTGACAACCCCCCGCTTTTTTCGTATACAGTATACAACATTCATACCCTTGGAATTCAACATAGTGCTGATGACCATGCACCATAAACGAGGAGGATAGAAGATGATCGAAGCGTATCTGAAGCATGAAGAAGAGCGTAATGCTCAAGGGATTCCGGCCCTGCCGCTCAACCCCGAGCAGACCGCCGAACTCTGCAAGCTGCTCGAAAATCCCCCGAAGGGGAGGGAAGAGTTCCTGGTAAATCTTCTCAAGGAGCGCGTATCCCCGGGTGTCGACCCGGCCGCTGAAGTAAAGGCCGCTTTCCTTGCCGAAATCATCAAGGGAACCAAGAAATCCCCGCTGGTCTCCAGGGTCGATGCCGTCCGCATCCTCGGTACCATGATCGGCGGTTACAACGTGGGGCCCCTGGTCGATGCGCTGACCGATGCGGAGCTCGCCGACGAGGCAGCCTGCGCCCTCTCCGGCCTTACCCTCGTGTATGACGGTTTCGACAGGGTCGTGGAACTCTCCAAGACCAATGCCGCCGCCATGAAGGTTCTCAAGTCCTGGGCCGATGCCGAGTGGTTCACCAAGCGTCCCGGCGTACCCGAGACCATCACGGTCAAGGTGTTCAAGGTTGAAGGCGAGATCAACACCGACGACTTCTCCCCGGCCGGCGATGCCTGGAGCCGTCCCGACATCCCGCTCCACGCCCTTGCCATGGGCAAGACCCGCTTCCCGAACAGGCTGAAGGACATCGCCGCATGGCGTGCCGCCGGCCACCAGGTCGCCTTCGTGGGCGACGTCGTCGGTACCGGTTCTTCCCGTAAATCCGCCTGCAACTCGGTCCTCTGGCACATGGGGCAGGAGATCCCGGCTGTTCCCAACAAGAAGACCGCCGGCGTGATCATCGGCGGCGTCATCGCCCCGATCTTCTTCAACACCGCCCAGGACTCCGGTGCCCTCCCCCTCAAGGCCGACGTGACCAAGATGAACGACGGCGACGTCATCACCATCAATACCAAGAAGGGTGAGATCTTGAGCGAGAAGGGAGAGGTCATCTCCACCTTCAAGATCAGCCCGAACACCCTGGCTGACGAGTTCCGCGCCGGCGGCCGCATCCCGCTGATCATCGGCCGCGCCGTCACCGACAAGGCACGCGCAGCCCTCGGCCTTGGTGCCACCGACGTCTTCACCCTTCCGGTCAACCCGACCCCCAAGGCAGACCAGGGGTACTCCCTTGCCCAGAAGATGGTCGGCAAGGCCTGTGGCGTCACGGGTATCCTCCCCGGCACTGCCTGCGAGCCGAAGATGACCACCGTCGGTTCCCAGGACACCACCGGTCCCATGACTGCCGACGAACTGAAGGAACTGGCCTGCCTCAAGTTCCTCTCCCCCATGTTCATGCAGTCCTTCTGCCACACTGCCGCCTATCCGAAACCGGCGGACGTGAAGATGCACAAGAACCTCCCCAAGTTCATCATCGAGCGGGGCGGCGTACCCTTGAAGCCGGGCGACGGCGTTATCCACTCCTGGCTGAACCGTCTCCTCCTCCCGGACACCGTCGGGACCGGCGGCGACTCCCACACACGTTTCCCCATCGGGATATCCTTCCCGGCCGGTTCCGGCCTGGTTGCCTTCGCCGGCGCCATGGGGTTCATGCCGCTGGATATGCCCGAGTCGGTGCTGGTCCGCTTCAAGGGGAAGCTCAATCCGGGCATCACCCTGCGGGATGTGGTCAACGCCATCCCTTACTGGGCCATCAAGCAGGGGAAACTGACCGTGCCCAAGAAGAACAAGATCAATATCTTCAACGGCCGGATCCTGGAGATGGAAGGTCTGCCCGACCTCACCGTCGAGCAGGCATTCGAACTCACCGATGCCGCTGCCGAGCGTTCCGCCGCTGCCGGCTGCATCCAGCTCTCGAAAGAGTCGGTTGCCACTTACCTCCGCTCCAACGTGGCCCTCATGAAGCAGATGATCACGGACGGCTACCAGGATGCCCAGACCCTTCAGAACCGGATCGACGCGGTCAACGCCTGGTTGGCCAAGCCGGAGCTGCTGGAGGCTGACAAGAACGCCGAAGCGACCGGCGCCTATGCCGACGTTATCGAGATCGACCTGGCCGAGATCACCGAGCCGATCCTTGCTTGCCCGAACGACCCGGACGACGTAAAGCTCCTCTCCGAGGTGGCCGGCACCCCGATCCAGGACGTGTTCCTCGGTTCCTGCATGACCAACATCGGCCACTTCCGCGCTGCCGCCGAGATCTGGCGCGGCCTGAAGTTCAACCCGGACGTCCGTACCTGGATCTGTCCGCCGACCCGCATGGATCAGCAGCAGCTGAAGGACGAAGCCTACTTCTCCATCTACAGCGCCTTCGGCGCACGGATCGAGATCGCCGGCTGTTCCCTCTGCATGGGGAACCAGGCACGGGTACCGGACGGTGTGAACATGTTCTCCACCTCCACCCGGAACTTCGACGACCGGATCGGTGACGGCGCCAAGGTGTTCCTCGGCTCCGCCGAGCTGGGCGCGGTTGCCGCCACCATGGGCAAGCTCCCGACGGTTGCCGAGTTCATGGCTGTCTACAAAGAGAAGGTCGAGCCGAAGAAAGAGGCGATCTACAAGTACCTCCAGTTCGACGAAATGCCCGAGTACAAGTAGTAGGCGTATCCGTTCCTGTTAGTGTAAAGGCCCACCGGGATTCCCGGTGGGCCTTTTTTTTCATAGGGCATCGACCGCAGGAGCCGCGTAACGGCTGGAAAAGGTCGATGGATTCGGGATGAAGAGCGCAGGCAGGGTCGGTCTGCTGTCAATGGCAAGGTCCGGGGACGCATCCTCTGCACCCCCGGACCTCACATGCGAGTCACTGCTTTATGACACAGTCGATGATGGCGTTGATTCTGCGGTTTTTCTGACGGCCCTCGGGGGTGCTGTTATAGGCGATGCGCCTGGTGTAACCGTACCCCTTTGCTTCGAGGCGGGACTTCTCGATGCCGAAGTTCCCGACCAGATAGTTGACGACGGTTTCAGCCCGCTGCTGGGACAGCTTCATGTTGTAGTCGTAGCTCCCCACGTTGTCCGTATGCCCCTCGATGACGGCTGTCGTGGTCGGGTACTGCTTCATGTATTCACCGACCTTGGCTATTTCATCCTTGTATTGCGGCTTGATATCTGCCTTCCCCGTATCGAACTCCATGTTGAGGTTTATGCAGAGGCGGTCGGGCGGGGTCACCTTCTTGATGTCGAAGGCACAGTCGATGATCGCCTCGATACGGCGGTTCGCCTGTTTTCCCGCGTCGGTGGCATTGTCGGCAACCGGTCTCGTCATACCGTACCCCACCGCGGTAAGCCGGGAGCGTTCGATGCCGTACTTTTCGACAAGATGGTTCACGATGCTTTCCGCCCGGCGCTGGGAGAGACCCCTGTTGTATTCGGCATCACCCACATTGTCCGTATGTCCCTCGATGACAGCCGTGGTAGTGGGGTACTGTTTCATGAAGTTACCCACCTTGGCAATTTCGTCATGATATTGTGGCCTTATTTCCGCCTTGTCCACGTCGAATTCCGTGTGGAGGGTGATACAGTACTTGAAGTGTTCGGGAGTCGGTTCTGCCGCGGGGATTGGCGGAAGCGGTTCCTCCACGACCGGCGGAGGCTCGACTGGCGGTGGAGGTGTTTTCATGACCTGCGCGGGGCAGAGGGCGTTGGCCTTGGCTTTTGCCTCGTTCGCCATGGCTATAGCTTCTCTCGTAAAACAGGCCCGGTACGTGTTGAATGCCTTGTCTTTCATATCCTCCGCATCCTTGAACTCCTTGGGGCACTGCTGGTTTTTGCCAGCCTGCCGTGCCGAATCGACCGCCCGGTCAGCTTCCGGCAGTTCCTTGTGGATGTAGTAGCCGTTGATATCTTTGTACCTGTTGACCTCGTACCCCGAACAGCCGGACAGAGCGGCGATACTGAAGGCGCATGCCACCGCACCGATGATTCTCGTGATATGAGAAAGTTTCATACCCTGTGTCTCCTTTCCTGGTAGTTGTCCCGTTTCTGGCGTGATAAGGTGATGAGATTAGTCAAATATTATTGTAGCAGCCTTTCCGGGTATGACAAGGAGGGACAGGGAGCCGGGAGCCGTGTTGTCCTTCAGCCAGATGGTCAGTTTTTCATTCTGTCGGGCAAATAGGTTTCCATCTGTGGTAAACTAAACTCAATCCAGCTCCTGATACGGACAAGGGGAAGGGAAAACGGCGGTGCAGTGATGCCGCTTCCCTCCCGACGCAACTCTCTGAGGTACATCATGGTGATACGACAGCTGTGCAACACTGCTTTTTCCCTGGTAATCGGTCTGATGCTCCTGGGGCCTGTCCCTGCCCAGGCAATCCCTAAAACGGGTCAACCCCTGCCTGCGTTCGACGTGACCACCCCCAGCGGTCAGCGGGTGACCAACCAGAACTACAGCGGGCGGGTCCTGCTCCTTGCGTTTTCCACCGACTATTGCAGCGCCTGCAAGAAAGCTGTCCCCGCTCTCGGCAGGCTGGCTGCCAGGTACGGCAAGCAGGGGTTCCATGTGCTCGGCATGCTCAGCGGTTTCGGCATGGATAACGATGATCTCAAGGAGTACACGAAAACCTACGCCGTCACCTATCCGATGGCGCTCTTTGAACAGAAGTTCGCGTCGGAGCAGTTCGGTATGATATCGGTTCCCTATTTCATCCTTGCCGGCAAGAAGGGCGCTGTTGCCGGTATCTACTACGGCTATTCCGACGGGACCATGAAGCAGATCGAAGACCAGGCCAGGAAACTGCTGGCCGAATAACCATCACTGATGTCGCCATGTCCCCTTATACTGCTCCTTTTCGGTGATTCACCGGAACTCACCTTCCCGGACACCTCCACGTGCACCAACAACAGTTGACCGAAATATCCGCATGGTTCCAACGGTTTGTCGCAACGTTCCGGGCAGGATCCCCTGCCGGGCAGCGCAATTACGACCTCAAAGTCGAGCACACCCTCAGGGTCTGCGAGATTATGGAGAGGTTGTCGGCATCACTGGATCATTCGCCCGAGGAGAGATCACTGGCGTCTGCCATCGCCATCTGCCACGATGTCGGTCGTTTTCCCCAGTACAGGGATTTCGGCACCTTTAACGACGCGACCTCTACCAATCATGCGGCCCTGTCGGTGCAGACGCTTATCAACGAAGGGGTGCTCGCCGTACTGGATGACGACAGCCGGGGTCTGCTGGTGCAGTCGGTCGCTCTTCACAATGCGTTTGTCCTCCAGGGGGATCTCCCTCCCCATGCCCGACGTTTCGCCCTGCTGATCCGGGACGCCGACAAGCTGGACATATGGCGGGTCATGATCGAATACTGCACCGCACCGCGCGAAGAGCGGGCCTCGGCGGTCATCTGGGAACTTCCCGACACCGGTTCCTGTTCGGACCGCGCGCTGGAAGAGGTCGCGGCCGGAAGGATGCTAAACCGCTCGCTGCTTAAGACCGTGGACGATTTCAAGCTCCTGCAGCTCTCCTGGGCGTTCGATCTGAACTTCAGCGAATCATTTCGCATGGTGCTGGAACGCGGGTATCTGGAGACCCTTGCAGACCTGCTTCCCGATCAGCCCGGCTGTCGGGAGGCGGTAGCCGCTGTACGCGACCACGTTCGCAGCAGAGGGGCAAAGCAGGGCCGTCGCCCGTAAAAGCTCTGCAGCATGGTGGATATCTCTAGCACCAGTGCGTCATCAGCACTGCTTCTCCTCCGGTCAATCATGGTATAATCAAGGTGTGAAAGCACAAAAGCATCATGAGGAGAGAGGTGATGACCATGCTGGTCTATCTGCTTGTTCTAGCCGCGTTAGTGGTTGTCATGTATGCGGTCCAGTTTTGGGAATATAAGCACACGCAGCACTGATACGTATCGGTACTGCCTCTGCCATGAAACAAGGAAAGCCCGCAACGTCGCGGGCTTTCCTTGTTTTGTGCTCCAGGGGTACTCCGGAGCAATGCTCTGCATCCCGTCCCCGGCCTATGTCGCTCCGAAACGCTGACGCACATCGGCTGGCGCCAGGTCGAAATGGGAGAACTCCATGGTGAAAGTACCCCGTCCCTTGGTGGCGCTGCGCAGATCGGTCATGTAGCCGAACATCTCGGAGAGGGCGACCCGCGCCCGTATCACCTCCATCTCACCGCGCACCTGCATCCCCTCGACCTTGCCGTTTTTTTGCTGAAGGGAGCCGATGACCCGCCCGGCATATTCGGCAGGGACGAGCAGTTCAAGGGCCATGACCGGCTCGAGGAGTGTGGGGTTCCCCTCCCTGGCTGCACGTGCGACCCCTCTCCGGGCCGCGGCGCTCAGCCCGAGGTCGGTGCCTGTGCCTGCTCCAGGTTGAAGGGGGGACGATGAGACGTTCACCTCCAGGTCGACGAGTGGATACCCGGCCAGCGGTCCGGAGGTGCAGACCTGTTCAATGCTCGAGGTGAGGACGGTGGTCAACTCCGGGGGGAGTGCGTTGTCACTGTCAACGGGCAGGCTCACGCGCAACCCCGCGCCGCGGAAGAGGGGGGTGAGGGAGAAGGTCAGTTCGCCGCCAAGGACTTTTCCCTCCAGTTCGCAGCGGAAGGGTTCGCGGTGCTCGACGGGGCGGGTGAGGGTCTCCCGGTAGACGACCTGGGGGCGTCCGGTCTTTACCCGAACGTCGAATTCCCGCACCAGCCTGTCGATGACTATCTCCAGATGCAGTTCTCCCATGCCGGAGAGGATGGTCTGGCCGGTCTCCGGATCCTCCCGCACGCGGAAGGTAGGGTCTTCCCACTGCAGTTTTTCCAAGGCTGCTAGGAGTTTTTCCCGGTCGCTTGCCCCTCTCGGTTCCACCGCCAGGGAGACGACCGGTTCGGGTACGGAGAGACCGGAGAGCAGCAGGGGGTGCTGGGGGGCGCAGAGGGTATCACCGGTGAGCGCTTCACGGACCCCTGCCGCAGCAACGATGTCCCCCGCCCGTGCCTCGTCCAGCCCTTCGCGCCGGTGGGCATGCATGCGGAACAGCCGGGGAATCCGTTCCCTGCAGCGGCGGGTACTGTTCCAGACCTCGTCGCCGGCATGCAGGGTGCCCGCATAGATGCGCAGATAGGTCAGCTTGCGCCCCTCGTCCGACTGGACTTTGAAGGCCATGGCACAGAGGGGAGCACCCGGGTCGGGTGCTATCTCTTCGGCGTCACTGCCGTCATCTGGGTGCCGGGCTATCATCGGTGTCGAATCAAGGGGTGAGGGAAGGTAGGCACCGATGGCGTCAAGGAGCGGTTGTATCCCCTTGTTGCGGAGCGCCGCACCGAGAAGCACCGGGAAGAGCCGGCATTCAAGGGTTCCGCGGCGAAGAGCAGCCTGGAGACGATCGGCCTGAACGTCTCTGCCCGTCAGGAAATCGGTCATGATCGTGTCATCGAAATCGGCTGCTGCTTCGACCAGTTGTTCCCGCGCCGTCCGCACCTCCTCGATCATGTTGTCGGGGAGCGGCCCCTCCAGTACCGTGCTCCCCTGGTCCGTTTCGTTGAACGTGAGCGACCTGCGGGTCAGCAGGTCGACGACCCCGCGGAACGCGCCCTCCACCCCCAGGGGGAGTTGGGTCAGGACGGGCTGGGCGCGGAGCAGTTCGGCCATCTGCGCCACAACCGCCCGGAAATCTGCACCGATGCGATCCATCTTGTTGATCAGGCAGACACGGGGGACTTTGTAGCGGTCTGCCTGGCGCCAGACCGATTCGCTCTGGGGCTGAACCCCCTCAACGGCGCTGAAGATGGTTACCGCACCATCGAGCACCCTCAGCGACCGTTCTACCTCGATGGTGAAGTCGATATGGCCGGGTGTGTCGATGAGGTTGAACCACCAGGATTTCCAGCGGCAACTGGTGGCGGTGGCGGTAATGGTGATGCCGCGCTCCTGCTCCTGTTCCATCCAGTCCATGGTCGCCAGCCCTTCATGGACCTCTCCCGTCTTGTGGATCTCACCGGTGTAGAAGAGTATCCGTTCCGAGACGGTGGTTTTGCCGGCATCGATGTGGGAGATGATGCCGATGTTGCGGATGGCCTGTATCGGGGGGGTGGTCATGGCGCCTCGCGATGAGGGGGGTTAGTGTGTGCCGCCCGGAAGCTGGGTACGTGATGCCAGCAGGGCAGGATGAGTGATTTCCCCCCCGTGGACATTAAGGGCGCTCCTCAGCTCCGGTGAACTCCGGAGAGCTTCCTCGACCCCCGACCGTGCCAACTGGCGTACGTACGGCAGGGTAACGCTGGTCAGGGCAACGGTCGATGTGTGGGGGTAGGCACCGGGCATGTTGGCCACGCAGTAATGGAGGATGCCGTCGACTTTGAAAACCGGGTCATCATGGGTCGTGGGATGGCTGGTCTCGGCGCATCCCCCCTGGTCGATAGCCACGTCGACGATCACTGCTCCCCGGCGCATGCCGGCAAGCATCTGCCGGTCGACGACAACGGGCGTCCTTCCCCCCGTGGCATAGAGAGCCCCGATGACAAGGTCTGCTTCGACAATCTCCTTGTCAAGGGCGGCGCTGGTCATGAAGCCGGTCCTGATCCGTGAGTGGAATTCCTGTTCCAGGGCCCGGAGCCGCTCGGGCCCTCGGTTGAGCACCACCGTCTCCATTCCCAGTCCGACTGCGGTGCAGGCGGCATTCCTGCCGACTGTCCCCGCGCCGAGGATCACCGCCCTGGCCGGCCGCACGCCCGGAATCCCGGTGGGGAGTATCCCGCAGCCACCGAGGAATCGTTGGAGATAGTAACTGCCGATGAGGGGGGCCATGCGTCCGGCGACCTCGCTCATTGGGGTGAGCAGCGGGGTGCCGCCATCCCTTACCAGTGTTTCATAGGCAAAGGCGGTGACTCCCCGGGCAAGGAGGAAGTCGGTCAGGGGTCTGTTGGGGGCGAGGTGCAGGTAGGTGAACAGGATCTGTCCTTCCCGCAGCAGGTCGTATTCGGTGGGAAGGGGCTCTTTTATCTTGATCAGCAGTTCCGCGCTCCCGAAGAGCGTCGCGCGGTCGACCGGCTCACCTCCCGCAGCAGCATAGCTTGCGTCGTCGTAGCCGCTGCCGACGCCGGCGCCATGTTCCACCAGCACCCGGTGACCATCGACGCGCAACTGGCGGACCCCCTCCGGAGTCAGGCCGACGCGGTATTCGTGGGACTTGATCTCCCTGGCGACACCTATGATCATGGTTCACCCCTTTACCCTGCGGTTGCCGTTCATGCGTTCACAGCCCCTCTGGTGCCGCACGACGGCTCATGAAGAGGATTGTACCATATTATAAGGGAATGTCCGGTGGTGCCAGGCGATGCTCTGCCCGCTGGTACACGGGTGGTAGCCTTCTGCTCGTAACGGCTCAGCCATAACGGAAATTGTCCAGACGGATAAAAGATGCTAGGTTATGTCGTTGACAACGATACTGACAGTGGAGAGGAGTAGGGATGCTGACCATACGGCTGAAGAAAAACGAGGAGCGGCGCATCAGGAGTGGTCACCCCTGGGTGTTCAGCAACGAAATCGAGAGGATCGAGGGGGCCCGGGAAACGGGCGCTGCCGCGGAACTGTACGATGCGGGGGGGACTCTGGTCGGATGCGGTTATTACAATCCCCATTCACTCATCGCTTTCAGGCTCCTGTCGCGCCGCCGTGAGGATATCGACAGCGTCGGATTCTACGAGGAGCGGATCAGGGCAGCCCTGGCCCACCGGCAGGGGATCTACCCGGGGATGGCCACGCTGCGGGTCGTCTACGGGGAAAGCGACTACCTACCCGGACTGGTGGTCGACAAGTATGGCGACTACCTGTCCCTGCAGATCCTTTCCGCCGGGATGGAGAGCCGGCGGGAGGTGCTGCTGGAGGCGCTGGAGCGGATTTTTTCCCCTGCCGGGATCATCGCCCGCAACGATGTGGCGGTGCGCGGCCTGGAGGGGCTTGCCGAGACGGTGGAGGTGCTGTCCGGCGACATTCCCGATCAGGTGGAGATGGAGGAGAACGGTCTCCGTTTCATGGTTGACCTGCGCCATGGGCAGAAGACCGGCGGTTTCCTCGATCAGAAGCAGAATCACCTGCTCCTGAAGGATATCTGCCCTGACCGGAAGGTCCTGGACTGCTTCTGCTACTCGGGGAGCTGGGCCGTACATGCCGGCCGCTTCGGCGCAGCATCGGTCCTGGGGCTGGACATATCGGCTCCGGCAGTGGCCATGGCAGCTCGCAATGCCGCCCTCAACGGGGTTTCCGACGGGGTGCGCTTCGAAGAGTGCGACGCGTTCGACCGGTTGCGGAGCCTGAGGGCCGAGGGGGAGCGGTACGGGGTGGTTGTCATGGACCCTCCCGCCTTCGTGAAGAGCCGCAAGAACATTGCCGAGGCAACCAAGGGGTATCTGACCGTCAACCGCCGCGCCCTGGAGCTGCTGGAGCCCGGCGGATACCTCATAACCTGCTCGTGCTCGTATCACATGGGGCGCGAGGCGTTTCGCGACATGCTGGTCCAGGCGTCCCGCCTTGCCCGGTGCGACCTCCGGCTGGTGGCTACCTGCTCCCAGGCGCCCGACCATCCGGTGCTCCTGTCGTTTCCCGAGTCGGAGTACCTGAAGTGCTTTGTCCTGCAGGTGGTCGGCTAGGGGGACGAGGGGCGGAGCCCGGTGCTACGGAACGTGGTAGCTCCCCTCCGTGCAGATGATGAGCCCTTCCTCGACCATCTTCGCGAGGTTGGGAGCGACCCTGTCATGCTCTCCGCTGAACAGGGAGAGCAGGTCGGCAATGGCGATGCCGGGGTGGGCGAGGATCTCCCTGAGGAGGGCACTGCGCAGTTGCCGGTTTGAACCGGCAAAGGGTGACTGGCGGAGATGGTGGGCGCTTTTGCGTGAGGGGTTGACACCGTGCCGTTTCAGCACGGCACCGTAATCCATGAGGGCATTGTACCACTCCCGGGGCCTGCACCGGTCCAGGGTCATCTCAACCAGCGGCAGCAGTTCGCGATCGTGTATGCCGCTCCGATCCCCGAAAAAGTGATGGATGAAGACGCTGCGGATATTCGTTTCGATGAAGATTTCCGGCAGATCGAAGGCGAATGCCAGGATGGCGCCGGCGGTGTACGGACCGATGCCGGGGAGAGTGACCAGTTCCCTGCGGTTTACGGGAAGGGTGCCGCCAAAGTCGGACATGATGCTCTCCGCTGCCCGCTTCAGTGCCAGGGCACGCCGGTTGTAGCCGAGGCCCTGCCAGATGGTGAGCACGTCCCTGAGGTCCGCTGCCGCCAGGGTCGCCGCGTCGGGGAACCGCGCGATAAACTCGGTGTACTTGGCCGTTACCCGCTCCACCTGTGTCTGCTGCAGCATGATCTCCGAGACCATGATACGGTAAGGGTCGGCGGTGGCGCGCCACGGGAGTTGCCGCGGGTGTGCCCGGGCCGCAGAGTACACACTGGCGCGGAAAGCCGCGATGTCTGCCTCGGTCAGGGGAGGATGGATCCTTGCGTCTCTGGCTGGCTGATTCTCCATGGTGAAGGGAGTATAGAAGATACTACGGGGCGGGACAAGGGGGAACGGTAGGCTCCTGTGCCGATTCCTCTGGTTTCGGGAGATTTGATCCGACTGGCAAAAATTGCCGGCCCCTTCCGTGGCGACTGCTGCTATAATATAACAAACAGCAGTGATTGCCGTGGAAAGGACGAAAGGGGGTTCGCGTCATGTCAGGTACCGGTTGGGAGTTCTATGGCGTACGCTTCAGCATGTTTATCACCATGCTTGTATCGCTGGTCATGTTTCTGAGCGTCTGGTTCGGGGCGAAGAACAACGAAAAGTTATACCGTGTCGATGCCATGGCAGGTGACGAAGGAGAGGATTGACACTCCGTGAGGAGTGGCGTCGAACCGTGACTTCTTGATACACTTAATTTAGACCGAAGGAAAGGGGAGAGGGTGCCTTGTGGGGCCCTCTCCCCTTTGCGTTACAAGCATCTGGTCCGGTTCTAGAACTCCTTCAGATTGCTGAACTCACCCCAGGCGAGATAATCCTTGGGAGCCTCAACGAAGTCGTAGATGTTTTCGAGTATTTCCAGGTGCTTCCTCTCGTCATCCGCCAGTTTCTGCAGGATTTTAGCTGTCGCTGCGCTGGTTTCCCTGCTTGCCATGGTCTCGTAGAGCTTGACCCCGGCAATGGCAAATTTGATTGCATGGAGATATCCGTCCGGGTCTTCCTTGAGAAGGTCGAGGGCTGATTTCTTGTCCAGAAGATCCTTGAAGACGCTCCGGGCATTTTCGAGGACTTTCGATTCGGCCTGCTCCGCCGGTGTCGTCTCCCTCATCGCCGCGATGGCCTTGCAGTGTTCATCCTCAGCCGAGGCCAGGAGTGTGAAGATCATCTTCAGCTCGGAAACGCCTGCCTCAGCGGCGAGTTTTTCATAGAGTGCCTTTCCGTCGGCTTCCATTTTCATGGCGAAATCAAAGACGTTCATAGTGACCTCCCTTGCGTTAGGTATGCTGTGCTCAGGCAAATGACGGGATACTTTTACCTTCTGTATCTAGGTTAAGTATACCTAATGATACTGGCAGGGCAACCGCACCGCTAGTATGAGGCGGTCGATGCAGTCACCGGTGGTTACGGAGTTTAGCCCCCTCAGTGTGCCCCTCTCCTCACTCTCTCGGCAGGTATTCTGGCAACAGCCCCAGGAAGATCTTTTCCACACTCCTTTTTACTTCGGCTACCCCAACGCTGTCACCGCGCTCCCGCTGGAGCGAGGTGATCGGACAGCCGGGGATGCCACAGGGGTTGATCAGGGAAACGCGACCAGGGTCGGGTGCCACATTGAGGGCAAAACCGTGCATGGTGATCCAGCGCCTGACACCGACCCCGATGGACGCCAGTTTCCCCCCCTTCGTCCAGACACCGGTTTTTCCGGGAACACGCCACGCCGCAACCCCTGATGCCGTCGCCGTCCGTATCAGGATCTCTTCCAGGAACCTCACCCAGCGGTGCAGATCTTTCCCCCGTTCCCCCAGATTGATCAAGGGGTAGCCTACCAGTTGCCCCGGCCCGTGCCAGGTGACATCCCCGCCCCGGTTGGTACGTACCAGGGCCTGTTCCCCGTCCAGGAGGTTGGCACTGTCGCCTCCCGTGCCGATGGTATAGACGGGGTGGTGTTCCACGAGCAGCAGGGTCTCGGCATCGCTCCCCCGGGCAATGGCAGCGACGCACTGTTCCTGGAGATGAAGAGCGTCAGGGAACCCCATGACGCCGCAGTCAATCACCCTGATCATGTCAGTACACCCGCAGCATCAGGTAGTCGAGCAATCCGCCGAGGGTGAAAACCCGGGAATAGTCGGCCTCGGGAATCTCCACCCCGGTCTCCTCGCTGATGCTGATGAGCATCTGCAGGAAGCCATAGGAGTCGATATCCAGGATCTCGCGGATGTTCTCTTCCGGGAGGAGTTCCGAGGGGTCGCACTCCGGGGCTATCTCTTTCAGGATGCGGAAGATGATCTCTGTGAGCTGCTCTCTGGTCATAGTTGTTCCGGGTTCTGCAGACAATTATTGAGCGCTTCGAGGAACTGGGAGCCCCTGTGTCCGTCGGTAGCCCGATGGTCTGCGGCAAGGGTGGCGGTGACGGTTCGGCGGACCCCGAGCATGCCGTTTTCCGCCCACGGGCGCTCCATGATCCTGCCGAATGCGACCAGGGCGACCTGGGGTGGATAAATGACGCCGAAAACGGTTTCGACCCCGAGGTCGCCGAGGTTTGTCACGGTAATGGTAGCGTCGGTCATCTCGGAACTGCGCAGACGGCCGGCGCGGGTCCGCTGTATCAGGTCGCCCATGGCTGCCATGAGTTCCTGCAGGTTCAGCTTATCCACATGGTGGATGGCAGGGGTGATGAGGCCGCCGTCGCGGAGGGCGATGACAAAACCGATATGAACATCAGCAGAGGTTTGCAGGCGGTTGTCGATCCAGTAGCCGTTCAGTTCAGGAACAGTGCCGAGAGCGCGTGCCACCCCCTTGAGAAGAAGCACTGCCGGGAGAATCCGCTCCCGTATGGGTCGCTTCAGATTTTCCCCCTCCAGCCAGCCGAGTGCCCGGCTCATGTCGATCTCCATACCCAGGTAGTAGTGGGGTATTTCACGGTTGGAGCGGCTCATGGCTGCCGCAATGGCCTGGCGCATCCCGTCCCTGAGCGTCGGAGCTGCCGGGGCTTTTTCAGCCGGCCTCTCCTCCGTGACCCTGGCGGCCGCCTGCTCCACATCGATACGCTGGATGGCCCCATGGGGGCCGCTGCCGGTGACGGTGCCCAAATCCACCCCGAGTTCAGCTGCCAGTTTCCGCGCCGATGGCGAGGCCGCAATCCGTTCCGTCCCGGTGGACAGTGGTGGCCGGAGTGGCGGGGCGACCTGCCCGGCGTGGGTACCGGCCTCTTCGGCCGGTCGTGCCGGTGCACGTTCCTCGACCTCTGCCAGCGGTTCCCCCTGGCCATGGATCACTGCCAGCACCGTCCCCACGGGCACCTTTTCACCCGGCCGGACCAGCGGTTCCCCCATGATCCCCTCCTCGAAGTTCTCCACCTCGAACAGCCCCTTCTGTGTCTCCACCGTGGCGATGACATCGCCCCGCTTGATCCGTTCCCCCGGCTTGACCAGCCACTCGACCAGTGTCCCGGCCTCCATGTCCGCCCCCAGGCTTGGCATGCGAAATTCACCCATGGGTCACCATCCTTCGTGCCGTTTCGACGATCGAAACGACCTGGGGCAGGGCCGCATCCTCCAGGTGCCTGGCGTAGGGGATGGGAACTTCGGCACTGCAGAGGCGCATGACCGGCAGGTCCAGGTCATAGAAGGCCTGCTCCATGATCCGGGCCGAGATCTCCGCGGATATGCTGCCGCTACGCCACCCTTCGTCGACGATGAGGGCGCGGTGTGTCCTGGCGATAGAGGCAAGGTAGGTGGCATCATCGAGGGGGCGCAGGGAACGGAGGTCAACAACCTCGGCCTCGATACCTTCCCGTGCCAGTGCCTCTGCCGCTTCCAGGGACTTGAACAGGCTGGCGCTGTACGTGATGATGGTCAGGTCGCTCCCCTGGCGCCGCACCCTGGCATGGTCGATCTCCACGGCTCCAGCATCCGGGGGGAGGGGGCCCTCCATGTTGTAGAGGGTGTTGTTTTCAAAGATGATCACGGGATCGGGCTCCTGCAGCGCCGTCCAGAGCATCCCCCGGGCATCCTCGATGGTGGCGGGAGAGAGGATGCGGAGGCCGGGAATGTGGGCGTACCACCCTTCCAGGGAGTGGGCATGCTGGGCCGCCAGTTGTTTGCCCGCACCGGTTGCCATCCGGATGACGAGGGGGACGTTGAACTGTCCCCCCGACATATGCAGGATCGTGGCGGCATTGTTGAGGATCTGGTCGAGGGCCAGCAGGCTGAAGTTGACGGTCATGATTTCGACAACGGGGCGCATCCCCCCCAGTGCCGCGCCGATGCCGGCCCCGACGAAGGCAGATTCCGACAGGGGGGTATCCCGGATCCTCTCCGGACCGAACTCCGCAAGGAGTCCCTTGCTGACGGCATAACAGCCGCCGTAATGCCCTACGTCCTCCCCCATGAGGAAGACCCGCTCATCCTTCAGCATCGCCTCGCGGATCGCTTCGCGCACCGCCTCGCGGTAGGTTGTCGTTATGGCAGATCCCTGTTCGCTCATGACTTCCCCCGTTCCGAGTAGACGAAGCGGCTCAGCTCTTCCACCGGTTCCCACGTTCCGGCTTCGGCATACGCCACCGCTTTCTCGATCTCTCCGGCCACATCTTTCTCCAGGAGCTCCTGGTCGGAATCGTTCAGGAGTCCCTCCGCTTTCATCCGCTCTGCCAGGTGCGTTATGGGGTCGCGCTTCTTCCACTCCTCCACCTCGGCCCGGGTCCGGTACTGTTCCGTGTCGAACATGGAGTGGGGGCGGAAGCGGTAGGTGCGACACTCGAGGAAATAGGGTCCGTTCCCCTCGCGCACGTGTTCCGCCGCCGTGCGTGCGGCGTCCATGACTGCCAGCAGGTCCATGCCGTCCACTGCCGTTGACCGGACACCGTACGCCCCGCCTTTGGACGCAAGGTCCTGGACGGCCTGGGTGTAGCGGAGAGCGGTCCCCATGGCGTAGAGGTTGTTCTCGCAGACGAACAGCACCGGCAGTTTCCAGAGGGAGGCGAGGTTCATGGATTCGTGGAACTCCCCCTCGGCCACCGCACCGTCGCCGAAGAAACAGCAGGTCACCCGTGCCTTCCCCTGCATCCTGTCCGCCAGGGCGAGCCCCACGCTCAGGGGGAGCCCGCCGCCGACGATGGCGTTGCCGCCATAGAAGCG
>Ga0209725_1000289_pt1 | contig 30860 bp, 36 predicted proteins | sample I18A1metaG_FD_184145 | JGI IMG/M metagenome (GOLD analysis project Ga0209725, IMG submission 184145) | Lake sediment bacterial and archeal communities from Gulf of Boni, Indonesia to study Microbial Dark Matter (Phase II) - ​I18A1 metaG... | ecosystem: Environmental > Aquatic > Freshwater > Lake...
CGTCTCGACAGGTCGGTCGACTGAAGATTCTGCTCTATATGGGCTCTGACTCTACTGATTCTTGATTCAAGCTCTCTCGCTTTTTCAAACTTCTCGATCTCCCTTTGTTGTTTTACGTGGAACGAGTCTGAGAGCCAAAGGTACTTCTCAACTCCGCGAAGCTTATCGTCCCATTTGGCAATCCACATAGATTCAGGCTGCCATACTATCTCCTTCCAATTTCCTCTCGGTCTCAGAGCATCTGGCGACAAGTTGAGGATGATATCGGTTTCAGCGGCTCCAGACTTCCATCTTCCGCGCAGTGGATGTTTTCCACGCCCCATGAAGATGCAAGGCGGTTCTACTACATAGTTGCCGACTTCCACTCTTTGTCCGTCTGCGATTGCGTAGCCATACTTCTCCTTGTTTGTCTCCCTGATCGCTTTTCGAGCTACAGCAAGACTCTTCTTTTCCTCCTTCGACATAGTCAACTTGAGATTCTTCTCCTGCTCGACATACTTCTGAATCTCAGAGAAGTCAAATTCCTCGAGGGAGAGCGCTTCTTCAAGTCCTAAAGCCTCGCAGAAATCCTTGAAGAAATTCCTTACGAAGACACGGTCACTTGCATATTCGGTTCCAAGTTTCTTGGCCCAAGCGACGGCCATTTCCTCTTGCTCGGGCGTTAGGTCGACATTCTTTCCTTTAATGCAGATACTGAAGCCCTTCGCCTCGTATTTCTTTGGCAGCAATACTCCATTATGGATAAGCTGTTTCATCTGGCTCTCTCCGAACTTCAAAGAGATCTGATCCTTTGCGGCAATGTTCTTGGGATATTCTCATCACACACTGTTTGTCTATCTTAAAAATAATGCTGTTCGTTTCAAAGTCGTTAGAGAATAACCTGAATCAGGTCGTTACCCACAGAATGACCGCGGCAGAGATCGAAAGCACAGCGCCGTAAACGAAGGCCGTCAATGGCGAGAAGAAACTCCATAAGATCCCAGCTATGACGCTCGCTGGAAGATCTGCTACTCCATTAACCGTATGTAATGCTCCATAGCCAGTTCCTCTAAGTTCAGGCGGAATCAAATCAGCAGCATACGCTCTCTCCATCGTATCTACCATGGCCATGAACAGCCCAGCAACAACAAAGAGAACAGCAACAGCCAAAAGATCACCCGTAACCAATGTGAAGCCAATGCAGGTTAACCCGAAGGTAGCGTAGCCGACAGTGAGTATCCCTCGCTTCCCGATCTTATCGCTTAAAATCCCGATCGGTAGTGAAGCGAGGGCATACACAGCATTCATCATAGCGTAGAGCAAAACTACATATTGTGAAGCCCCCACCTGTCCAAATTTTGGCGAAAGAAGAAAGTTTCCAGCGAGAATAAAGAAAGAAAAGCTGAAGTTTCCCAGTCCGAAAAACAACACGGCTACAAGGTACCTTCTGAATCTGCGGGGTAGACCTCTTATTCCAACCATCAATTTCAGACCTTTACTAGCCATTTGAGGGCGATCTCGAACTAGAAAGACCAGTAAGAGGACGCCTACAAGTCCTGGAAGAAAGGACCAAGCGAAAACTCCCCTGTAGAGGTAGATCGGCAGCAAAATCGAGGTCAATAGTGGACCTACAAAAGCTCCGGTGGTGTCCAAAGCTCTATGAAGCCCGAAACCTCTTCCCACGGTCTCAGAGGGAGTAGAGTCAGCTATCAAGGCGTCCCTTGGAGATGTTCTAACACCTTTACCTACCCTGTCAAGAAACCTCAGTCCAAGGACTTGGATCCAACTCGTGGAAATCGCTAACGCTGGCTTGATGAAGGTTGAGAAACCGTAGCCGAGAGTTATCCAAGGCTTGCGCCTCCCATACCTATCGCTCAACCATCCAGAAGCCATCTTCAGTAAGCTCGCTGTTGATTCAGCTATCCCCTCTATAACCCCCAATATTGCAGCAGAAGCGCCTAGGTCGTACACCAAGAAGAGAGGCAAGATTCCCATGATCATTTCTGTGCTTATGTCAGTAAATAGGCTGACCAGCCCGAGAGCTACGACATTCAGTGACAAGCCGAATACAAGTTGTTCTCTACGGATAGCCAACCGTGTTTCCTCAATTCAAGGATTATTTTATGCATTCGCGAAAGTTAAATGGATTACATAAGGCATTGAAAATGAAAGAAGAAGGTGAAAGATAATCACGGGTACGGTTGGCGTATTGACAAAAGGTTCCTGCATTCCCAACTATTTGGCACGAGCGTCTTGTGGCAATTATGCAGAGTATCACGAGCAATCCGAGAGATGTGGCAGTCACGGCGATAAGCTAGAATGAAGTGAGAGTTATGTTGTCTTTTGAACAACTTTGTTCTGAGATTCGGTTGGTTCTGCGAGGAGCAGTTGAGAAGAATCTTGGTGAAGGTCTCCTTCTGTCTGGGGGGTTGGATACAAGCATTGTAGCTTCGATAGCTGCGGGACGCGCGTCTCCAAGGGCGTTTACCGTTACTTTCCGGGAAGTCGATGCGCCTGACTTGAGGTACGCTGAACGCGTAGCGAAGTACTTAGGGCTGAGACATAATGTTCACAGATTCAATCGAGAGGAACTCTTTGACGCACTTGCTGATTGCATTAAGGTTATGCGGACTTTCGACCCTGTGGAAATTAGGAACGATGTTGCGATCTATATCGCATTGAGATTTGCAAGAGAAAACGGTGTTGAATCGATTATGACTGGAGACGGTTGCGATGAACTGTTCGCTGGATACAGCTTCTTTCTTGATTATGAAGAAGATAGACTAAAGCTGGAGCTGGAAAAGATACAGAGTGAAATGAACTTCGCGTCCGTTGTGCTAGCCGAATATCTTGGTATGAGCGCAAAGCTACCTTTTCTCGATCTGGACGTCAAATCATTTGCAGTTAAGTTGGATCCGCAATATCTGGTCAGATTCGAGAGGGGACAGAAATGGGGCAAGTGGCTGCTGAGGAAAGCTTTCGATGGAATTCTACCTGAAGAGATTGTCTGGAGAGAGAAGACGCCCATAGAATACGGTACCGGAACAACAGTTCTTCCTTCAATCTTCAATCGACAAATCTCTCAGGAAGAGTTCGAGCAAGAAAAGATTATGTTGCTGAAAAATGATAGAGTTGCAGTCCAGAGCAAGGAGCAGCTATTCTACTACAGAATCTACAGATCAGTAATAGGCGTGCCCTACATGAGAAATACTGGGGGCAGAAGATGCCCTAGGTGCAACTCAAACGTCTCTCAAGGAGCATCGTACTGTCGTACATGCGGTGCATATCCAATTTAGCTGGACTGCGTCACAATCTATATTCCACTAGTTATCCAGTATAAGCTGACAGGACACCCGCATACTCAGAATCAATTGAATTCTAGAATTCTTCTTAGCGTAAAGTTATGAATCCATTCTAGTTCACTATTCTGTGGGAGAATCCGTTGACGCCGATGAAAGATAGAAGTCAAATAAGAAGACTCGCCGAGAATCTAAAGATCCCGGTTACGGAAGCGATACTGCAATCCTTCAAGAACATATCGCGAAGAGAGCGACGGAACTTTACACTGTTTGCAGCGTGTCCGAACTCTGAAGCGGTTTTAAAAGCAGCGCTCGTAGCGGCGAAGAGGGCGAACGCGCCGATCAAGTTTGCAGCTACATTGAATCAAGTCGACTTGGATGGTGGCTACACAAAATGGAGTCAAGAACGCTTCGTTCAGCGCGCTTTCGAATTTGCGCAAATGGTAGGGTATGAAGGACCTGTAATAATAGCCCTCGACCATGGAGGCCCTTACCTTAAGGATCTTCATAGGATAGGGAACTGGCCTTTCGAGAGGGCTATGGCGGCTGTGAAGGAGTCGCTTTCAGCATGTCTGCTAGCAGGATACGATCTGCTTCATATCGATACTACGGTAGATCCAGCATTCAGAGGTAAAGCTTCTGTCCCGATGGAGATAGTTGTCAATAGAACGGTGGAGCTGATTAAGCATGTGGAGTATGTCAGGGCTGAGAGGCAACTGCCTCCTATCAGCTATGAGGTTGGCACAGAGGAAGTGGGAGGCGGCATGACCGAGCCTGAAGATTTCAAGAGGTTCCTAGAGCTTCTCAAAGAACAATTGTTAAAGCATAAGCTTCCAGATGTTTGGCCCTGCTTCATAGTCGGCAGGGTTGGCACAGACCTTCATACTACCACATTCTATCCAAATATTGCGATGAAGCTGGCGGAGATAGCTGCCACTTACGGCTCTGCGATAAAAGGACATTACACAAACTACGTAGCTAACCTTGAGGCCTACCCCGCCTCTGGAGTCGGAGGAGCAAACGTGGGTCCAGAGTTCAGCGACGCTGAATACTCAGGATTGATCAACCTTGTTGAGATGGAAGAGAAACTGGCCTCTGAAGGCAAAGTGACTAACCTATCGAACTTGAACCACATTCTGAAGAACGCTGTGGTTGCAAGCCGTCGTTGGGAAAAGTGGAGACGAGGAGACGAATTGGGAAGATCATTCGATGAACTTTCTAGTGAACGACAGAGCTGGCTTATTCGAACAGGTTGCCGGTATATCTGGACCGAAGACAGAGTAGCCGAAGCAAGAAGGAAACTCTACCAGAATCTAATGAGAAGCGGCGTCGAAGCTGAGAAACTAGTCGCCGAGAAAATCACTAAGGTTATGATGAAGTATTTTCGAGCGTTCAATCTCATTGATAGCTTACCGAAGATAGAGAGTGAACTCCTTTCTCGACAGATGTGACAACAGTCTCGTAACGTGGCGCAGCGAAACGACATGCCTTTACGTTGATCATAAATACCTGTGGAGACTATTGAGCCTTTTTCCATCTCTCTACAATTCTCAGTAGTTTCCCTACATCTTCAAGAGAAAAGTCCGGCTCCGTTGAAACATCAAGCTGCCTATTACCAATCGGCAAGATGATTATGTTTACCTTTTCATGCTTAAAGAAGACGAAGCTCGCAGGTCCAAAGACCTCTGACCAAGTCTTGATTACGCCAAGCAAGACCACGACTTGGATATCTACTCTCCGAGACTCTTCAGGAGATTCTATTGGTGTTACGCCAGGCCGCATTCCTCCAGTTACAATCGAGCATTCCTCGTCTAACACGACAGCATATCTTACTCTGCTGTCTGCAGCAAACATTTGATCGCAGAGAAGCCTGTATCTCTTAACTTCCTCCACCTGCTTTACACCGTCTGGTAGTTCCATGTTGCCTAGAAGCTTCGAAACGATCTGTTAAACTAATGTTGTTCCTCACGCAATTTAAAGAGATTGCGTTTGGTCTTGGTAACACAAGCGGGGTCGCATGAGCGACAATTCAAGGGCAGTCCATTATCGCTTGGATCGTCCGAACAGCTGTCTCTATTCTTCTTGAAGCGGTCGCAATGTAGGTGGCCTGCGTCCTTTATCCAATCTGACGGCATGGTCTCGCAGAACCGCCCAAGCGCGAGACACGTGGCTCTCTGTTGTTCTGATATTACCGATAGCGAGCCGAATAGCAAATCTGTCTCGAAGACGAGTGTGAGAGAGGTAAACCTGCCCGGTAGAGTTCACCGCCTCAAGGAGCTCCTCGTTAAGCGAATCGAGATAACGCTCTATTTCATCAGTGGCGCTCGGAGACTTTTCAAGATCCGCCAGATCTTTCGGTCGAGCTCTGAAGCAGACTGTACTGAAAGGTACTGGCGCCAAGCGTTCAAAGTTCGGGTCATCATCAATCCAAGATGCGAATTGATGAGCCAACCTTAAATGCTCGCGGATTCTAGCTGCCAACCCTTTGTGACCGAAGTATCGAAAGATCATCCAGAGCTTGAGAGCACGGAACCTTCGGCCCAACTGAATCCCGTAATCCATGTAATTCCGTACTCTCTCGCCTTCACCGGTCCGCAGATACTCAGGGACTAGGCTGAAGGCTCTTTGAAGGATGTCGGGTCGTCTGCAGTAGAAGGCGCTGGCGTCTATGGGAGTAAAGAGCCACTTGTGAGGATTCACGACGATCGAGTCTGCTCTTTCGCAGCCATCCAGTACATGTCGCATCTCAGGCAAGATGGCTGCTGCTCCTCCGTAGGCAGCATCGACATGCAGCCAGAGCCCTTTCTCCTTGCAGATCTCAGCGATTTCAGCTACTGGATCGACGCTTGTCGTTGAAGTGGTTCCTACTGTCGCGACGACGCAGAATGGCCTCCAACCTGACCGGGCATCCTCTTCGATCGCTTGTCTTAGAGCAGCGGAATCCATGCGGAACTCATTATCGACAGGGATCTTTCTCAATCCTCTTTGGCCGATACCGATTAAGATGGCGCCTTTCTCGATAGAAGAGTGCGCTTGCTCTGATGTATAAAGCCTCAAACGCGGGATCTCGGGGCGTCCAGCTAAACCTTCCTCGCGAACTCTGAGATCAGCTAGAGCTTCTCGGGCAGCAGCCATCGCGTGGAGGCTGGAAATAGACGCGGAATCATAAATGACGCCTTGGAAGTGTGCTGAGAGGCCGAGCATCTGGCGGAGCCAGTCTAAGACAACTTCCTCTAATTCCGTTGCAGCTGGCGATGTCTTCCAAAGCATCGCATTGACATTGAAAGCTGCACTTAGGAGTTCTCCGAGAATTCCAGGTCCAGACCCGGTCATGGAGAAATAAGCGAAGAATGCGGGATGGTTCCAGTGAGTGATTCCTGGAACAATTATCTGATCTATATCTTTCAGAATAGAATCCATAGCCTCAGGATCTTCCGGCGGCGATCTTGGAAGGTTTTCTCTAATTTGACCCGGCTTCACTTGAGCTAAAACTGGGTACTTGTCAGGATCTGCTAGGTAATTAGCTATCCAATCAATGGCTTGGTAGCCATATTTTCTAAAGTCTTTCATGTCCATGTCGCCGAGGCGAATCTGGCTGCTAGACATAGGTTCTATCACTTCCATAGAGCCTAGATAACGCTCAAATAGAAAAATACTATCCAACCGAAGGTCGAGGCAGACTGCTGATGCTTCAACACTGCCTTAGGCACAAGCTTACATCAGTCTAAACATAAGGAGCGGTTCTTGAATCTAAGAAACATATTGTAACCTATACCCGCCTACGTTCGCAGCCTATGTTTGGTTACTAAGCCTCTTTTCGGTAAACAGTCAGTCCATATGACTTCAGTTGATTAGTTATGATTGGTCTGGAAAACACGAGTAGCAAGGCATATCCAAGAAGCCCAACGGCCACGAAACTTCCCAGTAGAATACCGAGCAGCCCTATCTCCAACGGCATTTGAAACAGGTAGCTCAGATAGCTACCGACAATTACTGTCACCACGAGTATTTCTATGGCTACTGCAGCGAGCCAACTAGTCTTGCTCTTCCTCTGTCCTATCTTCCACGCAGTGTACGTGGCCAGAAAGTTTGCAACGCTTCCACCTAGTACGTCCACAACTCCGAGACCGCCGAAGAAGTTTGCTACAAATGCTCCTACTGAAAACCCGAGAACCGCTGGCCAACCGAAGAGTATCGCAAGCGGTAGTAGAGCGTCAGCTACTCTAACTTGGAATACCTGAAAACTAATTGGAGCAAGAGCAACGACGCCGGCAGCGTAGAGGGCAGCGAACATCGCAGTAAGAGAAACATAGAGCGTAGTCTTGCGTTTCACTTTTTCCATCTCCCCAACTCCGGGGCTTGTCAAGCGCAACGAACCATAATCTACTGGAGTTATTGCGATAGTTCCTACGCCGTGCGCGCCAGCAATTACAGAACTGAGAGCTAGCTCTTTTGCTCTAGATCTAGCCTCTACGCTGGATTTGCTTCTCCCAAGCCTTAAAAAAATTTCCAAATTCTGTGTCTCCCTTTTGGGGTTTATTTCACTGCGGAACGGAGGGAGTAAACCACCCGCTCAGATACATATTGTAAGATGTCTAGTCTTAAATAGTGTGTCTTTACGCGCCCAAGATATTAAAAGGAGGAACGGATATTATTCGCAACGTAAATCATGTACCTACCCCTAGCAGGGAAGAATCGCCTTGAAATCTATTTGGAAGCTTAACAGTGTTCAGCTTGCATTGTCCAGTGTTCTGTCAGCGCTCGCCATCGCAATTCCTTTTGTTTTAAGGGGAACACCACTTCAGATATATATTCCTGCGATCCAGTATTCTGGGACCGCTGCGTCCCATGTTCCTTCGATGATCGCAATCGTGATCGGTCCGTCGGCAACAGCTATTGTCGGGCTGGCTTCAACCTTCGGCTTTCTCGCAACGCTTGGGCCAGTCGTCGCAGCAAGAGCGTTCATCCACATCTTGTGGGGAGTTGCGGCATCGATATACTTCTTCCGAGGCGGAAGCTATGTGAAAGCCCTCATTTTGGTAGCGCTCCCTATTCATGCGGTTGGAGAAGGATTGGTTGTCTACCTGCTTGGCCCCGTCTTCGGCGTCGTGAAGGTGGCAGCTGAGGTGGCTGGTCTCTGGGTTTCTATTGGAACCGTCCTGCATCATCTGATCGACTCAACCATCTCTCTAGCTGTCTATCGCGTAGTCAGACCAATGTTGCTTCCATTACTCCCAAAATCGAAGCCTTATGGAAAGAAGGCGTAGCTGAAAGTTATCGCAGTAGCCGGAAGCCTTGAAGCTACTGGAAAGGTATAAAAGAGACATACTTACATGTGTAGGGAAGAATAAGGACGCTCACTGACGAAAAGCGGATTATCAATCTACTTTTCCTGAGTGCGCTTTGCAAGGAAGCCAATAACAACTATGAGTCAATTTGACGAATTACCATTGAGCCCAGACTTGAAGAAGGGTCTCAGAGAGCTGAAGTTCATTCAGATGTTTCCAATTCAAGCTGAGGCTATTCCCACTATCTTGAGGGGCACTGACGTAATCGGTCAAGCCCATACTGGAACTGGCAAGACAGCGGCGTATGCTCTGCCTATGCTCGAAAGATTGAGCTCAACGAGCTTGAACGTTGAAGGCCTAGTGATAGTTCCAACAAGAGAGCTAGCGAAGCAGGTGGCAGAGGATATCCAAAGTTTTGGCAAGTATACGTCGTTCAAGGTTCTTCCTGTATTCGGAGGGCAATTGATCGAGGTGCAGATCGATAAGCTACGGAGGAAAGTGCAGATCATAGTTGGAACCCCTGGTCGACTCATCGATCACTTGAGAAGACGGTCACTGGACCTGAGCCATGTGAAGTTTCTCATCTTAGACGAGGCTGATAGAATGTTGGAGATGGGGTTCGTTGAAGACGTCAGATTCATCCTTGAACATATTCCTAGAAACAGGCAGACCTGCCTCTTCTCAGCCACGATGCCGGAAGAGGTTCTTGGAATCGCCGAAAGGTATATGCGGAATCCAGAAAAGATTCTCGTAGACAAGGATGAGATTGCCCTCGATGAGATAGAACAGCTCTACTGCGTGGTTGAGCAGAGGCGCAAGTTCAAGACACTCTGCGAACTCATCGATCAACTCCAAATTCGACGAGCCATAATATTCTGTGCAACCAAACTGGAGACCGACCGTCTAGCAGAACAATTGGAACGGCGGCAGTATCCTACTCTCGCTCTTCATGCAGACTTAACTCAGTCTAGAAGAGATTACGTGATGGACAGATTCGAGAGGGGTAATGCGCTTCTTCTAGTAGCGACCGATTTAGCGGCAAGAGGATTGGACATAGAGAAAGTTGACTACATAATCAACTACGATGTTCCCAGTGATCCTCTAATGTACTTCCATAGAATCGGAAGAACCGCCCGAGCTGGAAATCATGGAACAGCTATCACCTTGGTTACGTATGAAGAAGGATCGGAACTGGAGGAAATCCGATCTATGACAAACACTGATCTAAAGGAGCTTGTTGAAAAATCCCCAGGACTATTCACGGACGAAAATTCTTTCAGAAGAGAGAACTCGAAATGGGTTCCAAGAGATGAAAACGGCGTAAGATCCCTCATAGAAAGAGTGTGAATGCAAATCAGTTAGAGATCCCACAATCCAATCTGTTAGTTCTAAGATTACCCGACCTCGAAAATGAATCTTTTCCGCTATCTGCGCGTTCTCTGATCTTGGCAATCCTAGGTCAATGTAATAGGCATTTCTTATAAGCTCCTGAGCGCACATACCTTCGGGATACGGTTGAATAGGAACCTCAAGTTTCTCAAAGATGATTCTTGCATAGCTCGTTTGAACACCACTTTCAAGTGTCAAAGATGTGCAGAATGCTGTGAGTACGAGATTTTCCTGAGTGAGCAAGACATCCTTAGACTAGCAAATTTCAGCCCCCGCTGCAGATCGCTCGTAAGATACGACGAAACAAGAAAGGTTTATAGTACTCTAAAAGCTGAGTCAGAAGGCCATACGCTAGAGGCCAGATGCACCTTCCTAGACGGAAAGAACTGCACTATTTATGCCGCACGACCTTCCATTTGCAGAGCATATCCATTCTTCCCTATTGCCAAGAGAGACCTTGATAGCTTAAGGGTTACATTCCCAGCAGATGCGGTGTGCGTTCTCAATTCAACCACGAAAATCCAATATCTAGTATTCTACGATCCAGAATGTCCAGGTATCGGAAAGAGCGGCTCAGTCAATTGGAATGATGTTGTGCAGCTTTCATTTGAAAGCTAGACCTGAAAAAGAAAATGGATATAGGCTCCTGAAGGTCTTCTTCGGTTGAGGGAGTTGGTTATTGACAAGAGCTGAGTGGCAGAAGAAAAGGAAAAAGATGTCTAGCAAAAAGGAGAGAAGTGGAAGAGTTAGATAACGTGCCTAGTTTGTTTTGAAAAATACGAGACTTGCTAGGGACTGGCTTCAGCCTTTCTGGAACTGAGTTCGTATGAAGTTGTGGGTAACCCTTATTTCCAACCGTCCAATATCTAGTGGTTAAGGTACAAATCCGCTCTAGGAGATGGAAAGATTGGGCAAACCAAGACAGGTAAAGAAGCCTAAGAAAAAGGAACCTGCATATCAAGTTAAGACAAAAGAGCAGCCTCCGACCTCGACCTAAACCTTGCGAACTCAGCGCATCTTTAGAAAATAGCGCAAGAATACAATTGCTGAATATCCTCTGCTAGCATATGTGGGGTTTCTCCAGTAATACCAACTCGCGGCTACTGCTTTGAGCAAAGAGGAGATTCTGTGTTTTAACAGCGAGCCTTATCATGAGCGACGGGTAAGCTCACTTCTTTACTTTTGCTTTAACGACGTTTCTGTCTATGTGCTTTTCTGAATTTTCCGCCGCATCTCGGACAACTAAAGAACCCTATGAGTAGCGCCCGACCTTTCGTCTTTGTCGACTTCATTTTCCACACTTTAGCAGGTTTATTGACCTCGGCACCACACTTTGGACATTTCGCCAAATCGAACACCTACCACAGAATAAGATTAGGCGCCCGAACATATTAAAGAATGGTTTTGGAAAAACAGACATCTATCTTATGTTAGCTACCAAGTTGACGGCTAGTGCGTACGAACCAGCTATGTTCAGGAAGGGGCTTAGACGCTGACTACGACCGGAGAGTGTATAAGCCACGCGTCATGAACACTACGGGGAATGCAAATGTGTATTCTAAGAGCTAACATTGTGAAAAACTGCAGAAAATGTAAATCGTCAGTTAGGTTCCATTGTACCTTGCGCAGGAAGGCGACGAAAAAGATGCATTTCGACAGCAAGGACAGAAGGCCGGAATAGACAACATTTGTCAGCTTCAACTTGCCATTTGTTCTTCTCCTACATGCCGATTGGCAAGGACAGCGGAAGAAAGAATAAACTGAAGAGAAGTGCGAGGAGACATAAACTAGACAGCTGAATTGGTCAGGATGTGTTTTCATATATACGACGCATATTCCAAGAAGCTTTATTCTTTCCTTCAACTGCGTCACGTTTCAGATTCAACCGGAGTTTCCTCTGTTGCGGCGGTCATAGCGGCCTTCCTTTTCTCCTCTGTCCTCTTGAGGGTAGTAACGTAGCCAGATATCCTATTTCTCATCCACTTCGTAGTTGGATCCAAGAGTTGCGTTACCACCTTTTTGTTCTCTTCGAAATCCGTCGTGAACTTGTCTGGGTAACTCTCCATTAACTTCCTCGCATTCTTTTTCACTACGTCAATCCTAACCTTCCCCAATCCTACTCCTCGCAATATTTGTATCTTCCATCTCGAAGTGATTCCAGTATTTGGTATAAAAACAATAGCCTCTCCTCCCTAGTCAACAAAATAAGTTCGAAGCTTTTCAGCCATAGGCTGACATATTCGCATTCGAAAAGATGTTACCTACTGGTCACTAGAAAAGATAAAGAAACATCAGAAACGAATGGGCTCATATCTTGCAAGCAAAGATCGCGCAGAATCAGCTTTCAAATAATCCAAGGCAACATTTCACGGAAATGCTGGGGATTCAGTGGTAGTACAAAGTGGGGCCGAAACCTATGCGTGCGTAGCATCGAAAAAGGCGGCGGCTTCAACTGCTCAAGGTGCATCGAGATTGAGCGTTAAAAGGTTAAGAGCGAGCTGGGAACTATGTAGAGCGATCTCATTGGGAATAATACGAAGGGAGACGCTCTACTACGGAAGGGGTAGACCACGTGGACCTCTGCACTCCTTGGCCGATGTAACGAACTGTGCGTATCTAGTTAGAATCTCAAAGAAATATGGAATTGACACACGCAAGTTTCTTGTATGCTTTCTCGATGCGTGGACACATGAGAACTCATCATACAAGAGCATGTCGATCAAACGCCGCCAGAAGACAGAGAATGAAGGCATCTTTCTCGTAACGCAAGATCAAAAGATAATTGCTCAATTGAGACTTAATGAGAAGATGCTGGAATATCTGCCAGAAGTTGATCTCTCAAGCTTCCGATTCGAAGAATCCGCTCCAGCTAGGAAGATCGAAACGCTGAAAGCCATTGACTTGCAAATCAAAGATATAAATGCTGGAGTCAAATGGGTCAATCTGAAAGCGAAGATCGTTGAGAAATCAATCACGAGGAAGGTCTTCTCGAGGTTCGGTGATCCTCTCGATGTTTCGACTGCAACGATTTCTGATAGTACTGGCTCTATCAAGTTGCCACTGTGGAATGCTCAAATAGATATGATCTCGGTTGGTGATGTAGTTCAAATCGAAAATGGACGTGTAAGACCGTTTAGAGGGGAACTCCAAGTGAGCGTTGGCAGAACCGGCAAACTTCAAGTCGTTGAGAGCCAATGAACTTGAGAGTGCAATACTAGATCGTGACGTTTGAATGACGCATGAATGCGCTCCATAACACCTTTATGCAAATGCTCGACATTCAACTCTTCGGGTCTCTCCGACCGAGTTTAGTTACTCAGGGCCTAGGGGACTCGTGACCTGGGGGCTAGCTCGATGGGAGAGGCCTCTTTCTGCCAGTTTAATGTTAGTAAGCTAGGGACAAGAGTAAACATAGAAGTCTTTGTGAAATCAGAGCTACCCAGCGGCGAAAAGGCGCAGAACGAGTTGTGGATTAGGCTCGCAGTGGAGTCGGTTGGGATGTAAGGATGGTCGATGCACATAGCTAAGTACTTGATCGACCTGTTCAATAGTGGGAAAACCTTGCCTGGGAAAGATGCTATCGTATCTGTTCAGAATGTTGTTGCTTCCGCATCTCTGAAGCAGAGGTTGGACTTGGACTCCATACTTAGAGTTCTCCCCGGCGTCGAGTATAGACCTGAGCAGTTTCCAGGCTTGGTCTATAAGCTGAAGAAGCCTAAGGCTGCGCTGCTTATGTTCAGTACTGGGAAGATGATCTGCACCGGAGCCAGATCTGAGAGGCTGGCTAAGAGGGCTGTGATGAAGGCTGTTGAAGAGTTGAAGAGAAACGGGATAGTGATAGTCGCCAAACCAGAAATCCAAGTCCAGAATATCGTCGCGTCAGGCGATCTATTTGGAACGATAGACTTGGAGAAGACCACATACGCCTTGAAGAAGACGATATACGAGCCGGAACAGTTCCCAGGCCTAATCTACAGAATGGACGACCCCAGAACCGTGATGCTGCTATTCACAAGTGGAAAATTCGTCTGCACAGGCGCTAGATCGGAGAGCCAAGTACACGAAGCGGTCAAGAACCTACAGGAGAACCTTGAGAAAGCGAAGCTCATATCCTACGAATAGCCGTCTTGCGAGATTCTCATAAACACAACCTCACAGAATCCGCTCTGATTATGAATTGGCGAACACGCATGAATAGAGTTCAGCCCAGCTTCGCGATTATGATCAATGGCTTTTTTGGAAGATGCCCTCTGCTCACAGTGAAACTTGGACTCTTCAGCCTCTTGACGTTGTCTTCTCCACGTATGAAGTCTTCTACTGTGCTCAATCGTTTGAATGCATCGGACATCCCCGGGAGCCTGTAGTGCATTGGAACGGTCACCTTCGGCTTTAGGGATTTCATGACCTTCCGCGCTTCTTCTGGGCCGATTGTGTAGAATCCTCCTACTGGAAGGAAGAGGACATCCACCGGTCTTATCTCTTTTGCCTGTGATGCGGATAGCTTGTGTCCTAGATCTCCTAAGTGACAGAATGAGAGACCGTCTAAGCCTACTAAAGTAGATTGAGTTCTTTCCTCTCTTGCCGCCTTGAACCTCGTCATGGAATGTAGCTATCCCCTTAACGGATACGCTGCCGATCCTTCCTATACCCGTGAACCCTTCTAGGATTATACTCCTCTTATGGCTGACGGCTGCTGCATTGTTATGATCTCAGTGGCTGTGTGAACAGAGTATTACGTCGGCTTTAGCATCCGGCTCCTGGAGTCACGCTATTCCCAGAATCGATTAGAGTTAATGAAAGAAAGACCTTCAAGGCTTATGATGGGTTGAATAATATTTTCAATCTTGCCTATGAGATGTTGTCTTGGAAAGTTCACAGAGCGTTAATAAATGCAAAGTTAGAGCCTTTTCTAGGTTTCTTGCACTCAATACAATATGGCAAGCCTAGTCTAGTATGCGATTTTCAGGAATTGTATCGGTATCTAGTAGAGGATTTCCTTATACTATATTGAAAGAAATTAGATTCTAAGGACTTCATTGTTAAAACAGAAGACATGACTAGGAATAAGAAAGGTAAGAGAATTTATCTAAACGATATCCAGACTAGAGATTTGATTAGCAAATTAAATGAGTATTTTGAATTGATGATTGATGTACCGAGAATTAGAGTAGGTGAAAAAGCAGACTATTGAGACATTGATTAATGAAGAGGCTTTACTATTTGCGAAATATCTTAGGAATGAAGGGAAGACATGGATTCCAAGAAATGTAAGCCCTAAGAAGCGATCAAATTTTAAGTAGTCTGAATGTGGTTCGGATATCTATATGAATTTGATGGAGGTCCTAATATTAAGACTATGAACAGTTACTTATGAGGATAATTTGTTATGTCAGTGGAAGAGATTAAGGCGCTTGAGCGCCATTGGTTTGAAATGATGAACAAAGGAAAGGCAGCCACTATGACCGAAATAGACGAGACATGCGCTGCTAACGTCGTCTTTCACAGTGGTTTGGGCAGGGATATCCGCGGCATCAATGACTACAAGAAATTCATGAGCGAGTTCTATGATGCGTTGCCAGATATTCGTTTCACCTTGGATGATGTGGTTGTCGAAGGGGACAAGGCAGTGACACGCTACACAGTTACTGGCACACACAAAGGCGCATTTGCGGGCATTCCCCCAACCAATAAGACGGTGACGCTATGGGCGATTGAGATTGACCGCATTGTTAGCGGCAAGCTCGTGGAAGGCTGGGGGAGGTATGATACTCTAGGTTTCATGCAGCAACTCGGCGTCATACCCAGACCAAAGAAGTGAATATAACCTCCACAAATCCTTTTCATCTTTCCCCTCTTTTTCTATTAGCATAGTTTGTGTGTGTGGGGGGATTAAAATTTAAGGAGATCCCGTATGGGAATCCTCTAGAAATATTTTCAAGTCTAGTTGATGATCACTATTACCTATACCTTTTAGAGTCAGTTGAAGGGCCCCAAAAACTGGAGCCCGATCCCTTTAAACGGGTCGAATATCAGCCTCTTAGTCTTCCCTTTCAGCATGAAGCATGCATGTCCAAGCCAAATGACATTGACCAAATCCATACCCCTACAACAATTTCATCTGCCTTGGGCGGCTCATGTTTTGAGTGTGCCCCTGAGCCAGTCTAGGGTTATTCTGATCGCGACATCTTCTCTTTCCGCTGATAAGAAGAATGGGTCGCTATCGTAGTGCTTCCATCCCTCGGCGATAACAAGTTTCTTCTTTCAAAGTGTAAGACCTAACAAATAGAGTGAACCCGAGTGATATAAGGAAAACAGACACGAAAACAGGAAATGAATAGTTCAAATTCGATCGGGCACGCTAAATAGATCACACACACATTTTTTGAACGACGCTAGCCTAATCTATCCGATAAGTGTTCTAGGTTCAAATCATTGGAGTAATTGGGAATGCCTGAAGGTGAAAAGGACTATTCTGGTTTTCTAAGGCACATGTCAAATTCCATCTACATTATTTCTATTTTTGAAGGTTTCACGATGACAACGCTTGTCATATTCATCACTAGATTTTCAGACCCAAGCCCAATACTAATACAAGCAACATTGTTCCTCCTGTATTTTCTGATCTGCTTATTTACCTTCTTGCTGGTATACATCCATGTTGCTGGTTTCCAATTCATGAAAGATATTCCCCCAATCACAAGAGGAAGTAGGATGGTTATCTTTCTCGAAGTTTTGGGCCTCAGTCTATTTGGCTTAGTAGTGAACTTAATCTTTGTTTCCTTCAACCTGACTGGTCTGGCTTTAGCATCGTTCGTGATGTGGGCGGTTTTCACTATACTGGGTTATGTCTCCACGAAACCAGCCATGGAAATACGGAAAAAAACACTCCAGTGAATCTTAAGACCGCTAAGCAAGTTGTGCTTTGCCTATTAAAACTCGTCGTCGACCCATTTAGCGAGCACACACAATTCTTCCTTGGCCCACTGTTAGGGAAGGAATCATCTAACCCCTCTTTCTTTTATGGATAAAATCAGGTTTAGCTTGAATTGCAATAGCCACACTAAGGGATACGCACCCTTCTGCATAAACATAAGAACCTAAAATTTCCAGTATTATATATGGCTTCTACCGTTGTATTGATCACTTCTATCGCATCGTTCATAGGCTTTACTATAAACGTGCTCGTGATGCTCGTTATCCTATCACGTGGAAGGAGAAGACATCATCTTCTTTTCGCTCTCATTCTCTTTACCGCGGTTTGTTGGGATCTAGGCATATTTCTAATAATGATTAGAAATAGTTTCCCTAATGAAATAATACTATACCAGAATCTTATCTCTATCCCAATTAACTTCTTGCCAGCATTAGTCTACCATTTTACCACGACTTACCTAAACCAGCCAAGGAAGAAATCTACAATCTTAATCTACGCTTACTGCATCTTAGGTCCCATCCTGCACGTTGCAGGCGTTATCCAACCTATCTCTGACGTCTATAATTATAGCTGGGGTACGATCGGAAGAAATGAACCTAACTTTAATAATCTGAGCTGGTTTCTAGTATACAATTTCTTCATTTTGTTTTCATGCTGGCTCCTACTCCAAGCCCGTAAAGTGGAACAATCCCCCGTAACTAGACGTCATATCGGGTACATCCTCGCTAGCTTCATCGTCTTCTGCGCAGCCCAAGTAAAAATCCTGGTGGCTTATGGCGTTGATTTTGCTTTCGCATTGCCTTGGGGCATTCTTCTCATAGCCTCGTTCGGAGCAGTAATCGGAGTAGCAATAGTGAAACACCAATTGTTCGATATTACAGTCTTCGTAAGGAAAGGACTAATATATTCTGCGTTAGCGGCACTTATCATCTTCATCTTCGATTTCTCACAGCACCTGATAGCCGCGTTTCTAGGGGGCATAGCAGGGGAGAACTCGACATACGTCAATTTTGCCTCCATAGCAGTCGTGGTTATCGCCTTTATGCCGCTCAAAAAGAGATTAGATCACATGATTGGCGGCATCTTGGCCAAGAAAAAGATTGAGTTCTAACAATTCCATTATTGGAAATCATGTGACGTGGAGACTCCCCACCGGAATAAAGCTCGCTGAATAATGGAAGATGTCTCGTCAGAAGAGAAGTCCCCTCGAAGAACCTTCAGTTCGATTGCTTTCGTTGCATACGGTCCTTCTTGATCTGCTCAACCATTTCGCTCATCCGGTTAAGGCCTGCGGTTAAATATTCTCTTGGAGAACCGTATCCGATGCGGAGGTATCCGTCCATACCGAAATGGTCGCCGGGAACGATCAGAGTGCTCTTCTCGCGTAGAAGTCGATCAGCAAACTGGCTTGAGTTGATCTTCAAATTGTATTTCAAGTAGACGATCGCCCCTGCCTGTGGAGGAGTAAAGGAGAAACTCTCCTTGTGTTGGTCAACCCAATCTTTGACTATAGGCAGATTCTTCTGAAGGATCCGCCTGGTTCGAGCCAGAATCTTCGCTCGCATCTCCGGCTGCAAAGCCTTTCTGGCTAAGTAGTCACTGAGAGCTGTCGGACATATCGTGGTGTAGTCATGGTACGACCAGAGTCTCTCAGCGAGATCTTTCGTTGTAACTATCCATCCGACCCTCAGCCCAGGAAGCCCGTAAGCCTTCGAAAGCCCATTGACCACAATGACCTTCTTGTACCTACTCCAGAAGGTTGGAGCCATAACCCCGTCAAGCTCCGCCCCCTGATAAACCTCATCAGAAAGAATCCAAGCGCCCACCTTGCCAGCGATATCGCAGATCTCATCAACTGTCTTCTCACGCATTACAGCTCCTGTCGGGTTGTTCGGGTTGCAGACGGCTATAAGCTTCGTCCTCCTGCCCACAGCCCTCCTCAACCCAGCCATATCCGGCTTCCATTCACCATGCGTCTCGCGCAACCTGAAGGGCTTCACTTTCGCCCGGAAGGTCTTGGCTAAACCGGAGATCTGCATATAGTTCGGAAGCATAACAACGACCTCAGCCTCCCTCTCGAGGAACGACCACACCGACACGAAGTTCGCTTCGGAACTCCCGTTCGTAACCAGCACGTTCTCCGCATCTGCCCCTAAATAAACGGCTGCTATCGCCCTCCTTAATCCCTCAGTTCCATTCGTTTGAACGTAGCCCAAAGACCAATTCAAAAACTCGACATCTTCGCCGCCCAACAACTCGCTAACCCTTAGCGGATGAACACCGCTCTCGGAAAGGTTGTATTCCACTTGGTTCTCCCAGGTTGACTGCCACCGTTCCATATCGAAGACCTGAAGCTTCATGCCAGTTCACCATGCGATCATCATACAGACAACTATAACAGGCTTTCCCAAAATTAAAGAGCATACCCTTACTGAGAAAATTTGCCGTCGTCTCGCTCTGGCAATAGCGCGATTAAGGGATATATAGCTGTGAATAAGTAGAGGCGTGTATAGGAAGAGAGCAAAGGCGGACATCCAGTGGACCAACCGATAGTCGACCGACTCAGCGGATTGCAGAGAGGAAACTGCGTCGTCTGCGGCAGAGAGATGCCTTTCAGTTTCGGGCGGCCGAGACGCTACTGCTCAGCCGAGTGCAAGAAGATTGCCAAAGCGCGTAGAGACAAAATAAGAAAGCGGCTTTTGAGAAGGCTTGTAAGCCAAGGATATGACGCGGAGCTCCTTCAGTGGAGCCAGCCCACACTTTACAGCGACGAACTCGGCAATATCTTCAATGAGTTCAGAACTCCGAAAGGAACAGAAGGTCTGCGATACGAGAGCTTCAATGAAGAAGTTGAGGAACTGCCGACAGCAACCTACACGTACAACGGTCTTCGTTTCACAAAGGCGGGGCACATAGTTGTGAGCGCAGACACCCGAGCGTTCATCCTGAACGCTAGAAGATGGTGCCTAGAGCATAGGAACTTGCTCAGAAACCCCGAGCATATACCAACGCCCAACCCGAAGATCCATCGGATAGGCGTTCCAGAATCTTCCTTCATGCCGGAAAGCGATGGCTCCAATTTGTTGGAGGTTTTCGGCGACTCCATTCTGTGAAGATTTTTCGATTCACAACGCCTTCACAACAGACAGCCAACTCTAAGCACTATTCAACCAATACCGCACTTTAGACATCATCTTTCATCTTCTCCTGACGCTCAGGGAGCTGAGAATACAAGCCTTCAGGGGTCCTGTACACCGCCAGTCTTCCAGCTGTCTCCCAGCGGTCTCCGGAATAGTGACGTACTTGAACCGTCAGCACCTCAGCAGTCGGATCTGATTTTCCAGCCCAAACGGTTAGGCTCAAGAAGTCTCCATTCGGCATCCTATTCGAGAAACGTGCTTTCGGTTGAGGCTTGCCGGACAAACTTTATCCACCAATGCTATGAATTGGTCTGCCTCTGGATTTAGTTTTGTGTTTGCAGACTCCCTTTAGGGATTCTACTATCCATAGGTTCTCTCAGTCTACCGATTTTCATGGATATCCTACGCAGTGTAAATAGTAGTCGGCTGTGTATTCTCCAAAGTGCTTAAACTGGTTCATCAAAAATCTCGACACTTCTTTATATTCCATCCGTTCGAGGGTTTTCAAGAAATCTGAAAATGAGCCATACTCCTTCTTGATCTTTTGAAACTCTTTCGCATTGTAAATTATACTCTCGATCTTCCTGAAATTTCTTACAACATTTGGCTGCTTCATTAGCGCTTTTGACTTCGCTTTCGCCAATCTGCGTATATTGAAATTATAGAATCCTCTCCTGTATCTATGCCAGTTTCTCCTTACTATTCCCCAGTTCAAACCAGCTTGAAGAATACACAAACAAAGAATCTCAAAATATTCTCGATCAGATTTCGGTTTCTTCCCGGGTTTACATTCGCTCCTGCCTTCTTTCGCGTAAATGCATTCCCATGGTGCTCTATGTTCTCTCATAATCTCAAACTGCCGAGGACTTTCATTAATTGTTTTACTCTCCTAACTGGAGATGGCGAAGACTCACTGTTGAAGCAATAAAGATTCTACATAAACCTTTAGAAATATTGATTCGCAGATATGAGTGCTATAATAGCGGATGAAGCTTGGATGCTTCGATGAAGATCGTAGCACTGGGCGACAGCGTGACAGTCGGCTACCTTTCGCCATTGACCGCTCTCGAATGGCCTCCTTACCAGCCTTACACTAGTTTTCTTGAGGAGATGATTCGGGACGCGATTGCAAAAACGCGCAAGAGCGTAAGACTGCAGGTCATCAACAAAGGCTTGAACGGCGACCTAACCGAAGGCATGCTGAGCCGAATTGACCGAGATGTTCTCCAACTCAGCCCAAGCCACGTCATAATCCTTGGAGGGACTAATGATATAGGCTGGGGCATACCCGTTACCGAGATCTACTCGAATCTCGAAGGCATGTACGAGAAAGTAATCCGCCATAGCATCCAATTGATCGCATGCGCCGTCCCTTCAATCCTCGGCTACGATTCTCTAATCCCACCCAGAGTGAGATTGAATAGAATGATACACAACTACTGCGAAGCGAAAGGAGCGAAGTACGCGGACCTATTCTCGGCAACGGGGAACACCGCAACCCAAAGACTATCACCAAAGTATTCGAACGACGGCTTACACCTCAGTGCCGAGGGCTATCGAAAAGCCGCTGAAACGATCTTCAAGGAAGCTTTCCTCCCGTTCATAAACACGCTCACTTGAAACCTAGAATCCGAGCAATCCGGGAAGAGGGAAATTAAGTCCTAACAACGCAGGATGGATAGACTTTTAGACTACAATCCTGCCACACTATCGACCTAACCAGAAGGATGTGGAATGCGTTGGAGAAGATTACAACCTACTTCGAGAAGGGCGGACCAGAGAACACATCCCAGACTCTCGACGCGGCCAAGAGGAGAGCAAAAGAGCTCGGAATCAAAGATGTCGTAGTTGCCTCAACCCACGGAGGCACCGCCCTCAAGGCGGCTGAAGTCTTCAAAAACATGAAAGTGAACCTCGTCGCCGTCTCAATCTGCGAAAGCTTCCAGAAAGAGGGCTGGGCAATGACGAAGGCGGAGAAGAAGAAGTTGAGCGACAGCGGAGTCAAGGTCTTGACCTCCATTCACGCTTTGGGCGATGGCGTCGCCAACGCCTTCACAGAGAAATCCGGAGGCAGATCCATCGAGGAAGTCGTCAGGGAGACCCTCTACCGCTTCTGCCAAGGAATGAAGGTTTGCGTTGAAGTAGTCCTGATGGCCGCGGACGCTGGGCTAATAGCGATGGATAAGGAGGTCATAGCTATCGCTGGGACTGGAGAAGGCGCTGACACATGCATCATAGTTAAACCAGCCTACCCAAGGAAATTCTTGGACTTGGAGATCAGGGAGATAGTGGCAAAGCCTAGAAAGCCGTCGTAGTCCTTAGATGCACGCGAAAGCGATAGAACCGATCACGTTTTGAACATTAGGAATTAGGCACTTTTCCCCACGTCATCTGAATTATAAGGTCATTTGCTCGAATATTCCCGCTACTTCTGGGTTACTGAAAACTATTGGAAACACTAGTATTGTCAAGATGAGGATAGCGACTATGCCGATCGTGAAGCCGACGATCATCTTCTTCTTATCATCTAGGCTTGAAAGCACTATGTAGATGGCAGTAATAGTCATCAATATGTGAGTGAACTGTGCCTGAAGCATGATAGAACTCCAGTTAAATAGGAACAGTCCGCCAGTTCCAAAATACATCAGAAAAGGAACCATAGCATTCATGAAGACCTTGTTTTTGAATAGAAGAGCAGCGATTGTAAGATAAATGGTTGGAGCGCAAATATTCAGAAAAACCCAGTAGTAGACTGGCACCCTCAAAAAGACTAAGAAAACGAATGTTGACCACAAGGCATTGACCAAAATAAGAACAATCAAAGCCCAGAATAATTTTCTAGATTTTAGTTTATCTCTCAAAAGAATCATCTTCCGGATTCTTCTGACAGTATTTCTATAGCTTTTTCAACAGCGAATTTCAGCCTCTCGACGCACGCGTAATCGTGAACCTTGGCATAGTACTGTTTCAACCCTTCTTCAGTCTTCAAATCCAAACCGGTTAGCTGCCTGCAATTCACAGAGCTGAATCTTTCTTTGAATTGAGCTACGTATCTGTCCACTATGTCCCAGACTGGTTTCGGGTTTTCTTGAGGGCTGGTCCTTCCATATTTCATTCCTATCGCTAAGGCTACGCTCGAGACGGAGCCGCATAGAAGCCCATTCAAGCTGACGCCAGCGCCTATTCCCGTCCCTATCTTGGGGATAACATCGGAGCCTACGCCGAGACGTTTCTTCAGAGCTAAAAGAACGCTCTCACAACAGTTGTACGGCCTACCTATAGGGAAGTTGCTTGGTCGATCACAAAAATATCTCACCGCTCTTTCTTGCAACTCTTCTAAGCCTTCCTGCTCGGACATATTTCCCCCTTCTTTCCTTTCTGCATTATTCCTCGGCTCGTCTATTTATCCACCTGTTATTGGTAGTGATAAACTATGAAGATGAGTTTAAGAGTTGGACGAGCAATTGAAACGTAGATCGAATAGCAGAGGGATTGCTTTGGTTGAATTCAATGGGGTTAATCACCTTGCCATGGCTACAGGCGATATGGACAGTACCGTTCGTTTCTGGAGAGATTTACTCGGTATGAGGTTGGTGACAGGGCTGGGGCAGCCTGGATACAGGCACTACTTCTTCCAGCTCTCCGACACCGACTTGGTCGCCTTCTTCGAGTGGCCGGGAGTAAGACCTGTACCTAGAAAGGACCATGGGAGGCCGGTGAAAGGACCCTTCATCTTTGACCACGTCTCTTTTGGGGTTGAAACAGAAGAGGAGCTATGGGAGTTGAAGGACAAACTGGAGGCCGCTGGTTTCCAGGCTTCCGATGTTATCGACCACGGGTTCATCCATTCCATCTACTCCTTTGATCCCAATGGAATTCCTATCGAGTTCAGTGCCAATGTTCCAGGGAAAGATGTTAGAAAACGCCCTACCATGGTAGATGCCTCTCCATCCAAAGTAACGCTGGAAGGTCCTGAGCCCCGCCTAGACGAATGGCCGGCTGTGAAGAGGCCAACTCCGAAATCTGAGAGAGTAGTTTATCCAGGGGCAGGCAGTGAACTCTTTCATGGAAAGAAGAAAGTAGAATAAAAGGAAAGTTTATCGGCTTTATGTTTAACTTATGTTCGAAGTGAAATACATGTCAATGGCATCCGAAAAAAAGGCTTTGAACAAGCAGCTGGAGACGGCGAGCTGGGGTATCTTCTTCATCGGGTTAGGCGGAATATTGGCTGTTCAATCCATCTATAAGATCGACATTAAAGGCGGGATCTTCATCACAATAGGTTTGCTTCTAATAGCATTGAACGCTATTAGATATCAGAAACAAATTCCCATAAGCACGTTCACTCTATTCATCGGAATTGTCACTCTATTGATTGGAGTCTCAGACTTTGCGGGTTTCAAACTCCCATTATTCGAGACTGTCATAATCCTTGTTGGTTTGTTCATTCTTTTAGGCGTAATCTCAAGGAAAGGCGGTTGATGTAGAATTGATAGTGAAGGATTTGATGAGTACGAACGTTGTTTCGATAGACTCAGAGGCAACTGTAAAGGACGCGGCGAGCAAGATGGCTCAGCAAGAGATAGGGAGTCTGGTCGTAATGGAACAGAACAAGCCAGTGGGCATCATAACCGAGAGAGACCTACTATCAAGGGTCTTGGCGTTAGGCAGGAACGCTGTCGCAACGCAGGTCAAGATGATCATGTCGAAACCGCTCATCTGCGGAAGGCCGGACATGGATGTAACCGAAGCTACGAGGTTCATGGTTGCTAAAGGGATCAAGAAGCTCCCCATTACTCAAGAAGGAAACCTAATAGGAATCTTGACCCTGACAGATCTCTGCGCAGCTCAACCGGATATATATGAACTCGTCGAGAAGGAGACGAAAGGGAGACTTCCAAAGAGATTCATGAAGAGACTGGCGAAGAGGTACTACAGGACCTAGTGACTAATGCAGCCTCAACCCAGAAGCTGCTCTTCAAAACCTTTATCAGTTTTCGTCAGCCTCACAAATTGCTTGAGGCGGATGAGTTTTGAGTGGAGAGGCTGGAGGCGAGGAATCCAAGATTCAAGATGTCACATCGCTCGACACATACTCATTGATCGGCCTATTCATAGGCTTGTTGAGCTCGAAGGCTTGGGAGACGATGGGTTTGAGAGTGAAGCCGGGAACCGATAAGGTTGAGAAGGACTTCGATCAAGCGAGAATAGCGATCGACACAGTCGGCTTCCTAGTTCAGAAGCTCAAGAGCCGCATCCCTGAAGCAGAAAGAAGTAGGCTTGAAAGCATGGTGGAAGACCTCAAACTGAACTTTGTAAGAGCCAGCCAACCGAAGAGTTAAGCGGCAGACCCGTCTAGTAGTTAGCGCCAAACTCTTTCTTGAACTCTTCAGCCAGTTTTGCTCCCCAATAGTCGATGGGCTCCAGCTTCCCGAAGAAGAATCTGAGCACCGGAGGCTCTTCAATGAATCTTAATCCTTTGACTAGGTGTCTTTTCTGATATAGCCAGCCAACTCTGTCGGCTACATATTCGGCGTGAGAGATTGTGTAAACCCTTCTGGGCACGGCTAGTCTGGTCAACTCTAGGTCTGAAGGGACTTCATTTCCGCCTTTGTCTCGATCCATGGAGATTGTGCCTCGCTCCATGCTCCTGACGCCGGAGACTGTGTAAACGGCTGCGGCTGGGGCTCCAGCGGGAATTCTTCTTAGTGAAAGGTTAATATCTCATTCCTCCAATTCGAGTAGTATTACAGCTCGAGCGGTTGAACACTCGTGGTTAAATCTTTAGAGAGGGCCAGGCGGGAGATCATCAAAGCCTACAATAGCGATCCAGAAGACTGGAGGGTCCTCGTCGGCCGAGACACAGGCAGACACTTGAGCGCCTTAATCTCCCACGGTGAAGAACTCTGGATAGTCAAAGAGGAAGAGATCAACCCATACAAGTCGGTCGGCTACGGAGCCAAAACCTATCAAGACGCAGAACTCCTAAAGAACATCTCACCATACACATTCGGGTTCAGGCCGCTCACAGTAAACCAGATAGAAGAATTGACATCCGCAATGGAGAAGAAGAAAAGCATAAACGAAATCCTAACCGACCTGATGGCTAAGAAACCCGTCTCATTCAAGGATATAACTAGCCCAATGGTCCTGCAGGGCCCAGTGATACACTCACCGAAGCCCATCGATTACATCTCCGATAAGCATAGGCAGTTAGACATGAAGCTAAAATTCGAGTTGGAGAAACTCCTCCACAGAAAGTATCCTCAAACTGTTTTACCATACTTCTAGGCGTCAAGCGTTTGTAGGAGCGACTGCAGGGAAATAGATGCTAGCTGAGCTTTTAGCAAGCGGACAGCTTCAGAGTACGACATACCTTAGAAGCAGGATCGCGTAGCACACAGCTATAGAGACCACCATCGACGGATACGCAACTTTGCAGTACGTCCCCCAGTTGATTGGATATCTGTTCTTTTCTGCAACTGCTACTCCTACCACGTTGGCTGATGCACCTATCGGCGTTCCGTTGCCGCCGATGTCTGTTCCAAGCGAGAGGGACCACGCTATGGGATTCAATTCGAGACCCGTTATTACTGAAAGGTCTTTGATGAGAGGCGCCATCGTTGCCGCGAAGGGAACATTATCGATCGCAGAAGAGAGGAAGGCCGACATCCATAATACTATGCCCAAGGCGAAAGCCATGTTGTTGCCCGCTATCTGTCCTATGCCTTGAGCGGTCATCTCGATTATTCCCGTGTACTCTATGCCGCCTACAACTATGAAGAGGCAGCCGAAGAAGATGAGAGTCAACCAATCTATCTTCTCAAGAAACTGCGGGGTCTTCTTGATCGGATTTCCACCAAACACTAGAATAATGCCTGCGGCGATGACTCCGATCTGCGCAACAGTCAACCCTGTCATATGGTGCGTGGTTAACAGTGCCACCGCGATACCTAGATCAATCACACCAACCTTGAAGAGCCAAGGGTCGACGATCGCTTCGCTAGGCTTTACGAGTCTAAGTTCATTCTTGTCAAAGCGGGTCTTAACCTCTATCCTCGACTTGCGAAGGGCCTTTCTATACCAAAAATAGAAGAAAGTCATTGTGATAATCCAAGATACCCAAGCGGCTGGCCCCGTGTTCACGACGAAATCCATGAAGCTATAGCCCAAGGTCGTTCCAATGATGATGTTAGGCGGATCTCCAACCATCGTTGCGCTTCCACCGATGTTAGCTGCGCAGATCTCAACGATAATGAGTGGGATTGGATTGAGCCCAATTAGGTTTCCAACCTCTATTGAGAGAGTTGCCATGAAGAGCATCACCGTTATACTGTCAAGAAACATCGATAGAAATCCGGCTAAGAATGGGAAGATGAAGAAGATGTAGATTGGGTTATACTTCGTCTTCTCGACGGCGAGCAAGCCTATCCATCTGAAGAAACCGCTCTCCCTGAGCCCAGTCACCATCGTGAACATTCCGAAGATCAGTCCAAGCGTCTCCCAGTTCTCATAGCGGAAAGCGAGGCTTAGCGATTCTGTTGGAGGAAAGACGAATACAACCATGACTGCGGCTCCAACTATGGCTGCGACAGTCCTATGGATCCGATTAGACATGATACCTGCGTAAGTGAAGATAAATATCACGAGCGAGACTGTCTGAGGCCAAGTTAAGGACAATATAGAGTCACGTTATTGTCGGCGTGTAAGCTAGCGCCAATTCATAAGCTTTTGCCTAAGAAGCTTGATACTTTGAGAACGTGAATAATCGCATATAGCTCACTTCTGCCCTATGTCCGCGGAATCTTCTTCTGAATACGAGTGCTGGAGTCAAATCGGAAGAGAATGGCCGCATCTTTATAGGCACTGTAGCTATGGGATGCGTCTTTAGAGAAATCTTAAGTATAATCACGCCTCCTACTCAATCCTCCTTGAGGCAGAAGCCTTTGAAAGCCAAGACCCTAGAGTTGACGATGACATCTCTGAACGCTGCTTTGTACGCTGGAATTGGATATCTGACTTTTCTAGGTATATTCGCTCCTATAGTAGGCGTTGTTCGCTTCTGGGGGATAGCAGTTGTCATTCCATCAGTTTTCGCAGCTCTGTTCGGGCCTCTGGTCGGCGGGATTGGAGCAGCCATAGGCATATTCATCAGCGATATGTTGGTCCACGGGAATGCTTTGCTGAGTCTCGCGGTCGGTGTTCCAGCGAACTTCGTGATGTTCTATTTGATAGGCTATGTCTCTCAGAGAACGGTGAAGGTTCGAACAATGAATATGGGAGTAACAGCTGGGTGCTTAGCCATAGTCTTCGTATTCCTCATTCAGTGGGTGGTTGAGGCTCAAACAGACATCTTCAGCGCGCTTTTGATAGTGTTCTTCTCAGGTCTAAGCGTCATCTTGATGATTGCCGTCAACAGGTTCTGGCCTAAATGGCGTAGTTTTGCTGTGGGCTCGATCGTGGGGAACGGCATCGGTAGCGCAATAGTTGGAGTTGGAGTCTGGGCCTTCAGTCAATTCTTCTTGCTTCCAGGAGGCATGGGGTCTCATCTGCCGCTCTCAGCGAGCTTGATATGGTTTGCTTGGACTTTTTCAAATCAGATGCCTTTCCTCCTTGTCTTTGGCCCTCCGATCCTTGATGCTTGCAGTCGAGCTTTTCCAAGTTTAATCCGCGAGCCTAGCGTCTAAAGGCGAAGGATGAATATGCCTCGAGCCCAAGCTTTCAGTCCAGCTGGAATCTCAAGCTTCTTCGAGATCTGCGATCGAGATGAGCGAGGCCGCTTGATCCAGGACCCTCTTCGGATCGGCGCTCACGGAGGGGGCTTCGTCATCAGTAAAGGGGTCACTGCGAAGGTGGAAGTGAATAAAGCTGAGGTCAACAGGATCAGCATCTTCATTAACGGTAAGCTCGCTCCTGAAGCCAAGACGAGCGGGGCCGTAGTCAAGAAGATTTTAAGCATAGCTGGAGGAGCGTATGAGGTTAGGGTCGAGCATGATGTTCAGGTCCCTATTGGGGCTGGTTATGGAGCGAGTGGAGCAGGGGCGTTGGCAGCTGGGCTCGCTCTGAATCAAGCCTTGGCGTTAAGGTTGACGTACAATGAGGTTGGGAGGATAGCTCATGTGGCTGAGGTTGAATGTAAGACTGGGCTGGGCACGGTTGCGCCCTTGATGCTGGGCGGAGCTGTCGTAACAGTCAAGAGCGGCGGCCCAGGATTCTGCTTGATAGATCGAATCCCTTTGAAGCCGAATTACAGGATCGTGTCAGGATGCTTCGGCCCCATCTTAACGAAAAATGTTCTAGTGTCGCCCAGAGTTAGAAGAAGAGTGAACCGATTTGGGAGGCTAACCCTGAATCAGATTCTGGAGGACCCGAGTATCGAGAACTTTATGGCTTCTTGCAGGAAGTTTGCTGCAGAAGTCGGATTGATGAGTAGCAGAGTTCGAATGTTGATCGATGCTATGGAGAAAGCTGGAGCTGTGGGCGCTACTCAAAATATGGTCGGTGAAGCTGCTCACGCTTTAGTCGAGGAAGAACGTGTGGAGAGAGTGGTTGAAGCGGCGGCAAGATTGATGTCGAGCGAGAAGATCTACATCGCGAAGATCGATCTCGCTGGAGCTAGACTGATCTGAGGGCAAGCATTAAGCCGCTGAACCTGACCGATAGACATTTTAGCCTTGAAGCAAATCGTGTAGCTCATGGCTCCGAAAGACAGAAGAGCAGTTCTATTCTTCCTCGCGTTGACGTTCGGGTTCACTTGGAGCTTGAACCTATTCCTATTCATGTCCGGTGGGCTTAACATCAGCGTCCTTCAACTCCAGATGCTCATTCCAGCTATCTGCGCTATGATGACAATCACTCTTGTTACAGGAGAGCGGATACGCGACTTCGGGATTCGATTGGGAAGAATCAAGTACTATGCTTGGGCCTTCCTAATCCCGATAGCTGTCAACGGCTCAGCCTACATCTTGACACATATCTTGGGGCTGGCTAAACTCGACCCCTCAATGCCCGGCCTCGCACCGTTACTCGCAGATGCTACGGTTCCTATGGAGCAGGTCATCCCGATCATTCTCGTCCAAGCACTCTTCCTAGGACCTCTCACAGGTCTACCCTTCACCTTCGGCGAAGAGTACGGTTGGAGAGCATTCCTCCTATCGAAGCTCCTCCCTCTAGGTAGAAGAAGAGCGATCATTCTGCATGGAGTCATATGGGGCGTATGGCATGCACCGATCATAGCGATGGGCCATAACTATCCCGGCTATCCTTTAATCGGACCAGTATTAATGGTCGTCTCAACGATCTTCCTCGGAACATTCCTAGGATGGATCTACTTCGCCTCGAAAAGCATTGTAGCGCCATCATTGGCTCATGGAGCTATCAATCAATCAGCAAGCATATTCATCTTCTTCATGGTCGGATTGAACCCTATCACAGGCGGCGTGACAGGTATCCCTGGCCTACTCTTATGGGGCCTCGTAGCACTCATCCTATGGAAGACTGGGAAGCTCCAAGTCATCGAGATACCTCAAGCCTGACCTGGTTCTCCGCTAACATGCTGTAAGCAACAGTTACGGCAGATCACTATCAAAGCTCGATGGTTTAGTCACAGTCGACCGATGTGAAGCTTACCGTAAAGATAATACTGGGCTTCAGAAATCTCTAGTAGTAAGCGGGAGTTGCCAAGCCAGGTCAAAGAGTCCAAGGGAGACTTGAAGGCGCAGGCCTGAAGACTATGAGTCTGACCATAGGCGCCTGTCCCGTAGGGGTTCGTGGGTTCAAATCCCACCTCCCGCACCATACGCTAACACACATAAAATTTCACATTTCAAAT
>Ga0209725_1000290_pt1 | contig 30823 bp, 25 predicted proteins | sample I18A1metaG_FD_184145 | JGI IMG/M metagenome (GOLD analysis project Ga0209725, IMG submission 184145) | Lake sediment bacterial and archeal communities from Gulf of Boni, Indonesia to study Microbial Dark Matter (Phase II) - ​I18A1 metaG... | ecosystem: Environmental > Aquatic > Freshwater > Lake...
AACGAAGACGCTTGGCATCGGGATGACAAGAGACTGCTTTCCTCTCTCACAGAATGCGCCTCACTCAGAGTACCTGTCGCGTTTCATGCCGAGAACGGTATTGCCATCGCAAGAGCTCAAGCGGCATGTCAGGCACGAAACAAGAATTCAATTCGCGACTTCCTCAGAGCACACGCACCTAGGTTTGAAATCCAAGCTGTTCGCAGCGTGATAAACCTCGCTCGACCTGTTGGCTTGAGAGCACATGTCTGCCACTTGAGCACACGGCGTGCCCTCTCAGAAATCCACAGGGCACGGAGGAAAGGCATAGACGCGACTTGTGAAGGGACCCCGCATCACGCGTTTCTCAGTCACGAAGACCTGAAACGCTTGCGTGGACTCGCCCTCATGGTGCCCCCTCTTAGGGGATCCAACGATCGCAGAGGGCTTTGGAAGTCAATCGTTAGGGGACATGTCGATGTAGTGGCAAGCGACCACGCGCCCCATGCCATAGAGGAGAAGACCTCAAGCGACATATGGGCAGTGAGGCCGGGGATCCCTGGACTCGAGACAACACTGCCATTGCTGTTGACGCGAGCCTACATGGGGGAGATCTCATTGTCGCGACTTGTGCGTCTTCTAGCCGAAAATCCAGCGAGGATCTTCGGGCTCCGAGGAAAGGGGCGCCTCGAACGTGGAATGGATGGGGATGTCATCCTCGTTGATCCAAAGGAACGATTCAGAATAGATTCATCACAGTTCCTTTCCAAAGCACACTTCTCGCCGTTCGACGGAGTTGAATGTGTAGGCCGACCAGTGATGACCATCATCTCTGGACGTATCGCATGTGACCGTGGAGAGATCGTTGAGAAGAATCAAGGGAGAGTCATAGTTAACGGAGGGAGATCATGAGGTTCGTCCTTGACGGGATGCTCGGCAAACTGACTAGATGGTTGCGAATGATGGGACACGATGCACTCTACCTGAACGACGTTCAGGACAAAGACCTTGTATCCACAGCCCTAGGAGAGAACAGGGTGCTGCTGACTTCAGACGTAGCACTTTTCCGTTTTGCGACTGCCAGAGGAGCGGAGGCCTATCTCGTGAAGGGCCGAACGGAAGCTGAGAGGCTGGCAAGCCTCGCAAATAGGTTCAAGCTCGATCTCTCGGTGGACACTGTTCAATCCAGATGCCCCACCTGCGGTTCCTCGCTCACATTGGTCAGCAAGCATGAAGTAGAGAGGAAAGTGCCCGCGACAACCTTTAATGTGTTCGACGAATTCTGGACGTGCACAAACCCAGAGTGCGGGAAAGTCTACTGGCAAGGCAGCCACTGGGGGAACATCAGTGCCTGGCTGGAAAAAGCGAGGAAGATCCAAGCCAGAATGAAGCAGGCAAGAGGAGACTGACAACGGATGGCTGAGCCATTTTCGATCAGCGACGGTCGTTTCCTTGTCAGCCTCGCCAGAACTGCGATCACTGAGTATCTTTCGAGAGAAAGAACAATCGATCCTCCCAAAGAAACGCCGAACCATCTACTTGAGAGATCAGGCGTATTCGTGACCCTGAACTCAGCAAAGCCCACTCGAGAGCTGAGAGGCTGTATCGGTTACCCACTGCCAACTGAACCACTCGCCGTCGCAACCATACACTCTGCCATAGAAGCGGCGACGAGTGATCCGCGGTTCAATCCGGTGGAATTGTCAGAGTTCAGGGATAGAATTGTAGTCGAAGTAAGCGTGTTGACGGTTCCCGAGCACCTTGCAGCCAGAGAGCCCGGTCAGCGGGCGAAGGAGATCCAGATCGGCAAAGATGGACTGATAATTGGACGAGGTGCTCGTCGTGGACTCCTGCTTCCTCAGGTCGCACCGGAATGGGAATGGGATGCCGAGGAGTTCCTCAGCAATTGCTGCCTCAAGGCAGGGCTTCCGCCTGACACTTGGCTGGACGAGAACACGCAGGTGGAGAAGTTTCAGGCCATCATATTCGAAGAGCTGCAGCCAAACGGCGAAGTACGCCTCAAGAAACTGTAGAGCGACTACCTTTGAGAGTCTACATTGCTCCCTGCGGCATCGGTCTCGGTCACGTCACAAGATGCGAGCCCATCGGTGAAGCGCTAACTCGTGAAGGAAATGATGTGGTCTATTCCACGTACCTCGACGGCCTTGACTATGCTCGGAAGAGAAGACTACCGAGGCTTCCTACTGTTCCCATGGGATTCAAGGTGAAAGAGGACGGAACCGTGGACTTCAAACTGACAGCAACAACAAGCGGTTTCTCTCTTGGCGTGAGAAGGTTTCTTCAGCAGCTGACCGCGGAGATAAGGAACATCAAACGTTTCAGGCCCGATGTTGTTCTATCTGATACGAGGGCTTCCTCGCTTGTAGCAGCCAAGCTGCTCGGTGTGCCTGTAGCACTCATCATGAACCAATTCCGAGTGGAGATGGTGAGGAAACCCTCAGCTCGAGCCCTGAGCCCGGTTGACAGATTCTTCTTCCTGATCGCGAACATATTCTGGATGCTCTTCAGGACTTTTCTAGGGGGGGTTTGGGCTAGGAGTAGCCTGATACTGATACCGGATTTTCCTCCTCCCTACACGATCTCCGCAAGCAATCTTACAATCCCGAGACGCTACCAGAAGAAAACGAAACTCATCGGACCAATTGTTGAGATCGATGACTCCGATCCTCGACCACAAGATGCTTTAAAAGCATCACTTTTTTTCGACTCTCGAAAACCCCTGATCTACGCAGCTGTCAGCGGTCCAAAGGTCGAGAGAAATGTACTTTCGGGTTTACTTTCACAGTTCCTGAGCCAGTTCCCAGATGAGTATCAAGTCGTATTGTCTCGCGGAGAGCCGAACGGCGTGTCAGCGCCTGCGCGAGATGGAAACCTAACTGTGTACGATTGGGTGGAAAATCAGAACGAGCTACTGAGAGCCTCTGACGTTGTGATGTGCCGAGCGGGTCATGGAACAATAATGAAGTCCATAGCCCTTGGCAAGCCGATGATACTCATACCCATCCCCGACCACACCGAGCAATATGGCAATGCTTTGCGAGCATCTGCGATCGGAGTAGCTGAACTCCTTCCTCAGAGAGAGATCTCCAAGGAACGACTTCTAGATGCCACCAATAGACTGCTCTCCTCACCGCCACGAAACACGCAGAACCTGATCCAAGCCATCACTGGCCAGGAAGCTGTCGAGTTGGCAACTCGGGAGATAGTATATCTCGCGTCTAGATCGGGATCTTCGTAGAGCCGGCTGCGATCCTCTGCGCCAATTGCTCGAATCGGAGACGCTCTTCTAGCTCTCTCAGCTTCATCAACGAGGTGTCGTCTAGAGCCCTTGAGAGACCGTGAGTAGGTACGGCCTTCTCTTTTGGCCTCACAAGATTGAGCTCTCGGAGGTGGAGGCTCAGAGTCTGCTCATCCATCGTGAGCAGAGGTCGATAGACTGGAAACTTGAAGTCACCGGCAATCGAAAGGCCCTTCAGAGACTCCAAGCCATCACTCGCAAGCCGCTCTCCTGTCACTAGCCCAAGCGCTTTTCTAGCATGAACCAGATGAGCGATCGCTCGGAACGTCAATCGTATTGAGAATACCCGCCTGAGAGGATCACTCAGTCCGTCCAACTGTTTCAACGGATCTTCATCGAGCTTGATCAGATGTGCTGAGAAACCTTTCTTGGGAACAAATGGAGCCAAGGTTCTAAGACCATTTAGTACCGCTTCAACAGAAGTCTCACCTAGAGCATACCGGATGTCTGGAATGACTGGCCAGACCATGGCTCCCCTTTTCATCAGAAGATAGAACGACAGTAGGCTATGCGATGAGTCGGTTGCAAGCCCAAGGAGCATCCCCTGCGAACCAACTGGCAACCCACCTGGGCCATCAAATCTTGTCGCAGAAACAAAAGCCACATTGAGACCGTAGAACACTCGGAAGGTTCGATCCGGGCTGCTTAGGTTGACTCTTACTCTCTTCTGGAATCGTGAGAGTATCTCCGTACCGGCGTGGATTTCGATCTCCTTGCCCTTCACTCGAGAGGGTTCGAACTTGCGTGCCCTCACTGCAAACGTTTCTCCGGGGGTCATCTTCGTCTCTGCTAGGCTCGACACGCACCTGATGATGTCATCGATATCCACATTCACTAACTCACAAGCGTCCGCATGAGCGACACCGAAGATGCGCGCAAGGTTTCTCGCTGCATGATCAGTCTCTCCTACATTGCCCACTACAAGGAATCCGCCGGCTGATGTGATCTTTGATTCGGTCACTCCTATCTGTTTGAGTCTGAACCTGATGTGGCGCTTGAGTAGACGAAGCAGAAGTCGGCGTACTGGCGGACTCTTCAGGGCGAACTCGGCCGTCGAAATCAGCACAACGCCGGACAAGAGTGTGAACCCTTGGCTGGATTGATCACTTGCTCGTATAGTCAAGCAGACTCTTGGGCGAGGGCTTCACTCCGGGTGTCATTTCGGGTTTGACCTTCGAAGTCGGTTTCAATTCCTCTAGGATCACGATAGCCTCGCCGAGCGGGATCCCCATGAGCAAGGCCATCTCCTTTGCAGAGATCTGAGGTTTCTCGGGAAGGATGGACCTCTCGACGTAGTGTTTGTGATACTTGTACATAGAGAGCGCGTGAACAGTCTCGACAAGTATCTCCCACAACGCCGCGACATCGTAGGTCGTCTGAGTCGACATGAAGAGGTCGTGAGCTATCAGGACGACTGGATCGTTTAAGCTTTGAATCCTCGAATCGACCGCACTTATGCAACCTCAAGAAACCACTCTTCCAACACCCTCCGCATGACGGTAAAAATCTGGGTGCCCGCGCGAGCCGACCATCGTCGCCGCGCATGACCTGTCCAGACGACGAAAACCTCACTTCCTCTCCGAGCCCTCAATCCTGAGGGCTGCATGACGAATAGTAGACACAAAACATGAGTCCAGATCTGCACGCCGGCATGAAGTGCAGGGGGGACATTGCGTGGTGGCCTTTTTTGGTGTCCATGTGGAAGGCCGAGGGGGGACGTGTATGTCCGCGTGGAATGCGCTTGAGAGAAGTTCACTGTTTCAGCGTAGATCGCAGACAAGGCCAATTCTTTTTCTCTTGGAAGGTGAAGGATCCGTCGCGACGGTTGAAGAGCGGATGACTTCCATCTACACGGTTTCTCGCGACGACTTCTATGATCACCAGAGATGCCCAAAGATTGTAGCAGTGAAAGCCTACAAGGCCTATAGATATACCCGGGGACTACCGGAAGCGCATCTTGTGCGTTCCGTTGAGCCCGCGTTGATCGGTATGATTGGAGAACAGCTCATGACGCTCGGGGTACAGAATCTCCAAGATAGAGAAATCATAAATCGTATTGTTCGAAGATTTCCGCAAGTCAATGCTAGTCTGCATCTCAAGCGAATCGTCGCCGATTCTCTTAGAGGCATGAAGGAGATACGCGAGACTCTGCAGGAGCAGTACGGCAAAATCAGGATAATTGGAAAGGGTGAAGGACGGCACCCCGATTTAGCGTGCACAGTACAGCCCGATTTCATCGCATTCTCAACGAGAAGGAAACGTCCAATAATGGTGGAAGTGAAAGAGACGACGAGCGAAGGCTCTTCAGACGTGTTCCAAGCCAATTTCTACAATGGCGTTGCAGAGCGATTCGGTGTCTATCTTCTCGGAAAGCGCTTCGAAGAGGAGATACCGGCCGTTTCTCCCACGCTAATTCAAAGTGCTGCTGAGACTTTGCTTGTCTACCCAAGACTTGGGCGACACTCCCTAGTCACGAAAACCTTCGTACCAGACTTGGATCTGATTCAAGATGTATGGAAAGCTAAGGAACTTGGATTCAAAGGTCTGGCACCCACGACAGATTGCGGCCAAGACTGTCCTCATCGAAGGTTGAAGGTAGCCCTACCTGAGGGGAACATGGAGCCTCTACCTCCCCCGCCGCTGATTCTCTCCGAAGGCGTAGTAGAAAGCGGATACAACTTGGATGCGGAATATCAAGTGAGGTATGCTCGCTCACTTCTGCCAGAGAGTATCCGACGAGCCACCTTCTCCCTCGACGAGGGACAGGCGTTTAGTGCACGTGACAAGTGGCGGGACTGGCTAGTTCAAACCGGTCGACTTGACCGAAAAGCAGTGGACATCGCACTAGATCTGGAGAAATCGATGAAGTTGATGCGTTCAAGACCCGACACAGAGAGACTGTTAAGATCCATGAAGAATGAGCTTGAACCTTGGAAACAGATTCTCAAGAAACGGTTGAAGACGGCTGCACCCACAATACTGGGAAGAGCGACTTCTATCTACCCTCTGCCAAATGGAAGTGCTCGTTTCGTGAGAATGGCTTGGAAGAGGTGGCAGTAGCCTTGGTAGAGTACTACTTCGATCTTGAGACTTACTCGCCACGGGAAAAGCCGGACCCGGCGACAGATAAGATAATCACCATCCAATTCCAGGAACTCTCCACCATTGATGGTCGACCACGAGGTGATCTCAAGATTCTGACGGAATGGAGTCTTGGATCTGAAAAGGCATTGCTCAATGCGTTCAAGCCACTTTTTCTCGGTCGAGGTGATTTCGACTTTGTCCCTATAGGAGTGAACTTGTATGGATATGATTTGATTTGCCTGCTTCACAGACTCAACAGACATTTTCGTTTGGGTCTAGATATTGACTTCTTGAGGACAAAACCTGTCATAGACATCAAACCCATACTCGTAATCAAGAACCGAGGAGAGTTTAGGAATTACCAGCGTCATCTCGGCAAGAGAAGTGGAAGCATGGTCGCAAAATGGTATCTAGATGAGAAGTACGGTAGAATAGAGAACTACGTCAGAGATGAGGCGCACAACTTCATCAAGAAGTACCAGATTCTTAAGGATCGCATAGGAAGACTCAAGCTGTAAGAGATAGCTGAAAAAGAGTAGTTTTGTGTGCTTGCAGGCGAAGAGACCCGCGCACATAGAATAGCTCCTCCCCTGCTCCTGACTTCCCCTACTGGTCAGACCGCTCTCTTCCTACATCGGTTGGCTTCGTTTCGCTCGTTGGTGAACAACGACGAGAAAAGCGGAAAGCAGGTCGGATAGGATCAGTAGAATAGCCAACGCGAAGTAGCATCTCCGGTGAGGCCTTTCTTTTGCCTCAAGTAGAACCCTGATTGTGTGTGCGCAAAGAAGAGCACAAGGAGGACACCTATCGTCGAACGCGTATTCCCGGCATATTCTCAGTGAGTTGCTCAAATGTGATGGAGCAGTCGTACGAATGTCCAAGGCGCCTCTAGACATCAAATGGTTGTCTAGGAGAGAGTGAGGCGAAGTTTTCTCGTCGTCGCACTCAAGGCGACCCGTTCTGACGTGTCAATGAAAAGCCGTTGTTTGTTGGATTGGAGTAGTAGTTTCACTCGTGACGCTTTGTTAAATACGGGCTTGGGCGAAGTCTCTCCCAGTTACCGTATCATCTTCCAGCGAAGATAACACGGATGTGTAGTGGACTGACGCCCAGGCTTTCGGAATTGGAATCATCCTTCCTCAGCAACCAGATCAGACGTGCGGGAGACTTTCTGAAAGCCGGGGCACTTGACAGGATCTCTGATTACAACAGGCGCTTCTCATCAGCAGGTGAGGTCTACGAGAAACTCCTCTCAGAACTAATCATCCAAGAGTTCGACCCGTCACAGGCCTATCAGTCCGCCTTGAAGCTGTTCGGTTCACACAGGGTGAGGTTTGGGGCTGTTGACGGAACTGAATACGCCCGTACGATGTTCGACTTAATCATCTTCTTCGGCGGAGCATACGTAGCGTCTGGATGGGTCAGTTTCCATCGAGACAATGCACCGACTGTCGAGTACAGTGACAAGCTGCTTGAGGGTGGTCGAGGCATATCGAGTTGCGTTCCGGTATACGTCAACGAGGTACCTGAGATCGAACCGAACATTGACCGGCTCGACGGTAAGAAGCCGCTGGACGACGAGGCTGTATTCGACAACTCAAGAATCGCGGATTGGATAATGGCGTTCTCCGAGTTCTACTTGGCCTACAAGCTCATCGCCGACGAGGATGTTCGAATCCTACTCATGGACCGCACTCTCTCCGGAGAACACTCAGCCCTGATCAGCGACACGGCGATGGGCAGAAAACTCAAGGAGAAATCCGGACTCTGCGGTTTTGAGTTCGACGGCCGGCCGATACGGATGGAGGACATGGTCTACTGTCGCCATAGATTCATCAACAAAGAGTTGGATCTCCCTCCACCCAGAGGAGACTACCTCAGGCCCAGAATCCTGTACGAGCTCGAATCTGATGGTCCACTCACGTTTGACGAGATCTGCAAGGGGATTGAACTGGATTCAGATGATGCAAGACGTAGAGCCAAGAGAATCCTCGATGATCTTGAACGCGCTGAGTATGTGGAGTTCTTTGGTTCAAAATACGCTCTGGAGAAGCAACTAGTCGGTGTGTGGGATCGCATCAAGAGGCTCACGTCTAGCATTGGAGAGCGTCTCTTCCTTGAGAGGCCGTTGACGGAGAGACCGAATCCAATGATGATAACAAAAGGCGGCCGGCCGACGTGGCTGACCACCGTTGACATCGCATTCCTGACCCTCTTCTGCCTGAACATGATGATCGAGGAGAGTTGGAAACGGGGCGTCCTTCTCATCGGCCTGACCAAAGATACCGCAGCCAGAGATTTCCGACGACAATTGGTTCGCATCTGCAGCCGTGAGCGAATGTGGAAGCTCGATCTTCAAAACGAGACGCTTGAGAATATTCCCAACACCGATAGGATGCTCCTTCAATCAGCGTCAGTCCACAATTCAGAGAAACTGACAGTCCCGTGGGCGCTTGTCGAATACGATACAGCCTTCAAGACAATGGTTCCGGAGCTGCGAAAGGACGAGAAGCCGAGCAGAGATGGCTTCGTGAGTGGTGCCGTTCAGAATAGGGTGGGTCCTGAGCGTCTATTCCTGAAATCGTACATCCAGCTGGCTCAAGCAGAACAAGATAGCAAGCTGCGAAGTAATGTGCTCCTTATGGATCGTCTGGTATATCCTCAGTTCGATCTTTCCTCAGAGGTTCTATGTGGACTGTCGCACGAGTATGCGGGCGCGGAGGAGAAGGTGAGACCTCTGCTGTTCGCCAATAGACACGTAAAGAATGAGGTCCAGAACCTCGTGATGACCTTGCTGAATGCCATGACGAGTAGGGCCATACCGGAGGCTTTCGGTCACAACATTCCTCTCTTCATCGCTGATAACGTGGCAAAGTGGCATGCAAGAGAATTCAGGAGAATCGTTGAAACCACGAGGGATTGGATCATGACGAAACGGGAGCTACGAGATTTCGTCTTCTATATGAGCACGTTTAGAGAAAGGAGGGCCGAGTTTGAATCTACGAGAAGAGGACCATAGACGATACTTCACGAACTTCGAGGAGAGGTTCAAGGCTCGACTTGCGAACGTCCGTCCCCGCTATGGACCCACACCCGAGACAACGCAAATCAGCACAACCGCTCGCTACGAATGCAACATCAAGGCGGAGTATCAGAGAGACATCATGCGTCTTGTTGAGGAAGGCATGATCGTTGGTGTGAGGAATTTCCGAGCAGGCGCAACGACGGGCGAGCGATTCACCCTTTCAGAGATCGCCAGCATTCGCCCTGAGCATTTTGGGCTGCGTGGCTTGTCCGATCAGAGTTACTATCCGATGCAGTTCGAGATAATCCAGCAATCCGTCCGCGACTGGGATTCCGATGACAAATCGACCATGATGATCCAGATCCAGTCCATTCCGATCAACTACGATCTTGTGATCGGAGAGGACGGTGAGCCGAGCTTCATCAAGGGGTTCTCATACCCGGTTGTCGGAGAACACGCTTTCGTCCTCAACCAGAATATGATCCATCAAATGTACAACAGGAAGATCCTCGAGGAGATAGGAGTGGACTGGAAGAAACTCAAGACCTCTGAGGCAGCGCGGCAAGATCCGCGCCTCGGTATCATAAAGATGTTCGAGTCTGAGGAGACAAGGGTTCCAATCTACGTGAACTTCGAGAACTTACTGCGCTACCACTTCGGCGTCTTCTCATTCACCGGCGGCGGAAAATCAAACCTGCTCTCAAATATTCTCCGTCGTTTGATCTACCACACAATGGACACGAAAGTCGTCATCTTCGACATCTCAATGGAATACCCATTCCTACTCATGGACGTATTTGCGGACAAGAAGATCGCCTCCAAGATAGTACTGGAGGATACCGTGAAGGACGCACATCAGATGTACGACTCCCTCGTAAAGCCACGGGAATTCGAAAAAGACGAGCGCCCGATCGCTGCATTCCGTAGCATCATGGAGCAACGGAAAGTGGATCGCTATATCAGGCCGCGTTTCGCGATGCCACGATACTCAGACATCCTTGGCTCAATCAACTCGATGATCGGCGAGAGCGGTTCCAAAGAAGTCTATCGTGAGGCGTTGGAGGCGATCAGATCCTCCGTCGCCGAACATATGACGAAGGCGGGCAGAGACGAGCCAGATGAGATCGATGAGGAGTTCGTCGCGTTTCTAGATTCTGCTGCACGGAGCGCCGTTGAGAAGTTCAACGTGAGCGAGAAGAGCAACGTATACGGTTGGGCAACTTCCCGTCTCGAACTACTGGATGCGATTCGTCGTGGAGCCGGGGAGAAGGGAAGACCTGGACTCACGACAGAGAAGATCCATGATCTACTCGAAGGACCAACACGCCTCATCTCGCTTTCCATTTCTGATCCGGCTACCATCAAGCAACTCGCGATCGATTTGACCTCTGAGACGCTCTGGAACAGGAAACGGAGATTCAAGGTCAAGCCGTGGGTCCTGTTCGTATTCGATGAAGCACAGGAATTTGCGCCAGCGCCATCTGAGACTCGTGGCATCGATCGTGCATGCACGGAAGCTGTGGAGACTCTGCTAAGACAGGGCCGCAAGTATGGCCTCGGAGGATGCATAGCGACGCAGAGAATCGCATATCTCAACACGAACGCTCTTCAACAACTCCACACCTACTTCGTAGGCACACTGCCAAGGCAATATGACCGAGGGTTGGTGAGCAGCACATTCACGATAGATCCGAGCATTCTTGAGAAGACGCTCGAATTCTCACCTGGAAGATGGCTACTATCAAGCTACATAGCTACTGGGATGGAGAACGTTCCGATCTTCATCACAGCAGACAACGTGGAGAGGGAGATCGAGACCTACCTAGCAGGTGTTTGACACGAATGACAACGTCAGCAACGCGACACCCGTCGGGTCAATGCAAGATCCTACGAGAGGACTTTCATAGCAACCTTGCAGAGGAACTGGCTCGCAAACTGCAAGCTTTCAATATTCATGCGCTCGTTGGGACCGTGAACGCCTGGTAGGACATCAGCCAAGCTGATGTCTGGCGACATGGGTACAAAACCGTACACTACTGAACCTATGGCCCTCCAGAATCGGCTATCACTCATACCTGTACTCAGCCGAGGCATCGTAGAGCAACCTGATGCCAACTCGTCGATCGTCTCGTGCAGAATGTTGTAGAAGCGGGTGTCCGTCGGCGAAATTGATGCACGAGTGTAGTCTGGCATCTCAACGTCTATGTCGAGCCCTTGGACGCACTCCCTAACAACTTCGCTTGCGTAGTCACGATCTTGTCCGGGCAAGAGCCTAGTGTCGACTCTTCCCTCACACGTGCCAGGTATGACGTTGGTTTCTGTTCCGCCCTTGATTACATTGGGGGAAATCGTCATCCTAGTGAGCGATCTCAAGGTTTCAGCCAGTTCTTTGTCAACCGATGCCATTGCGTCGATTAGTATGTCGACTCCCTCCTCGTTCAGATAGGCGTCCAACATCTTCGAGCCTTTGTCTTCTCCGAAGAACCCTAGGATGGCGGCTTTGATTGCCTCAGAGACCTCGTCGATGATTGTGATCTTTGTCTTGTAACTTGAGAGGTTGACGAACGCTTTCGCCATCATCACGCTTGCATTTCTTGCGAGCGTTGGAATGGAGCCGTGTCCAGCCTTGCCTCGCGCTGTGAGTTTGAACCATGCAAGGCCTTTCTCGCCAACGGTTATCGTGTACACCTTTTGACTTCCCAATCGAACTGGGGGTTCTCCGCCCTCTCCGACGACATACTCGGCGGATACCTTGTCAGGTACGGTCTTGGTCAGCCATGCGGCCCCGGATCCTGAAACCTCCTCATCAGCAACAGAGGCGTACAATAGGGATCCGTCGAGTTTCACGTTCTGACGCTTCAAGAGCACCAAGCTCATCGCTTGGACGGCCACGTCGAACTTGTCGTCCCAAGCTCCCCGACCATAGATCCAGTTACCCGCGATCTCACCAGAGAATGGAGGATACGTCCACACACCTACATCAGCGACAGGTACAACATCCGTGTGAGACAGGAACAGCAGTCTAGGTCTTTCCTTCAGTCCTCTAAGCTTCGCCACGGCATTCTCTCTTCCTGAGTGACCTATCGTTTCACAGTCGATGCCGTTGCTGTCGAAGAACCCTTTCAGGTATTCAGCGGCCTTGCCTTCGTTACCTGGAGGGTTAGTAGTGTCGATTCTGATTAGGTCCTGCAACAATCTAATTGTCGCTTTGAGGTCCTCAGAAGAGAACTTGACATTCTTGGCATCAGACAAGGAACTTCATGTCACATGACTGGCCAACGCAAGATAAGAGTTCGGGGCCTGCGCACACGATCTTTCGGCATCTTGTTCCGTGCTAACGCATTTGGCGCGTCTGACAAGTCACTTGGCAGTCCATCGCTCATTGAAGTGACACGCGGAGTAACGTTCACTGTCAACTCGAGCGAAACGCGGTTCCACCTTCTTGCAGATCTCCTCTGCGTGGGGGCATCTAGGGTGAAATCTGCATCCCGAGGGTATGTCCAGTGCACTGGGTGTTTCGCCCTTCACGGCGATTCTGTCATGTTTGATCGTCGGATCTGGAACTGGAACGTTCGAGATTAGCGCTCTTGTATACGGGTGGATAGGTTTGGTGACGACATCCTCTACGGGCCCGCTTTCCATCATCTTCCCCAAATACATGATCACGATATCAGTGCCTATGTATCTGGCCTGGGCAAGATCGTGCGTGATATAGAGGAAAGTGAGGTTGTACTCTTCCCGCAGGTCTAGAATCAGATTGAGAATTTGAACTCTGATGGACGCATCCAACATTGATACAGGCTCGTCGGCGACGATGAGCTCGGGGTCTAGGACAAGTGCACGTGCTATTGCGACGCGTTGTCGCTGACCACCGCTGAGTTCGTGAGGAAATCTTCTGGCGAATTCGCGTGGGGGGAGCAGCCTCACGTCTTCCAACGCTTTGTAAGCCCTGTCCTCTCGCTCGCGACGCGCTCGGGCAACCCTGTTGACTTCAAGAGGCTCTGTCAGGACCTCTAGAATGCTCATTCTCGGATCGATTGATTCGTACGGATCTTGAAATATGATCTGCATCTTGCATCGAAGCTTCCTCAGCTCCGTCTTCGACAGCGCGAGGATGTTCATGCCCGCAAACTCGACGCTGCCTGATCTGGCACCTATGAGAGCAAGCACTGCACGAGCAGTCGTCGTTTTCCCGCTGCCGCTCTCACCAGCGAGACACATGACCTCACCCTTGCGTACGCTGAACGAGACATCCTCCACAGCGCGAATCCATTCTAGCTTTCTCGTGAAGATGCCCGAGACCCCTCTCCGAGCCGGAAACCAAACAGACAGATCCTGGACACGAAGTAGTGATTCGTCCTGCATTGCGCTATCTCTCCCTGACGCTCTCTCGGAATTTGTCGCTGTGATGACATGCGACGTAGTGATCGGGAGCCACGCTACGGTAGTCTGGATCCTGAGTTCGGCATAGTTCATCTTGCCATTGGCATCGAGGGTGAAATCTACAGCCGGGTGGTGGTGAGGTAAGGTCAGGAGGATCCCCTGGTATTGACAGGAAACGTCTCCTCTTTCCGGCTATACTTGGAAAAGCCGTGATTAGTGCTTCTGTATACGGGTGCCATGAGTCCTTGTATACATTGACGACGTTTCCGAGCTCTGCGATTCTTCCCGCGTACATTATCGCAACTCTGTCGCAGGTTTCAGCTATCACAGAAAGATCATGAGTGATCAGGATGACTGATAGGCTGAGCTTCCTCTGTAGCTCTTTGAGGAGTTCCAGTATTCTACTCTGGACGACCACGTCTAGTGCGGTTACGGGTTCATCTGCGATGACGATGCTTGGGTTGCAGGCGAGGGCCATCGCGATCATCACTCTCTGCCTCATGCCGCCGCTGAACTCGTGTGGATAGTCGGAAACTCGAGAGCTGTCCAAGCCTACGAGTTCGAACAGTGATCTTGCCCTGCGAAGAGCATTCGCCTTGCTCACCTTCTCCTTCTCAACGATAGCCTCCGCGACCTGTTCGCCAACGCGAAGAACAGGATTCAGTGCGTTCATCGCACCCTGAAAGACGATCGAGATCTTCCTCCATCTGATCGCTTTCATCTCGAGGTCGTTCTTCTTCACGAGGTCTTCTCCGTCGACGACTATCTCACCGTTGAGGATCCTTCCACCTGGCGGAAGCAGCCTCATTATGGACAGAGCCGTTGTGGTCTTTCCACACCCGGACTCACCTGCGAGGCCCAGTGTCTCGCCCTTCTTGAGGGTGAAGCTGACATTCTCCACCGCTCGCGCTACAGCTTCGTGCATGAAGAAGTGGGTTGTAAGATCCCTTACTTCCATGACATGCAAAGCGCACCTACCTCCTCCTCAGTCTTGGGTTGAGGATCTGGTCAGTACTGTAACTGATGAACGCGAATCCCATTACGAGAAGCATTATGCAGATGCCAGGTGGGACGATGTACCACCAGTATCCGTTGACCGTTGATCCAGCTCTATCCGCGAAGTAGAGTACCATGCCCCAGCTAGGGCTTGAGGGATCACCGAATCCTAAGAAGCTCAAACCGGCTTCGGAGAGGATGGCGTCAACGATTGCTATCATGCCATTCGCGAAGACGAGAGGGAAAACATTCGGGACGATGTGTCGGGCGATCGTGTGTAGATCCGTTGATCCTATCGCTCTGGAAGCTTCGGTGAAGGGTCGCTCCTTCAGCGACATGGTCTGGGATCTGACCATTCTCGCGGTCGCAGTCCAGCCTATCACTGCGATGACGATGATGATGTTCATTATTCCTTTGCCCAGTATCGATGCCATGATGAGCATGAGCGGCAACGCAGGAAGAATGATGAACAGGTCGGTAATTCTCATCAGTAGATTGTCTACCCGTCCGCCCAAGTATCCTGAGACTAGACCAATGAGCGAGCCCAGACATATCGTCATCGCGCTGGCGACGAGCCCCACGAGAAGTGAGATCCTTGTTCCGAAGATCACTCGACTAAGGATGTCCCGACCGACCTGATCTGTCCCGAGGACATGGGCGGAAGAGGGTTTGAGGAAAGGATCACCCACGAAGGAAAATGGGTCGTACGGCGCTATCCATGGCGCAGCGATGGCAATGAACATAAAAGCCAGAACGATTGTGAGACCGATCTTTCCGAGTCTACTTCTTTTGTATAGCCTCCAGAAATCGCTGATCTTGCGTCTGTATACCCAGAACCGATCCTCCTTGATCTGAACTGTCGTTGTGGCTTGTGCTCTCAAGGTTCTCATCTCTAGTATCGAATCCTTGGATCCAGAAACGCGTACACAATATCCGCGCAGAAGTTCGCTGAAATCACCAGAATTGACATGACGACGAATATACCCTGAAGTACAGGGTAATCTGCCATTACGACCGCTTCGTAGATCAATCGTCCGATACCATACCATGAAAAGACCGTCTCGGTCATTGTTGCGCCCCCGAAAAGATACGTGACCTCGACAGCGATTAGAGAGACCATAGGTAGCGTTGCATTCCTCATAGCGTGTCTGAACAGGATCTTACTGTTGCTGAGCCCTTTCGCCTTGGCAGTCAGCATGTAATCCTCAGTAAACACGTCAAGAATCGAATCACGCATGATCAAGAAGTAGAATCCAACGAAGGACACGGTTAGAGTCACGAAGGGTCCGGTCATGTGATGAAGATAATCGGCAGCGTACTCGAAGACGTTTGAGTACGTCATTCCAACTGTAATTGTGCCGGCTATGGGGATGGCGTCAAGATAGTAGCCGAATATAAGAATGATCATCATGCCGAGCCAGAAGACAGGCATCGAGTATGTCACGAGAGAGAAGATTACAGTGACTATGTCGAATCTGGATTCCCGCTTCCAAGCGGCTATTGTTCCGACGATTATGCCGATGATGAGGGCTACGCCAATCGAGGAGCCCATCAGTATGAAGGTATTGAACAGTCTCCTACCGAAGATTATGCTGGCAACCGGCGTTCCTCGATACTGAAACGAGACGCCGAGATTCCCTACGAAGAGGTTCTGCACATACAGGAGGAACTGAACCCACAGCGGCTGGTCGAGACCAAACTGGTGGATGAGCGCCTGTTTGATTTCAGGAGTAACCCTGAAATCACCAACGACGGTTCTCGTGGGGTCGCCGGGCATGATCCTGAACAGGAAGAAGTTGAGGACGATCGCAAGAGCGAGGGTTATGAGGGCTGATGCTCCTCGCTTGATCAAGTAGTCTCTCATTACCAATTGCTTTCAAAGAAAGAGAGGGAGGGGATTGTGTGTTAAGCCTTTTTCCTTCTACGGTAGACGAAGTAGAGTCCGGCGACGACAACTATCACGACGATAGCCGCAATTGCATAGTACTGAGTCATCAGTGCCTGTTGCTGTTGCTCTCTCTGCTGCTGCTCGGCCTGCCATTGCGCGACGAAGCTCTTGAGCTCTCTAATGCCGTCCCCATCGATGTCCAAGTATCCTTGGTCGTCCAGTATCTTGTTGGCCATCTCTGGGTTGTAGGGGTAGGTGAGGACGTTGGGGTTGTGCCAGAATGGGTAGAAGGCCTCCGGGCAGTAGCTCGTTGTGACTGTTCCGAAGCCTAGGGCTCCTCGTTTCACGACCTCCTCCTTGTCAATCGCGTGGGCGATCGCTCTTCTGACCCAGATGTCATCAAACGGAGGAGACTTGTTGTTGAAAGCGATGATGTAGTCCCACTGGTCCACCGTGTGCGTGACAGTCAATTCAGGGCTGGCTTTGGCCTGCTCAACGAAGGCTGGTTCCACTGAGTATCGTTCCGTGTCGACTTCTCCCTTCTGCATCGCGAGTATTCTGGCCGATTCTGTGTCTATCTTTCTGAATATCAACGAATCTATGAGGGGATGTCCTGTCATCCACCAGCTAGGATTCTTCACCAGTTTGACGTATTCTCCAGGTACCCAAGTACTGAACATGAACGGGCCCGAACCAATCGCCACATTCGGGTTTGTCTGTACCAGCGGCTGCTCCCAATCATACTTGAGATTCTTCCAGATGTGTTCAGGGATTATGTAGTGTGTGCCAAAAGCCTCATCAGCCCAGACGTACGGCTCCTTGAGGTGTATCACAGCCGTGAGATCATCTGGCGCTTCTCCAGAGTCGAAGGACTTTATGATATCAGCGGCGTTTGCCCCAGTTGCTTCTTGAGCAACGGTGTACTCGAATGTGAATATGACATCCCTTGCGGTCAGCGGTTGTCCGTCATGCCATTTCAGACCCGGCTTGAGGTGGAAGGTAATCGTCTTTCCATCTGAGGACATCTCAGGCAGTCCTATGGTCATCCAAGGGATCGGAACGAGTTTGTCATCGTAGGCTAGTAGCGTGTCATAGACGTTCTGAGAGTAGAATAGTGATCGGCCGGTTCCTGCGGCCATTGGGCTGAATGTTTCGGGCTCGTTGTTGAAGGCGATAACAAAGTCCTTCTTCCCAGCGGTCGAATAGATGTTTGGCATAGTAAGCCAGTTGAGATATGATATCGGACCAGCAGGCATGACCGTGTAGCCAGTCCATTCTTTCCTGAATGCGTGGTATTCGTCAGCGAGGAACAACGGAACGTATGGTACATTCTCAGCAGCCATCTGCTCTACTTTCCACATCAGAGCACGTGCTTCTTCTTTGTCTGTTGTCCTGAGCATCTCATCAATGACGGCGTCAACCGTTGCGTTCCTAAAACTCCAGTCTTGACCGCACTCAGCGCAATCTTGGCTTGAGTGGAATCTGTAGTACATGTGTTGGGGATACGCCGCGTATCCGTAGCTCATCTCCTCAATGCCATAGTCTCGGTCGTATAGCCTCGGATACATCGCTGAGTCGTCGGTCGGAACTACCTCAATGGCGATTCCGACCTTCTTGAGCTGTTCAGCGATGGCTTCTCCTGAGTGAACTGACCAGTCGTCCCAGCCAAGGACCATCATTGGGAACGTCATCTTTTCTGTCGGAGGAGTGTACCAAGCTGCGCGTGTTGACGGGATCACAAGCAGTGCTGAGAGGAGGAGAAAGGCGAATAGCGCTATTCCCATCGGAGTCTTCCTTTTCATTTTAGACTCCAACGTATCAGGTAAGGCGGCAAGAACTTGATTTAAGACTTCCCTACCGATCCCTTATCGGCATGGGCACGAGAGAATCAGGAGAAGATCACGCTTGCGGCTCATATCCTGTAGGTCTGATAGCCTGTTGCAGAGCGGTCTTGAACTCGCTATTAGTCTCGCATAGGTTCGTCATAGCTTCATCTATCCTTCCAGTTGTCAGATCGACCAGAACACGGCGGTCGGATTCGGTCTCGCGATGTTTGTAATGAACGACAGCCATTGGGGCATAGAAGATGTCATGATCCTCCACCTTGACGGGAACGAGGTTGTTCCTCAGATTCAGACAGATGTCCACAGCAAGTACCTTGGACTTGAGTTCAGCAAGCCTATCCGCTACTTCAGAGTCACGCTCAATGGAACTCGTGCTTGTTGGAAGAAACAGATACAACCACTGCATCCTGCGGTACGATCTGACCAATTGACGTTCAATTTGCGGGAGTTCTCCCGTAGCCTGCGCACGGATCGCCATCAGCCGACCGACAATGGCGTCTAAGTCTGCTTCAGCAGGGGAACAGACGAGCTGTGCTGGATCAGGAGCTACATCGCTCAGACGCTTCTCTAGGTGTCTCGGTCTGAATAGTTGAAGAAGCTCGTGCTCGGATCCAGCAAAAGCGCAAAAAACCGCGTTTAGCGTTGTCTCCACACTCTGTATGCTCGAAGTGTCTGTGTTGTTGCATGAGATCCGAATTCTGTGGTAGGGCATCCAGATCGTTCGTGTTGAGAAGACGTATTCATCGCTGTGTTTGCTCTTGCTTGCGGCTTTGTTGATTTGTCTGTCGATCTCCTCGGGTTTCCGATCAATGGCAATGCCGAGCATACTTGTGCAGACTCCGGGCAGTATGTCATCAGCTTCGTCTTCCACTTCCCTTTATCCACGGCCCCTGAAGCGCGTGGACTATGAAGAGGGCTGAGCGACTCTCTCGGTTAGGCTAATCCCCCGCTTTCTTAGTTCTTGCACGAACGAGAATCCCCGGACTGCTACTTCCAGGGGTTTTGCTCCTCGAGGAGTCTCGCCCTGAGCCATCATGATCGCTACTATCGATGCGTGCCAGCCCGTCGTACGTTCCATGGCCGTAAACCCACTCTGATCATCATAGAAGTCCACCACGTCAAGAACCGCCTCGGTAGGTTGACCGTTCTTCTCGCCGGCACACTTCACGCGAAGAACAGCGACGTCCTTGTCTCCCTGGGGCCTGATCTTCGGTTCAAAGAGCGCTTGAAGCATTCTCCTAGGAGCGACTTTCGCTCCTTCAATCTTGACCTCTCTATCGCTGAAGAGGCCGAGCTCATGCAAAGTCCTAAGCTGCTCGTACGTGCCCGGGTATCGCACCGTCTTATTCTGAAAAACCTTGAGCTTGTCCTTGAAAGTCCACGGGCACGTCGATGTGCCCCCAGAGGTTGTGAAGGCTTCCAACCGACCCAAAGGACGGATCTCCACTGATTCCAATTCCTCGAAAACCGGCACTTCTACAATCTCGCCTCCCCGTAGAAACACAGCGTTGCCTGAGTATTCGTTTGCGAGACCGTCGAAGTTGAATGTCAGCACGTAGTTGAAGGGCGGACGAGGGTTCTGGGGCAGTCCTCCCTCGTATATGTAGACCTCCTCCGGCCTGTCCAGTATGCTCATGCCATAGCATGCTAGAGAGGCAGCCATTCCTGGGCCAAAGCCGCAATCTGGCACCACCGATATTCCAGCATCTCCCGCTGCCCGGTCTAGTCGAAGTTGTTCCCTGACGACATCAGTATTGCCTCCGAGGTCGCACATGCTGGCGCGAGCAAGAATCGCAGCCTTTGTCACCTCAAGGTTGTAGTAATATGGTACGGCGCTGACGAAGGCATCGATGCCTGTCAAGAAACGCTTGACTTGGGCAGGCCGTCTGACATCGACGAACGAGCCTTGGGCAACCTTGAGTCCACAGAGAAGATTCACACGTCTAGCAGCAGCCTTTGCCAGTCGAGCATCGACGTCTCCTAGCACAACCTTTCGAGCGTTTCCAAACTTGGCCATGTCGTATGCGGCTGCGGTGCCTTGTCTTCCCGCCCCAAGCACAGCGTACGTGTACTTACTCGTTTGAGTCGTTGTCTGCAATGTTCAATCCAGCCGGCGCCGATACCACGGTTCTTCCTAATGTGATTGTCGGGCGAACCCGTTCACAAGCTCGACACGCGACCCGCAACGTTCTCTGAGGGTCAGATCGCTAGGAAATGCCAAGTACCCAGCCACAGGGATTTGTGGTGGTGAACGATTTGCGTCCTCGCGTTCGTGAGTGTGGGATCACAATTGGGAAGATGGCTACAGGAGAACAGAACACGATAACGGATGTAGATGGTGTTGCTGTAGGACATGCCACATTGATCGAGGGTAGTGGAAGACTCGTTCCGGGTCATGGACCAATGCGCACAGGGGTCACAGTGATTCTTCCTCATGACATGAACGTGTACGAACAGAAACTTCGGGCAAACGTGTACGTCCAGAACGGAGCAGGCGAGCTAACCGGCGCCCTTCAGGTCATGGAATGGGGCATCCTGGAAACGCCGATCGCTCTGACAAACACCTTGAACGTAGGACTGGTGCACGACGCGATCGTCGAGCATGTCCTAGAGCAGAACCCGGACATCGGCATCGGTGCAGAGGTCATCTTGCCAGTCGTCGGCGAATGCGACGACAGCTTCCTCAATGACATTCGAGGAAGACACGTCAAACGCCCTCATGTTCTGGAAGCCATGAGAGTCTGCGAGAGAAAGGTTTGCGAAGGCTCAGTCGGCGCAGGCACGGGAATGTCCGCGCTAGGTTTCAAGTCGGGAGTCGGAACTGCCTCTCGAAGAACTAGCCTTGGTCTAGGAGGCTACGTCGTCGGAGTCTTGGTTGTGGCCAACTTTGGAACGATAGGTGACTTGCGTGTCGACGGGGTTCCCGTCGGTAGCAAGATCGAAGTAGAACAAGGCGCGCCTGACAACGACAGATCGATAATCACCGTCATTGCTACCGATGCACCTGCCAGCTCGTCTCAGCTTAGGAGAATTGCCGCGCGCGTTCCTCTGGCGCTCGGCAGAGTAGGGTCAACTTCCTCGAACTCCAGCGGCGACATCTCGATTGCCTTCTCAACAACTGAGCCCATCCCATCCTCGGCTGAGTCGCTCTCAACCGTCACGGAGGTTGCGAGCACGAAAGTACTGAATGAGCTCTTCACTGCCACGGTCGAGGCAACGGAGGAAGCCATTCTCAATTCGATCTTCGTGAGCGACACGATGAAAGGACGCGACGATAATATCTCGTATGGTTTGCCTGTCGATGAGACATTGGACATGATGAAGAAACATGGAAGACTGTGAAAGCACTCATCCATCTTTCCGAGTGAAACCCTCTCGCAATTCTCTACTGATTTCCCAAGTATTTCTCCAGGAAGGTCGCTCTCCTTTTCAGTGCGTCGACTCTATTGTCGGTTTTTCTAAAGCCGTGACCCTCGTCTTCATACAGCACGAAGTCCGAAGGCCTGCCAAGTTTCTCGATAGCATCCCTCGCCTGCACTGATTCGGACAAGGGGCATCGCGGATCATGCGCTCCGGCGATGAGCTGCACTGGCGCTCGTACGTTCTCGATGAAGAATATCGGCGAGGCTTGGCGGAACCTCTCCGGGTCATCTTTGGGGTCGCCCATGTTCTCGCGATCCCAGTATTGCAGATCTTCTCGTTCACTCTCGAACTCGGTGAACCAGTTGAGAAACGGAACAAGTGCTGACCCTGCTGCCCAACGATTTGGACTCCTCGTCAGAGCGCACATGGTCAGGTAACCTCCGTAAGATATGCCCGTGACAGCTATCCGCTGAGGATCTGCAAGGTTTTCCCTCTCAAGGAGGTTCCCGGCCTCAACAATGTCTGCCAGATCGTCTTGGCCCATGACGAAACGATTCGCGTCGCGGAACTCCTTCCCGTAGCCCGTACTTCCACGGTAGTTGGGAGCCAGAACCACAAAGCCTCTTGAAACCAGGTCCTGTATGGCTGGGAACCAATCATTGTCGTGCTGCGCGGACGGACCGCCGTGAATGTACACCACTCCCGGTGGGCGCCTATCTGCGATGGCTTTGGACGGCTTGTAGAGCAGAGCGGGTATCGAACGTCCTCCTACGCTCCCGTATCGAACTACTGTTGGAGTAACGAAGAGGTTCGGATCCATCGATGCGGGCAACGAATCTGTCATCTGACGAGGCTTTCCTTCCTTGATATCGAGCATCCACAGATCCGCAGGACGACGCGGCCCGGAGAACGTGAAGACCAAATGCCTCGAATCAGGCGTGAAGGCTAGCTGTGTGTGTATACCCCGCTCAACTTGGAAGGCACGCTTCTCTCCGCGGATCCTGTGCAGAAGAATGACGACATCGCCGTCATGGTTTTCCCGGTACGCCAGACTTGACCCATCTGGGGACCAACACGGGTCATAGCATTCGTGCGTTGAGTCTGTGAGCCACTCAACCTCTTGGGCGGCTAGGTCGTAGATGCCTATGTCGGACATTCCGCGTGAGGTTGAAGCAAAGGCTATGCATTTCCCATCGGGAGACCAGTCGGGCATCCAAGCGTCAAGTTGGCCATTCTTGTCACTCAAGCGGAGAGGCACTTCGCCGCTCGCCGGGACTATGAACACGCTGTGATCTTGACCTTCAGTCATGCTCGTGAACATCACAAGCTTGCCGTCCGGTGACCAGCGCGGATCGCTATCAGCGTACTTGTGATCGCAGAGCAGCGACACTTCACCGCCAGACGATGGCATTGAGTACACAGAGTACTTGCCGGTTCTATTCGAGGCAAACGCGACTTTGGAGCGATCCGGAGACCAGCGAATGAATGGGTAGATAGCTTCGTCGGTGTTGGGCGTGATGTTCTGTGATTGTTTCGAATGGATGTCCACTACGAATATGTCGAACTTCTCGTCGCCTTGATAGTCCTGAGCGTAGGCGATCCGTTTTCCATCGGGGGAGAACCGTGGTGAGAACTTGCTCTCCGACCCCGTGGTGAGCTGATAGAAGTCGTCACCCTTCAGGTCTCTGACGTGGATCTGCCATTGACCTGTCTTGTTCCATGCGAAAGCGACCTTAGACCCATCTGGAGATACGTGGAACCCTTCTCCGTCATAGTAGACGCTCGGTATCCGATATAGAACGTCAGGATCGAGACGTGCTCGCAATGATCGACACCCCTCCACGCAAGACCCTCGAGCAGTATATCTCTTGCCAGCCCAAGCGCACACCACGGTGACTCAGTAGTCCGGAGTGAGCGGAACATCTGTGAATCCTGACGACCTGTAATTCGAGAATTCCTCTTTGGCTGCTTCCAGATTGCCTGGTTCAGCGAGCAGGTCGACCCCAGTCATAGCCATGATCTTGACAATTCTCAAAAGGGCATCGTGACCGGCCTCGGAGCCTGCAGCCGCGGCAAACTCGGCCGTATGCGGGTTGAGGGTTGCAGGTCCGATTGCAGTCGACGGGCATACGCTTGCGACGACGTGGCTTACGTTCCCATAGTCAGTAGAGACGTACACAAGTGAACGGGACGTTTCTTCAGCAGGCTTGAATTGCATACCCAGTCGGGCGAAGTTCCGAGAGACAAGCGCTATCAGGGTCAGGTTCGGAATCGACTCCTCAAAGAGCGGGTATTGGTGCTCAACCCTGACTTGGGCACCTATAGAAGCTGCAATTCCCTCAGCGCAAGCTTTGACCCTGTTGACTACCTCGTTCAGGTTTCTGATGTCAGTCGACTTGATCCACAGCCGCGCGACGGCCCTGTCCGGGATTATGCTAGGTATGACTCCGCCTTGATCGATCGTGTAACCATATACCACATCATTCCTGAAGCCGTGTCGAAGACCATTCAACATCGCCAGTGTCAGCACAATTCCATCTAGCGCGTTCACTCCTCTCTGAGGAGTTGAGTAATGCGCGGCCTTGCCTGTGAACTCTATTGTGAGGCTTGCGATCCCAACGCTCGGCATCCAAGGCGATGTGAAATTCCACGGATGACTCATTATTGCCACATCCACATTGTCCAACAGACCCGCCTTGATGATCTGGACCTTTCCACCACTTCCTTCCTCGTCAGGCGTCCCTAGCACCGTTATCGTTCCGGCGAGCTTGTCAGCCTGCTTGCTCAGAACGATAGCAGAGAAGACGGCTGAAGTTGCGATAATGTTGTGGCCGCAGCCATGACCAATGTTGGGCAAGGCATCATACTCTGCCAAGTACGACAAGCGTGGTCCGGTTCGCCGAGCACCAAACGTCGCCCTGAATGCTGTTGGCATTCCTGCAATTCCTCGCTCGACAGAAAAGCCATGCTTCTCAAGCTCAGAGGTTAGGAGCTCAGATGCCTTGAACTCTTTCAAGCCGAGCTCGGGGTTCGCATGAATCGCTTCGCTGACCTCGATGATTCGTGCCTTGAGACTATCGACCTCGCGGAGTGCAAGATCCTTCAAAGCGTCTAGATCAGGCAAGTGGCATCCTGGATGGTCGTGCTGATCAAGCGAAGATAAGGTTTCATCCACCTACAGCCACACCTTAGGTACGTCGTAGGACTGATTTGTTTCAGTGCGGTCAGGAGCCTATTGAGATGAAGTTCGAGTTCCTAGATTCCGACGAGATTGAAACTATTCACCTTGCAACCCTCGATGTGCTCGAGAACGCTGGAGTCACCTTCCTTTCTGAACGCGCGCGGAAGATCCTCTCAGAAGCTGGCGCCACCGTCAACCACAGAACGAGAAACGTCAGATTTGCGCCGAGTCTGGTCAGGGAGATGGTACGAAGATGTCCGAGCACATTCAGACTCTATGCCCGGAATCCGAGACATGATCTCGTGATAGGTGGAACCAACCAGTACATGACTTGTGGTGGAGAGTATCCGTACATCCTTGACCTGGAATCTGGAGCGCGAAGGCAAGCTCTGATTCGAGACATTGCGCCTATCACACGAGTCACCGACGCGTTGGACAACATAAGCGTCGGAGGCAGCTACATCATATTCCCAACTGACGTGCCGGAGGCAACCGTCCACCTCGAGAAGAGCTACCTGCACTACAAGTACACGTCCAAGACAATTCATTGGGACACTGAAGGATACATCGGCAACAGCGGCGAGTTAGGTGCCACGCATAACTTGGAGCTTGCCGCCACAATAGCTAGAGGAATGGAGGAACTGTCAAAGAAACCTATCGGAACGGCGAGCATATGCCCTTCGAGTCCGCTCGTCTACGATCTTGGTTTGACGGATGATGTGATCGAGTTTGCCAGACACGGAGTCCCGGTCCTGATTGAACCGATGGACAACACTGGAGCCACCTCTCCGATCACGCTTGCTGGATCTCTAGTTCAGACAAACGCGGCAATTCTTGCTGGAGTGGTTCTCGTTCAACTCGTAAACCCGGGAAATCCAGTGGTCTACGGAAGCATCCCAGTTAACCTAGACATGCGCACGGTCATACCGGCAGTCGGCTGCCCGGAAACAGCTCTTTCATGCGCTGGTGCCGCAGCAATGGCCAAGCATTATGGTCTACCATCAGCCATGTCAGGAGGCGTAAGCGACTCAAAGCTTCCAGACGCCCAAGCGGGCCTGGAGAGCGCCCTGACCATGCTGACATCTGTTCTGGCAGGCGCCAACTGGGTGCGTGTGGTCGCGGGAGCCCTCGAGTACCATTTCACGGCCTCCTACGAGATGTTAGTGATTCACGACGAGATGTTCGGAATGGCGAAAAGAATCGCCCGAGGAATAGAAGTCAACGATGACACGCTGGCGACATCTTTGATCAAGAAGATAGCACCACTGAAGGGGCACTACATGGCCGAGAAGCACACACATGACTACCTCGCCAGCGAAAGATACCTACCTAAACTCTGCGACAAACAAACACGTGCGGCATGGGAAAAGGCTGGATCGAAGGATCTCGCTCAACTTGCCCGTGAGCGTGTGAGAGAACTCCTCGCAAGTCATGAGCCTGAGCCACTACCCAGGGACACCGAGGTCCAGTTACAAGCGAAGAAGGCTGAGATAGAGAAGCGACTCTTGAAGACGTCACATTCCTAGCTGTACGCACAATCCTATGGGATATGCTAAATATCGATAGCACAACCACGAATTCGAGATCAATTATCTGACGAGTTCTAAGCGTGGTTGATGGAATGATGGTTGATGTCATGACGGCTACCGAAGCCGTGCAGAAGTACGTTCGCGATGGCCAGCTTGTGTGTTTTGGGGGATTCACACATGCCATCCCCTTCGCGATCGGTCACGAGATCATCAGACAACGCAGGAGGCATCTCACCGTTTGCAAGGAGACGCCAGACCTGATTGTGGATCAACTTCTTGCCGCAGGATGCATCGACAAGACGATGTTCAGCTGGGCGGGAAACCCGGGAGTGGGCTCGCTTCATGCCTTCAGACGAGCTGTTGAACAGCAGATCCCCCATTCGATCGAGATTGAGGAGTACACGCACTTCATCACAGGCGCTCGCTACATGGCAGGAGCGAGCGGGCTCCCGTTCATGCCTGTGACGACATCGGTGCTGGCTTCCGACCTGGGGAAGCACACGGACGTTGTGAGGACAATCGATTGCCCGTTCACGGGCAAGAAGATCTGCCTCGTGAAGGCAATTTATCCGGACATCGCGATCCTTCACGCGCAGAGAGCAGATCGCGACGGGAACACGCAGATGTGGGGTATCGTTGGTTCCAATCGTGAAATCGCTATGGCAAGCCGGGACGTGATAGTCTCGGTGGAAGAGATCGTTGATTCCGAGATTGTTCGCAGAGATCCCGATAGGACCGTGATTCCAGGTTTCCGAGTCAAAGCCGTCATCGAGGAGCCCTGGGGCGCACATCCCTCATACGCACAGGGCTACTACGACCGCGACAACGAATACTACATGGACTATGAGAAGATGACTCGCACACGCGAGGAACACGAGAAATTCCTCGAGGAATGGGTGTTCGAGGTCTCTGACCGTAGGGAATACATGAAGCGTCTTGGCGCCGAACGGATGCTCAGCCTGAAGACGAAATCGTACTACAGTATCCCGGTCGACTACGGATACTTTGGGTAGGAGAGGGATTGCATGAGCAAGGAGTACGCAGAGGACTTCTCCTATCAGGAATTGATGGTGACCGCAGCCTCGAGAGAGCTGAAGGACCACGAGACTGTCTTCGTCGGAATCGGCATACCACAACTCGGAGTGCTTCTGGCGCAGAGAACTCACGCCCCAAACCTCACTCTCATCTACGAGTCAGGTGTCGTGGGAACACGACCTGCGAGACTACCGCTCTCGATTGGAGATCCAACACTTGTTAGCGGAACGTATGGGATATTCAACTTCTACGAGACCTTCTCGATGCTCCTTCAGCGTGGATTCATCGATGTTGGCTTCATCGGTGGGGCACAGGTCGACAAGTATGGGAACATAAACTCGACCGTGATCGGAGGGTATGAGAAGCCGAAGGTGCGGTTGCCGGGAAGCGGGGGAGGATGTGAGATTGCAGGCCTCTCGAAGAGGATCATCATAATCACACCGCACGAGAAGCGACGCATGGTCGAGAAGGTGGACTTCATCACAAGCCCCGGATTCCTAGATGGCGGAGATGCAAGAGAACGAGCAGACCTGACTGGAGGCCCGTCAGCGGTCATTACAACGATGGGCGTCTTGCGCTTCGATGACAAGACGAAGGAGATGTACCTCTCTAGCTACCACCCAGGCGTAACGTTGGATCAAGTCAAACAGAACACGGGGTGGGATCTGAAGATCTCTCCCAATGTGAAACAAACGGAGTCACCCACGGTTAAGGAGGTCAAGATCCTGAGGGAGGAGCTTGATCCTCAAGGGATCTTCCTGAGGAAAGGAGTCACCTAATTGGGGGAAACCACAACGCGTGAAGTGGCGATCATCGGCGTTGGCCAAACCCGATTCGGAGACCACTTGAACGTCGGAGCAGACGAGCTCTTCGCGCAAGCATTCAGGGAAGCAGTCGCCGACGCGGAGAAAGGGCTGGACCCAAGACTGATTCAGCAAGCATACATCGGCACGCTCGGCGTAGGCGGGGGACAGCTCGGCAACTTTGCGGCCCTCGTCGGAGATGCTGCTGGTCTCACCGGGATACCGATAACGCGTGTCGAGAACGCTTGCGCCTCAAGCGGCTTCGCTTTTAGATCCGCGTTTCTCGCGATCGCTTCAGGCATCTGCGATGTAGCGCTAGCAGGAGGCATCGAGAAGATGAGAGATCTGCAACCAGAGAGACTGCGATACTGGCTTGGTGTGTCAGGCGACACGGAATGGGAACGCCTTGCTGGCATGACATTTGCGGGAATCTACGCTCTCATGGCTCAGAGGCACATTCACCAGTACGGCACCAAGGAGGAGCAACTCCACATGGTCGCCGTGAAGAACCACAAATATGGCGCGGAGAACCCCAAGGCGCATCTTCAGCGCGCAATCACGCTTGAGCAGGCAACGAAGGCAACCCCGGTTTGTCAGCCGCTTCGATTGTTTGATTGTTGTCCGACCTCAGATGGTGCTTCTGCAGCGATCCTGTGTCACTCGGCGATTGCCAAGAAGTTCACAGACTCTCCTATTCGAGTGCTCGGATCAGGCGCGGGAACAGACCGTCTGGCCCTCTTCCAGCGTGAAGATTTCACCACGCTTAACGCCAGTGTGCGCGCGGCCAAGCAAGCTTACTCGATGGCTGGACTCGAGCCCAAGGACATCAGCCTTGCAGAAGTCCACGACTGCTTCACGATAGCTGAGATCATGGCCTACGAGGATCTGGGCTTCTGTAAGAAGGGTGAGGGTGGCAAGCTCGTTGAGGAAGGCCAGACCTACATCGGCGGGAAGATCTCCATCAACGCGAGCGGAGGACTAAAGGCGAAAGGCCACCCGATCGGCGCAACAGGCGTGGGACAGATCTACGAGATCACCAAGCAGCTCCGCGGACGAGCAGAGAAGAGCAGCAGACAAGTTCCGAACCCGCGGTGTGGGCTCGCACACAACGTCGGAGGATCAGGCGCCACCGCCGTCGTTCACATTCTTGGAACGTGAGGTGCCAAGACGACATGCCAGGAATTGTCAGTTGTGGCTTGTACATCCCAAGGCTGAGGATCAAACGCGAAGAGTATGTGAAAGCTTGGGGGTACTTCTCACCGCGAGGAATTGAGGAGAAGGCAGTCGCTGATTTCGACGAAGATCCGATCACAATGGGTGTCGAGGCGGCATCGAACGCGCTCAAGAGCGCCAAGCTCGATGCATCTGAGATTGATGCGGTCTACTTCGCCTCCACGTCTCCACCGTACGTGGAAAAGGGAAGTGCAAGCACACTCGCGACCGCACTCGCATGCAAGAATGAGACATTCACAGTTGACGTTACATCCACGGTGAAGGCGGGTGCATCCGCTCTGTTGGCCTGCCTGGACTACGTAGCGTCGCGAAGAGGAAGAACCGGACTCGTTATCGCAGCAGATTGTCCACATGGAGACCCCACCTCTCCGCTGGAACATCAATTCGGAGCAGCCGCCACAGCAATGATCGTGACATGTGACTCGACGGGAGCAGTGTTTGAGGGATCTTTCTCAATCATGAGTGAGAGTATCGGCGAGAGATTCAGGAGAAATGGCCAGAGCAGTGTAACGAGGGTAGATGTCGGACCCTACCATGATACAGTCGCTGATCAAGTCATCATGTCATGCATCAAAGGCATGATGAGTAAGCTCAACCGCTCCCCGAAAGACTATGATTGGCTCGTACTGCAAGGGACAGACGATGCGAAGGCACTTGAGTTGTCTAAGAAGCTCGGATTTGAGGACAGTAAGACAGAGCAAGGCATGATCTCGGCGAAGATCGGAGACACAGGAGCAGCTTCGTCGCTCCTAGCTCTCTCAAAGGTTTTCGTCTCTGCGCTACCCAAGCAGCATGTGATTCTCTGTTCCTATGGTCCTGGATCAGGCGCCGATGGTGCAAGCTTCGTCATCGAAGGAGAGACGAAATCGGCGGCTGGGATTTGCTACGACGACTATCTGGCCAAGAAGGAGTACATCGACTACACGACATACCTGAAGCTTCGAAGGATTCTCGGGAGAAGTTGACTGGAGGAGACCTGAGATGGCGTATGTCTCGATTCCAACCTATTCGCGGTCAACACCTCAAAGGTACGCCCTCATCGGTGCCAAGTGCAAGTCCTGCGGATGGATCAATCTTCCTCGAGGCGTTAACTGCCTCAAGTGTGGCAGAATCCTACAATACGAACCTGTGAAGCTCAGTGGGAAAGGGAAGATCTACTCC
>Ga0209725_1000291_pt1 | contig 30786 bp, 34 predicted proteins | sample I18A1metaG_FD_184145 | JGI IMG/M metagenome (GOLD analysis project Ga0209725, IMG submission 184145) | Lake sediment bacterial and archeal communities from Gulf of Boni, Indonesia to study Microbial Dark Matter (Phase II) - ​I18A1 metaG... | ecosystem: Environmental > Aquatic > Freshwater > Lake...
TGAGGTTTGCGTATTCATTGCTCTTGAAATCCGAGAGGCGAACTATAACTTCTCCGCCGATTGTTCTATCGCTTGATTTGGTGGGGTAGAATGCTGCGGCAATCGTTGCGACGCCGTATGCGAGCTTATCGACAAAGAATTGAGGTTTGTCGTCATATCCAGCTGTGATCTGCTCAATCTTCTTTAGATCCTCTTCAAGCCTTTGCCGTACTTGCTCCAGAGGCATCTTATGTCTAAGAGCAACTTGTTCGAGTTCGCTCTTGTTTTGTAGCATCTGTTTCAGCTTCTCAAAGTCAAGCAGAGCAAGTGGATGGGCCTGAATGTGGGAGTTTATGATGAATTCGAGCCGGGCGAGGCCCACGCCGTCGTTCGGCATTTGTCCTTGGTCAAATGCTCTTTCTGGGATGCCCACATTCATCATTATGGCAGTCTTTGTTCTTGGGAAATGTGACAAGTCGGTTTCTTCAACTTCGAACTTGAGGAGTCCTTCATATATTCTGCCCGCCCCCTCGCTGCAGTCCACCGTCACGTCGAGTCCTGACTTCAGCACTTCTGTGCCGTGCTCAGTGCCTATGACGCACGGTATCCCCAGTTCACGGCTTACAATCGCAGCGTGGCATGTACGTCCCCCTTTGTCTGTAACTATGGCCGATGCTATCTTCATTATTGGTTCCCAATCGGGGTCAGTCATCTCTGTTACGAGGACTTCCCCTCTCCTGAACTTCGTTATGTCACGAGAGCTTTGTATGATGTTAGCACGGCCTTGACCTATCATCCGCCCGACAGGCTCCCCTTCGACTAGGACTCTGCTCTTCTCCCTTAGAACGTAGTCTCTCAGCTTTGTTCGATCTCTCACAGAGTGAACGGTTTCAGGGCGAGCTTGCACGATGTAGAGTTTTCCTGTCCTTCCGTCGCGAGCCCATTCAATATCCATGGGCAAACCATAATGCTTCTCAATCTCGACAGCATATCGGGCAAGTTGCTCTGCCTCTTCATCTGTGATGACATATCTGAGCTGCTGTTCCGGAGGCACTGAGGCTTGTGTTGTTCCTCCTTTCTCGTCGTAGATTAGCTTGATCGTCTTGCCTCCAGGCCTTTTGCTGATCACTTTTCCAGTAGGTTTGAATACGTAGAATTGGTCAGGATTCACTTTTCCTTGGACGACATATTCTCCGAGGCCCCAGCTACCAGTGATGTATACAACGTTCTTGAAACCTGATTCCGTATCTATGCTGAAGATTACGCCACTGCTTGCTAGGTCGGAACGAACCATCTTTTGAACTGCAACCGAAAGGCGCACCCCTGAATGGTCAAATCCCTTGTCAACTCGATAGCTGATCGCTCTATTGGTAAAGAGGCTTGCCATACACTTCTTTGTTGATTCGATTATGTTGTCGAGGCCTTGGATGTTCAGATAGGTCTCCTGTTGACCTGCGAAGCTCGCGTCAGGCAGGTCTTCTGCTGTTGCACTGCTTCGGATAGCGCAATCAGGTTCCTTTTCACCAAGTTTCTCACCTAGTTTCTGGTAGTATTCTGCAATTGCCTGTTCCAGCTCTTCCGGCAACTCAGCTTTCTCAATGGCCTCTCTAATGGCGGCGCCCCTCTTCTGAAGTTCGCCCACATCATGTGTGTCTAAGCCTTCAAGTTGCTTTCCTATGAAGTCCCCAAGGCCTGCCTTCTCGATGGTAAGTTGGTATGCGTATGCAGTTACTGCAAATCCAGGCGGTACAGGAACGCGGGTCTTTCTAATCATTTCGCCTAGGCTCGCATTCTTCCCGCCCACAAGCGGTATGTCTTTACGACCTACTTCATCAAACCAGATCACGAGTGGAGGATTTTTATCTTGAGGCAACTTGACATCGCCTCCCTAGTAGGAAGAACAGGTCATATTAAAGGCTCTCGCAGAATCTTGAGGTGAATGAAGAGCGCTAATATGGAGGCTTGTCGTCTCTCTCAAGCGAGCTTCTCGACAACTATTCTGCACTGGCTTGGAAGTTTTCCGGCGCCGATTGCCAGAGCCTTCTTTGCATGTTCAACTGCGTCCTTGTTCACATATATTGAAAGAATGGCTTGATCAGCTCTTACTCTGGCGGCTCTTCCTGAAGGCTTTCCGAATGCTCTTCTCATTCCTTCTTGGAGCCTATCCGCCCCCGCAGTGGCTATCATTCTGTTCTCCCTGAGAACTACGTGCGGATAGACACAAAGGTTCAGAAGGTAACCAGTCTCTCCCATCCTGTCAGCAAGCACCTTGTTCGCCGCGACGCGAGCCGCCTCCAATGCGTTGTGTCGAATTTGAACAGCGTATCCCGCCAGAAGAGAAACCTTGTGCTCATAGGTTGTCTTGGAATCGCCCATGATGAACCTGCTAATCTTCAGCGAGGGCGACCCGTGAATATACTCTCCCCTAGTGTAGGGTTGCCCCTTTGCCTGTCTGTAGTTGCGGCCTTTCAATGGGATCAATTCCTACGTCGGCTCAGCATACCGTTCCTTGAGAAATATTTAAGCGTTCATCAAGCCTCATCGATTTTCGTTCTTGTCCGACAACAAGCTCGACGGATGATCCCCAGCAGAAGAAGCGCCTCTCTGTTGGACAGAAGTCCTCGCGAGATTACGTTTCTGAAAGCTCTTACCGCTTTTGTTCGCCTATGACTTGGAGTCTCAACTAGACGAGTAAGCTTCTCGAAATATTCGATTAGCCGTGCTCTGCTATGAGAATCGACTGGCTGAAAGGCTTTCCTAGCTCTGTGCATGTGCTTGTATAGCTCATAGAGTACTATTGCAGACGCAGCAGCCATGTTGAGGGTTCTGTAATTCTTGTTTGCTGGGATTGTTATGATTGCGTCGCATCGATCCAGCTCCTTGTTGGACAAACCTGTGCTCTCCCTCCCAAACACGAGACAGATCTTCTCGTCGCTCGATCGAGTTTTCTGTGCATATTCTTCGGGAGAAAGAACAACTCTGAGAACGTTTGACGGCCTTTGACCGGGAATGGCTGTGGTTCCAACGATTTGGCCACAACCCTTGAGTGCCTGGTCAAGGGTCGTGACTATCTTCAGCCTTTGGAGGATATCATCTGCATGAGATGCGTATGCTCTCGCTTCCGAGCCGATTTGTGTCTTTGGGTTTACAATCCACAGGTCGGTGAAGCCGAAGTTTTTCATAATCCTTGCCATCGAACCAATGTTTCCTTCATGCTCAGGCTCTACGAGAATGACTCTGACTTGCATGAATCTTCACTTAGAACTTGAATATCCTTTGGACTGAACACAGACAATTCGAGAGATTTTCCAATTCAGATGTAGTCAGTTGGAAGATCCTCTTCTCAAGGAGGGCACTCGGTCTAACAAGGTCTTCCAGAGAGCTCTTCATCGCTGGGTCCATGGCGTGTTTCAGAACCCCTCTGAGGGTCCTCTTTCTTTGAGAGAAGAGGTGTCTAACCATTCGATCTAGGTAGTTCTCATCGACAAAGGTTGTTCTGACTCTTGGAACGATTTTGACAATGTATGAGTCTACTCTCGGTACTGGCCGGAAAGCTTTTCTCGGTATAAAGTCGAGAAGCTCCACATCGGCTCTATGTTGCACTGCAACAGTGAGTCTCCCATAGTCAGCTGACCCAGGTTCTGCAACGAGTCTCGACGCGAACTCCTTCTGGAAAGTCATAGTCATAGAGCGGAAGCCCTCTTTCAGAAGAAGGAATATCAGTTTTGAGGAGATGTAGTAGGGGGGGCTGCAAACCACTTTGTCGAAAGTCGGCAATGAAATCTTCAGAACATCTCCCTCAATTATTTCCACTTGGCTCTTGCCACGGAATCTTCGCCGCAGTAGATTTGCCAGCACCTTGTCCTTTTCTATGGCGATAACTTTGCTTGCGCTTCGTTGAAGGGCGGCTGTAAGGTTGCCGGTGCCGGCTCCTACTTCGAGGACCTTTTCTCCGCTCCGCAACATAGCATAGTCTACAATTTTCTGAAGCACTGCTGTGTCGACTAGGAAATGTTGGCCCCACCGCCTAAGGCGGCGAATTCGACTGTCGTTCCTTACCGACATAGCACCCTAGATAGCCCTCGTGAAGAGCCTGTACTTTGATTCCTCGCTCAGTTCTTCAATAATCCTCTTTGCAATAGTCTTCGCTGGGTAAGCCAGACCAGCTCTCGTCTGAATATCCGCGAAACTCTCAAAAAGCTTCCTTTCACGTTGGTTGACTATTTGCCACATGGATTTTTTTCCGATTCCCGGGAGAATTTCTAATGCGTGCATTCTTGATGTGACTGCCTGAGCCTTATTGAAGAAATCCACAAATTTCTTCTCTTGGTTCTCAATCAACTTCTCTAAGACTACGGGGAGCTCTGCCTTCGCTGAAGCAGTCAGTTCCTCGTAGCTGATTCTGCCTATTATGCGATCTACTTTCTCTCTTCTCTCCTTTCCCACATAGATCCTTTCCTGCGTTTCCACAGAGCAACCAAGCTTAAGCTCCGCCTCAAGCAGCGTGAAGTAGTCTTCACCCAAGACTTGAATCGTGGGAGCTGCAACATGCCTGAGTCTGTCCGGCGATGACCTACCCGTAGGCAGAAAGTCCAGCACATAGGCATATTCCTCATAGAGTCGCTTCGGTACCTCGATGCCCGCCCCTCTCTCGGGCGGTCTATCTGTTTGAGTCAAGAATGAAATCCCTGCCTAAGGCCTAGCTAGCTACTCTCTCTCGACGGAAGCTTGCGTAGAACTCGCCGGTGAAGCAAAAGGCCTCATTTGTACCAAAACCGTCTCTAAGAGGACTTGGAATTTCATGTTATAAACCTTCCCTAGGAATTTAGGTTCCATAGCTGTAATGCCCCAACGCCCGAAACCCACTATACTCTGCTCACTACTGTCCGTTGATCTCCTTGAAGGGATCTCAGCAACTAGATAGCTGAGCCGTCTGTTTCTTCCTCACGCTGCGGCCTTATGCTCTGGAAAAGAATCGCCTGCAGTTCAGGATATGTGACACCCTTGTTCTGGAGGCAGTTTAGTCATCACTGACGGTCTTAGGGATCTACTCTCCTGCGGCGTGAGACACTAGCCTTAGTATTTCTTCAAGCTGGTCAGTTGTGATTACCTTGCCTTTTGTCGTTAGTATCGTTCGGAGCTCCTCTTTGGTCTTGGGCATGCAGTTTACCACTTGGATCGCTTCGGCTTGGCTTAGCTTTCCCTTCTCCACGAGTTCCTTGAGGAGTCTGTCAGCTTTCGAGGAGCTTGTCTTGCTGAACTTCGTCGCAAACGCCAGGGTTCTTCGTTGGAATTCTCCTAACTCATCTTCCTTGAATCTCTCAAGTATGCGTTTCGCTTCTACGATCGTAACATCTTTCTGATCTACTATCCTCCTTGGCATGGCCTTATCTTCCTCGGCCCTCAAGGTGCTCGGGTCTAACTAGAATTATGGCAGATCTACCTCCTGCCGAAACATTGACTATGTAGCTTCTTCCTCTTCGTCCAGCTATGACCCCTATCTTCCCATAAAACCGTCTATGCGGCATCCCTCTATGGATACCAGGATCGGTCTTTATGCAAACCTTGTCTCCCACATTGTAGGCTTGCAGTAGCTTGCTTATACTTATCTTACCTCTCTTTCTATGGTCTTTCCGGAAGAGAGCCCTAGTTCTAGAACGATAGCCTTTTGATCTCTTGACCATGAGCCTCACCAAGTATCAGGTTCGGGCGCACCCCTCTCGGGCCGCCTTTCATATACATTTTTCCCTATGGTTTCATCTGAAAGGGTCCCTTTCGAAGCATCATGGGCTGCCGTCGTCGCATCATTTTCATCATCTTCTTCATATTCGAGTATTGAGTGACCAATTCCTTCACTTCCTTCTCGCTTCTTCCGGCTCCTCTTGCAATTCGTTTGGCCCTTGACGAATCGATAACCTTAGGTTCTTGAACCTCTTCCTGCGTCATTGACTGTATGATGACTCTCCACGCACCTAGCTTTTGCTCGGCTGTATCCATGGCGTCTTCGGGTATGTTGAAGCTGCCTGGAAGCATTCTGAATACTTTCTTGAGTGGCCCCATCTTTCTTAGGGCTTCCATCTGTTCGTACATGTCTTTCAGCGAGAATCTACCTTCCAAGAAGACTTTCGCTTTTTCTTCAGAGACACTCATCTCAGCCTCTTTGACTTTCTCCACTAGGCCTTTGATATCTCCCATGCCGAGAAGTCTGCCAACGAAGGCGGATGGGACAAATTCCTCAAGATCGTCAAGCTTTTCTCCGGCTCCTATGAACTTGATCTTCACTTTGGTAGCTGCGACGGCTGAAAGGGCGCCGCCGCCTCGCGCTGAGCCATCCAGCTTGGTGACGAGTATCGAGCCAATGGTTGTGGCTTCCGCGAATGCTCTAGCCTGAGCCATGGCCTGCTGGCCAATTGTGCCGTCAATTGTCAGTACGATTTCATCTGGACGTATTGCTTCTGCCAGTTCCCTCATCTCTTCCATGAGGTCCTTCTCGTTTCTATGTCGTCCCGCCGTATCGATGATTGCGATATTACTCTTCTCCTTTCCAAGGTGTGCGACTCCGTTCTTAGCTACCTTCCATGGCGCTTTCTCGGAAAGCTCTCCGTACACTGGCACGCCTATCCTATCTGCGAGTTGTTTCATCTGCTCAAAGGCTCCTGGTCTGAAGGTGTCGGCACATATCAGCCCTGGTTTGAGGCCTCTCTTTTGGTAGAATCTTGCAATCTTGACTGCACTAGTGGTTTTGCCTGAGCCCTGAATCCCAACTAGCATCATAACAAAGGTCTTTCCGGGTTGGACCAATGTTTCTGACGGCTCTTCGCCCAAGAATCTGGTAAGTTCTTCGTATAGGACTTTGATCACATGCTCCCTTCTTGAGACTCCTGGTGGGAGACTTTCCTCGATGGCTCTCTCTTGTATCTTGGAGGAGAGCTGGAGAACCAAATCGACATTTACGTCGGCCTGAAGCAATGTCCTCTGAAGGTCTCTGACTAGTTCTTTTACTGCAGCCTCATCAACCAGTGGGAGCCTCAACAGTTTTCTTATTGCTTCGTTTAGGGACTTGCCGATATTCTCGAGGGCGCTCAGTTTTCGGTCTCCGCCTTGTTTCTATCGAGTATTCTTGATATGTTCAACGTGATTATCTCCCTTCCTCTCTTAAACATTAGCTGCATAGATGCAACAAGTCTTTTTTGAACCGGCATGAATTGGCTTCAAGGAAGGAGATTTGGAATCTATCATTGTTGTTGAGAGGAAGGAGATCCCTCAAGGCTTTACGCTTATCAACGGCCTTCCGGACGTAGGCCTAGTTGGCGTCTTGGCGGTGTCTCACCTAGTTTCCTCCCTTGAGATGGAGGAAGTTGGGTCGATTGAGTCAGAGGCGCTTCCGCCGCTGGTTGTTCTTCACAAGGGTCTGCCGAAGCCTCCGATGCGGATCTTCTTCAAGGAGTCGCTTGCCGCAATAGTTTCCGAAACAGCTGTCCCATCGGACGCAGTTTATGGCCTTGCCGACGCTGTTGTGAAATGGGCAGTTTCAAAGAAGGTCAAGATGGTCATTTCGGTCGGAGGGATGGCTGTTCAGAATCGTCAGAATATTGAGAAGCCCAAGGTTTTTGCTGCGCTAACTGACGAGAGTTTAATCGAGATACTCGGACATTCTGCTGAGGTTCTCCAAGAGGGATATATGGTTGGGCCATATGCCTTGATTCTCAAGAAATGCCTCGATTCTAGGATAAGTGCAGTCACCCTGCTAGCCCAGTCGTTCTATAACTATCCGGATCCAGAGGCTGCAGCGGCTGTTCTCGAATCCTTGGAGAGGATTACCGGAGTCACATTAGATGTTTCTGAACTCTTGCAGAAGGGAGAAGAGATCCGCTTAAAGGCAAAGGACATCATGCGGCGTACGCAAGAAGAAATGTCTAAAATGAGCAAGTCACAAGAGTATGAAGTCCCTCCCCTCTACATGTAGGTGGCCGTCAGAATGCCCGAGCCGAGAAGGCGTCGAGCTTTCGACATAGAGAGTGACTTGGCAAGACGCAGAGATGAAGCCTTCGGGTCTGGTTGGGACGAGGTGACGAGTTCCATTGAGCCCCTTTCAAACATCACGGTCGGCGTAGAGGAGATTACAATTACGCTGGATGTGCCTTTCGTTGACCAGAAGCAGGTCAGGGTCCAAGTTCACGGCAAAGATATTCTTGAGGTCTACGCCAAAACGAAACGGACTGTTAGATTTGATGACCTAGGCATCAAACACAGAAGCGGAGAGTTCACATGCTATCGTGCTTTAGTGAATCTTCCTGAACATGTCGACGGTGCTAGGGCGACTCATCATTTGAAGCGTGGAATATTGGAGATACGCTTACCCAAGTTACGCTAGGAACCAGTGCCATGGCAGCTACTTACTGTCTTTGGGCAATCTCTCAAGGGCTGCAGCGACTATAAGCGGAAAGCATACGACAGCGTCGCCTATGACTGTCACATACTTTGCTCCTCGACGTATCTTGCCCCAGCTTATGGCCTCCTCCAAATATGCGCCGCTGAGACTGCCTGCTTCCGGACGATCCATCGTGACTTGGATCGCAAGATCAACTCCCTCCCGTAGGATGTTGGCCATCAATACGTGATGCTTGGGACTCCCTCCTCCTAGGATTATGGCCGCAGACTTCTTTGCCTCTAGCCCTAGCTGCATCAGGCGTTTCAGGTCTTGGAGTAGATCAATGGTAAGTGTTTTCGTTTGGCTGTATGTCCAAAGGTTCAGGCCAACCATTGAGTCAAGAAATCCCGGCGAAAATATAGGGACGTTCCGGGCTCTGCATTTTGCCAATATGGATGAGGAGTCGCTCAATTTGGTTGTGACCTGATTCAAGAAATCTTGCAAGGTCAGATGTCGTCTTCTATCCTCCGGGAGCTCGTCCAAGACTTGAAAGACGAGCTTCTCTAAAGCCTCAAATGCCTGTAACCGAACGTAAACGTCTCCTATTCTACCGATTCCATCTTTGCGGAGTTGTGGATCGTTGGCGGAGAACGATCCAACGAAGTGTCGATAACCTAATCCCTCAATGATGTCGTGGACAATGTTGGCTCCAGTGGTTACGATAGCGTCAACGAATCCTTGGTCAACAAGCTCCGCGAGGATTTGTCGTAGTCCTCCTGCAACGAGCGGTCCGGCCAAAGACAGGAATACGGTGTACTCTTTGTCGGAGAACATTTCGGTCAGTATTCTGGCAGCCTGACCGATTCTTCCAGCTCCAAGTATTCCGCAGGCATCCATCTGCTGAACAAGCTGGTTCACTGTCATATGCGGATGGACTATCATCTGCTCAACAGTTTTCATATTCTCCACTAGTCCTTGCTTCCTGAACGCTGACAGGATAAGCTATGATCCTAGGGCTTTAGGATTTTATTCTAACGATCTTGTTTCTACCGAGCATCCGCCAGTACTCAACTTCTTGGCCAGGAGAAACCTTTCCTCTTACATCTTCCTCGTTGGGAAGAGCCGTGTCAAACATTTCGTAACTCTCTACATCCATTAGCTGAAGGGTATCTCCTGTCTGTGAGATCACTTGCGCTGTCTTCTTCTCTATGATTGGGACGTCGAGCTTTCCATCAACGGGGCTGATTACAGTTCTCTTGCTGTTCGTAAAAACTCCTATCGCGACGATTCTTGCCTTTGCTGCTCCATGCTTTCCCGGTTTACTCTTCTCATACTCCACTATCTTGCATGGCTCGTCGTCTATGACGATGTACTGGCCGATCTTGAGTGAACCAACATCTACTGGCTTGCTCAATCTTCACACCGGTCCAATCACACTAAGCGTCAAGTTAAATCTAAAAGGCTTGCCACCCCTCTACATGAAACAAATCCACTTCAGGTTTATAACAAAACAGGCCGATAGTAAGTGCCGGTGCTTAGTCATTGATTAGGAGAATCGGCGTGGTTTCGAGGCTCGACGACAGTGATGCTTTGGAGACTGCAGCCGATCTCTTTAGTTTCATTCTCAGCAGAGGTCTTACTGGTATACCTGAAGAAGAGTTTGCACGGCTGAAACGCCTTGGCGGCGGAAAGCCCCTCTCTGAGATGAAGGCTGACCTGATAGTTACCGTCGGAGGAGATGGAACGGTTCTAAAGACATCCATGCTTATTCCTGAATCTGAGACCCCAATTCTAGCAGTAAACATGGGAAGGCGAGGATACCTCACTGAAGTGTCACCTGAACAGGGAAAAGAAGCCATCAAAGATTCTCTGAAAGGAAAGATTCGACTGGAGGAACACATGAAGCTCTCCGTGGTTCACGGCAGTGGATCTAGCATTGACGGTCTGAATGAGGCCTTGCTGGCACCCGCTGTTCCCTACAAGATGATGGCTCTCAACATAAAGGTTGGAGGGCACGATCTTGTCGATTGTCGTGCAGATGGATTGATTGTGGCTACGCCCACCGGCTCCACGGCTCATGCTTTTTCGGCCGGAGGGCCGGTCTTGGATCCATCGCTTGATGCCTTCGTGCTGGCCTTCATCTGCCCTGTTGACCCAATTCATCCTGTGGTTGTTCCAGCGAAGAAGGAGATCTCCATAGAGTTGAGTAATGCGGCCTCCCGAGCCTCTGTAGTTGTTGATGGAAGACACCATCAGGATCTCGCGCCGGGAACATCGATCCTGATAAAGAAGTCAAAGCATAAGGCCGTATTCGTCAGGTTCGACCGGCCGAGGCTCAAGAGAAGCCTAGTACGCTTTCCAGCAGCGGGGATCGGAAGAAGTGAGAGTGCTGGTTCTTGACACTTCAGCATTCCTTGTGGGTTTCAATCCGCTCTCCGTGAATCATAGAGTATTCACGGTGCCTGCAGTTGAGCGGGAAATCTCTGTAACGAGCATGGCTATGGTTCGTTTCTCTGCCGCACGCGACTCAGGTAGACTTGATGTGAAAAAACCCAGTGCGGCTTCCCAATCGCGCGTTAAAGAGGAATCACTGAAATTAGGAGAACAACTGGTGCTCTCAGAAGCCGATTCTCAAATTCTGGCGTTGGCACTTGATCTAAAGGACTGCGGTCTGGAGCCTGTGGTGGTGAGCGACGACTATGCCGTTCAGAACGTGGCGGAGACACTGTCTATTGCTTATACTTCGCTTGCAACCTTCGGCATATCATATGAGTTCAACTGGATTTCCTATTGCCCCGCCTGTTTCAGGCGCTACCCTCAAACTCATCCCTATACCGAATGTCAGGTCTGCGGAACCGTGCTGAAGAGGAAGGTTTTAAGAAAGCTTGAGGCAAAGAAGAAACTCTAGGAGGTTTGCTTTGAGATCGCTTGACCAATTGATAAAGAAGGCACAAGAACTCAAATCGGGAGGACTCACCACTCAAGAGATCTCTGAAGAGCTGAAAGTTCAAGCTGACACAGTTGTCTGGCTTCTTCTTCGCGGAAAGGAACGTCTCAGAAAGGCAACTCCGATTGATCTTTTCGTGGACTGGAGCCCAATAGGCTCCAACGCACGACGTCTATCTCTCGCTGGATGGGCACTCGCCGATCTGGCAAGAGAATCAATCAAAAACGAGGAATTCGAATCGCCTGATGCGGTTCTTGCAGTTGAGGGAAGCGGTATGGTTCTGGGTATGACCGTGGCGGAGGAGCTTGAGAAGCCCTTTGCAGCCGTCAGGCCGCAAAGGACTGCAGACAGGAAGCTATCTGGAGCAATCAATCCATCATTTGCATCCATCGACAGCAAGAAAGTGTTGGTGGTTGACGCGGTTCTGATGGAGGGCGAAGCAGCCAAGGCTGCAGTTCAGACTGCTCGAAGTGTCAGAGCCAAACCTATCGGTATAGTTGTGCTCATAAACAAAAGCAATCAAGACAGCATAGACGGAGTTCCGTTGAAGGCGCTGATCCAGTTGCTCACCATGGCGAAGAGCTAGCCTTCCTTTCGGAACTTTGCAACAAAATAGCCCGAGTCATGGAGTTGCGGATGAAATCTTTGAGTGAGCCCTCCCTCTGGGAATAGAGCATCAAGCCCGCTTGAACCAAGCATCAAGCTCTGTTTTTCCACCTTCAGTCCGCACTCATCAACAGCGAACTTGACGTTTTCCTCGCATTCAGGCATGGTCATGGTACAGACGCTGTAAACCAAGGTGCCCCCTAGACGGAGTATCTTGGAAGCCGCTTTCAGAAATTGCCTCTGATACCGAGAGAGCGCTTGGATCTCTTCACGTGACGTATATTCATACGTCTTTGGCTTCACACCTAATGCTGAACAGGGAGGATCCACCAGGCATCTATCAGCAACAAGCTCCTGAAAGTCTACATCCAAGTACCTCGCATCATGCGCGATCAAGACCACCCCCCCACAGCCGAGCCGTTGAACTGTCTCTCTAGTAAGACCGATCTTCCTTTCGTTCCGATCGAAACCGAATGCTTTCGCGAGCCCCTTTGTGATCTGGCTGATATGTGAAAGCTTGCCGCCTGGCGCACAAGTGAGATCGATGATAGTTTCCCCTGGCTGCGGGTCTAGGATTCTCGTTGTCAGGATAGCCGGCAACGATTGGGGATACACGAGGCCCTGCTCGTACTCCGGCATCTCTCTAAGGCTCGGAACTTTGAATAAAGGGAAGACAACTTCAACGGCAAGTCCTCGCCGAAAGGTCAGTATGCTATTTTCGTTCATTTGAGCCAAGCCTGCACCTACAACTTGACCTTGGTCGTCCATGATCGTAACTCTGTCCCCCCTCCTCAACCCTCGGCATATTCTGATACCAGGGGCATAGACGTGCGCACCCTGCAAAACAGATTCAGCCGTGAATTTGTCTACGATGATCTTCTTCTCAAAGTTCTGAATAGATCCTAAGATCTCAACCTCAAAGTAAAGTGCCTCATCGATCAGCGGATGCCTGTATACCCGTATACCCCTGTTTTCAAATTGTCTCACAATGCGATCGACAGTTGTCTTCAGAGTGTTCACTCGAAAGTAGTAGTGTCGCCCTGGCCGCTTTAGCGACTGGACTACTTTGCCCAGATCGTCGCCGTAGACCCTTTCCAGTTCAGAGAGTGTATCCAGTGAGAACCGGAATCTTTTCGCTAACGCCTCTAGCTCAGGCATTTCTCTGCTCTCGTCAACCGCTGAGTCACGTTGGGTTCAGAGGCGTAAGATCTCCACTTGTCTGCTTTCGGTATCCATCGTCGCGATTGTGGGTTGTCCACTAAGGTATCCGCAGACCTCTCCTGGGTTGACGATGAGAGTTCCTTCTGAAACGTATGATTTTGCCTCATGAGTATGTCCGCAAACGATCAGATGGTAGGACTGGCTTCTAATCAGCGAGTAGAGCAGGTCAAGTTCATCGCCATGGGTCAAGGCAACTCTCATCCCGCCGGCTTCAACTTCTGCGAAGCTTCCACGAACTTCCTTCCCGATCTCGGCAAACCTCCTTCTCAAACTCTCCTTTTCAGCGTCATTGTTTCCGTAGATTGCTATCATTGGCGCTTTCAGGTCGCTGAACGATCTTGGAACAAATGGGCTTATGATATCCCCGGCGTGGAGAACAAGTGATACTTCGGCCCGATTCAATTGATCTACTGCCCTTCTGATCAAAGGTAGGTTGTCATGCGTGTCTGAAATCATTCCAATGATCAAGCCATTCACCGCGACCTAAATGTTGTGTTCGAGCTATATTGGGGTGTTGTAGATGCCACTTGCTGTTGATTCGAGCGAGGCAAAGTTGAGGCGACGCCCAGATTTTTACATACCTATAAAGCCGCGTATTCGGAAGATGTCCGGGCAAGTGACGAACCCTCGAAGCTGGAAGGTTAGTCTGGAGAATGGAAATTTGCACAAAAGAGTAGGAATACACCCCAAAGACGAACTTAGGCTGGAAGATCTCTTGGACCGAGTGAAGACTCATGAACGCTTCAAGGATGTGGGAGGAATAGGTGCATTCATCGGAGTAACCCGGAGCAGTTCAGCCGACGGTGAACCTGTTTCACACTTGGAGCTAGAGGCTTACGAAGGCAAGGCTGAGGAGGCGATGGCATCCATAGCTGATGATATTGCCAGCCGAAGCGGGATAGTGGATGTCCACATACATCATGTTGTAGGGAAGCTCGAACAGGGAGAATTGATAATGGCCGTGCTCGTGGCGGGGAGATCTAGAAAAGACGTTTTTCCGGCGCTGATTGAAGCTGTCGAAAGAACAAAGAGCACCGTTCCGATCTGGAAGAAAGAGTTTCTGACTTCCGGAGAATCATACTGGGTCGGTGAAAATGATCGTACCGCTAAGCCGGAGAAAGACTGAATCGCTTATGCAATCCAACCCTTACAGCTTGAAGTAGCGCTGTGCGCGATCAGACGCAGCAACCCGCCGTCTTCTTCCGTTCAGCAAGAGCAAGGCCACTGCGAGTGAAATAGTCGTCACAAGGGGCACCGTGCCAAACTCCGGTATTATCACTTCGACTTTTGAACGGAGAACCTCTTCCTCAGTCACCCCTACATATCTGCCGCGCACAAGGCCCTCTTGGTCGACTAGAATAAGTGTTGGAAGTTCGGTGACTTGGTACTTGTTTGCGACGCCAGCGCTATCCGTAGATGGGGGGACGACTATCCAATCTAATTCGTACTTCTGTATCCATTTTCTAACGTCCAGTTCTGTGTCGAGGATGGGATCTATGTCGATTGAGATTATTACGAGTGTATCGTTGCGGTAGCGGTTCGATAGTGCCTTAAGATGTGGCATTTCTTCTTGGCAAGTCCGACACCAAGTGGCAAAGAAGTCAATCAGAACAATTCTACCTTTGAAGTCGGAAAGTGAGAAACGTCTTCCGTTTATGTCAGTCAGTGTGAAGTCCGGGGCTACTGCTTGTCCATGGGAAGGGCTGACTGCAAGAATGATGAGCATAATCACTAAGAGTGGGACACTGGCAAGCGGTGAGCGCGGCATGAGCTTCACTAGGAGCGCCTTATTTCATTCACTATTAAGTGTTTATGCGGAGCCTTTTGAGCATCTCAAATCGAGCGGATTCGTCATTCATACTAACAACTCTTATTAGAGAAGTTGCACTCCGGGAATTTGGAGTCAAGGGCGAATGGTTGAGAAAGTTCTTGTCCCAGTTGACGGTTCGAAGGTGATGGATCGAAATGTCCGGTTCGCCTGCAATCTCATCAAGACCTTGGGAGGAACCATGACCTTGATTCACGTTGTGAGCCTGCCGGCTTCCATGGAGCCCGGTGTACCCATCGATCCCACGCCATTAGAGCAAGCAGGAGCGAAGATTCTGGAGGGTGCACAAAGGATTGCAGAGGAGGAAGGCTGCAAGGCCGAAGGGATTCTTGAGACCGATTTTGGAAATGCGGGCCATAGGATAGTCAGAGTTGCCCAAGAGAGATTATTCACTCTAATAGTGATCGGTGCAAGAGGCAAGAGCAAAATCGTCAACCTCCTCTTGGGAAGCGTTTGTGATGTGGTGGCCCACAACGCGCCCTGCCCGGTTATGATTGTTCGGCCGTAACAGTTGATCAATAGAGTAGAAAGCGATGAAATGTCTGGCCGGACAAGGAAAGCCTTATTGTTCACTCAGTAAGACTTACGGACGAGGATCAGCGAGATGTTTCAGAAGGCATTGGTCCCCATTGACGGCTCCCAGTTCACTCCTGGACTTGTGGCGTACGCCATAGGCTTCGCGAAGAAGATTGGGTGTTCTCTGACCTTTGTGTACGTTGTGAATATGCCCCCGACAGCATCCGCTTCTGATATAGAAAAGCAGAAGGCGGCGGGCACGAAGATTCCAGACGAGTGTAAAGGGACAGCTACCAGTGAAGGGCTGTCAGCCTCGTCGAGAGTCGAAGTTGGGTCGCCGGCTGAAACAATCATCAACATTGCTGAGCATGACAAGTTCGATCTGATAATCATAGCTTCACGGGGTTACAGTCGCTTAAGGAGACTGATTGTAGGAAGCGTCGCGGATCAGGTGATGAAGCTGGCACCGTGCCCCGTCTTGGTGTTTAGGTGAACTCCTTCACATAATCAGTTTGATTCTTCCTAGTGCCTCTCTAGTATCGATGATTGTCCTAGTGAGTACCAATCTCTTCGCTTAGTCACAACCTGCACTCGATATCGAAACTTGTCAGGTCCTGTCATCCGTCTTCCAAACGAAACTCTTTATGTAGCAGCCAACTCTACCTCGTTGGCACTGAGTCTGGTGGGAGGGATGTTCGAGAATCTCTCGAAAGAACAGCTGGAAGCAATTCTAGAGTCACTTCCAGTTGACATCACTTTTGTTGATAGTGACGATACAGTGAGGTACTACAACAGAGACGGCAAGAGGATCTTTGTCCGCACCCCTGCTGTTATTGGCAGGAAAGTGCAGAACTGTCATCCGCCCAAGAGTCTAGCACCCGTAAATCAGATTCTCAGCGAGTTCAAGAGTGGAAAGAGAGAAGCCGCAGAGTTCTGGATTCAAGTGAAAGACCGTATGGTCTTCATACGCTATTTTCCCGTGAGAGACCGTGATGGTAAGTATCTGGGATGTCTAGAGGTCTCTGAAGACATCACCGAAATCAAGAAGCTAGAAGGCGAAAAGAGGTTACTCCAGTGAACGAGATAGCCCGCTCTTAATCCTTAGAACCTGACTGTTGTGCTCCGGCTATCGTTTCCTCGGGTTCTTTGAATTGCATTTGGTATAGCCGTGCGTAGAGGCCCTTCTTCGCAATCAGTTGATCATGCGTGCCTTCCTCGATTATTCTCCCTTCATTTAGGACAATTATGCGATCAGCGTTCCTCACGGTAGATAGCCGATGCGCTATTATGAGGGCCGTCCGGTTCTTGAGAAGCTTCTCTAGGGCCCGTCTGATCAACAGCTCGGTATAGGGATCGACGCTTGATGTGGCTTCGTCCATTATGAGGATTCGAGGATCAGCTAAGAGTGCTCTTGCGAAGGAGATGAGTTGCCTCTGACCAATTGATAGGTTCGTGGCGCCTTCTCGTATAGTTGTGTCGTAGCCTTCGGGTAGCCTTTCAATGAAGTCATGGGCGCCGACAGCTTTCGCCGCATGAATGACAGCGCTGTCTGACGCCTCTGGCCTTGAATAGCGTATGTTTTCCCTTACTGATCCTGCGAAGAGAAACGGCTCTTGGAGGACGAGTCCAATCTGTCTGTGGAGCGATTGAAGTTTCACGTCTCGAAGGTCGTGTCCGTCAACTTTGATCGATCCAGTCGTGGGGTCATAGAATCGACAGACAAGATTCATGAGAGTAGTCTTGCCGGCGCCTGTGGGGCCAACGATGGCTAAAGTTTCGTTGGAAGCGACTGTTAGGCTTATGTTGTTTAGCACCGGGAATCTCGGATCGTAGCCGAAAGAAACGTCTTCGAAATTTATTTCTCCTCTGAGCGTTTGGAGTTCAACCGCGTCGCGCCTCTCGACTATGTCCATTGGGGCGTCAATCAGTTCGAACATTCTCTCGGCACCAGCCATGGCGGACTGAAAGTGCGTGTAGAATACGCTCAATTGCAGAAGCGGCCGGAAGAACATTGTCAGGTAAGACATGAAAGCCACGATCGTGCCTATGGTAATCGTGCCTAAGCCGGCTTGGAGTCCGCCGTACCAGAGCACGACGCACGTTCCGACAGCAGAGATCAATTCAACGCTTGCGGGGAAAACTGCGAACAGTCTTGCCGCAGTTAGGTTCGCTTGGAGGTTCTCGATGTTGACTTGGCCGAATGCTTGTTGTTGGTCTGATTCACGGGTGAAGGATTGTATGACTCGCATTCCCATAATACTCTCTGCGAGCTTCGCTGTCACACCCGCCATCTTCTGCTTAGTTGCTAAGTACGCGCTCTTTGCCTTTCTCTGGAAGATGTAGATGAGCGCGAGAAGCATGGGCACTATGACCATTGAGACAGCAGTAAGCTGGAGACTCATCCAGGCCATTATGATAAGGATTCCGATAATGGTGACGACATCACTTATTACCGTGAGGATTCCTGAGGTCAACAGTTCTTGAAGTGAGTCCACATCATTTGTTACTCTCGACACGATACTGCCAGTCACGTTCTCCGAGTAGAACTTCAATGAAAGCCTCTGAAGGTGAGAGAACATCTCCTCCCTGAACTTGTAGATCATCCTTTGCCCTATTGCCGACATTAGGTATAGCTGCCTGTGACTTGAGAAGAAGTTCACAAGGTTGATTGCTACGTATGCGAGCACGATGTTCGATAGACCGGCCAGGTCCTTTGCCGTGATGTATCTGTCAATCGCTATCTTGAGAATGTAAGGACCTGCCAGATTCGTTGCTGCTGTGATCAAGAGAAAGATAATGCTGGCGGTGAGCGGCCTCTTGTACGGAAGGGCGTATATGCTCAACCTTTTCAATATGACTGTGTCCGGAACCTTTCTCTCCGCCTTTTCTCCTCCCAGCAGATCTGAAACGTGCAAGTGGGCCATGTTTCTACTCGCTCCTTCGCTGTACGGCTTTGGCCTCTAGGAGTTCTTCCTGTTCCTTGAACTGTGTGCGGTAGATCTTTGCGTAGATCCCGTCTTTAGCAAGCAGCTCTTCGTGACTTCCCTCTTCGGCGATTCTTCCGTTTTCGAAGACTACGATTCTCGTCGCGTTCTTTATTGTTGAGACTCGCTGTGTGATTATGAATGTGGTGCGGTTCTTCAGTAGGATCTGTAGTGCCTGTTGGATCTCGTGTTCTGTTTCAATGTCCACGCTGGAGGTTGAATCGTCGAAGATGAGTATCCGTGGGTTCAGAAGGAGCGCCCTTGCTATGGCTATTCTTTGTCGTTGACCTCCTGAAAGGGTGATTCCTCTTTCACCGACTCTGGTGTCATACTTGTCTGGGAATGACAGTATGAAATCGTGAGCGCCGGCGATTTTGGCTACGCGCTCAACCTCTTCAATGGTTGCGTCAGGCCTACCGTAGGCTATGTTTTCTCTTATTGAGGCAGAGAATAGGAAAGTTTCTTGAAGAACTATCCCGATTTGTTGTCTCAACGAGCGGAGTTTTACGTCTCTTACGTCGCGTCCATCTATCAATATGCTTCCTTCAGTTGCATCGTAGAATCTCGGAATCAGATGTATCAGTGAACTCTTGCCTGATCCAGTTGCTCCGAGAAGTGCGATTGTCTCACCAGCCTTCACTTTTAGGCTGATCGCGTCTAGGACCTTCTTACGAGGCGCATATTCAAAGGAGACATCCTTGAACGTGATCTCCTTCTGCATTGGCGGAAGCTCGACTGCATCAAGCTTCTCTTCGACCTCAGGTCTTGCATCCATTATCTCGAAGATTCTCTCTGCACCGGCAATTGCCTGTTGGTAGAATGTTATGAGGAACCCGATGAATCGAACGGGCATGACTAACATTGCTAGGTAGGCGGCTGAGGCTACAAGAGAGCCCACGGTCATATTGCCTTGAATGACTTCTGCTCCTCCGTACCAATAGACTAGAACTGTTCCTAGGCTCAACGTGAAGGCCATGAAAGGCATGAACACGGAGCGGTAGCGCCAGATCTCAAGATTTGTTTTCAGGTACTTACTGTGTGGAAAGGTGAATTTTCTCGTTTCATGCTCTTCCTGTGCGAAGGCTCTGACGACTTTGGTTCCAACAATTGTTTGTTGGATGACGGAGGTCATGTCTCCGAAGATTTCTCTTGCCAATGCGAAGCGTGGTCTAACTCTCTTGGAGAAGTTGTAGGCTGCCAAGAGGACGAGTGGCACCGTTGCAAGATACAGGAACGTCAATCGTAGATCGATTGTGCATATTACTAGAATGACGCTTCCGACTGTCAGGACGGACGCTACGAGAGTTTCAAGCCACCATGCAAGTAGTGCTCTGACCTGCTCAACATCACTCGTAACCCTTGACATCAGCTGCCCGGTTTGAGCTTGGTCGTAGAAGCTGAATGATTTCTCTTCCAGTGAGGTGAACAGGTTGTTTCTCAGGTCAAACACGACTTTTTGGCCGATGTACTGTTGGCTGTATCTTTGTGCAAATGAGACGGTCGATTTGAGGGCCGCTACTAGAATTATCGAGAGTGAAAGCCAAGCAAGCTGGTCATACATGTTTTGGATTAGAACCTTGTCTACTATCTCTCTGATGATGAGTGGGACAATGATGTTCAGATATGTGACTGCGACCACGCAGGACATGGCCAGCGTCACCGCGGGCCAGTACTTGGCCATGTACCTCAAGAGTCGAAGAAACATGCCTGAGCTTCGATGTGGAGGCTGGGGAAGCGTTTTCTCTTGGATAGGGGGAATCGTTCTTCCATAGGCGCCGTAGTGCTTCGCCAAATCCTCAAATCTCCAATGTTGATGCGTGCATCATCTTCCGGTCGGCAGTCTCTGTGGAGCCGACCATTTACCCTGATTCTTCTTCTGTACAAGCTGATAGGAGAATGAGGACCATGGAATAAGGGTTACCAAATGCTCTTCGATGGCGATCGGGTAACCGTCAAGGATAAGGGCGACCTGATTTGCATCTGAATTCCAAGTGTGGTCTATGGGTCAAGACGGTGCGTGAGTGCTAATGGAGAAGGTTTACCGGGAGTTTCATGCGAGAGACCGACGAAGAGTGATTCTTCGGGCTCCAAGAATGAGCGATCTGGACGATCTCTTGGAATTTATCAATTCACTTGTCGATGAGGGAGCAGAGATACTTATTGAGAAAAGGACGACCCGTGAGGCTGAGGCAGACTGGCTTGGGAGACTGCTCGCGGACATCGAGAAAGGTTTTGTGATTTGTGTCGCCGGAGAAGTTGACGGAAAGATCGTTGCAAATTCTGAGGTTCGTAAGGGAACCGGGAAAAGGAGCCACGTTGGATCGTTGGGGATCGCTATCCGAGATGGTTATCGTGATGTCGGGATTGGAACCGAAATGATGCGAGTCCTTGTTGAGGAAGCGAGGAGGGCCGGGCTGAAGGTTCTGCGCTTGACAGTGTTTGATTCGAACATGCGGGCTAGGCACGTCTATGAGAAGGTTGGCTTCCGAGAGGTTGGGAAGATGCCTAAGGCCTTACGCAAGGGAGACGAGTATGTGGACGAAGTGAGTATGACTTTGGAGCTTTAATCACGGACAGTCTGCAAGTCGAGCCCTTCCGCCCCTACGAGCGCCAATCTGTCCGCTGTGAGAATGGCTCCTCGTGCCGAACTTGTCTCTTCTGCAGAAATATCACGCCATTTCTGGATGAATCAAAAATGTCAAAAGGTGTTCCTTGCTCAGACTTTCGTTGTGAGTGGGTGTTATGGAGCGCGCTGCAAAAGTCAGAACGGAAAGCGACTCCAACAAGCTGTTTCGATTGGTCCTAGGAAATCAGGGGCTGAACGCGCAAGAGCTGGCGAGTAAGCTAGGCTGGAACCGCGCGAAGGCCAACAGAATGCTGGGCACCCTTGAAAGGAAGGGTTGGGTGGTTAGAAGGGTTTTTCCTGCCGCTCAGCCTAGGATTGCTGTTGAACCGGACGAAACTGTGAAGCGTTTGAGTAGCCAGTTCGTAAGGTTGGCTGCATGGAAGGCGAGGCTTCAACGCAGAGAGAAGGAGCTTTTCGAGAAATGTGTTTCAGCGCAAATGGAGGGCGACTCCGCGAAGGCGACCATGTACGCCAACCAGTGCGCGGAGATAAGGAAGATAGTCGGGCTTGTGACTAGGACGGAGCTCACGTTGTCGAGGCTGTGTACTCCCGGAAATTAGCTTCTTGGTTGGGTTTGGTCCACTCTTCTTCTTACAGCCATGATTTGGCGTTCTCATATGAGGCCATGAGATGCGCTTTGGCTTCGGATCTTACCGTTTCCATATGTGCTGGTAGAATGAAGTCCACTTCAAGTGCTGCAAGGCGTTCTAGGGATTCTATTAGTTGATGGCTTTCTCCGCCGGGGAGGTCAGTCCGGCCGAATCCGCCTTCTGGGAAGACTGTGTCGCCTGAGAAGAGAATCTTGTCTTTTGAGTCGTAGAGGCATATGCTTCCGGGCGTGTGGCCCGGAGCGTGAATTACTTGGAGTGTTCGTCCGCCCGCGGTGACGGAGCTGCCGTCGCTAAGCTTTGAGACGGCAAAGCCAAAGGTTTCGATGTTTGCGGCTTCTTCTTCATGCACGAGAACTACTGGCGAACAGGTTCCGACCAGTTCCTTTAAGCCGCCTGTGTGGTCTGGGTGTGTATGCGTCAGGATGACTTGCTTCACGTTCCTCGGATCTAAGTCCAAGGTCTTGAGCCTCGGAACTAAGGCGTTTATCTGATCGCCTTCGCCAGTGTCAATGACGGTTATTTCTTCGACTCCTAACGTGTAGACGTTTGAGCTTAGGCCAATGCCCTCTATGAAACATATTCCGGAAAGATGTGTGCTGTAAATGTCAAGCTTCACGATCATGGTAGGGCTCCTTGGCTAACGGTCGCTCTGCAATTCCTGAATCTTCCTAATAAGAGGCGGTCCCACCTAGCCTCTTGGGCATGGAATCGAGAATAGAGCTGCAATAATGCAAATAGTCACCCGTGGAGCTTGACGTACAAGTTCTCTGACAGAGTAGCTTTAATTGTGAATCAGGGTAGGATTGATGTGGCCGCGGGGGTACCCGAGACCCCGTCTAGGCTTGGAAGGGCGGGAATCAGGTCTAAGGGGCAGGGCTGCGCGCTCCACAAATGGGCCGTGCAGTGCAAGGCTTAGAACCCTGTGGCACAGGCCTTCGTGGGTTCGAATCCCACCCCCCGCACCAATTCTGAGATTTGAATCGTGACCGAAGTGCTTAAGGATTAACGACCAAGAATTCGAATACAGGTACAGGGTTTGTATAACAGAACAGACAGCATAAAGCTAGAGGTCAATCTACCTCAGAAAATAGTCAAAGAGCAGCTAGATCCTCAGCTACCAGAGATGTTCCTAGGAGGACTGGGCTTCAATGCGAAGATACTATACGACGAGGTGGGACCCAAAGTTGACCCTTTCAGTCCTGATAATGTTGTTGTGATCTCTCCTGGCGCCTTGAATGGGACAGGTGCACCGACTGCGTGCAGAACAGAGGTCACAACGAAATCGCCGTTGACGGGTATTCTGGGTACAGGTAACTTTGGAGGATACTGGGGCCAGGCGCTGAAGAGCGCTGGTTATGATACAGTCGTAATCAAGAACGGGTCTGCGAAGCCTGTGTATATTCTCGTGGACGACGATCGCGTGGAGATTAGAGATGCGGCTCATCTGTGGGGGAAGGATGCTTGGGACACGTCGGATATCCTGAAGGAGGAACTGGGAGAAGACTTTAGCGTAGTGGCGATCGGGCAGGCGGGGGAGAACCTGGTCAGGTGTGCCACAGTAATCGCTGACAGAGAACATGCGCCTGGCCGATGTAATGCTGGAGCCATTCTCGGAGCAAAGAGACTCAAGGCGATAGCGGCGAGGGGAACTGGAAGACCAGCTGTCAAATCACCAGAAGAATTCCAAGCCGCCGTAAGGAGTGCAGTCGAGAGAATAGACAATTTTCCAGGATGGAGAGCTACAGGAAAAATCGGGGTAATCGATCTGGTGACGCCAGATTATACAAAAGCTGCCGAAGAAATCCTGATCGATGGAGGGGATGGCTTCTTCTGCCCATGCGTCATGGGCTCGTATTTTGGCTGCAACATGATAACGAACATCAAGGAAGGAAACTATGCAGGAACAAAGGTTAGTGTCGGCATTACTCTATGCTCCTCCATGGCCAAGACACTGGGAATTTCGCTTCCAGCGGCATTCAAGCTCAGGGAGCTGCACAACCGCTACGGTATCGACTATTTTCCAGGACCGCTGACATTTGCCATTGATCTCTATGAACATGGAATAATCACGAAGGCCGATACTGGGGGCCTTGAGTTGACAAAAGGCAACGAACCTGCAATGATTGAACTGTTAGGCAAGATTGCCAATAGGAAAGGGTTTGGCGCCATACTTGCAGAAGGCTGCGTAAGAGCTTCAGGAATGATAGGAAGAGGCTCTGATAGATATGTCAAAACCATGAAAGGAATGGAATTTGGCGAAGACCCACGGATAGATTCCCCGAACAAACGCCTTAGCATCCAGGTCAACCCGAGGGGAGGAGATGACCTGAAGGGGACACACGGGGTGGTCGCGGGTGTGACCGCCTTTCCAGGCATGCCGTTATGGGCACGCAGGCTGAACTGGAGCGAAGGCGTGTACCTTGATTGGGTTCTCAAGAGACGTGACATGTTCGATGACGTCAAGAAGGTGGTGTTTGGCTTCCCGCCGAGGCTCTACGATTTGGATACGGCTATGCTGGTAAAATGGTATAACGATCTTACTTGTGTATTCAATTCGTTGGGGTTCTGCATGTTCAGCGATTCATGGGAGGCAATGGGGCCAACGCTCTATGCCGAACTATATTCAGCTTACAAAGGTCATCCGATTACCCCGACCGAACTGATGGTGGCAGGGGAACGCATCTTCAATGTCATGAGGGCATACAATGTTCGAGAAGGTATGCGGAGGGAACACGATGACTGGCCTCAAAGGTTCTACGATCAACCATTGAAACGAGGAGATGAGACACACATACTATCCAAGGAGAGAGCGGATCAACTGCTACATAGATACTATGGACTGAGAAGATGGGATCCGAAGACAGGGGCCCCTACTCAAGGAAAGCTGAGAGAACTACAGTTGCATGATGTGGCCGATGACTTACTGCAGTTCATGGAGGAACACCCAGAACTCAAGACCTAATCCCACTCCTTCTTTATCCATGCCTAGTGACCCCTTACGCATTGAATGAATGAGGAAAAGGATTGTGAACATGGCCGAGCAACTTCGTGTAGGCGTCATCGGCTGCAGTCCATACTCGGATCTGAGACACTTGCCTGCCCTCAAGAGCCATCCACGGGTGAAGACTGTCGCCATCTGTGACGTTATTCGTGACCGTGCAGAACAAATGGCGAAGAAATATGACATTCCCTTGGTCTCCAGTGACTACCGGGAAGTGATCGACAAAGGCAACTTGAACGCGCTGCTTGTCGTCACTCCTGATGACACACATCACGCCATCACAATGCACGCCCTAGATGCCCACTTGCACGTCCTGTGTGAGAAGCCGCTGGCGTTCAACGCAAGACAGGCTAGAGAAATGTATGAAAAGGCAGAGGCGGTGGGCGTGAAGCATATGACGTTCTTCACCTTTCGCTGGCTACCTCAGTACCAATACCTGAAGGAACTGATTGACGAAGGCTATGTGGGACGCTGCTTCGATTGCCACATCTGCCTCTTCACAGCGGGCGGTCGCGGCGGCAAGTACTCATGGCGGTATGATCGAAATCATGGAAATGGTATGCTGAGCGAGTATGGCGCGCATATGATCGATCTGGCCCGTTGGCTTGTCGGTGACATCGCCAAAGTCAGCGCGCATTTGCGCATGTTCCTGAACCGACCAGGGCCCGATGGAGGCGTCTTGGATCCAACCAATGACTCGGTGATGATGGCTATGGAGTTCGAGAAGGGCACGCAGGGGGTGATGCAACTCAGTTCCCTGGCATACGTCGGCGCGCGCGCTTACATGGATCAGCGTATCACGCTACATGGCGAGTCAGGCACGCTGGAGGTCAAGGCCACATTCACTAGTGCAGAGATCCGTGGCGTGCGAGAGGGCGAGAAGGAATTTCACCCGCTCCCCATCCCTAATCGTATTATAGAGGGCGTAGACAAGGCGAATCCCTTTCATGTGAGAAGCCAGTTCACAGGCAACTACGTGTTCATCAATTCCATCCTCCAAGATCAGCCAATATCACCTACCTTCTACGACGGACTCAAAGCTCAAGAGGTGATCGATGCGGCGAAGGAGTCTCATGAGAGAGGTTGCTGGATTTCAGTGTAGTTGAGCGCTGAAACCCATAACTAGTCACCGGGCACCGAGAAGCTCTTTAGCGGTTACCAGAGCGGTCACATCGAAGCTCCTTATGTAGGGGAAGAATTGCTCCGCGAATTTCATTACCGTCGCCATGCTATCCGCTTCTACTATCTGCAGAGACTTTGAACCCCAGAAGTACTCCTCAATGCGCTTCAGTCCTAGTGGAATAATCACTTTGCCCTCTACGTTGAGTCTCCTCACCTCGGAAATGAAGTTCGTTTCCGGAACGCAATCCCAGTGAATACCAAACAGCACGTCTCTCACCTCCCCTGTCTTTTCATATTCGCAGCGCACGCGCAATAGTTCGTATAGACTGTTGAAGTGCTATGCGGAGGAATCGAGCGTGCTGGTCGTAGGGTCTTTGGCTAGTGCTTGCAGGATTATGCTCGCCAAGATGACTGCTGATGCGAGGAGAACGCCACATGTGATCCAGCCGAAACTCAACAGGAGAAGGCCTGCTATTGCAGCTCCGATCATGCCTCCAATGTTTTCTGAAGCTTGGCTGAGAGACATCAATGGGCCTCTCATGGCCGGGATCTGTTCAACAGTTAGACTGTTTATGGAAGGTTGGCGGAGTCCAACCAGCAAACATGATAGTATCCCCAAGGCCGCAGCGACAAGCGGGTCTGGAACTGTAGCGAAGAGAATAGCGGATAAGCCATAGGCCATCGTCAGATATACAGTGGATCTCTTTCTGCCGAATCTCTCCACTATCTTGCCGCCTGATAGTGCCCCCGCGAAAACTGCGATAGCGAAGCCAGAGTAGATGAGGGATGCGATCTCTTTCGAAATATGGTGCTGCTCTCTAAGGAATGAGATGCCTAGCACTCCAACAATCTGCCAAGTGACATTTTCCAACAAGAAATAGGTCAGGCATGAGAGAGCAGATCTATTCGCGACAATTGCTTTGAAAGCTGGAGCTAACTCAACTGTTCCTTTTTTGTACTTCTAGCTGGAACTGTGATCCTGCTCAGCATCAATGATACAGCTGCTGTTGGAATGGCGTACAGTAGCAGGGCCATCCTCCAGTCGCCAATGTAACTGATGAATGGAGAGCCGAACACCGTGATGATGGGAGGCACTGCAAATATGATTGAGAGGGTGCCAGCTCGTTTCTTCTGATGGAAGAGTTCTCCTACCAAGGCGACAGACATGGGGTAGATCAAAGACCACGCGATTCCATTGAGCGAGTATAGGAAGAGCAGCAGCGGGAACGAAGGTGCAAGAGAGCTTGCCGTAGCCGACACCAAGGCTAGACCAAGGCCAGTGAACAACAGCCCTTCCATGCTAAATTTCATTGACAATACTCCCATTGCAAGAGCTGTTACCGACGAGAGAAGCGAGTGAATCGTGTTAAGCTGGTTGGCGATCGCCACGGGCAAACCGAAGGTGGCTCCGATTTCAATAAGGAGTACTCCAACTACGAGGTTCGCTCCTCTTGGAGCGTAGCGAGTGAGCCCAAGGGCAAACGCCGTCAATCTCGAAGGATCACCAGACTTGATCCTAGAGTGCTCCATCACCATCACTTTCCCATTGAATCACGTGTACGAACACGCTCGCACGAGAGAGAAATAATAATGACTGAACTTAAAGAGTAGCGTGGGCTCCATAGCGAGCTTCGCACCTTATTGGCTTCGAGTCCCTGGGAGCTCTCCAATCAAATGCCTCAAAATCGCCCTTCTTCCGAGAATTCTTACTGGTAAAGTGGTGCGCGAATCCCACCCCCCGCACCATTTGACACTCTTCTACCTAGAGCGAGCCCCTCAGGCCGTTGCGCAGTGACGAGGGATCTTTCCCAGCGCTTCAACCCTTCTTCTAGCATGATTAGCCGCTATGCTAGAATCAATTTCATGGAATGTAGGAACTTCTCGATGTCCTCCAACGTTAAGGCGCCCATGTTTCCGATTCGGAAGAACTTGCTTTCCAAAGATCCCATGCCAGCGTAAATGATGAAGCCTTCTTCCTTCAGTCTGTCATGCAGAGTCTGATAGGAGATGTTTCTTGGTGTAAGGACCGACGTGATTGAATTGCACATGACTTCTCTTGGGAGGAATAGCCCAAATCCAAGCTCTTCTAAACCATCTCTAATAGTTCGGGCTAGATTGGCATATCTTTCGCGCCTTTTTTCAACGGTCTCCTCCAGCAGAAGGTTTAGCGCCTCGTCTAGGGCATAAATGACCTGTACAGGTGGTGTGAACGGGGTACCGGGTCTCTCGCCTAACCCTTCTTCGTAAATGTAGTGCTGGTAAAGATCCAGATAGCTCGTTTTTGGAGGTAGACCCTTGAGCTCTTCTAATCTATATTTATCTGCGCATACGAACGAGCATCCTGGAATTCCTTCTATGCACTTGTTTGCGCTTCCAATGCAGAAATCCAATCCGTCTCTATCCACATCAAGGTCCTCAACTCCAATGCTTGCAATAGCGTCATCGATCAGAGTCTTATCGTACTTTCTGGCTAACTCACCGATTTCCTTTACATCGTTTAGCATAGCAGTGCTAGTTTCGGTGTGAACGATACCGATGAACCTGATTGCAGGGTCGGACTTCAGCTTCCTTTCCACGTCGCGAGCGACTATTCTTCCCACCCAACCGAAGTCCATAACTTCCGTGTTGATGCCATGAACACGGGCGATCTTCGCCATTTTCTCTGCATAGTAACCATTGGCAAGGACCAGAAATTTTCCATCTCTAACTACTGAGGCTATGGTGGCTTCAAGGGAAGCTGTGCCGGAACCACCAAGCAAAAGCGTAGTGTATTTGCCGCCACATCTGAATGCTTGCGCCAGTTTTCTACGCACGTTTGACAGCAGTTCAGAGAATTCTGACTCCCTGTGGCAGAGATCCGGCTTCAGCAAGGCGTTTCGAACTCTTTCAGGAACTATCACAGGACCTACATTGAGCAAGATCATTCTCTTGTCGTCACTTTGGCCTGCCGGCATGCATGATCCTCCTGTACTGTGCCTCTCCGCTTATCGGATTCATCACTCAGGGTCTGTCTCCTTTCTTCAGCCTTTCTTCGATATCGAGAATCGCTTGGGGCAATTGGCCAATTTCCTCTATTGCGTAGTGCGCGCCTGATCTTCGAAGCTTGTCATTTGCAGAATCAATCTTGGATCTTAGCACAGCCTGAGCCACCGCTCTGATTTCCTGTTCATTTAGTCCTACGAGCGTTCCTGTTTTTGAGACTCCAATAGCCCAAGTCCCCGCGTTCAGCCCTTCTTCCACACCGACGACTGTGTCATCCACCTTCACCACGGCCGCTGGCGGAAAGACATTGGTCTCCAACATGTTCCTCATAACCATCCAGGGATACGGCCTGCCTGCTGGCACATCATCTGGACAGAAAGTGGCGTCAGGTTCGTATCCTTGTTTGATTGCTTCCTCAAGATTTGCCTGAGCAGCTTCTTTGAAGTAGCCAGTTGTTGATCCGATCTTGATGCCTCGATCTCGCAACCACTTGACGGTCTCGAGTGTACCAGGGATCAGTTTTGAGTAGCTCCTAATGACATCTAACTGCATCGGTTTGAACAAGTTCTCATACATGTCTTCAATGTCTTCATCCCGCCAATCTCGACCGTGTGTTTCCTTCCATTTACGAGTCACATCGGGATTCCACTCGAAAATGCATTTTATGTGATCTCTCTTGAACCGTCCCATAGGCGCTCGGGCTTGCTCCATGGAGATTTGTATTCCTTTTCGCTTGAAAACTTCGATGAACACTACGGCCGGTGCGTAGCATCCATAGTCCACTGTTAGACCTGCCCAATCAAGGATGACCAGTCTGATAGGCCCTCTATATCTTCTGCAGTACTCGAAGTATTCTGTCACTTCCATGATATCAGCATCCTTAACATTATATCAAAACAATAGCTTGTTGATTAGCGTTCCCAAGCTGCGGAGCGTGTTCACCTTTCACAACGGCCCTCCCTTTCTATGCTGCTCTTGGCTACAGAGAAGAAGCAATGTCTAGGCGATATACTTGCAGAGACGATAGTAGTCAAAACTTAGCATGCGCGAATTTCACCCCGCCGCGTCACTTCCTAGTAACACTGTTTTCTGTGAGGTCATACAGGTCCTTTGAACAAGGTCTGAAATATGTCAAGCTCCAAAAGAGTGAGATCACGAGAACAGAGCGATGTGGAGGAGAAGAGCAAAGAATGAGTGGGCAAGAGTCTCTGAGAGAGTTGCAGGATAGGGCTACCCGATACTTCTGCGACAGGCCAAGTAACTTCCCGGCTGGACGGCCTTTCAATTGTTGCGAGAGTGTTCTGTTGGCTCTCAAGGACCATCTTCCAATTGGCTCCGATGTCATCCCGCGGATCGGTACAGGGATAGGGGCCGGCGTTAGCCTGAACGGGCTTCTCTGCGGCTGCGTTTCAAGCGTAGCCGTGGCGATAGGTATGAAGTATGGAAGAACCTGCGCGGAGGAAAATCCGAAGCCGGTTTGGGACAGGGTTGACACTTACGTCGCCGAGTTCAGGAATCGATTCGGCGCTGTCGACTGCAGGCAACTGACTGGCTTGGAAATCAAAACGGAAGAAGGGCTGAAGAAGTACTTTGCGAAGGTTCACGACTACGCTTGCGTGGAGAGATTGAAGTTCGCTATTGAGAAGGGCTTGCAAGCGCTGAAGAAATGAGCGCAATACTGCCAATTGAGAAGCAAGTGAGAATTCGTTGAATTGACACGCCCAAGTGCTCGCATGAAGGGATGTGAGTTCGGACGATGGAGCTCGAGCAGGCGATAAGGGGAAGGAGGAGCATTAGGCGTTACACGAACCAGTCTGTGCCATTCGATCTGATTAGAAAGGTCATAGAAGCCGGAACATGGGCTCCTTCAGGAAAGAATGCTCAGCAGTGGAGGTTCACAGTCTTAACAGGCTCTTCGAAGGATGATTTCACTAGGATTATGCGAACAGAACTCGATGAAAAGTCAAAGCGATTCGGGATAGCGGTTATGGG
>Ga0209725_1000292_pt1 | contig 30695 bp, 30 predicted proteins | sample I18A1metaG_FD_184145 | JGI IMG/M metagenome (GOLD analysis project Ga0209725, IMG submission 184145) | Lake sediment bacterial and archeal communities from Gulf of Boni, Indonesia to study Microbial Dark Matter (Phase II) - ​I18A1 metaG... | ecosystem: Environmental > Aquatic > Freshwater > Lake...
TTGGCGTTGAACGCGTCCTGGAGGTACTTTGTGAAGATCCAAGGAACTATGTGACCTAAGTGTACATCTCCAGATGGCCCTCTCCCTGTGTATAGGACGAATCTCTCACCTTTCTCGTATCGATCTAGAATCCAATCCAAGTCTCTGTGTGAGAAGAAGACTTTTCTTCGCAGTTGAGGATGGAGCTCTCCAGTGAGCAATTCTATTCTTTTCAGTAAGCTCTCCGTTATGCGTTCAGTGCCGAACTGCTCTATCAGTTTATCGTAGTCTATCTCGCCGGAGACTTCCCACGGAGTCACAACCATCTCTGAAGGTTCCATCGGTCCATCGCTCCAATCGACGATTCTCGAGTCTCTATCGAAGCCAGATTGTGAACATACATTAAGCCCTTTTTGAAAATAAATATAAGCTTTGGGCGCTAATGCTCAGACGAACTGCTCTCTTTGGAGTGTGGAAATGTAGGTGGAACTGCGGGAGAACGAAGTCCTGACCTTGCTTGCGCTGAAGAATATGGGGGGAAGTGGGGAACTTCAAGCCGTCGTTAATAGCACGGGGTTGAAGGATGCTGCAGTCATGAGAGCAGCATTGACGCTACATGAGAAGGATCTGGTCAAGCTTCGGGAGAAGAGGACGAGTATAGCTAGACTGAGAGAGGAAGGGAAACTATACGCAGAGCGCGGGCTTCCCGAGAGGAGACTAATCGAAGCAGTATTGGCTCTCCGAGGGAAAGCTCCCGTTGAAGAGGCTGCGGAGAAAGCTGCTCTGAAGAGAGAGATGCTGCCTATAGTCATAGGCTGGGTAAGAAGAAAAGGTTGGGCAAGGATCTACAAGACCGACGGAAAACTGTTCTTAGAAGTCGTCAAAGAAGTAGAAGAAACCGATGACGAAAAACTGCTTAAGGTCATTCTCGAGAAGGGTGAAGTATCTGCAGATGAATTGAGTCGACCTATGCGTCTTTCTCTTCCTACTCTTAAAGCTAGGAGTTTGATAGAAATCAAGAAGAGAACCAGTAGAGAAATTGGGTTGACGCCGAAAGGATGGAGTGCTGCAGAGAAAGGTGTGAAGGCTCGTAAAGAGATAAGCGAACTGACTCCGGAACTTATAACCAGTGGGCGTTGGCGCGAAGTAAAATTCAGAAGATACAATATTAAAGCTCCCGTAGCGAAGGTTTGGCCGGGTAAGAAACAGCCTTACAACAGTTTTCTCGATGAGTTGAAGAGACGACTTGTCGAACTCGGTTTCAAGGAGATGACGGGCCCGATAGTTGAGCTCATGCTCTTCAATTGCGACAGTCTCTTCATGCCTCAAGATCATCCTGCGCGAGAGATATTTGACATGTATTTCGTGAAGTCGCCAACTCATGGAAATTTGAGCGCTTATCAGCATTTCTTGGAGAATGTGAAAGAAGCTCATGAGAACGGTTGGAAGACGGGTTCGAAGGGATGGCGCTACAAGTTCTCACTCGACGAAGCGGCACGTCTAGTTCTGAGGAGCCACGGAACAGCCCTCAGCGCCCGGACATTGGTGAGCCCGAGGCTGGAGATACCGGGAAAGTACTTCTCGATAGTCAGATGCTACAGGCCGGAGGTCACAGACAGGACCCATCTGACGGAGTTCAACCAGGTGGAGGGCATCGTTGTAAGCGCTGAACTCAATCTTCGTGACCTGCTTGGTGTGCTGAAGAGATTTGCCATCGAGATCGCTGGCGCGGATAGAGTCAGATTTAGGCCAGACTATTTCCCGTTTACCGAGCCGAGCGTTGAGCTACTTGCCTACAAGGAAGGATACGGTTGGCTGGAGTTTGGAGGTTCAGGTATCTTTAGACCTGAGCTTACAGAACCCTTGGGGATTTCTGTGCCAGTCATAGCTTGGGGCCTAGGCGTGGATCGATTGTTTATGATGAAGACTGGTGTAGACGATATTCGCTACCTATTCACAGAGGATCTGGAGTGGATCAGAAAGCAAGAGTTGTTATGAATTGCCCACAGTCGAAACTAATTTCGAAGATCTTCAAGCTCTTATTGGAATTCAGCTTCCCACCAACATAGAGGAGTTGAACGAGATCCTCTCATATGTTAAAGGGGAAGTTGAACAGATATCCGAAGGAGAGCTGACCATAGAGATCAAAGACAGCAATCACCCAGACTTATGGAGTGTCGAAGGAATCGCTAGGGCTCTGAGAGGTTTTCTTGATCTCGAGAAGGGATTGAAGAACTATCTTGTCGCAGGCGCTTCAGGGATCGAGATTTCCGTAGATCCAGCGCTGGAGAATATTCGACCATACATCGCTTGTGCAGTTGTTAGAAATGTAGGCTTGACTGATGTTGTTATACGCGGAATGATGCATCTGCAGGATAAGCTTGATCAAACTTACGGCAGGAGGAGAAGAAGGACATCCATAGGCTTGTATGACTTCGACCTGATCAAGCCGCCCCTGCGCTACAAGGTTTCGAAACCCTCAGAGACAAGCTTCATACCCTTGGGATTTTCGGAGAAGATGACTTTGAGAGAGATCCTAAAGAAGCATCCTAAGGGCTTAGAGCATGGCTACATCGTGAATAGATACAAAGAATGGCCCATAATACTGGATGCGAAGGACGACGTCCTATCGTTTCCACCGATTATAAACTCAAATGACCTTGGGAGGATTACTGAAGAAACGAAGAATGTCTTGATCGAGGTCACAGGGACAGTTCATGAGACAGTATTGAATACATTGATCACGATGGCTGTCGCGCTTGCAGATAGAGGAGGAGAGATCCTCTCTTCAACAGTTCACTATAGCTCTCCAAGGGCAATGGATGTAGAAACCCCTGAACTTAGATCAGAATCGATGAAGCTTGACGTTCAATATGTCGAGAAGGTTCTTGGACTCGGCTTGTCAAATGGCGAGATAACACATCTTCTCGAGAAAGCACGGTACAACGCGACTCAACAGGATGGGGAGACAGTAGCAGTTCAGATTCCGTGCTATAGGATGGACATAATGCATCCAGTCGATATTGTTGAGGACATAGCTATAGCGTATGGCTTGAACAATATTGAATCGAGATGGCCTCAGATGCCGACGATCGGGGCAATAACCTCTAGAGAGAAATTCTGCGATGTCCTTCGAGACATCATGATCGGATTGGGTTTCCAAGAAACACTGACCTACAGTATGACCGGCCTTGAGCATTTATTCACCAAAATGAATCTGAACCCAGGCAGAGTGGTCGAAGTGGCCAATCCTAAAATGACTACGCTCACCTCTTTGCGAAGTTGGCTTCTACCTAGCATTATGAAGTTCTTAGGCAACAATACGCATGTCGACTATCCTCAGAAGATCTTTGAAGTAGGATTTTGCGTCATTCCGGATAGGAAGTGTGAGAACCTGTCTAGAGACGTGAAGAAACTGGCTTGCGCTCTTGCACACTCAAAAGCAAGCTTCGCAGAGTTGAAATCCATTTTGGGCTCTCTCCTCTCAAACATAGGGATACCTTATGAGATCGAAGAGACCAAACACGGCAGCTTCATAGATGGACGAGTTGGAAGGATACTAGTCAAGAAAAGGGAGGTAGGGATCATCGGCGAGATCGATCCTAAAGTCTTGGAGTCTTGGAAGATAGAAAACCCAACGATAGCCTTTGAACTGGACGCAGACAGCCTCCTAGAAGTTAAGCAGAGAGAAAAGCAAGATTAATCTTAATCCGACGCGCCATTCATGTCGGCGATGAATGGTAAGGAGCCAAAACCTGCCGCCAAAAGCGGTGGGCGGCGAGCGTTAACAAACGCCTACCTCTAGGAGAGCCGGGCCTAGTAGGGCGTCGCCCTTCGATGAAGTTCGGTGTTAGTGTTGTAGGCGATATAACGCTCGCCGATAACTCGAGAGAATGCAGCCTTTGGAAAGTCTAAAAGAATCCAGCGAGAAGTTTTAAGTAAACTGATGTGACTTCTATCGTTGATTCAGGGATATTTATGAAAATCGAGGAAAGGATTCACCTGGCAACTAGAGACGCTGCGGAGATAATCACTGAGGATGAGCTTCGTCAAATCATCGAGACGACTGAAAGGCCAAGATGTTATATTGGAGTTGAGCCCAGCGGCCTCTTCCACATCGGCTGGACTATATGGGCGAAGAAGGTCGCCGATCTGATAGACGCGGGCGTCCACATGACGGTGCTTGAAGCGACCTGGCATGCCGCGATAAACGATAAACTTGGAGGGAATCTTGAGAATATAAGGAAGTGCGCTAAGTATGTTGAGCACTGCCTCTTCGCTCTAGGCATAGATCCGGGCAAGGTTGAGTTCATCGCGGCTGAAGACTTGATGAAAGATCTGCGCTATTGGGAACTCGTTGTCAAGACAGCGAAGAATATGACGCTCGCTAGAGTGAAGCGAGCCATGACGATAATGGGTAGAAGAGCAACTGAAGCGACCCTTGACTTCTCTAAATGTATATACCCTCCTATCCAAGTCAGTGACATCTTCGCTTTAGATCTGTCGATCTGCTTGGGTGGGATGGATCAAAGGCGCGCTCATATTTTGGCTCGCGAGATAGGACCGAAGCTTGGGTTCAAGAAGCCAGCTGCAATCCATACGCCTCTCCTAATGGGGCTTGGTGCAACGGGGCGAATGGAGGTGAAGACACCAAGTGAAGGCATGGATGTAGAGCTTAAGATGTCGAAGAGCCGACCTGAAACTGCAGTCTTCATCCACGATTCCCCTGAAGAGATTGAGAGGAAGATAGCGAACGCCTATTGCCCACCACGCGACGTTAGAAACAATCCTATAATCGATTTGAATAGAAAGATAGTATTCAAAGAACAGCGTTCGCTCATTGTTGAGAGGCCGGCGAAATACGGGGGGACGGTAGAGTTCTTCAGCATAAACGAACTGTCGAAAGCCTATGCGAGTAGAAAGTTACATCCATCTGACCTAAAGGCTGCTACAGCGAAGGCGCTAACGCAGATTCTTCAGCCTGTGAGAAAGTACTTTGACACAAATGCGGAAGCCGCCGAATTGCTGGCTGAGACCAGACTTATGATCGTAACTAGATAGTCATCATAATTCTAGTTGGGAAGGATAAGCCTCGTTGTCCAGTTTGGAAAGAAGGCTAGATCGCCTTACTAAACTGGTTCAACATCTTACTGGTCAATCGCGTCGCGGGACTCCTATAATCGTCGAGGGGCGAAGGGATGAAGGATCTCTTAGAGAGCTTGGGATTGAGGGACCGATTCTATGTCTCAAAGCTCAAGGCAAGAGCTTCTTTGAATTCTTGGACGGTATCTGTTCAAACAGAAAGGTCATCGTTCTTACAGATTTTGACATAGAGGGAAAGAATTTGGCAAAGATGCTCGTGAAAGAGCTTTCAAAGAGGAGGATAAAGGCGGATGATTACATATGGAAGCAAGTCGGAGCGCTCGTCCGTCAAGACATTCATACCGTTCAAGAGTTGGGAGGCTGCATTGAAGGAATGGAGAGAAGAGTCCGAACCTCCAAAGAGAGTGACAGGGAAAGAGGCCGCTCGAAGAAGCTATATGTCTGAGCAATCTCCTTGTGAGAAGTGATCTCGGAAGATGCTTCCCGAAGATGTCCTTGAATGCTATAGGAAAGCCGGAAAGATTACGGCTGATATACGTGAGCTATCTCTTAGAATCGTGCGGGAAGGAACACCTATTCTAACTGTCTGTGAAGAACTGGAGAAAGCTATAACAGACAGAGGTGGAAAGCCTGCTTTTCCAGTGAACATAGGAATCAATGAGGTTGCTGCACACTATACCTCTCCTTTCGACGATTCCAGCGTTATCCCCCCTCAAAGCATTGTGAAAATAGATTTCGGGGTTCACATCGACGGCTTCATAGCTGACAGTGCAATCACGTTATCTTTCAATCCTGAATTCTACCCGATGGTCTCTTCAGCCGAACAGGCGCTCAAAGAAGCGATAGAGAATATGCGGCCCGGCGTCAGAATCTCTGAGATTGGAGGTATAATTCAGAGGGCTATATCGAAGCGGGGCTTCAAGCCGATAAGCAACTTGACTGGACATAAAGTCGAAAGGTATGTTTTGCATACTGGGAAGTCTCTTCCCAATGTTCCGGAGATAGATGGGGCTAGGATCGCGGTTGATGAAGTTTTCGCGGTGGAGCCTTTTGTCACAGTCTCAACTGGGGAGGGGAGGGTTGAGAGCCTTGATCGAGGACACATCTTTAGGTATAACAAGGAGAAGGGCGTCAAGACTCAAAGTGCGAAAGACATCTTGAGACTGATAAGAGAAGAGTATAGCTCTCTGCCTTTCGCTCTCCGCTGGTTGAGGAGGAGATTTCAGGGGAGTGACCTTGATCTAGTCTTTCAGGAGCTGATCTCCTCAAGATGCGTGGTCTCCTACCCCATCTTGGTTGAAGCAAGCTCAAAACCCGTAGCTCAAGCTGAACATACGGTGGTTATAACGGAGAAAGGCTGCGAGGTCTTAACTGCCTAACGAGATTTCTTCTTCGCTTCTTCAGCATATATGGAAGCGATCGTCATTGTTCCGTCGCATTGTTGGCATTTCCCTATCTCTTTGTGAACATAGTCTCCAAGGGAGAAGAGTCTCATCATCTTGAATCCGCATTTTTCGCACAAAACAGTAGTCAACGTACGAGAAGCCATTGAACGTAGAACCACTATTCTCTTTCTCGTCGCAGCCAGTGAGGATATCGCTAAGCCCATCCCTATGAAACTCGCTATGACTCCGAAGTAGAAGTTCTCTATCTGTCCCTCTTGGTATGAGGCAACAGTTGAGTAGAGAACCCAGAGTGAGTAAGCTAAGACCAAGAGGCTGAATAGAACTGCCAGATAAAGGTAAGTTCCACCCGGCTTCCGTTCCATATCTGTCGCCTACTGCCCTATTCCAATTGTGTTCCCTATGCCTGCCACTATCAGCGCTTCTCCTTCTTTCGTTCTTTCCAGGATCAATCTTCTGATCCTTTCAATGACTTTGTCCGCTGATTCAGCTATTTCCTTCTTCATTGGCAGGTAAGCGTCTTGCGTACTCTCCTTGATGATCAAGGCGTAGACTGGGATCTTGTACTTCTGTGCCTCCTGCTCTATCTTGTATTTCTCAGTTCCGGGACCGCCGATGGCTGCGCCGATGCCTTCGCTGATCTCCCCAGAGTTCTCGCCTTCGAATTTCATGGCGGCGTCCACCATAACTATCATGGAGATCTTCCCTTCATTTTCCTCTATGATCCTTCTGATAGCGTCTCCAGGCTTCCCTACGTTCCCACCGGGACCTTCTGCCTTGAGGGCGATTACACGCCTGCCTTCTATCGTCGTTTCAGCAACAACCACGTCTTTCTCTACTTTTCGCTTTTCGTTTCCTCGCGTGAGTTTGGAGGCCACAAGAGCGCCTGCGCCGTCGCCTATAGGTTGCCCTTCAGAGAAAGCTTTTGTGGCTCCCAGTATCGCCTCTGCCTCTTGCATGACTATCGGGAGGATCATTTGAAGCTGGAGGATGACGTAGAAGCTTGAGGTCTTCTTTCCTAGGAGGTAGAAGTGTTTGACCACTCTATAGATCGTATTTAGGGCTAGCGATGCTTCGACCAGATTCTCCAAGTTGTTCAATCGTGCTTCATCAGCTTCCGGAGCTATCCTCCTTACGTCGTCTTTGAACTTCGCGTCTCTCACATCAAGTATGTGGTCAAGCTTCCAAACTATGCCGGCCGGATCCATTTCTACAGGAGTTAGAATGAATTGCTCGAGTAGGCTGTTCAGCGTAGGTGTTGGGTCTTCTTTTGGTTTCCCTACGTCCTTGATCGTCTTCAGCGAAAGGGTCTTCGCTTCAGTTCTCATGAATTCAAGCTTCTTCACTGTACCATCTATTTCCCAAAGCATCATCCTAACCTGAATCTTCTGGCCGAAGAATATGAAGAGAATGAACGAGAGATACATTAAGGCTGAGATTATTGTTCCTAACGTCCCTCCTTGACTAGCGAAAGGGTTCACTTGTAGTGAGATATCAGAAACCAATCCTTAATGCCTCAATACGCTTCTGCATTAACTACGGGATGCAAGTTATAAACATTTCATGAATCGTCTACAATTTCATCGACGTTTCTTGAAATTCGAACAGTCAACTTGAATCTTAAGATAAGTCAGAGTGGAGTTGGCAGCTATCCAAGGTTCGCGTGGGCTTTCGCACCACACTAAAGCCTGAATCGCCTGGGAGATTCACTTCCGTGTTCGAAATGGGAACGGGTCCTAGCTCCCAGCTATGGCCGCCAGCTCCAGCTCAAATGGGGTGAGAGAGAACTATTAAGTTTTACTTGCTGGTACTTCGAATCTTATCTGAGAATATAGCCCACTTCACCCTTGCCGCTGCTCCCAGTCGAAGCTAGTGGGGCCGAGGGGAGTTTCATGGCCCTAGTAGCCATTTTGAACCCCTGACTTCCGCCACTCTCGTGCCTACGGGTTTCTTCACGCGCTCCTGAAGTTCATCATCCCTTACGGTCTGCAAACCCGTAACCATAGTCTTCTGGAGCCCTAAACGGTTTATCCCTGTCGTCATACCTTTCTAGGGAGGACTGCAACCGATATGAGTCCTCCTGGCTAGACTACGGCCCCGGATTGTTGGCTCCATCCTTGATGAGTTAGCTTCATTTTAATTAAGCTTTTCAAGAATAGCTAACATCCGTTCATGGCGATATTATTCCAGGTACCTTTGGGAACGGTGTTGCTTCCCAGACTTTCTTCGACCCGCATATGTATCGTGTCAGTCTCTCCAGACCGATTCCGAGTCCAGCGGAAGGAGGCACTCCGTACTTCAACATGTTGAGGTACCAGCCATAGCTCTCAGGGTCTTCATTAGAGGATTTGATTCGGCTCAATACCTTCTGGTACTCGTATTCTCTTTCTCCACCAGACGCGGCCTCCCCATATCCTTCAGGATAGATCAGATCCATGTCTCTAAGTAGGTCAGGGCTATCAGGGTTCGGGAGATAGTAGAACCCTCGCGCTGTAATCGGGTAGTTCGTGATCCAGAAAGGGTTATCAAAATGTCGTGACAATGTCTCTTCAGCATCCCACGGGATTTCCTCCCCAAATCTAACGTCGTGGCCTAGGGACTTGAGTATCTCAATTGCCTCAGAATATGTGATTCTCTTGTAGGGAATCTTCGGCAGGCGCAGATCTCTATCGAGTTGCCTCAGAAGCTTCGGGGAACGTTCTTTGACTTGTTTGCAGACGTATCCCAGTAGTTTCTCAGCTAAGTCCATAGCTTTCTCGTAGGTGGCGAACGCTGTTTCAATATCGACTTGCCAGAATTCAGCGAGGTGTCTTCCAGTAAGTTGGCTATGCTCAGGTTCCAGTCTAATGTTCGGTGAGAACGCGTATATTCTCTCAAGCGAGCATACGGCCATTTGCTTGTACAGAATCATACTGCTCATCAGGCTGTATCGGGTGTTTCCGTAGTAGTCAAAGTAGACTCGTCTGGCTCCTCTTATGCCTGGGTCGGTTGCTGGTCCGATGATGGGCGCTTGAATTTCAGTATATTTCTGTTTTCTCATGAACTCACGTGTCGCTTCGCAGATTTCGTTCTGGAGTTTCAGGATCGTTACCATCTTAGGGTGTCGTATCATCAAGTATCTTTCTTTAAGATAGTCGAGCGAATCGAGGGTTTTGAGGGTTGAGACGTTGATCGGTGGCTTCTTCTCTGCTAGAGAGAGTATTCGTGCTTGAGTGGGCGTGAATCTTCCGTTCTTCATTCTACCTCGGACTGCAATTGTTGACTCGATTGTGGCTGACAACAATTGTTTCATGAGGCTTGGAGAGGTCGATTTTCTTCGGACGCTGATTTCGAAAATCCCTGTGGAATCTCTCAGTGTTATAGACAGAGCGTCGCTTCTAGCTTTCTTCTTGTGAATCCATCCCGCTAGGCAGACATCGGTATCCGCCGATTTCTTAAGGTCCGCAAGATAGTGTGTCTTCTGAATTCGGTTGACGTTAGAGCTTGACAATTCTATATTCGACCCGCCTGTTTTCGATGTACTCTTCGAAGTGTGCTGGAATGAGATAAGAAATATGGAGAAAATCTTGCAGAAAACGCGAAAAAGAATAAACTTTTAGGCCAAATTATGTAAATATTACAAACATGCCACCCCTTGACGAAGCGGATATTCGAATACTAAGGCTACTTCAACGTAACTCGAAGTTGTCGACGCGGAAGCTTGCGAAGGATCTCGGCAGCCCGATAACGACGGTCTATGCGAAGATAAGGAGGATGGAGGCCCTCGGGGTGATAACTGGATATAAAGCCATCCTTGACTCTAAGAAACTCGATCTCGGAACAACTGCATTTGTCTTGGCTTCTTTCGAATACAGGCCCACAGGGCAAGAGAAAGCCTTGTCGCAGAGGGAGATTGCGAAGGAGATCGCAAAGCTTGCTGAGGTTCAGGAAGTTCATATAATCTCGGGGGACTGGGACATACTCGTCAAAATCAAGGTTAAGGACGTTGACTCAATAGGTAGATTCGTGGTGGATAAACTCAGAACAGTTAGAGGAATAGAGAAGACTTTGACATGCGTTGTCTTCGACACAGCAAAAGAATCCCCGGAAATATCTCTTTGAAGCGTCGACCGCAACTGAAATGGGCACTTCTTCTCTCGAGTGAGGCTTTCCGCTCAAAATGTTGAGACAGTTCGCAGAGGCAATAGAGCGTCTTTTCCTGCAGCCTTGTTGTTGGAACGGTTTCTTCTTGAACGAGATAAGTCTATTAGAACTGGACGCGCATTCTATTGATTGATGGAGAATGGTAAGTGTCGGTATCATAGGGAAGACGAATACGGGGAAGACAACTTTTTTCAACTCGGCAACTTTGATGTCGGCTGAAATCTCTACCTATCCTTTCACGACGAAGAGACCTAACATCGGCACTGCCTATTCAAGAACGATCTGCGCTTGTCGTGAACTGAAGGTGAAAGACAACCCAAGAAACTCCCTCTGCATCGACGGTTGGCGTTTCGTACCAGTCGAACTCATCGACCTGCCTGGATTGATCAAGGGTTCCTGGATGGGAAAAGGCCTAGGTATTCAGTTTCTAAACGTTGCAGCTCAAGCTGATGCTCTTCTCCACATCGTGGACGCTTCTGGAAGCGTAGATGCTGAGGGGAAATTGACTAGACCCGGTTTTGGTAACCCGATTCTCGATGTGTATGATATTGAGGAGGAGCTGACTATGTGGTTTATGAAGATTATTCAGAAGAGCATCAAGAGAGTATCCAAGCGCATAGAGAGAACGAAGATATCCTTGGACAAAGCCTTCTACGAAGACATGGCTGGATTGAAGGTCAAGCTTGAGCATGTGCAGCAGGCTTTGAAGGAGACCGCGCTTGAAGAGAAAGCTGTCGGCAAATGGAGCGACAAAGAGGTAAAGGGTTTTGCTCGCAAGATAAGAGAGCTTTCGAAGCCGACGGTGATCATAGCGAACAAGATGGATTTGGGGCACGCTGAGCGAAACTATGAAAGGATGGTCGAGGAGTTCAAAGGGACCTTTGTGATCCCTTGCTGCAGCGAAGCGGAGCTTGCTTTAAGGAGGGCTGAGCAGAAAGGCTTCATTACCTACGTGCCGGGAGAAGAGACATTTCGAGTTCTCGACGAAAGTAAGCTTACTAAAGAGCAGACATGGGCTTTAAATTACGTGCAGCAAAGGGTTTTCTCGAAATGGATGAGGACAGGGATTCAATTCGCAATTAACCTCGCTGTCTTCAAGCTGCTTGGACTGAACGCTGTCTACCCTGTTGAGGATCCGACGAACCTCTCAGACAAGAAGGGCAACGTTCTGCCAGATGTCTTTCTCGTTCCCGGCAATTCGACCGTTCGCGATTTGGCTAGACAGATTCACACGGAGCTGGCTGAGACGATGATTTACGCCATAGATGCAAGAACAGGGTTACGCTTGCCGAGCGAGTATATAGTGAGAGATAGAGATATCATAAACATAGTTGCTGCAGCAAGGAAGAAGTAAAGCTCACATCTATGGGAGAATGCGACGAACTTTCATCAGCTGTGTATCATCTTCAGCAAGTCAGCTTTGGTTATTATCCCTAGAATCTCTCCCTTCTTCGTCACCAAGACCGCTGAGCTATATTGGAGTAGCGCTGAAACCACATCGAGCGGGGTCTCAGGATCTATCGAAGGGAAAGCTTCTTCCATTATCTCTTCGACCCTCAACCTTGACAACTCAGAAAGATCGTGGCCTTTCAATATCCGATCCAGAACCGTTCTCTCAGATATGCTCCCTACGGGTTGAGTCCCATCTAGAACTGGCAGCTGTGAGAATCCTGTCTCATGCATCGTCTTGGCGGCTCTTGAAACCAGCTCACTCTTCTGTATGCCAACGACCTTCTCTTGAAGTATATCCTTAGCCTTGGTCTCCATCTTCCTCTGCAGACTTTGTAAGGTGTCGAAAATAGCTTTCGTCTTTGAATATGAAGGGTTTATCCTTCCAGTTTCAATCTTGGCTATCATCGATTGGCTTACCCCTGAGAGTTTCGATAGTTGTTTCTGACTGAGGCCGAGGTTCTTGCGCCTTTTCTCTATCTCATCAATTGAAGGAAGCATGAGGGTAGTTTTTGGGTCGGCGGTATTTATTCCTTTTAGAATAATTTAGACAGCAGATTATTAATATTGGAATACGCGCATTGGAAGCTCCAGCAGGATGATCGAGAATTGCGAAGCATATTGATTCACGAGTTGAAGAGAGTGGCGCTTGAAGATCAAAGGATGGAGATTTGTGAAAGAAAGGGGTTGGGCCATCCAGACTCGATATGCGACGCTATGATGAATGACATCTCAGTCGCTCTAAGCAAGGAGTACTTGAAGAAATTCGGCAAGGTCATGCACCACAACATAGACAAAGGTCTTCTTGTGGCAGGGGAGGTCAAGGTACGGTTCGGAGGCGGAGAAATAGGTAAGCCTATGTTGCTTGTCTTCGGAGATAGGGCTACCTTCGCTGTCGGAAACGACGCCGTTCCCATTGAGGAGATCACCTTGAAGACCGCTAAAGAATGGCTGAAGAGAAATCTAAGGTTCGTTGATCCTGAGAAGCATATGCGCTACCAAGTCGAGATCAAACGCGGCGCAGAAGCTTTAACAGATATCTTTGAAAGGAGAGGAAAGTTCCTAGGTGCTAACGATACTTCAGCCGCCGTTGGATTCGCACCTCTCACGAAGACTGAGCGAATAGTCTTGGAAACAGAGAAGTTTCTGAACGGAGAACGGTTCAAGAAGAAGTTTCCAGAGTCAGGTGAGGACATTAAAGTCATGGGCTTGAGAAAGGATCATGAACTTCATTTAACTATAGCTATGGCTTTCGTTGATAGATTTGTTGAGAGCGAGCAAGCCTACTTCAAGAAGAAAAAGGAGATTCTTAACGGGATAGAGTCTTTCGTGAATTCAAAAGTCGACGTGGATAAAGTGCACATCTATCTCAACACGGCAGATAAGAAAGGCAGAGGGATCGGCGGAGTCTACCTGACCGTGCTGGGCACATCAGCTGACGGAGGCGACTGCGGCCAAGTGGGTCGTGGAAACAGGGTGAATGGAATAATACCATTAAATAGACCCACGTGCTCAGAGGCTGCTGCAGGTAAGAACCCTGTAAGCCATGTCGGAAAGATATACAATCTCTTGACGTATAGAATGGCGGAGAGAATCTATGAAAAAGTGTCAGGTATCGAGGAGGTTTATGTCTGGCTTTTGAGCCAGATAGGTCAGCCTATCAACAATCCCAAGGTTGCATCTGTTCAAGTTGTTCTGAAGCCGACCACTCAACTCAAGGAAATATCTAAAGAGATAAGAGAATCTGTTGAGTCGGAGCTCGACAACATAAATAGATTCTGCCTCGATCTCGCTTACGGAAAGATTCCTGTCTGCTAAATCCCTTTCGAGGAACTTGATCTCGCTGCTTCAAGAACTAGCTTGCACGACCAGTATTCAGAGCATGCTGACGCGCAATACTCTGGATCTAGGCCTGGGCAACTGTTCGGGGTTTTGTATGCGTGGAGGTGGTGTCCAATTTCCGCTAATGGGCTCGCTTTGTCTGATTTGAAATTATTATTGCCAAATTGGGCTGCTTGCCATTTGTCCATGAATGATGCGGGTTTGTAGTTTGAACACGCTGGGTGGTCGCGGCTGATCTCTATTTCAGAGACTGTGCAGAAACCATACTTTGAACGGCTGAAGACTTCGCATTGGCTACATGTCTTGCCGTTCAAGTCTCTCTTATTGGTGAAACCTGTGAGTCTATCTGTGAGTTTGCTCGTACGACGACCGCCCTGATAGTCTCGTCGAACTCATTCGGTCGGTACTATTATAGAATTTGTGTAAACATGTATGCGAATACCGTGGGAAGAAAAGCAGATAGATTGATGTCGGGTTTGAAAATCCGAAGTCTTTCTATCGGGAATATTAGTTATAAGATGACTGTAGTCTCTGAATAATGTGCAAGAATCAGATGCATGAAGTGAGTGGACGTGAAACCTCGAGGAAGTATGAGCCCTGCTGGATTTCTATTTCAAGTGGTGGTAACGGTTCTCGTCCTTCTCTCTGTTGCTGTATACCTCTTGTCACTACCGCTAGGGTTGTCTATCTTCTACTTCAGTGAGGGAGGACTTACAGCCAGTAGGCAGAGCAACGTTCTGCTATTAGTCCTTTTCATGGTAGCATTCCGTACGCCGAATCAATTCAACTTGGGGCAAGCCTTCATGCTCGTCTGGCTCACTTTCCTAGTTTGCTTTGTTGCCGCTTGGAAGTCAAAGATGTCTTTTCACGGATCTGTGAAGCTTGGCATCCTAGGTGATATTCGCATCTCCATTAAGAATGCGTTATTTGCGCTGCCGATCTGGGCGAGCATGCTGTACGTTGCTGTGAATGTACTGCATTTTCTCCAAGAGTCTCAAGGGGTTCCTACTGGCAGCTTACATTACGATGATCTTTTCGTGGCGTTCTTTGGGCTATCCTACTCAGCCATAATTGAGGAGGTTGGGTTCCGTTTTACTGCAATAGGAATAATCTTCGCAGTCTATCTAATGCTGACGAAGGGAAGGGTGAGCCTAACCACGCGGGTGGAGAAGGTGAAGTGTTTTCTTGTAGCGATCCCGTGGCCAAGCAGAGCTAAGGAGATGCTTGGTCTTGGAACGGTTGAGAAGTTAGGTTTTTCCAAGGGGATGAGCCTCTTCGAATGGGTGCTTCTAGTATCGACTTCCTTCATATTCGGCTTACTCCACTATCTTTCGGGTTGGGGCCCTGGTAAGATTACTTCAGCGTTCATATCGGGCCTCATTCTAGGGTTGGCATACTTGACCTATGGAGCTTGGGCTTCGATTCTTCTCCACTGGTTCTTCAACTACCTTGATATGGCTTACTACCTTGGATATGTGGCATACCGAAGCGAATTGCTGCTTGGGATTAGCACATTAAGTGAGGCTACTACCTATCTTCTGGGCATCATCTGTTGGACAGCAGCGTTGGCAGCCGTCTTCAATCGACTCTTAACTAGGAGGTCTGCTTCAATAGTTTCAAACGTTCCAGACCAACAGTCTGGACTCTCTTTAATTCATAAGGCAAGGTCGTAAGGTCAACACAACATGAGCTAAGTTCATTTACAGCCCGTTTGTCGACTGCAAACGGATTAATTCACGGTCGAGCACATCTATATTGGGTCGGTGTTCTTGGAGGAGACTGAACTCGTATTCCTTGGGACTGGGGGAGGCCGCTTCGTAACGATTACTCAGAAGAGGCAGACTGGTGGGTTGAGAATTCTGCATCCCGTCAATATTCAGTTGGATCCGGGCCCTGGTGCAATAGTCTACGCGAACCGGGTGAATTTAGATCCTTCCAAGACGAGGGCTGTGGTTGTGTCTCATTGTCATTTAGATCATTATGGGGATGCGGAGGTGTTCATCGAGGCTATGACTGGAGGGATGATTAGGAAGCGGGGTTTGTTGGTGGCGCCTCGTAGCGTAGTCAAAGGGAACGAGATTTGCGATCCATGCATCTCGAGGTATCATCAAAGCATGCCTGAGAGGATAGTGGAAGTGAAGGCAGGTGACCGAGTAGAGGTTGAACAGCTAAATCTGATCGCTACTAGAGCTCAACATAGCGATCCTGATACTGTAGGCTTCAGGATGAGCTTCCCCTCAGGTGACGTAGGTTACACTTCTGATACCGAATACTTTGAGGGACTTGGGAGACAGTATCAAGGCGTAAGGCTTCTGATCTTATGCGTTCTCAGGCCGAGAGGGCTTCCGTGGAAGGGTCATCTATCCAGCGAAGACGCTGAGAAGATCATAAGTGAAGCTGATCCGGAGATCTCGGTGATTACTGACTTCGGCGTCAGAATGGTCTACGCTGGGCCGAGTCGTGAAGCAAAGGCCATAGAGAATACGACAGGTGTTCGAACGATCGCAGCGACTGATAATATGCGAGTACGAATTGGAAAGGAAATCAGATTTGAAAGTGAAAGTGAGCAGCCTTCTCTCAATCGATTCACTCAGTAGCTTCTTGAGGTACCGTATTATCCTTCATACCGCTTGTAATAGAGAATATGGGCACTGTATGGAAATGCTTTTGAAACAGAACTCATTTTTCATACGAAATACTACTGTTAATCTTGGAAATTAGCCTCATGTCCGGTGACTGGAATGGAGAGTTTCCGTTTGGAACGCGGCGATCCGATTTCGATGCCGAAAAGGTACGATCACTCAGAAGATGAGGTAAACTGGCAAACCCTTTGGGAAGAATGGGGTATACATCGCTTCAAGAGCGAGGATCGGACCAGCCCTACTTACAGCATAGATACTCCGCCGCCATATCCTAGTGGCGAGTTCCACATGGGCAACGCATTGAACTGGTGCTACTTCGACTTCGTTGCCAGATATAAGAGGATGCGTGGTTTCAATGTTCATTTTCCTCAAGGATGGGATTGCCATGGGTTGCCCACAGAAGTGAGAGCTGAGACGACATACAAGGTTAGGAAGAGAGATCTTCCAGTTGCGGAGTTCAAGGACCTCTGCATACGATTGACCTCAGAGTATATCGAGAAGATGAAGAAAGCCATGAAGATGATGGGCTACTCGATCGACTGGAACTTGGAGTATAAGACTATGGATCCAAACTACTACCGTTTAACACAACTCTCATTCATCCTCCTATTCAAATCCGGATACATGTATCGCGGTGAGCATCCCGTCAACTGGTGTCCTAGATGCGAGACCGCTATCGCTGAGGCTGAGGTTGAATACGTCGAGAGCAAGGGGTCGCTTAGCTACATTCGTTTCAAAACTGAAGATGGGCATCTCGTTATTGCAACGACACGTCCTGAACTCCTGCCAGCGTGCGTGGCGGTCGCGGTCAATCCGGACGATGAGCGATACAGAGAACATGTGGGGAAAAGGATTGAGGTTCCAGTATTCAAGCGTAGAGTCGAAATTCTAGCTGATGAGGGTGTGGACCCCAACTTCGGCACTGGAGTCGTTATGGTCTGCACTTACGGCGACAAGACCGATGTCAAATGGCAGAAGAAGTACAAACTGCCTAGTGTAAGAGCCATCAGTGAGGACGGGCATATGACTGAGGAAGCTGGAAGATACAGAGGTCTAACGGTGAAGGAGTGTCAAGAAGCCATACTGACTGACCTGCAAAGGGAAGGGTTTGTGGAGAAGTCGGAGAAGATCGAGAGAAACGTTGGAACTTGTTGGAGATGCCACACTGCTGTCGAGATAATATCGCGGCTTCAATGGTTCATGAAGACAAAAGACATGACCGATGATGTGGTCAACTGGACGAACAAGATCACTTGGGTTCCTGAATTCGCGAAACATCGAATGATCGATTGGGCGACATCACTCGATTGGGATTGGGTGATTTCCAGGCAAAGGGTCTTTGCGACGCCGATTCCTGTCTGGTACTGCTCTCGATGCGGCGAGAATATTATCCCAGAAGAAGAATGGTTACCGGTCGATCCTAGATTTCAAAAGCCCAAGGTTGAGAGTTGTCCGAGATGCGGCTGCAAAGACTTCGTCGGCGAATCCGATGTCATGGATACTTGGATGGATTCATCAATAACTTGTGCTGTTCACGCAGGTTGGCCTGGGAACTTGGAATCTTTCAAGAGGCTCTTCCCAGCCGACCTTCAACCGAATGGATTGGACATAATCCGGACATGGGACTACTATCTGATGGTAAGACATCTCGCGTTGTTCAAGCATGCTCCGTACAAAGCTATGCTCATAAACGGTATGGTTCGTGGAGCGGATGGTCGTATGATGCATAAGTCGTACGGAAACTATGTTGAAGCAACGGAGGCTATCTCGAAGTATGGCGCAGACTCGCTTCGCCAATGGGCTGCTGGCGGAGCAGCTACAGGCCAAGATATACCGTTCAGATGGAGCGATGTTGAACACGCTCGACGTTTCCTAACGAAACTCTGGAATGCCTCACGTTTCGCGATAGCGAATCTAGGAGAATACGATAGAACGACGGAAGAGGTCGAGCTTCAAGTGCTTGACAGATGGCTTCTGAGTAGGCTTGAGAAGGTTACGAAGGAGGTAACTGAAGCCTTCGAGAACTTCCAGTTCAACGTGGCCTTAGACTCTGTGAGGGACTTTACATGGCATGTCTTCTGCGACCAATATTTGGAGGCGGTGAAACACAGGCTCTATTCAAGTGGGATTGGAGAGAGGTCGAGCCGCATCGGTGCGGAGTATGTTCTCTACCGCTCGATTTTGCGTATTCTACAACTCCTCGCGCCCATCTGTCCGCATGTGACTGAGAGTATTTATCAGCGATTGAAACCGTCAACTGAATCCCCTAGAAGCATACATTTGACACGGTGGCCTTCTCTTAAGCAAGAGTTGATCGACGAAGAGGTTGAGGAGAAAGGAGATGTTTTGGTGGCGGTTATCTCAGAGATTCGTCGAGAGAAATCGAAGAGGCAGGTGTCGATGAGGGCGCCTATCAAGCATCTTCGTATCTACGCCGAAGAGAATGAGCGGAAGATGCTTGAGGACAATGTCGAGACTGTAAAGAGAACGTGCAACATTGGCTCGGTTAGTATTCAACCTTTGGACGATAAGAGTGTAGGAACATCGATTCAAGAATATGCGAATATCAAGATAAGGCTGGAACTCTAGAGTACGTGTTCCCGTTTTTGGATCCTTCATATCTTAGCAAGTCTTTAATACAAGAGGCATTTTCTTAAGAAGTCTTAAGTTAGGAAATTGGGATGGAGTGAAAGGTAAGCCTACTTTTGAGAAGCGTCTTGAATGAACGCTTATTCTAGGCAGTTGCTTTTCATCTTCGATCTCTGTTGCCTAGCTGCACAAGAATGGAAAGGAGGAGAAGATATGGCGGAAGAAGAAGAAGGCTTCTCTGAGGGACAACCGGGGCGAAGGTTTGGGGGAGGTCCGGGAGGGTTCAGGCAGTCGAGAGGACCTGTTCCAGTCAAAGAAGGCGATGAGTTGGATGTCACCATTGAAGCCGTTGGAAGGAGGGGCGACGGAATAGCTAAGGTTGAGAACTTTGTTGTTTTCGTGCCGGGAACGAAGGCGGGGGATCGTGTGAAGGTCAAGATCACAAGCGTCGGAGGCAGTTTTGCGACAGCAAGCGTAGTCACATAGAGGAGCAATAGCGATGAAGATAGTTGAGTTAAGGCCTGGTATGAAGAGAGTCGATTTGAAAGGCACAATAGTCGAGATTTCGGAGCCGCGAGAAGTTACAACGAGGTTTGGCGACGTAAGCCGTGTTGCGACGGCTGTTCTGGCCGATGACTCTGGAAGAATAAAGATGTCTCTCTGGAATGAGCATATAGATAGAGTATCTGTCAACAGTACAGTGCAGATTGAAAACGGCTACGTCACGACATTCAGAGGAGAGAACCAGCTCAACGTAGGGAGATACGGCAAACTTACTGTTCTGCAATAAGAAAGCTGCCTTCTCTACAGCATGCAGTGCGATGAATCCCCTCGATAGTTTTCTTCGCTCGAGATGCGCAAGACCACTTCATCTTGAAGAACAAGGTTTTTTGGGACAGTATCGGTATTATCTTCAGCGTACGGTACTCAAGATGTCCTCTTCGAGAAGCCTTAAGCTTCTATTCAAATGGTCCGTTCCTAGATGCCTCAAGATATTCGCTGTTGCAACAATTGTGCTTCTCTTTTCCGCTGCCTTTGCTCAGAATGAGATGTCGATCACTGTGTCAACGAACAGCGACGCGTACGACCCTGGAGAGACAGTGATGATCAGCGGAGTAGTCGAAGATATCTCAGGCATACCTGTGCCAGCCGCCACGGTATCGATACAGGTCAAGGATCCGACTGAGGAGACGATCTACATCAGCGTGCAATACTCGAGTTCGGACGGAAACTACACAGATAATTTCGTTCTGGCGGACGATTCGCTGACGGGTAGTTACGGAGTCTTCGTTGCTGCCAATAAACCTGGTTTCTCGGACTGTCACGAGCAAACTTTCTTCTCAGTCCCTAGAGGCGCAGTCATCAATCAAACCTCCGACTTTTCGATCTCTGCGTCTCCAGATACTCGAACGATCAAGCCGGGGGAGTCTACTCAATTCAGTTTGTCTCTAACCTCTATGAGGGGATTCGCCTCACCGGTTAGCCTCAGCGTCCTCAGCGTGCCCCAGTCGTTCGAGACATCGTTCGAACCTCAAGTCGTGGTTCCCAACGGTTCCTCAACACTAACTATTCGAACGCAGCCGACGACGAAGAATGATTCATACGTTCTAACGGTTACTGCAAGCGGCGGAGGAAAGAATCATTCAACAAATGTAACCTTGATTGTTCAAGGTGGCGGCTGTTTGATAGCAACAGCTACCTATGAGTCGGAATTGGCGCCTGAAGTTCAATTCCTTAGAGGATTTCGAGATGAACGGGTGATGGCAACTCTTGCTGGGAGGCAGTTTCTATACGCGTTCAATATGTTCTACTACTCGTTCAGCCCGAAAGTGGCAAGGTTGATAGAGTTGAATAATGGTTTGCGGCCGATCTTTAGAGTGGCGCTCTACCCGTTGATATCGATACTCCTGTTCACAGCAGGGTTAGATAGCTTGTTCGTTTTCTATCGCGAGGTCGGGGTCATTCTCAGCGGGTTTCTGGCAAGCTCTCTCATCGGAATCGTGTATTTCAGTCCGATCGCTATTGTTCTGAAGAGGATTTTGAAAGCGCGTGGAGTGGATTTGAAAGTGCGATTGGAGGAGCCGACGATGACGGTGCTGCTTGCAAGTTTAGTCGCAATCTCGGTAGGCGAGGCTTTCCCGCTCTATGCGGCGATGTCTCTCGCTACAGCAATCTTCGTCCTCGCTACCGTATGTCTCTCGATCACGTTGTTCATGAGATTTATTGACAGTTGCCTCAAGTTCTTTCGAGCTTAGTTTTTCTCTGTCCGATAATAGTAAACAATAATTGGAGGCTTGGCTTCTAGTTTCTAAATTGAAAGGTTATTCGAAGTCCTAATGAGGAACGGCAGACGTGAAGAAAAACGATACTGCGCTATGTACACTTCTTCTGGTCTTGGCTTTCGCCTGCTTAGTTCTTCACGTCTCTGCCGCTCTGAGTCTATACGTTTCGGTCTGGATTGTGAGAGAGCCCGCTCAAACTGGCGAGACTATACTCATATCGGGTAGGGTGGCGGATGATTCTGGCTCCGCTGTCCCAAACGCTCAAGTCTCTATTCAGGTCAATGATCCGGTTGGCACGAGCATCCACATAGCTCTAGTCTATTCAGGTCTAGATGGAGGCTATTCGGATAGGTTCCCCCTTCTGAGCGGCTCTCCGAGTGGGAACTATACGATCTACATAACAGTGAGCAAGCCCGGCTACAACGATGCGCGCGAGATGTTTCTATTCGTCAATTCAGCGAGAGACTTCTCAATATCAGTTTCACATTCTTCTATCAGCGTGGGTCAAGGGGAATCGACTTCTCTCACAATTACGGTGACTTCAACAAGCGAATTCGATTCTCCTGTATCTTTGAGTCTCACTGGAGCACCTAGCGGCGTATCACATATCTTCGTGCCCAATATGATTGTCCCGACAGGGTCAGTGAATCTCACCATTAATACCTCGACATCGACTCCACCCGGCTCATACAACCTCACAATAGCGGCGTCTGGAGGAGGGAAGACCCATCTGGCATCGGCGACATTGACCGTCACGGAGAGGGGCTTCTCTTTCTCATCGACTACGATTGGAATTGTCATAGTCATCTTTGTAGTAGCTATCTCGCTCGGCGCTTTCTGGATGAGGAGGCGTTCGACTAAGTTGCCTAAGAAACTCTCGGCTGAGGTTCAAGAGCTGCTGGCTCAAATTGAAGCGAAGGGGGACAGAGACTACGTCGCTGTGGCGCGTGCACTCGCACGGCTTGAAGAGTTAAGGGCTATGGAGAAGGTTGATGAAGAGACCTACCAGAAAGTCAAGAGAGAGTATGAGAAGAGACTTGGAGTCTCTGAGAGAGAAGGCAAAGAATCAGATAGCTAGAATTGCTCCAGTTTCTTCGCGATATGAAGGATTGCTTGACTGAAGGCGTGCTGAGGCTCCTCATGTGTGTAGATCATTCTACCGCCCGTGGCCATGAGTTCGCAGAAGCAAGGGATGGTGCCTATCAACGGTAGCTCAAATATGCTTTCGACTAACTTCGTCATCTTTTCAGGTCCTCCCTCTGAGGAGATTTGCTGCGCTGGAATCTTGTTCAGTAGAATTCCAGTCTTCCTTCCTAAGGCTTTGTAGATCCCTTTGATCATCTCCTTCGTTCCTTCAACGTCGAACTTGTCCATCTTCATGACGAGCGCCACGACCTCTGAACTTGCCAGAGCGTTGATTGACGAGTAATACATGCCGGGGCCTGTGTCGAAGAATAGGTAGTTAATGTCCAACTCGTTGAGGATCGTCTTCTTCGCTGACAAAGTTTTGTGGAGTGCTTTCATCTCCCATTTTCTGTCTTTCGACATCATCTCACGCATTGAGTCTGAGGACGGGTTGGCTAGCCCTATCATGAGTTTGCCTTTTGCTCCATATCTCTGCGTCATATCGAACGTAGCCTCTTCTATTCCGCAGTCTCCTTCAAGGAACTCGTTCAGCCAGTGTTTAGGCTTAACTTTGAATAGCACCTGAAGGCTTGGAGCTCTGAAGTCGTAGTCGAGCAAGCAGACATCCGACCCTTGTTTCGCATACGCAACCGCTAAGTTTGCGGCTATGGAAGATTTTCCTGTGCCGCCTTTGTAGGAGTGAATTGCGATCGACTTCTTCAATTTGAAAACTCTACCTCTCGATGTAGAATATAACGTCGTGGCTCTTTCTCTTCTTCTTTATATGCCCCATCCCGACCAATTGATTCAAGTAGTCGCTCTCAACAGCTCGAACGCGACCCGTCTCTCTAGAAATATCGGTTGCCGTGGCTTCTCCCAGTTTGCATATTGCCATCGCTGTCTTCCTCAGATGGTCTGGCAGTGATAGTAAAGTCGCTGCATCTAGAGGCATTCCTTCGAGGCTGATCTTTTCACGTCGAGGTTGAACTTGCTGCATGATTGCCTCTTGAAGATCGAGTATTCTTTCCAGCCGTTCACCCAGCGTCTCAAGGTTCCCGTTTATCTTTTGAAGCAGCTCTATCATCGTTCCCGCAGTCTTTTTCGATTCCATGTTTCATCTTTTCCATGCAGCGTCTGATCTATCAACTCTCTTTCCGGAGGAATATCAACGTTTTGATGTGGTGCGCAAAAACCAGTTGGTGTGTAGTACAAAGAAACACTTAAATACAGACCAGAGCCAAATCTTGAAGTGGCGGCGACAATCTTGCGAAGATGGCCGATCCTCGTAGCGATTATGCTCATTGCAGTTCAGGTCCTCGTCCCTGCTGCCAATGCCTCAGACCGCACTGATGGCAACGCGTTTCCTAGCGGTTGGATGATCCCGTCGATCCATTTCGCGGCATCCCCTTTCCACGACGAACATGACCACGATGAGGAAACGGACTTCAGTATCACAGTCACTCCTAAATCTCAGATGATTCTAGCGGGAGAGAAAGCGAATTACGCTGTGATCGTTAGCGCTATTGGAGACTTCGATAACAGAGTTAGCCTAGCTCTACGCGGGCTTCCAAGTAATATGACAGCTTCGTTTCATCCCAATTCTAAGGCGTGCCCCTTTATTTCGCGCCTAGAGATTGTCACTGATTCGAAAGCCTCTCCCGGAACCTACTCGTTAAACGTTACAGGGTCTAGCGGGAAGACGACTCACTTCACCATTGCGACTCTCATAGTAGTTTCAAAAGGGACTCCAAGCGCTGACTTCGGCGTTGAAGCTTCTCCTTCTTCCTTAACTGTAGACCCGGGACAGGATGCGCAGTACACCGTAACATCAACCTCATTAAATGGCTTCTCAGGTGAGATATCTTTCTCGTTGACAGGTGCCCCCTCAACTTCAACCTCATCTTTTAGCCCTGAGAAAGTCTCACTGGACGGAGACAAAGTGGCTAGCTCCACGCTCTCAGTGAGCACAGATGAATCAACCGCCCCTGGAACTTACACATTGACGATAACCGCAGCGGCCTGGGGAAAAGGACCGACTCACAAAACTACAGTGGCTCTTATTCTGACAGGTGCGAAGACCGGTCTTTCGGTAACGATCTCGACTGAGAAGCTCAGCTACGACGCGGGCAGCTCCGTCAGCCTCTTCGGCTATGTGACAGATCCTTCAGGGCCTGTTGGCGACGCCACTGTCTCGATTCAAGTATTGAGTCCGCAGGGAGCGACATTACATATTGTCTATGCAAGAACGAGGAATGATGGATACTACTCGGATTCATTTCAATTGGGAGGCGACGCTGGTGCCGGCACTTACGGGGTATATGCAATAGCGAGTAAACCTGGCTACCAGGATGCTTCTGGCCACTGTACGTTCACCGTCGGCGCAAGCTCGACCCCAAACGTTGTCATAACCAAAGTATACACGACCGACATGAGATGGAGTGCAAAGAGCGTCTTCAAGCCAGGGGAGACTTTTATGGTTTGGGTCGAGGTTGTGAACAGCGGTGCAGATCTTGTTGAAGGGATCGTCTGGGTCCAGGTAATTGATCCGAGCGGTGCACCGATTAAGGTCGATTTCCATGTGGGGCCGATAGCTCAAGGCCAGACTGTGAAAGAAGGGTTCAGTATAACTCTGCCTGTCGAGGCTCCTCGAGGTGAGTATAGAGTGAGCGGTTTCGTCTCGGATAGGATGATCTCTGAAGGAGGAAAATTCCTAGCAACAATGCAGGTGAAATTCAAAGTTTCATGAGATGAGTTTTGAGATTGGATAAGAAATCAGCTTTCGGTCACGATGACTCCAAGACGCAGTTCTTTAGCTTCAAGACCGTAGCTCAAAGGTCGCCGCATTCTCCGGAAGACTCAATAAGTGAGTACGCAAGAAATCTTCTTCTAGGGCATTCGCAGGTGGACGTTTTGAGCGAAGATGAGCGGCTGGACGAGATCAAACAGATTCTAGGAGCAACTATTGAACAGTTTGAGTCTCTCTTTGAGTCAGCTAGAGGGTTCGATGAGACAAGAGTCGGAAATGGTTGGGATCCGGCAAAGATTCGAGAGAACATATACATGGTTACTCCGATGGCGTTGAGCGACGCTCTTCAATTGGGAGAATCTAAGAAGAGAAGTCTATTCGGTCTACCTTTGATCAGATTCCTTAGGATCAGACTCGAACAAGTGAAGATTGTAGGAACTCCGAAGATCCAGTTTGTGCCCTTTTGGGTTGCTCAAGGTTATCATGAATGTTTCTTCTTCAGGGGCAGCTCATACCGCATCAACGTTGGGGACGACGTTCTTTCGGTTGAGGTTGAAGGACGAGTGAGGAACCTGATTTCTGAAGAGAAGCCTTTCAGTTTTCTGCCGGAGGGGTTGAGAAGGACTGCGGGGAAGTTTGGTTCCTTCATAACGCCGAAGCCGAAGTATTTTACGGTGAGCGATGCGACTGAGCTGGCTTGCCAGTACTCTGAAGGGATGGTGTATGTGGATGCGTATGGGCGGGAGGACGTGAAGCTTCAGGAGTTCATGAAGTCGGAGCTTCCTATGAGAGAGATCTCTGACCTCGAGTATCTCATGGCGAGTGAGATAGGGACGCAGCTTGTTCAGCCTATCGAGACGAAAGAGGGAGTTGTTCGAAAACTTCATGAGAAGATAGTGAAGGCTCCCAGGACTTTCATCAAGATACTTAGCAATAGGTTTGAGGTGACGAAGTTGAGTTTGATCTATGTTCCATTCTACGTTTTCAGGTATAGGCATAAAGGGAGAGTGAAGGAGCTGCGGATGAATGGTTTCACTGGGGAGGTGGCGGATTGAAGGAAACGCCGATGTTCCAGAATAGGAACATTAATATACTTAAGAAAGACGAATCATTACTCGAAACCAACACATTGGAGATGGTCACTTTGCCAGAGCTCTCGGAAGAATATTATCGCGATGCCTCAGGATTCTGGAGATTGAAGAACGGAAAGAGAAGAAGAAGATAGAAACCTCTTCGCTGTGTTGGCCGCCAGAATTGAGGTTTCGTCAATGTTCCAGAAGCAGAGTTTGATGGGTAAGCTCTCAGTTAAAGATAGAGATCTACTTGTCCTGAAGACGGAGCTGGTCAGACTCTTCAACGTCACTGTAAGAGTGAAGGACATACTGGCCAAATCGCCTGAGTTCGAGGAGACTAGAGAGCTGCCGATAAGCAGACTTGAAGATGCACACAAGACCCTTAGAAGCTTCGTCGAGCAGTATGAGAGGAAGACAGCAGCACCGAGGCCTCAGGGAGATATGCCGAAAGCCTCTTCTGAATTCGAAAAGAGTCTGCCAGCGTCATAGTCTCTGAAACTTGAAACTCCCCCTTTTTTCTTCTACAGATCATGCGTAAACATGGTCCTAGGAGCCCTGCTAGAAGGAGGAGCAGTAGATAGGAAGTGAATAGCCTCGGGATGGCTAGCAAGGCGAAGTTGAAGGCTTCAAAAGCGATTATGCCTCTTCTCTTCTGAACGAGAAGCGACAGCAGAGGCGTGACCCCTGCAACATAGTACTTGTAGATAGGATTGAATGTGAAGAGAACAAGCAAGCTGTACAGAAGATATCTTACTAAGAGTGCGTCCTCAACTTCTTTCACATGTGTTCTGTGCAGTAAGAGTCCGTAGGCTATGAAGAGAAGAATCTTGAGCATGATGTCCGCTTTGAAGTACATGTCTGAAGGCGTCTCGGGCGAGAGAAAGATTAAGATCGGCAGTGAGAGACTCGCAGGAGCGTTGAGCGGAACATATTCCATCCATTTCAACTCGTACCAGTCGAGAGTGGCTGTGTCGATCGTAGTTGATCCTGAAGGACTCGTGAACCCTAACTGAAAGTATTTCTCGGGCAGTTCTCCCCACGAGCTTATGGGCACTCGAAATATGGAGTAGAGGTACAGCCTAGGTTCAACGAAGATGTAGGGGATGGAGAAAGCGAAGCAGATGGATGCGACTGTCAGGAGATACCTTGAAGCCATTTTGCGAGAAAGCTTCTTCGCTAGGAAGAGTAGCACTATCGGTAAAGCAAGTATGGATGTCTGCTTGAACCCTATGGATAACGCAAGGGTTAAGGCGGAGAGGTCGTAACGCCCCGCGAGAAGAAAGTAGGCCGAGGCCATTAAGAAGAGAGTCGCCATCGGCGGATTGAGCCAAACATAGTCGACGTAGATCAGATTGATCGGAGCTAAAGCGAACAGAAGTGACGTGATGAAGGCGGAGCGTTCGCTGAAGAGACGCTTACCTATCAAGTAAACTGGCACAACTGTCAAAGCATCTGAAATCACTAGGGGTAAAGCCATCGACCAGAAATAAGGTAGAAAAGAGAACAATGTCAGAGCGTAGAGGAAGAGTGGAGGGTAAGCATGAAAGAAGTCTCTGTAAGGTAGATACCCCTCTTTGAAAGCCTGGACCGTGGGAACGTAAGCGTAGGCGTAATCCTTCCAAGCCTCTGAAACGGGTAGAGAAAAACCTGCCCGAACGCTTTCGATGCCGAGCATGAAGAATAGAAACTTGCTGATAAAGGTGACAACCAAGAGAACCGGGAGGGACCTGGGCATTCCCAAAGAACTCAAGTTCTTCATCTGTAACCTTCACTGCAAAGGATTAGGTTGAAAGCACAAGCGCTAATTATCAACCTACACTCTGACAGGATAAAGGTTCTTCAATCGCTATTCTTTAGAGCGGACGATGGTAAAATGTTGGACATGAGGCTTGTATGAGGGATGGAGCTCTTCAAAAGAAGATACGCGAAATGTCAGGAAACTATGGCTGCGAGAGGGTTGGATTGCGTAGTAATCTTCCCAGGAACCAATATGTACTACCTAACCGGCTTCATGGAGGAGCCTCTTGAAAGGCTGTTGGTCGCTGTTCTGCCGCGTTCATCAGAGCCTGTATTCATAGTCCCCGAGTTGTATGAGAACCAGGTGAAGAATTCCACTTGGATAAGTGAGGTTAGAGCGTGGAAGGATGAAGAGGACCCAAACAGAATTCTGAGTGAAGTTCTCCGAAGCCTTTCGCTATTGGACGGAAAGATCGCTCTAGACACTAAGATGTGGGCGAGGTTCTTCTTGATGTTTCTGAACGTCGCCCCGAAGGCCGTCTACTCAGACGCAAGCGAAGTGATCGACGGGCTGCGTGCCGTCAAGTCAAAGGAAGAGATCAAGATCATGGAAGAGTCAGCGTCAATAGCGGATAAGGTCATCAAGAAGATCATCGATGCTTGTGAAGTCGGTTCAAGTGAGAAAGGAATAGCGAACCTGATCGAGCTTGAGTTCCGAAAGCTTGGCGTAGAAAGCATGCCCTTCAGGCCGATCGTCGCTTCAGGCCCGAACGGAGCTTTCCCCCACCACAAAGCTGGGAACCGACGTTTCAAGCGTGGAGACTCCGTCGTTCTCGACTTGGGAGCCGCTTACAAAGGGTATTGTTCCGATATCACGAGGACAATCTTCATCGAGAGATGCGGTTCAAAAGAGAAGGCGGTGTACGAGGTTGTCCGTCAAGCTCAACAATCGGCTTTCAAGTCTATTGCAGAGGGTGTTGAAGCGCGGAGAGTCGATAGAGCTGCTAGGACCCATATTGCGGATCGAGGATATGGGGAGAAGTTCATTCACAGGACAGGCCACGGGATCGGCTTGGATGTTCATGAAGCCCCATACATCTGGGAAGGTAACACGCAGATCTTGAAGACAGGGATGACTTTCAGCGTTGAGCCAGGCATCTATCTCCCAGATAAGTTCGGGGTAAGAATTGAGGACGCGGTTGTTGTCGAAGGCAAGAAGGCGAGGCGCCTCAACAAGGTCACAAGGGAATTGACCGTCATCTAGTTCCACAGTTCGAGAGGATTGAACCTTGGATGAACAAGCAGTCGTCAAGTTCATTGGAACAGTAGTAGAGGTCAAGGGTGAGGAGTCTAAGCTAGAGATAAAGCCTGAGTTCTGCAGCGGGCTATTCCGTTTGAACCAGTTTTCTCATTTGACAGTTCTGTATTGGCTCCATCTGCGTGACAATGAAAGTGATCGCAGAACTTTACGGGTTATTCCGATGAGGCATGAGGGCGCTCCTGAAATGGGTGTCTTCGGCACTAGAAGTCCAAGCCGCCCGAATCCGATAGGACTCTGCGTCGTAGAACTTTTGAAGTTGGAAGACTGCAGCTTGATCGTGAAGGGGCTCGATGCAAACGTAGGATCGCCGATACTGGATATTAAGCCGTATATACCGCGAGCAGACTCGATTCCTGAAGCCAAGGCTCCTGAGTGGACCTTGAAGGGACCAGCAACCTAGAGCCGAATGATGCTGATACGAGTATGAGCGCAAGTATGGTTGTTGCCCTCAATACGTAGTCGCCGCGATTGAAGGTGTCTTCAACCTCAAGATGGATGGTATCTTTAAGGCAGGACACAGCCTAGCTAAGACTGATATAGCAAATGCTTCAACCAATATCTGTTGGAAGTGAATTCTGATGCCTATAGATCAAGACTTCATGAAGAGCCTTAAAGTCACTGGGGAGCATGCTGGGCATAAGGTTCGGGGGATCGTTCAGCCTCCAAGTAAGCTTGGGGTACATGGTACGATCGTAGCCGTGGACCATGATGTCTGTAACGGTGACGAGATCTGTGTCTCTGTCTGCCCTGTGAGCGTGTTCGAGATGATTGATTCGCCTGGCCATCCTACTTCAGAGAAGAAGTCTGATCCTGTCAATGAGTCTGCTTGTGTCTTCTGTAGAGCTTGTGAGATTCAGTGTCCGACGCAGGCGATTAAGATAACTGAAAGCCCTGTTTGAATGCTGAGAGGAATAAGAGACAGTCTCGACGCCGGCGAAGCCGCCTCTTTTTGGCAGTCTAGAAAAGTCGCCTTACAACTCCTCGTGTAGGAGGCCAGAAGGTAGCTAGTGGTTGTCCTACTCGAACTCTGGCGCCTCTATGGGTGAGTATTTTGTGTAGTGTTCCAGACTCAGGGGCTTTGACCTCGACGACGCCTATTGAAGCTTTAACGTAGACTACCGGTTCCAGTTTGGCGAAGTAGTCTCCTTCATTCTTGACCCATTCTACAACCTTTATGTTCCTCTTATCGGTCGGTGAAGTGACTCCCGGGATCTCCGGTAGGAATATGTACTTGACCAACTGCATTGGCGATCAAAGACTG
>Ga0209725_1000293_pt1 | contig 30684 bp, 32 predicted proteins | sample I18A1metaG_FD_184145 | JGI IMG/M metagenome (GOLD analysis project Ga0209725, IMG submission 184145) | Lake sediment bacterial and archeal communities from Gulf of Boni, Indonesia to study Microbial Dark Matter (Phase II) - ​I18A1 metaG... | ecosystem: Environmental > Aquatic > Freshwater > Lake...
CGACGAAGAGATCGACTACATTTTGAAGACTATAAGGAGTGGATGGTGAATGGGTCAATGGGTCGTATTCGGCTTCGGAAATTATCTTAGCGATATTTTTGATATCATACATGCCAATAGGGGAAAGATCAAGGCAATTGTAAGTAACATTACACCAAGCAAAGAGCAACTGGAAAACCTGAAGCGCAGAATAGCCTTGTTAGGCTACGATGTGCCCATCATTGACTTGAGCGCCTTTCATCCCCGAAAAACTGAGAAATATTGTTACGGCTTCGTTACCGGAAGGCATAAGCTCATCTGCAGTTTAAAGCAGACGTATAAAATAGAGTTTTCTAGTCCCATCCATCCGACCGCATACTTTGGCTCTAATGTTTCTTGCGGTGAAGGCGTTTGCATTGGACCCCACGTTGTTGTGGCTCCCAACTGTAGGATAGGAAACTTCTGCATCATCAATAGAGCCTCCTCGATCGGCCACGATACGGTGCTGGGAGACTTTTCGACCATAGCTCCTGGAGTCACAATAGCTGGAATGGTGAAAATAGGCTGCAAGACGACTATCGGAATAGGTGCTACCGTCGTAAATGATCTATGTGTAGGAGACAACTCAGTAGTCGGCGCTGGATCAGTCGTGTTGGATGATGTTCCGGATGGCGTAGTTGTGGTAGGAACTCCCGCGAGAATCCTAAGAAGAACTGAGTCAACCTAGATTTGTCAGATGACTCAATCAATCCACCACATGGAGAAAAACTAAAATGTATGTTGGAGGCGAGCCCGCGGGTAAAATGATTATCAAATTAGCTCCTACCGGGATGATTCCGACGAAGAACGATACTCCATACGTTCCGATAACCCCAAAGGAGATCGCTAGAGATACTTACAAGGCCTACAGACTAGGAGCTTCTGTTGTGCATGTTCATGCAAGAGATGTGCAAGGTAAGCCTACGTACAAGAAAGAGGTTTTCGAGAGAATCTTTATCGAGATTAGGAAAAAGTGTCCGGACATAATAATTTGCGCTACAACGAGCGGCAGAATACACCCTGAGGTCGAGCACCGTGCGGAAGTCCTGGAGCTTAACCCAGATATGGCAAGCTTGACGGTGGGATCAGTAAATTTCCCAAAATATCCAAGTGCAAATCCGCTGGAGACGATAAAGACTTTAGCAAAATTGATGATGGATAAAGGCATACTCCCTGAACTTGAGATCTTCGAATCAGGGTTCATAAATACCGCTAAGTACTTAGCTAGAAAGGGCTACCTAAAGCCTCCCTTACACTTTAGCCTACTATTAGGGTCCCTTGGGAGTATACCCGCAGACATAAAGGACTTGGTCTACCTTGTCGAATCCCTGCCTCCCGGAAGCACATGGTCTGCAACGGGAATCGGTAGATTCCAAAGTCAGATGAACACAGCTGCCATATTAATGGGAGGCCACGTAAGAGTTGGAATTGAGGATAACATATACTACAAGCATCCTACAAAAGAATTGGCGACGAATGAAAATCTTGTCAAAAGAATTGTCCGGGTCGCAAAATTGTTGGGTAGAGATATAGCAACTCCTAGTGAAGCGAGAGAAATCCTAGGTCTTTAGATGAAGTGATTAACTAAGACTTCAGTTTTCCAAAGATCCAGGTGCTAAAAAACAGAAACGATGATGTTTCTCGAATACTCCGCGTTAAAGAATTTCAAGAATGTTAGATTTGTAAAATCAGTCACGTTTGCCGAAAAGACAAAGCGAAATTCTATAGGCGACGGACTAAGTAATTTGGACATGCTACTATTGAAGAGATTGTATGAGTATTCAACAGCCTATTTGTACATATTTCTTTGCAAATTATGCCTGCCAAGACCAGTGAGAGTAGTCGGGGAAAAACTCGTAAGGCTATCATTGGCTGATAGGTAATGACTGGACTGAAAATTGAAGGAAGACGCGTTTGGGCAAGTGCAAATCGAAGGTTTTCCTGAAGCCGACAGTCGCCGTTGTGCGTTGGAACGCAGATCGAGACGAGAGGAAACGCCTCAGGCTCACCGTGCTTCCATTCTGACTAGAACGTTTTAAGTTGATATAGGTTCTTGCTACTAAAGCGTTCCATGTAAGGGAGTCGATGATGAGTAGGATTTCGGTTATTGGCGGCGGACATGTGGGTTTGGTCTCAGCCGTTTGCTTCGCAGAAAGAGGTTATGATACGATTTTGTGTGAGCGAGATGTGGAGAAGGCTGAGCTTATTCGGGCTGGGAACCCGCCTTTTTTTGAGCCTGACCTTGAAGGATTATTGAGAAGAACGATTGATGCCGGTAAATTGAAGATATACTCCAGCATCAAGGACTCCGTTTCAGATTCTGAGATTATTTTCGTTGCTGTTGGAACTCCGAATAAACCTGATGGAAGCATAGACTTAACGCCTATTGAGACGGCAAGCGCTGAGATTGGTGAAGCTTTGAGAGGTAAGGTGGGCTACTGTCTTGTGGTGATTAGGAGTACTGTGGTTCCTGGGACCACTGGGAATTTGGTTAAGCCCACTATTGAGAGGCATTCGGGCAAGAAGGCTGGGGAGGAGTTTGGCTTGGCTATGCAGCCTGAGTTTCTGCGAGAGGGTTCAGCTATTGAGGATACTTTGAATCCCGATCGGATAGTTGTTGGCGAGTATGATAAGCGGTCTGGCGGTCTTCTTGAAGGCTTCTATTTGGAGTTCCATAAGGGTAGGGCTCCACCTATCATCCGGATGAATCTGGCTTCCGCCGAGATGGTTAAATATGCTAGTAACGCTTTCTTGGCTACCAAGATTTCTTTCATCAATCAGATTGCAAATATCTGCGAGAAGATTACGGGGGTTGATGTCACTAGGATCGCGGATGCGATGGGCATGGATGAAAGGATTGGTAGGAAGTTTCTTGACGCTGGAGCTGGATTCGGAGGCTCATGTTTCGGAAAAGACTTGAGTGCCTTGATCGCGTTCTCCAAGCAACTTGGTTATGAGCCGGCTCTTCTACAAGGGGTCTTGGATGTAAACGAGAGGCAAGCGCTTCACATCGTTGAATTGGCGAGAGGGCAGCTAGGCGATCTCTACCAGAAGAGAATAGCGATTCTGGGTTTGTCGTTTAAACCCAATACTGATGATGTTCGTGATGCACCTTCCGTGCGGATTATCGAAAGACTGTTCAAGGAAACAGTCTCCATTGTTGTATACGACCCTTTGGCCATGAAGAATATCAGAGGTATCTTCGGCAACAGGATTGACTACGCTTCGTCTGCCAAGCATAGTTTGTCGGGGGCTGACTGCTGCATCATTGTTACAGAGTGGGATGAATTTAGAAAAATGACCCCGAAGGATTTCATAGAAAATATGAGGCGACCGGTGTTGATTAATGGAAGAAAGATCTATGATCCAGTAGAATTCGGTGGTAGCTTGAATTATGTTGGTGTAGGCTTAGGTCCATCAAAATGAGTTTAGAAAGGTTGGATCGCTGCGGTTCGGAACTTAAGCCCACCCATCTTCGCGTATTCATGCGACAGCTGGAGAGCCTCCCAGTATGTTTCTGGCGTTCCAATGTCCAGTCTCACCTCTTCTGGCTTCAACTTTATGGCGTAGACTTTGCTTCCCGATTCGATGAGCATTTGGATTGCATCTGTTAGCTGTATCTCTGCGCTCACTCCTGGTCTAGTTCGTTCAAGGGCTTTGAGGATTGCAGTAGTGAATGTGTATATGGGCATTAGAGCTAGCTTTGAAGGTGGTTTCTCAGGTTTCTCTATAGCTCTGTTTACTTTGTACGTTTCTTTGCCAATCTCCTCAGCTTCGATTACGCCGTGCTGTCTAGGGTCGTCCATCTCCTTCACCAGTAGTACGGCATCGGCGTCCAGACCTTCATGCGCCTTCATTAGACGTTGTAGATGGTCAGCGCTATCTGAGATCACGTAGGTGTCTCCCGCGTGAACTATGAAGCTGGTGTCTTCGATGAAGGATTGAGCTTTCAGTACTGCATCTCCGAATCCTCTCGGCTCTGGCTGGTTGATCCATACCAGCGTGGATTTCTCAAGTCTTTTATAGAAGTTCTCGAGACCTTCAGCTGAACTTTCTTTTCCTTTCTTTCTGAGCATTGATGTGTAGCCGTTGTCGCTGGTGAAATGGTCTTCTATCGCTCTTTTCCCTCTTCCTATTATGAAGCAGAACTCTCGAAATCCCTTGTCGTAGAGTTGCTCGTACACAAGTTGTAAGACGGGTTTCAAGCAGAAACTTCCGTCTCGAGTGTTTGCGAAGATGGAGAGCATCTCTTTAGGCTGCTCCTTCGTTACCGGTAGAAGCCTTGTCCCGAGGCCGGCAGCTGGGATGACGGCTTTTCTAATCAAGATCGACTGCCACCATGCTGAGTACTCTCGCCTTGGGAGTATATGGATTTTTGCAGTTTTTCGAGTGTCCGCTTTGAGGTCTTGACGTGCTGGGGTTGTTTAACAAGAGTGCAAGAGAGAATAAGGAGTATGTTGGATGATTCGCAGGGACATGACAAGGGTCTATGGATAAATAGAATGTTGAAGAGTTCGAAATTGTTAAGTATGCATAGAGTGCTCTAGAGTTCTCGGTGTATCATTTTGAGAAAGCCCTACTTGGGCGCAGTTGTTATTGGAGGCTTGTTTCTGGTGTTGGTTTGCGTGTATCTGCTCTTCATTGGCGGTTCAGGAGGTGGAGAGGTGTACCTGACGGTTGAGACTGAGAGGGTTTCCTACAGCTCTAGAGAAGAGATACGTGTCGATGTCTATTTTGTGAATGGTGCGTCAACTGAGATCTCCCTGCCTTCGCTGAGTTATGGGTTGGAGATTTCGGGTCCGCAAGGAACTGTTCTCGCGAAGGTGGAATCTAGAGCCGGTCTAGGTCCTGTTCGGGTGCAGCCTTCTTCTAAGGTTTTGGTTACAAGTTTTGTTTGGGATCAAAGAGACATGAGTGGAGATCAGGTGCCGCAAGGCACATATACGATGCATGTGAACCTATTGGACTCTAATTATAGTGCTGAAACTACGGTTAGAATAGAGTAGGTGTGAACTATGTCGGTACGAAACATCTTGAGGAAGAAATCTTCAATTGTGTTTGCGTTCTCGTTAGTAATAGTTCTCCTGATCTCTGCTGGGTTCTATGCTTCAGTCGGCGAGATTGAAGGCACAAGCGCATCGGATAGCCAAGATTTCTCGATAATCATTGGAGAGGTAGAATATATAGAGTCTCGTTGGGAGGGCAAGGTGATCTGCTCCTACGTTACTATTTTTGTAACAAATGTTGAGAAGGGTCAAGCGTCGCTAAGGAATAGGGAAGTTGTCGTTAAGTACTTTGGTGGAGGGGTTGATGGTCTCGGTATGTGGAGATCCGATCAACCAACGTTTTTTGCTGGTGAGAAGGTAAGGCTTCAGATACGCGAGGAAGTGGGACACTTTGTTCTCGTTGAAGGGGTGCAGGGAAAGACCTCGGTGGAGAGTGATCTTCAATCCAAGGAGGCGCGCACTGCAGCAGGATACAAGCTCTATTGGTTTAGACCGGCTAATGAATGGGCTGCAAGCACTAGTCGGCCTGGGTCGGATTGGTATGGTCCTGCTAGATGGGATGACACTGCCATACCTGTTGGGTACTGGATCGACACAACAGGCAGACCCTCGGGGATTACGGAGTCCGCTTTTGTAGAGTACACGCAGAAATGTTATCAGACTTGGGAGGATGACCCCGGGTCATACATCGACTGTACATACTTGGAAACGAGAGCTGACAAAGAACCTGGTGACCTAGACTATGTCAACATATTCTGTTGGCGATATATCGATGGAGATGGTGGCACGTTGGCTTACTGTAATTTCTGGGTGAACTATGTTATAGGCTACTATGATTCGCTTAGAATCGTTGATGCAGATGTCGCGCTTGACAGCGGCGAGCCGTGCGGTTGGTCAGCTGCTGCCACCTGCCCCGCAGACAAACTTGATGTTCAGAACATCGGAACACATGAGGTCGGGCATGGTTTGGGTTTGGCTGATCTTTATGATTCTGAAGATTCGGAGATGACTATGTATGGTTCCGCCGGATTGGGTGAAACTAAGAAGAGAATTCTTGAAGGAGGCGACATAGCTGGCGTACGTGCGCTGTATCCCTCAGGCGGGCTCACAATATACTTTCCGTTGATTCATGATTGCCCTTCATCCACAGGATGGACTATGGCGTTCTCTGTTCAGAATCTTGGATCCGGGCAAGCTATGGTTTGCTTGGATGCTTACGACAACGCTGGCAAACTCCTCGGAACAAAGCTGGTAGCGATCGACCCGGCTAGAAGCTACAGCGACTATGCTAGAGCGGTGGCGGGAAAGGAGTTCATGGGTAGTCTAGTCGCGACTTGCACGAATGGGCAACCCATCATAGGTCAAACAAGGGTCTACCGATATCGTCCAACAGCTACGGGTGCTATTGTGGAGGATGCTCGATCAGGGGCAGGGTTATTCTTCTCTTTCGTTCACGATCAACCGACGAGGACAGGTTGGGTGAGTAGCGTTTGGATAAGAAACAACGGCGCGACGATTGCAAGAGTCACAATCTCTGCATATGATACCGAAGGTAACCTTGCGGGATCGATAACTGTCGATATCAACCCGAATGGTGTGTGTGCGCGATATGCCAGAGAGATAGCGGGTGCCAGTGGATTCATGGGGTCGATCGTGGCTATATGCGAGAATGGGCAACCTATCTCGGGTACAGCATTCGTGTATAGAACAGACTATTCCATATCAATGAGTTACAATGCGGTGCCTGTCGCCTAATGTCGTCGATGCCTCGACGAAGCAAAAGCAATACCCTTACTGCTACTCTAACCCTGGGGAATCGGCTACCGATTACCAAATTGCCTAATAAACTTACTGCCGAGTAATGATGAGAGCCTACTCACTACGGAGAATTACTAACTATTTCATTTCAATCAATCATTTCTCGTCAATTGAACGTCAATCATGACATTTTTGGAAAACCAACAAGATCTGTGCGGCGAAATTGTTGAACGTCTGTATGCGACTCAAATAAAGATCAAAGGGTCTGGAGATTGTGAGTGCGATCTTCATGAGGATCTCGTATGCCTTTCGCGTCGTCGGCCCGCGCCTACCGAGGACTTCGTCTTCACCGATCAAGTGACTTGCTAGCTTCCCGTCCGAGATCTCGCCTTTTACTCGCAGGTAGACTTTCCCTAAGCTCATTACCCAACGTTTAAACGGTGCCAGATCAACAGCTCTTTCTTGAACTAGAACGGCTCTTTCGCGTTCGAAGAGTCTAACCCATTGCTTCTTTGTTCTGAAGGCCATATGGAATACCGGCGGTTTCTCTTTCCTTGCGATGTGCTCCATAATAGCAACTTTTCCCGTGGGTTTGACTACCCGGATCATCTCCTGAATAGCGGCCCTCATTGTCTCTTCTTTTGTAACATGTTGTAACACTGTAACAGCGATAGCTAGGTCGAACAAATTCTTTCGAAAGCCAAGCCTTCCCGAATCCATGACCAGAAATTCTACGTCACGGCTCTTCGCTTTCGCCACTTCCACCATCTCTTTGCTTATGTCTAGTCCATAGACTTCAATGCCTCTCGCAGCGAATTCAAAACTAATCCTCCCTACGCCGCATCCTACATCCAGCACTCTTGACCGGGTTGGCATTTTAACGGTTGAAAAAATAGCCTTTTTTTGCAAGAAGTCCATGTACCTATTATAGTCATCAGCGCCAATGCAACATACTGCTTTCAAGCCATCCTCGATCTTAGCATATTTCCTTGCTCTCTTATCCCAATATGTTTGAGGTTCGTAAGCCAAAGGCACCAGCCACTTTCTAAGAGAATATTATCTTGCTATAAAATCCCGACATCACGATTAAACGCTCAGACTTTCACATCCTGCCTGCCATTTCGTTCTCCTAAGACGAAATGGTAACTATTCCAGTAGGACTTGGCCTTCTTCAGTCCGTAAAGCGACAAGTCTAGTCCTATGCGTAACTCTTCTGCGGCCACTTTGAACATTTCATCGACAGATCCGCACCTAACAAATATTGAAGTCTTAACGTCAGATGGGACAAGTTCCGCACTTGTCTTAATCCGCGTATCTTGTTTCATCTCTTCAACAGCGTCCCAAAATAGGAGCGATCTATAGAATTCATCGTACCAAGCCCTTGCTTTCTTTGGAGTGGCCATTTGCTCAGTCATTCAGATCAACTCCATAGTTGTCGGAAAACTGTCAACACAAATGCTCCTATTGACTTCATTGATTCACCAAAAAGTTGCTCAATGGAGCAGATGAGGAGAGTAAGATCGATGGCAACAGTCGTCGGAACCCGAATGCCGATCAAGACTTCTAACAATCCTATCAACTTGATAGCTTTCATGGGAGAGAATCGTATAACTGACGGATTTGGTCTGCAATTTTGTCCCAGTCATATTTTCTGATATTTTTCTGACAATTGGAGCTGAATTCTTTCAATAATGTCGGAGATTTTGTCAATTCCAAGATTTTCTCTGCTAGTTCATCAATGCTTCTGTTTTCAACTACAAATCCAATCTCGTTTTCAGAAATTACCTCTGACGGGCCTCCGGAATCGAATGCGACTAAGGGTTTCATATACGCCATTGATTCGAGAACCGTTATGCCAAAGGCTTCTATCAAACTTGGTAAGACAACAATATCTGATGCGATGTACATTTTCTCCAGTTGAAGGTTATCGACTTCGCCAACAAATCTTACTGTTTTTTCTAATTTCATTTTTTCGGTCATTTTAACTAGTTCTTTGAATTGAGGGCCGTCACCAGCTACTATTAGTAGAACATCACTTCTACGTTCCGCTACCCTCTTCATCGATCTCACCAAATAGTGTATTCCTCTTTTTGGAATTAGCCTTCCCACTGTGAATAGAATTTTATAGTCATTAGGTAGATCTAGCTCTTTTCTAAATTGTTGACACTTGCTCTTAGCTAGAAGCAATTTACGATCAATTTCGTCGATACCGTTGTTGATTACCTTAACTTTTTCTTTTCGTACGCCGCATCTCTCGACCTCTTTTCTCACAAACTTGCTGCATGCGATTACGTACGTAACGCGCTTCAAAACAAATTTTATCGCTAAATCTAAGAGCGGGTTTAATCTCATGCCATATTTGGTTTCAGAATCTCTTAATATGTCAACGCCGTGAACGGTAACTATACTCGGTTTTCTAAATATCTTACCCAATATGAGAGCTACTAGTCCCGGAGGAAAGGCGAAGTGAGCGTGAATCATATCTGGATTGAACTTTAGGCATTCAAAAATGCTCAAGAAAAGATATGTTGGGGATAGAATGTATCTGAAAGCTCTTATTGGAGCTCTATATACCATAATGCCGTTCACAATTTCCTTCCATCTCAGTTTTAGAGGTTTTTTTTCAGCAATAATCATAACATCATTGCCCATATTTCGTAGTCTGCTGGATATTTTTTCAACGTGAACCTGCGCTCCTCCAACGGTTGGTAGAAAACGGCCAGTGAGCATTAGAATTTTCAATTTCAAACCTCATGATATCCCAGATGTCTTATTGAATCAATCTGGTACCCTAATTACCAATTTAGAAGCATATCCCACTATTGACTATTTTGTGTTCGCTTCTGGGTCGGTTGGCGTAGCGTTTTAGGCTTCGCTTTTTGGAGGCTCGTTGGCGTTTGTTATTGCTTCGGTATTGAGGAGCATGCCCAACATCGGACAGATTTGACGGTGCAAGGCCATGTTCTTCATGTATCTCATATTCTAGTTCTGCGGTCCCACATGCTCTCGAGACAGCTGAAGACGCGTTCGATCGCGGTTTGCTTTTCGGCCTTGAGCGACCTGTATCGGCTACGAGGCATTTGCTTCCTTGGTTTTTAAACTGATTAAGTCGAACGAAAGTACTTTAGAAGGAACTTCAGCCAACTCAAGGAAATAGGGATTAATCCTTTTCAATCCTGGTAAAGTGGTTCATACTGTTGACTTTTGAAGTTACCATGTTCAATTTCATATGTTTTGTCAACTCCGAGAGTACATCTATCACTCTTCTAGTTCTCTCTTCCTTAGCTTGTAGAGGATCTCCTCCATCAATCTTCTATTGCCTCCAATCATATCTGCGATCAACCCTAATACGATTACTTGAAACCCAACTATTAGTAGAACCGCGGTCAGGACGGCCGATGGAAGATAGGGCGTCACCGTTCCAGTCACGAAGAAGTGGATTAGGACTCTGAGACCGATAATCACCCCTAAAGAAAACAGTAACCCACCAATAAACAGAAACGCCCTCAACGGCTTGTAATCCCTATATGTTCTTAAGACCGTCAAGCCAGCCCTCCAAGCGTAATCGAAGATGCTCGAAATAAGCCTAGATCTTCCCTCTCTTTTCCTAAAAATGCAGGGAACCTCAACTATTCTCAATCCTTTGCGAGCAGCTTGAATAATCGTTTCTTGGACGTAGGTGTAGTCAGATAGAATGTTCAATTTCAACGCTGCTTCTCTAGAAAATGCTCTAAAACCTGTTTGAGAATCCGAAATCGCTAGCCCCGAAGCCACACTGGTCGCCTTAGTCGCTAGAAGGTTACCTATCCTCTTTCCAACCGGCATATCCTCGATCCAACCCTTGAATCTAGAACCAAGGACCAGGTCAGCATACCCTTCCACTATGGGTCTGATTAAGCTTGGGATTTCCTTAGACTCATATTGACCGTCTGCGTCAATGTTCACAACAATATCGGCACCCATACTCAAAGCCTCTTCTAACCCTTTTCTAAACGCAACGGCAAGACCTCTATTTCGGTCAAACGAGATGACTCTGTCTGCACCAGCTCTCTTTGCCTGAGAGACAGTTCCGTCCGCTGAACCATCATCGATTACCAAGACCTGCACCTCGTCGAGAGCATCTCTAGGAATGGCTCCTATAACGGTAGCGATAGTCTTCTCCTCGTTGAACGCTGGAATTACGACCACAAGTTTCAATCTCAACACTATGAATCAGTTACTGTACATAAAACAACATAGCTTTTGTGGCTGTAAGTAAGATCGAATCTATGCAAAGGAGATTTGGAGCAAGAATGCCTCTTGGTTAATACTCAATAACGCCCAATCATATCCATGAAGTATAAGAGATATTCTTTACGCCTGGAAAACTCGCAGTAGCAAGTTCCTAACCAGATCTATGCTCCTCAAGCTTAGCCCTGCGCAAAACGAACTCCACATGCCAAGTCAAGAACTCGTTCAGGAGAGGGATTCTTGATACATTTATCGGCGAAAATCTTGTCTTTTGCCGGACTATCTCAAGCTTCCTCTCCTTAATCTTTTTCTTAGCACCATAAATAGTACTACGGTATAGTCCATACTCCTCAAAGTTCCTAGCATTTATCCTCTTCAAGTATCTTGCGAGAACAAGAGCTGTCTTTTCACCAAGCAAGTGAAAAGGCTTGAACTCGTGACCTCCGACAACGGAGTAGAAGGGTGGAAACGAAAGATAACAATATCCGCTAGGTTTCAAGACTCTCCTAATCTCTTCCAGTAATCTTACCCTCTTCTTATCAGGTACGTGCTCGAGAAGGCTGGAACAAAAAACGAAGTCGAAGGAGCTATCGCTGAAAGGTAAGTTCAAAGCGTCGCCATTTACGAAAAAATAGTTTTCTCTATCACCTGTGACCTTCACGGGCCTAACGTCTAACGCGCAAACCATTTTGGCACAGTTCGTCATCTCAACACTATATCCTCCGAGTCCACTTCCCAAGTCTAGAACAATATCGTCTCTCAAGCGGAGCCCCCACTTGCTGAACTCTTCTAATAGCCACCGGGCTTGAAACCGCTGAAATTCTCGGTAATCCTCCGGTGAATTGAGTCTACGCATTATTTGTTTGGCGAATTCAATGTATCTTTTCGCATTCAAACACCAAAGCCTCGTACATAGTCGCTACGTCTCCCGCAAATATATCGCTGACGAAACAGCATTTCCTTGGATCCTCTCAATAAACCTTAGATTTCTGAGACAGGGCATCTCCATTCTGCCCAGATCGATAGGACTGGAACAAAGGCTTAGTCTTTGGCGCCTTGCTCCATCCGGGTTCAGTTCGTATAAGACCTCCTCAATGATCCTTCTGCTATTCCCGATCATGTCGGCCACTAGACCAAGAACCATGATTTGCCATCATCGATAACTAAGACCTGCACTTCGTCAAGAACATCCTTAGGAATGGCTCCTATCACGGTAGCGATAGTCTTCTCCTCGTTGAACGCTGGAATTACGACCACAAGTTTCAATATCTACACGAAAAAGTCTTACATACATGAAATGAGATGGCTTTTGTGGCTACCGGGTAGATTGGGTGTAGATCTCTAGACGAATATGGAGTAATCTCGAAGCTCTAAGGGTACTTCAGTAAGGTTGGCCACCTATTTTCCCATAGATGATCTTCTTGCGCGACCGAGACTCCGAATTATTGTGGACATAGCAGAAGGAACATGTATAGGCCGCTAATGATAATCTCTAATTCTAGCCTACGCCTATCATGGCCAAATCTGGTGACTACTGCTACCACGCGCCCAGTTTTACATAGACTGAGCGTGGGTAGGTAATCCACTGGGATCGGAATGTCAGGCCTCAAATGTGAACCAGCTTCGAAAGCCAATTTAAGACCCTTAATAGAAAAGATTGGTAACGTTTCCAAGATCAACCGACAGTGGCCATCAAGATGTCACAGTTCAAGGTAGAATTGAAATCATTGAGTTGGAAGCATCTAGAGAGATTGTTTGTTCCCATGTCATTTACAGCTGTAGCCTACTTGTTTCTGGGGGCTAATATATTTGCTGGAGGGATTGTTGCTCCAATGGATCTACTCTTACATTTCCCCGGATGGCAAGAATCGGGAATGTCCCTACCATTATTCAATATGGAGCGGTCAGATGTGGTTGATGCTACTTTGCCAAAGTGGATTTTTATTAGAGAGCAGATCGCCAAGGGAGAATTACCTTTATGGGACCCGTTAAGAAGTGGAGGAGAGCCCGGTCTTTTCGTTATTCCTAACGCATGTGTTTCGATCGGATTTTTGCTTTTTCTTTTATTCGGTGATGGAGTCGGTTTTACCTTGGCTCTACTGGCTCGCCTAGTCATAGCCGGTTTGGGTACATATGTGCTGTGCCGCACTAGATTGAAACCGATTCCTTCTATGTTTGGAGGGATCACATACATGATGTGCGGTTTTAACTCGTCTTGGCTGATGTGGCCTCAAGTTGAGACGAGCGCTTGGATGCCATGGGTTCTATGGGCTGTTATTCGTCTTGAAGACAAACCTTGCAGTCGTCGCATGACCGTTCTCGCGCTTCTAGTTGCAGCTTTGATATTTGGCGGCTTTCCAGCTGTAGCAGGCTATGGATTATATGCCGTAGCTATACTGGCTGCTTGGTTGCTAATTTTGAAAGCCTCACAGGAGAGAGATTTCGTAGACACCATAAAGCGCGGTCTTTGGATTTCAGGAGGGGTTGCGATTGGTTTTGCACTCACTTCAATTCAGCTATTTCCGTTCATAGAGTATGTAAACCAGTTTGACATATCTTGGCGGCATGCTGGCGGGATATCGATATACAATATCGCTCTTCTATTCGATCCCTTCTTGACTGGACAACCCCGTGTCGAGAAGACTGGTTACATGGGCCTAATTCCACTCACTCTGGCGTCTCTAGCCGTCTTAGTCGCGTTACGAAAAAGCCGTTGGAGGAGTGGCCCATTATCTCCGCTACTATGGGCCTGGCTAGCCAGTTTGACTCTGGTAGCAATTTATCAGACACCCCATTTTCTGGCGCACCTCCTTTATCTTCTGCCCGTATTGAACAATAACTCGAGCGGCAGGATGTTAGTCCTCCTAGGGTTAGAAATAGCGCTTCTCGGGGCTGTCGGTCTGCAAGTGATAGCCGATAACATCCACAGATTTCATATATCTTCCAGAAGGTCGTCGCAAGCGAAACTAGTGACTCTTATTCTTCTAATGTTAATCGGGTTACACGCTATCGATATATCGAGAGTTGGACGAGCTCAGAACGCGGTAGTCCCTATAGAAACCTTCTTTCCCGACACCCCCGCAATTAGCTATATACAAGAGCATATACGACCTGGTCAGAGTGTACTCACAACAGGGGAGGCCTTCCTCATACCAGGGACACTCTGCGCCTACGGTTTGCCTGAATGGTTCGCACATTCATACCATACACTTCAAGAGAAAGCGATCCTCAACCAACTGGTTGAGAATCCTTTCAAGACGCCGACCGCCGCTAGATTCTACTTCAATCAAATAAACACAAGTTCGGCTCTAATAGACGCACTAGCGATTCGCTACATTCTAACAAGTAGACCAGCATATGTAAGTCAAGAAGACAACGACCTGCCTGCGCCGCCCACCCCTCCGAATATTCTAGGACAAGAAATTCACCTTAGTGAACCTGCTGAAATCATAGGTCTTGAACTTCTAATGGCGACTTATGGCCGTTCAACAGCGGAGTGCGATGTTCGTTTAACCTGGTTCGATGAGACTGGCTGTCCTCTTGCAGAGAGCACAGTAAAGGGACACGTCATCAAAGACAATAGTTGGACTAGATTCAAATTTGACGAGCCTTTGAATCTAACATCTGGCAAATATCGTTTCCAGTTGGACGTAGTCGAACCTAAGGCCCCTCCAGTCACCGTTTGGACCCTCGTCGGAAAAGATGGATTTCAAGATGGGTTCATGACTGTTAACGGCCAACCTGAAAGGGGAGACTTGGCTTTCCGCCTACTAGGCTTCTCAGAGAAGATTTTGGACAAATGGACAATGGTAACTCCTGGAGATTACATAATAATACTCGAGCGCGAGAATAGCCCGCCTGGCGCCTACTTTCTACAAGAGAACGCATCTTTTGATGAGCCGGATTCGCAATCGTGGAGTTGGGAAAATGTAAGATTGCTCAAGCATGATGCAAATAGTCAAACCTTTCTTGTGGAAACAAATTCATCTGGTTGGCTAGTTCGGGCGGCTCGCAATTGGCCGGGGTGGAGGGCATACGTTAATGGAAAATCGGCGGAAATTCGATCATATTTAAGCGTTCTTACCGCTGTACACATCGATGCCGGGCGCTCGATAGTGGACTGGCGATACGAGCCAATGTCTTTGAAGGTCGGAGCGGTAATCTCAAGCTTGACTATCGCTATTCTTCTAATAATCTTCGTAAATGACTCCTTGAGAACACATAGAGAAATCTGTATTCGAGAGATCCGTGGCAAAACAGAAAACGCAAAAGAGCAGCAGAAAACTCGAAATATTGTCTGCCAATGCGATTGAATAAGAATAGTTTTGCCGAGCAAGTACTCTATCCTCTCGCAAATTACCTTACTCTGTCAATTTCATGAGACCTATGGACAGCCAAGAGAGTCCAAACAAAGAAGAACTAGGATTGAATCGAACGTCATTCCTCATAGATTCAATTGCGCTTACTTACCTCTAGGAACACAGCTGGAGGATGAGACTGAAGCATTCGACGTGTAGTACGAACCGTATGGTCTAAGCTGGTCTTTCGCGGCGTCAACTTTACCCATTGTGGCCGCCCAGTCGATAAGTCTCTGATAATTGCCTTTGCGTGCTTCGGGATATGTTCTTTGCAGATCTGGCCTAAGGTAGTAGATGTCGAGAAGAACAGCTAGAGGTCTAATGCTAGATCCTTTGCATGCAAGGGAGTAGTCTCCTTTAAGAAGAGTCAGATTGGGGCTATAGTATGGGTCCCCTTCAATGAATGCCTGTCTCCACCGATTTATCATGTAGAATTCGTCTTCGGAAGGGTGGAGTTCACCTCTCGTCGCGCGTTCATGATGACACAGCATAGCACATGGCGTATAGACGACCAAATATCCCTTCGCCCTTGCGCGGAGACAAAGGTCTATATCTCCAAAAGCCACCTTGAGATTCTCATCGAAACCGCCAAGCTCATCAAAGACCTCGCTTCTAACCATGGCGCAGGCACCTGTCACCGCGCCGCAATCCCGGATGACTCTATGTAACCCGAAATAGTTGGGGTCGTCCACTGAAAGATACTTGAAGGCATGACCCGCCACGCCGCCAACCCCTAGAATCACTCCTGAATGCTGAATTACGTTTGATGCATGTGAAGCGCTGCCGCTTGGATATAGCAAGAGCGCTCCAACGACTCCGACTTCAGGCCTTTGCGAATGCTCAAGCATAGCCTCCAGCCAATGCTCATCTATCGCCTCAACATCATTATTCAGGAAGAGCAGGTGCTCCCCTTTCGCGTACTTCGCTGCGAAATTGTTGATCCTAGAGAAGTTGAAAGGCTCATCGAACCTTACAACGGTGTGCTTCAAGGACTTGAAGTAGTGAAGGGTGGCTGGGTCAGTACTGCGGTTGTCAACGACAATTATCTCATAGCTCTTGTAAGAAGTGTTGGACTCAATGCTTTCTATGCAACGTTTCAACAGGTCAATCCGATCTCTCGTAGGTATGATAATGCTTACCAGTGGTGTTCCTCGAATAGCATATCTGACATGGTAGTAATCGCCGAACCCATCTGTCACGGTTCCCTGTAGCCCGCGCCTATTCAAAGCCTCGCCTAAGGCCCTTTTCGCGACCTTACGAGCATAGGGTTTCGCCTCTATCGAGGCAGCAGCGGAGCCCGGCACTTTGCGCCAGCTGTAAAGAGGCCTAGGAACATGCGCGATCCTGTCTGTCAACTCTGTGACCCTCAATATTAGATCGTAATCTTGGCTACCCTCGAAGCCCAAGCGGAAGCCACCGGCCTCATCTATCAAGCTCTTTCTTATGACACAGAAGTGGCATAGATAGTTCATGGATAATAGAAGATCTGGAGACCAGTCAGGCTTGAAGAAAGCTTCGATCCTGCGGCTGTTCAATTCTTTCTTGTCCTCATCACTATAGATCAGATCCAAGTTCGGATTCTGATTCAGAGCCTTGGCAACCTCAAACAAAGCATCCCTCGTAAGCTCATCATCATGATCTAGAAATCCAACGAAATCTCCGGTAGCCATAGTTAAAGCCTCGTTCGAAGCCCCCGAGATACCGCGATTTTTTTCTAGAAACCTAACCTTGATTCTGAGATCCTCGGCGCGATAGAAATCGAGAACCTTCTTAACACCCATTTTCGTGGACGCATCATCGACGATGCAAAGCTCCCAGTTGGGGTAGACTTGTTTTATCACGGAATCTATTGCCATTCCAAGCCACTTCTTCTCTGCATCATAAACTGGCATGACAATGCTTATCTTCGGCTTGTAACTGAGCTGCGGAACCTCTCTTTGCATTTCAAGAAGTATCCGCTCTGTTAACTCGTTGTTGCTCAACCATACTTGATACTGCTCATTGCGTGTTAGCTCGAAGAACTGTTTATGTCGCGTAGCATAGCCATATCTTCTAACATAGCGGTCAACCACCCTTTGCAACAGACTGCCAAAACCTTCATCCAAAACTATCTCAAGAGCAACTTCAAGCGTATCAGCAATCACTCTTCTTCTGGTACCGGCCGGGAACCAACGATCACGAGACCTTCTATACCGCCTAGCAAGCCTCCAAGCCAACCTCCCTTCTCTTTCCCTTATCCTATCGCCCCGGTTTCGGATTGTTTCCGTATTTGGCAAGCTTGATTCCTGCTCTTTAGACCAGTTGATGGAGTCGTGCTGGTATTCTTATTTATGGGAATAATAAGAATATGTCGTGCCAACAGCCCTCGTTGCTAAGACTCTATGCTCAAGCGCCATCCCAAAAGACAATGGTATAGGACCAGCTTGTCACAGGAGCGTCGGTGTCGAGCGATACCCTAGCGGTTTCTTGAAGCCTTCACAACTCGTAAAATTAGACATTACATGAAGAAATAATCGGCGATCCTTGGCCGGTCTTCATCATTCTGTTGTGTTTAGGCATCGAACAGTAATGGATTTCATTTTCTGATTTTTCTCCTCGGCGGCAGGTAGTTCGTCTTTTCTTGATATTCTCGATCGTCCTCTGAACAATATTGTCTACATCTTTCCCTTTACGTCGAATCTTAAACGTATACACATATCTTCACACTGGAATGTTCCCTATCGCTTCTGCGACCTCCAATAATCGACAGCCATACTCAATCCTTCATCCAGTGTCACACTGGGTTTCCATCCCAGCTTCTCCATTATCCTAGAACTGTCTAGCACTATGTATTCTGTATCCAGCGTCGCTCGGCGCATAGGATAGCCGGGAGGGTAGGCTCCTTCTACAACTCTGCCCGTGAAGTGAATCATTTTGGCCAATTTCTTAGCCAATTCGATGTTCGAAATCGGGTTTCCAGGCGACACATTGAACACTTCGCCTTCAGCCGCTTCCTTCTTCATGCTTAAGAGATACCCGTTCACATGATCATCAACCCACATGTAATCTCTCACATGATCCGGCGATCCAACATACACCGGACCACCATCGAGCATAGAAGTTATAAGGTACTCGACAAGGAAGCCTCTTTCACTCTTCCTTCCGTACGTGTTGTTACATCTCAGCACTGTCGCCTTCAACCCATAAACCTTCATAGCCATCTGAATATACTCGTCAGCCGCGGCCTTAGACACAGCGTAGGGCGAAGAAGGCCGCAACCCAGCCTCTTCTTTTAGAGGCTTACTTCCTTGCCAGCCATAGACTTCTGCTGTTGATGCAGCGATGAGTCTTGCTCTGGGGGCTCTGTCGAGAATCGAATGAACGAGGTTGCAGGTTCCAATAAAGTTCGTGCGCAGATATGGAAAAGGATCCTCATAGCTGAGTCTGACTGGCGTCAAAGCGCCCAGATGGAGAATGAACTGAGGATTCGATGTCTCTATCGCTGACAGCAGTGAATGATACTCGCAGAGATCCCCTTCTATGAGGTGTACCCGATCCATAACAGGTCTCAAAGAATCTAGTTCACTTCGGCTTGTATGCCTTACCAGCCCAAAGACTTGGTATCCTTCTTCAATCAGCTTTATAGTAAGATTTGAACCGATGAAGCCGGTGCAGCCAGTTATCAGAAGACTTGCCAACCTAGACGAGCCTCCAATTCTTCATCTCTGTGTTCGCTTCCATTAAGTCTTTGTGAGTATTTATCGTGAGGAATTTTCCTTCAAACGGGTAGACTCTCACCTGCTTTCTCTTAGCCAGCTCCGGGAAGACGGTCTCCTCTACGTCCCCTCTCTCAGGCATATAGTCGAGAATCCGCTTGTTGAATGCGTAGATGCCCGTATTGATGAAAACATGATCGCACAATGGCTTCTCAAGAAAGCTGAGTAGATTTCCATCATTATCCGCGAGGAGATGTCCGAAAGCGCAACGGGCATGACCTCCGACTATTGTAGCAATAGGCCGATGAGCTGTATGAAATCTAGAAAGCGCCGCCAATGAGAGATCCACTATCTGGTCTCCGTTCATAGCGAAAAAGTCTTCATCGTGAACATACCTTTGAATGGCAAGCCTAAAGCCCTCAGCGGTTCCGCCTTCTACAGTATGAACGCTATATTCGATCCGTAGGCCGTACTTCGATCCATCGCCGAAATGTTCAATTATCTTCTCCTTAAGATGTGCGACGCCCATCACGACATTACGAACACCGCAACTCCGCAGCCACTCAATAACCCAGTCTAAAAGTGGCTTGCCACCGACCGTAACCAACCCCTTAGGAGTATTCTCTGTCAGCGGTCTTAGCCTAGTCGCAGGTCCCCCTGAAAGAACTATTGCCGTCGGAAGGTCTGGTGTAGACATAGACGTCAGATCCCTAGGAAAATGTTTTCTAGGAAGACAAATAACATTTGTGCAAGTTGCCAATAGGACCTTCTCCGAGATGAAAGCTCGAGTCTGCATGCTGCACAACCTATGCATCTGGCGTGGTGGAGCAGAGAGGCTCATCCTCTCCTTGAGTGGCGAATTGAGAAGACTGGGCTACGATATTGACGTCTTCACGCTACGATATGACAGAGCAAGATGCTTTCCAGAGTTTCTTGGAGAGATCAAAGTAACAGGGCTCTCGCGAATCTTCAGATCCCGTATTTTCAGCGCGACACCTCCGCTTCAAGCACTGGAACTCGCTCTGCGCATTCCTAAAGGCTACGACATAATACACGCCCACAACTTTCCAACCAACATTGCGGCATTCCTCGCTACCAAGCTCAATAGGGGCTACGTTGACACCCCGTATCTATGGCAATGCAACGAACCGCCGAGAATACTCTACGACCGAGATGAAATACGCCGCTACTACAAAGGAGCTGAAAAGCTGTCTCTCTTGGAGAGAGCAAGAGCATTGCTAGGGCTGAGGATACTGCATGCCACCTCTAACCCTCTGGATAAACTTGCGGTAGAGAACGCATCCGTTGTGACTACTCTGAGCAGATTTGTGGCAGAAAGAGTCATCGCAACCTATGGATGTCGCACAGAAATTCTGCACCCTGGAGTCGACCAACGGATTTTTCACCCCTTCATTGAGGGCAAGGCGGTTAGGCGAAAGTACAGGGTCGGCGATAACCCCTTACTCTTGACCGTCAGCAGGCTATGGCCAGCGAAGAACGTTGAAACGGCTCTCGAAGCATTTCGGATCGTTCTTGAAGATTTTCCAAGAGCCTTCTACATGATAGTTGGCGAGGGGCCGAGTCACCGAGATCTGCAAGCTCTAGCGTGCAACCTTGGGCTAGGAGACAGAGTGAGGTTTATCTCTGATGCAGAAGTCGAATCGCTGGCTGAGTTCTACTCAGCCTGTAACGTCTTCGTTTTTCCAGCACTAGGTGAACCTTGGGGTCTCATCGCACTCGAGGCTATGGCTTGTGGAAAGCCTGTTGTAGCCGCTAAGGACGGAGGCCTACCAGAGCTGATCAATGACAAACACGACGGAAAACTAGTGAACCCTAGGGAGCCTCGCTCGTACGCAGAAGCAATTCTACAGTTGCTTAAAGATCAATCTCTGGCACGAGCGGTAGGGCAAAATGCAGCAATCAAAGCCAAGGCGTACACATGGGAGCGCATGGCAAAAAGCTATTCTGAAATCTACAACCACTTACTAGAGTAGTGAGGATGTAATAGAACGACGTGGGAACAAAGAAGCCAGATTAGAAGTAGCCAAGCTCGTTCCAAGATACCTTACCTAGCTATGGGGAGAGTTAGGTTGCCGTATCCTTTTGGTAGGTTCAGTGTAATATGGTAAGCATCCATAGCGTCCGTCGCGTCTTCTTCTGGCATGCTCTCGACCTAAGTAGACTGGGCATGCTCTTATCAAAGGCAGCAACTGCTAAATCAAAAGCTCTAGCAGCCAATTGTAGGCGAGTTGAAGACTATGTGGATCTGGCCTTGAACTTCCGTTGGGGGCTCTATCCTTTCCAAATCCATATGAAACCAGCTCAAGTCAAGGATGAGATTCTAAAACTAACAAGCTTGTTAGATGATCTAAAGCCAAGGGCCGTATTGGAGATCGGCACAGGAGGTGGAGGTACGCTCTTTCTCTGGTCCAGAGTGGCCAGCGCAGATGCCACAATAATCAGCATCGACCTACCAGGGGGACCGTTTGGAGGAGGATATCCTAAGTGGAAGATGCCCTTCTATGAGTCATTTGCCAAAAGCAGACAGAGAGTATACTTGCTTAGGGGCGACTCCCACGACTCAGCGACATTCCGCAATGTTAAGAGAATACTTGGGGCTTGTCAGCTCGACTTCCTGTATATAGACGGCGACCATAGTTATGAAGGCGTCAAGAAGGACTTTGAGATGCACTCTCCATTGGTGAGAAAGGGAGGCATTATAGCATTCCATGACATAGTGCCTCACTCCTCGGAGAGCGGTTGCGAAGTAAGCAGATTTTGGAATCAAGTAAAGGACAGTTACAAGCAACTGGAGATAGTCAAGGACCAGAACCAAAAACGGGCTGGGATAGGGTTACTATTCATATGACATCATTGTGTACTACTTAACACGCGCCGGGTGTTGTCTATGTGCAATGTTGCGGCAATCGAGTTCTTCATAGAGCATGTCGAGCCTACAGAGTTCCATGGGAAGAGAGTATTAGAGGTTGGCAGTAAGTACATCAACGGAAGCGTCAGGTCTTTTGTGGAGCGTTTCCTCAAACCCAAAGAGTACTTGGGGATCGATGTAGAGCCCGGCAAGTTTGTGGATATGGTGGTCCCTGCTGAAGATATCGTAAAGTGCTTTGGCGAAGAAAGCTTTGATGTCATAATCTCAACGGAGACTGTTGGAGCACGTTAGGGATTGGAGAGTCGCCATTAATAACATGAACGCGGTTCTAAAAAGGGAAGGATATTCTTATATCACTACGCGATCCCACGGTTTTCCCTACCACCGCTTTCCTCACGACTTCTGGAGGTATGAAGCCGATGATATCAGGAGAATATTTTCAGACTTCGATATCATAACTCTAACAAAAGACCACGAGGCCCCCGGGGTCTTCCTTAAAGCTAAAAAACCTACAGCCTATACACCTAGAGATCTATCAAATATCGCAATCTATTCCATTGTCTTAGGTAAGAGAACATTCAACATTCCAAGCATGAAGGATATGCCGTTCGCGAAGAGGCTGAAGCTAGTGTTTTCAAGCTCAAAAGCTAAGTGGCTAAGGCAAGAAGGGTGAGGACGGCAGAATTAGAGATCCTTCTGCTACTTAGGTCTCTCACACTTCATTCTCTTCAGGGCTTCATTCAAGTCTAAAGGTGAAACTTCAAGCTCTCTTCGAATCTTATCCACAGATAAGGATAAATCTTTAGGCCGGTTGGCTACCCAGACCTTCAGGTCCTTTATCTTGACAGGCGTTATGAGTAATCGATTCAATCCAAAGATCTCAGCTATCTTCATCGCGAAGTCGTATCGGCTTATCCTCTCGCTTCCAAGTACATGGTACGCACCAGTTGCATTCGCCCCCATAATTTCTAGAATTGTTTCAGCGAGATTATCAGCAAGCGTAGGAGAATTATAGTGATCCTCAACTACGCTTATCGCCTTGCAGTTCCTAAGAGATCTAATAACCCATGTAGCGAAGTTCACCCTACTTAGATGTCAACCGTAAATCACGCTTGTCCTCGCAATCACGAAATCCTCGCAAAAATCTCCAACGAATTCCTCGCCTCCTCACCGTAAAGTCCCTTCTCGCCATCGAAGACATAGTTAGACGAGAGAGCTATTCAAAACTATCTTCCTCGACAGAGAAGAAGAATTGAGATTAATCTTTTGTTTGGCAAGATATCTTATCCCTAAAATGGTTATGTGAGCATGAAGCCTAATCTTCTTGTGAATTCGAATACTGCGATGAGGGGAACGAATTCGCTTTTCCTTAACTTTGCCTTGTGAGCCTCTTGAAATGAAAAAATAATCCTTTTCCAAGGCAGAACACACAGGCCATCCAAGTGACTTGGAGGCCAAACTCAAGAAAAGCTATTTCAACTTCTGCTAACCTTTTTCAAGATTCTCTCGATCTTTTCCTTAAGGTTAGGAAATCTTCCTTTACGATATCCCATGTCAAATCAAGATCCACGCCAAAATACTTGTGAATGAGTTTGTCTCTCATCCTAGCCATTTCACTCCAAGGCACTTCAGAGGGCTCGGCGAGGTCACCTATATCGATGAGATCAGTTGAGGATCTTTGCATCGAAACCGTATTCTAGGCTGGGCTTGGACGAAAAGTGTTCTTCAAGGTATTATGTTGTGGTCTCGCCATCAATTGTCACCTCCGATATCGATGTTCTTCAACAATGTCGTTCGCATCAAACACGGAAACGCATATTCATCTTTTCTGAATCACAAGATACAGGTCTAACTCATCATCTTCTAATCAAGCTTTGAACCTTTCAACCCGCTCGACGTCTAAACGGTCAAGGACTCACTTTCTCGATGTCGCCGAATCCTTTCTCTTCTCGATCTTCATCAAATGAACCTTCACAATGCTACCCGGTTTCAACTCGAGATCCTCACACTCAATCCTTGGAATCTGAATCCTGAAACCTTGCTGGATCCTCGCCAAGAAACTCGAACTTCCGAGGCTCTCATTATACACGGTCACATCGACCACGCTACCCTCCCAAAGCTCATAGGTCGAAACGTAAATCCTCGGTATCGTTACCCTCCTCCCACTCCCAACCACACCCTTATACTCCACTTTAACCCCTTCCAAGCCATTTCACCCCACTGAAAAACCCCGATTCCAACCCAAAACAAGAAAACAAACCCAAATAAAAGCTTTCAACCCCCATAGGGTAGGGGGACCCCGCTCCACGCAACAGAAGACAGCCCAAAGTAGCCAACCTTATGCGCGAGGACAAGGGGTTGCGGTGAAGTGTCTTTTTGACGGATCAGCGCTTCTACCGCTAGTCGCGAGGGCGTGGCAAACAGCCATATCGGTCAGAGTCTTCTGAGGTAATCCGGAATCTTCTCGTAATCTTCCTCTGTTATCCGCCATCCTGAGCGACGCATCTTACTCACGTTTTCTAGCAGTTCATCCTTTAATATTCTTCCAGCCCTGTAGATTCTCCCAAGTAGATATCCTGTGCCATTAAGCTCGATGCGAATCAACCTTGCAATAGTTGAAGACTTGTTTGTGAGGTTGCCAAGCCAGAAAAGAATAGACAGAGAATTCCTGAAGGTTTGGCTCAGTGAATATGCGGAAAAGATGCAAGACATTCAACTCATGGTTGAATACTTAGAACCGATGCGGTTTGAAAACGAACCTGTAACTGAGCCATATCTCGAACCATATTGGATGTACGTGTTTGATGAGTCGGAATAAAAGCATCATAGTCTATTGGGGGGAGACTAGAATATGTTTACCTATATCACCCCCATAACGTCTGTGTGGTTAGTCGGTGGAATGGACAGTCGGTTTACGACGAATAGCCGGGTGTCTTTGTTTGCGCGAGAGAAAATTTTGAATGGGTGTATTATGTTGGTCTGCATTTTCTTGAATCAATCTAGACTATACAATTCAACTGGGCCGTCCAAGCGGATTATAGGCTCGCGTAGCCTTGGAGAACAAAATCCGCAAACAGGAAAGCTGATCCGATTTTTGCGTTTCGACTTTGTTTCAGTCTATCTTTGACCTGTGGTAATTGCAAGTTCTCTTCGTCAGTGTTGCCCGAAACTCTTGATATACCGAGTTTAATGGCATCTCTCTTCGAGATTATCAATCCTCTAACGATGAACACCGAACCGACTAGATCGCAAGCAAGTCCCAGAAGCGACACTAGATTCAGTTCTGACCCTTCTTTAGCTTCTCAATCTTTGGTCGCCGACATACGCCATTTCTCTGACAATGAATGGACAACCCTTCATGAACTGAGACTTCGCCGAACGAATAATGGTCGTTACATCAAGGTGGACACTCCGTGTGTAACTGTGAAGAAAACAGTGATAGAATAGTTGGAAGAGGATCAAGAGTCGTTTCGAACGCGGTGAGCCTGCCGAAAGGTTATAGACTTATAGCTGGCGAAAACACTTTCTGAGCATGTGAACACGCTAGCCAAGCAGGTTGTATGATCCATATTGCCGAGTTGGATCAAGAATCTGCATCTCCCTCTCGAGGAAGACAAACGAAACGGTTGGAAACCATATCACATTTTTCGCGGCTCGACTCGCTGTATGGACGATCTTAGTTGCCACGTATCGGTGTTAAGCCCCGGTATCACTCCTCACGAACCTCATTCACATCCTGAGGAGGAACTGCTGATCATGTTGTCCGGAGAAGTAGATCTGGTAATTACGGACCCGAAGCGCGGACATGCGGAGACAAGGAACAGGATTGGACCGGGCGCTTTTGTTTACTATCCTGCATTTCAGCATCACACAATCCATAATGTGAGCTCGGAACCGGCGACTTACCTCATGTTCAAGTGGCATGGACAGGAGAAGGCGAGAAAGGGGGGTCAGTTGAAGACAACAGTTTTCCATTACGGGGAAGACATCACATGTATTGGGTCGAACTCTGCCAACAAGATCTTCCAAAGACAGATTCTCGACAACGCTACCGGCTATTTACAGAAATTGCACTCTCACGTAACGACCTTGCAACTGAATGCCGGCTATCCTCCTCACAGTGATGCATATGACGTAGCAATCCTTCTGCTGACAGGAACTGTTGAGACATTAGGTCAACGAGTCGCGTCGAAGGCCGTAATTTTCTATGCTGCTGGAGAGCCGCATGGGATGAAGAACATAGGATCCACACCGGCCTCGTATCTCGTGTTCGAGTTCCACAAGTCTCTTCACGTATGTTTCTTTTCACATTCTTCTGAGCTTTTTGGAGGTGAAAGAAGCCTTTTGTAACTTGTAACCGAACGCGTAAGAGATCAAGGAGCGGTTTGCTCTGTTGTTCTGCCTAGTGAGGGCCGCTTAGACACATGCTGGAGGACGTTTGAGCCTCGGTGTTCGTCGTCCATTATTCTCCTTGGTGTGATTCGAGATCATTATCACAGGAAGATTGGGATGAAAGGCTTAGAAGCAGTCTCACGAACGTCTTTGATTTCGGGGAAAACAAACTCAAAAGTTGAACCCGGGTGTTATTGTAACCAACGCCATATCTACCCCGTGGGGGGCAACAACGGCGTTTCTTCTTGGGAAGCCTCACGTTTGGTTCATCCGTGAATTCGGCGTCCTTGACCACGGGTTGGAGTTTTTTCAACCATTTGATCTGATCTTGAAGTATGTCCGAAAATCCTCAAATCTCGTCCTTACTAACTCTAATGCCGTAAGAAGAATGCTAAAACTAGGTGCAAACAGCTAAAGTTTATCTAAACAGAGTGAAATGAGTGCGGACGCTATTTTCCTAATAATTCTTCGAGCTATTGGAAATCTAATATAATATTCTTGGGTCTTATCAATCAGGCGAGTCTTAATATTGAAATAGTGAGTTTCAACAAACCAGTTTTTGTTTGAAAGCTTGAAATTTATAGTGCATTCCCTGCACTTAGGGATAGAACCTTTTTGATAATGGATTTTTTTCCTTAACTCCCGATAACCAGAGCTATTCCAAATCTGGCTAAATGGCTTTTCATGGATATTCCCAACCTTTAATTCTGAATTGTAGTCATAACAGCATGGGACAACGTCTCCGTTCGATAAGATGTTACTCATAAGCCATATCCTTTCACATTGAGTGTTTATTCTGATACGCTCATAGGTACCCTTCTTATATTCATACCTTCTATATTTTGGATTGTAGGGAATAAGTTCTTGATCCATTGATGTTAAGCCACAACTAGGATTTAGTGTTTTTACCGTAAATACATCAACTCGCATGCGACCTGCGAATTCTCGCATTTTTGAAAGTTCATGCTCATTATGTTTCATAATGACCATACGCAGGTTAATCTTGGTATCTGATTTCAATTCTCTTTTTAACCTAAGAACATTTCCTAAGCCAGAAATAGCTCTGTTGAGATTCCCTTTTTTTCTATAGACTTGATAGCTTTCTTCATCCAAAGAATCAATGGCTACAATTAAAGTTGACAATCCTGACTCTAAGATTTCTTTAACATATTTTTCATTCTGCAAAAAATAGGCATTTGTGCTAGTTACTGTTCTTATTCCTCTTTCAGAGGCATATCTTATCATTGCTGGAAGTTCCGGATTCATGAAAGGCTCACCCCAGTCCCACAATACTAAAAAGAGCAGATATCGTTTCATATCATCAATTACAGCTTTAAACTCTTCAAGTTCCATATGCGTTGGTTTTCTATTCAATTCATTTCTGCCCGCAGGACATAAAGGGCAAGAAAAATTACATATGTTTGTTGGCTCTATCTGAAGCATGTAAGGGAAACCTTTCGCTTTGAAGTCAGTTGTATTGAACTCGCGATGATTCGTTATCATCCAATTACAATACTTTCGATCAGGAACGTCTTCACAAACGTATTTAATAGCATCATGTTCAATTATTACAGATCTGTTCTGTTTTGTTTTCATATCATGTTTCTTCTTCAAAATATAATAAGACGCTTTCACATCTTCTATCACGGAAATTGTATTTTCAGCAATGCATTCATAATAATCGACAAGAACAAATGGAACAAATATTGGCTCATATTTTGAAGTAATTCTTAAGATTAGATCCCAGTCGACTAAGCGTTTTAATTGCTCGTCAAAAAGACCAACATCTTCAACACATTTTCTCGAATGCACAAAGCTGTTGAGATCAATATAGTTTCCATTCAAGAGTTTTCTGAAATTGAATTTCTCACCATCAATACTGTAGAGATAAATGCTTCCATTCAGTGGATATCTTCTGTACACATTATACATGCAATATGCTGCTTCGCTGTGGCTATTACTGAGCGTATTATCCATTACAGATAAGAATTCTGGATGCCAGTTATTGTCTGAGTCTAGGTAGGCTATAAAATCGCCCTTTGCGCATTTTATGCCATGATTTCTTGCTGCACTTACCCCACTATGCGGAATTTCATAATACCTGACATTTTTAGAAAGATAAGGGCGTACAACCATTTCTAGATTATCTTCCGATCCGTCATTTACAATAATCAGTTCATAATCTTTCAAAGTCTGTGACAAAACACTCCTAATAGCCTTTTCCACTATATCTGCTCTGTTCCAGACCGGCATTATAACGCTGAACATATCTTCCCACAAATTTCGGCGATTTTTATTGTTTTATTGAAGAGCAGACATGTTAGTGATTTCTATCTAACCTCGCATAATTTTGAGCAGAATAATGGTCTTTAACAATATAAAGTTTGGTATCACAGCCAGTAATTGTTTAATGCCGAATCCTAAGCCCCGTCGAAATTCTTGGGCATTATGCCGCTCGACCCCGAGCAAGCAGCGGTGCTTGCGCGTAGTTACGGCTCTTTCATAACTACACAAGTTTCACTCTAACTCTGGCAGCGAGATGGAAAACAACGTCGACGCTTGCCACAGCTTCTTCCACCTCGCTCAAACTTTGCAAGTCCCCTTCTATGAACTTGAAGTTCGGTTCGTCCAAGAGACGCGAAATGTGGTCCCGTCTGCCCGTGGATAGGTTGTCGAAGCATTTAACGTGCACGCCCAATTTGACCAAACTCTCGCACAAGTGGCTTCCAATGAATCCTGCTCCACCGGTCACAAGGACCTTCCTAGCGGACTCGATCGAAGACAATTTGCTTCAACGTCAAATCAAGGAGCCAAGTCCGATTCCTACATAATTAAGCTCTTTACTGAACCTTAAGGGATCGTATATCTTCCTTCCATCGATCAGAACTGCACATCTCATCTTCTCTTTAAAATCATCCGGCCTAAATTTTCTGAATTCGTCCCACTCTGTCACAATTATGGCGCAATCAGCATTCGATACACATTCAAGCCCAGATTTAGCATAGTCTACCTGATCCTTGAAAATGGCGCTGGCATTCTTCATTGCCGCGGGATCGTACACCACAACAGAGGCCCCCTCGTCCAACAATCTCTTGACAATTCCCACAGAAGGCGCGTCGCGCATATCATCGGTATTAGGTTTGAATGACAAGCCAAGAATCGCTATCCTCTTCTTAACGAGATCACCCAACTGCTGTCTCGCCGATTCAACGATGTTTAGCGCCTGCTTCTCATTTACATCTAGCACCGCCTCTAGAAGGTTTGGCTTATAACCGAACTGCTTGGAGAACGCGATCAGGGCACTCAAGTCTTTTCCGAGACATGATCCTCCGAATCCAGCCCCAGCGTTAAGGAACCTCTATAACCCATTACCGAAAAGTCTACGCTCTCCGATTGAAAAGGAGCGAGTTGAAAATCGACGTAGGAAACCCGGAAACCTCCTAGGAAGCTCTCAAACAAGGCTAAAAACGAACTTTAACGAAATAGCCTCTCTATCTACTCGTCTGAGGCTAGGACACGCATCTGACGTAAACCTTCACGAATATCCAGGAGACTCACCTTCAACTCATGCCTAGCCTTATGCACAGATAAGGATGAATCTCTAGGCCGCTTGGCCACCCAAGCCTTCAGGTCCTTCATCTTGACAGGCGTTATGAGTGATCGATTCAATCCAAAGATCTCAGCTACCTTCATCGCGAAATCGTATCGGCTTATCCTCTCGCTTCCAGCTATGTGGTACACCCCAGCTGCATCCTTTCTTGCGATTCTTAGAATTGCTTCAGCGAGATCATCAGCAAGCGTAGGAGAATTATAGTGATCCTCAACTACGCTTATCCTCTTGCCATCTCTGAGGGAGTTGATAACCCATGTCGCGAAATTTACTCTGCTTGGATGCCGACCGTACAAGACACTGGTCCTCACAATAACGAAATCCTCGCAGAGTTTTTTAACAAATTCTTCGCCCTTAAGCTTGGTAACCCCATAATAGTTGACAGGCTTCGTTTCATCCTCTTCACTGTAGAATCCTTTCTCACCATCGAAGACATAGTCGGTTGAGATGTAAACCAACCTAGCGCCGACCTTCCCGCAAGCTTCAGCAATGTTCCTCGTCCCTTCAGCATTAACCGACCAAGCCAACTCTCTATCGGTCTCACATTTATCCACATTCGTCTCAGCAGCAGCATGCACAACAAACTCCGGCCTGACCAAGCTTAGAACTCTAGCAACCTCTTTTCCATCAACAATATCCATTCTCACGGAATCAGGATGGATAAGGTGCGTACTATGAGTTGGAATAACCTCGTATCCGTCTGAAAGCGCCTTAACCAGCTTACTCC
>Ga0209725_1000294_pt1 | contig 30649 bp, 29 predicted proteins | sample I18A1metaG_FD_184145 | JGI IMG/M metagenome (GOLD analysis project Ga0209725, IMG submission 184145) | Lake sediment bacterial and archeal communities from Gulf of Boni, Indonesia to study Microbial Dark Matter (Phase II) - ​I18A1 metaG... | ecosystem: Environmental > Aquatic > Freshwater > Lake...
ATTCGGCGGTAGTTCTTCTTCTCAGATTCATCGAGTATTCTGGCTAGGTCATCTGCGTCACAATGCTTGTAGACGGCACGGTCAGCCCTGGAGAGTCGAACGCCGTCAATGATGCTTCCATGGTTCAGCTGGTCGCTGACTATCAGGTCCCCTTCGTCGGCTAACTGGGGAATCAACCCTTGGTTGGCTGTGAAACCAGCCGAATACGTCAATGAAGCTTCAGTACGCTTGTACTTCGCCAGTCTCTCTTCGAGTTTCATATGTAGGTCCATGTTACCGGCAATTGGCCTGACCGATCCTGAGCCAACACCGTACTTCTCAATCGCCTCGATGGCCGCCTTCACCAACTTCGGATGAGTGGCCAGTCCCAAGTAATTGTTTGAGCAGAGCATGAGAACCTCTTTACCGTCAACTATTGACCGCGGAGAGCTGCTGCTCGCCAAGATTCGAAGCTTCCAATCCAACTGACTCTTGACTAGAAGCTCGTACTCCTCCTTCACAAATCCTACAGGATCTCGCAATGTGAACTATCCCCGAGTTCTATTTGGGAACATGGGAACATGTGCAGAGAATAAAGCTGTTTGCGTTCCACTGGCCGTGGAAAATTAGTCCGTGACTATGCTGGTCCTTGAGGGTTGTCTGGGCGGAAACTAGTGGAAGGCGCGCCTATGCCACACCTATGGGGGGATACACTCCGAATCGGGCTATTCGGACGCCAAACAAGGCTGACTTTCCACAGCCAGTTCCACTATGGAAGTCTCAATAGCTGCTAGAGGCGGCCTTCCGCATGTCGTCTGCCCAATTTCTCTAGCATATCTTCAGTCATTGTGGCGAGATCGTAGCTTGACTTCCATCCCCATTCCTCGCGAGCTGCGCTGTCGTCAATAGTTCTCGGCCAAGAATCGGCGATCTTCTGCCTGAAATCAGGCTTGTACTCGCATTTGAACTCAGGTATGTGTTTCCTGATTTCAGCGGCAAGCTCGCCAGCTGAGAAACTCATGCCCGACAAGTTAAAATCGGCATGATGCTTCAGCCGCGAAATGTCGGCCTCCATGAGGTCAATGGCCGCCTTGATACAGTCAGGCATGTACATCATCGGAAGTACAGTATCCTCCCTGACGAAGCACGTGTATCGCTTGTGCTTGATCGCTTCGTAGAAGATCGCCACAGCGTAGTCTGTTGTGCCACCTCCCGGAGGAGTCATACTGCTGATGATGCCCGGGTAACGGACCCCGCGCACGTCCAGGCCGAATCGCCTCAAATAGTAGTCACACAGTAGTTCGCCAGCAACCTTGGTGACTCCGTATACGGTCCTAGGATGAAGAATCGCTTCCTGAGGCGTATTCTCGCGATTCTCAGGACCAAAGACTGCAACAGAACTTGGCCAGAAAACACGCACCATCTCTTGCTCCCTCGCGACTTCGAGAATGTTATAGAGACCGTTCATGTTTACGATCCAAGTATGCTGAGGATTCTTCTCACCTGCCACTGAGAGAATTGCAGCCAGATGGTAGACTGTGTCGATTTCATATCTTCTCGCCAGCTTCTCAACGTCCGCCTTACTTGTAGCGTCAACGAATGCGAATGGGCCTGAATTGAGCAGTTCTTGGCTTGGTTTTGTTTTGTGACCCGCAGCTATGACATTGTCTCTGCCATATCTTCTGCGAAGTTCCATTGTCAGTTCAGAACCTATTTGGCCGAATGCGCCAGTTACAAGAATCCTCTTCATCTTCGCTCTGGGCACCCCAACATCCTCAAGGCTTCGTTGAACCAGGAAGTAGTATTAACTCTTCATGATCTCGACGTAGGACGATGCGTTAGAATCGAGTCAGAACCAAGCGCATGTTCAGAACGACTTATGAAAGACTACTGTTGAACAAGATCCTGAAGGGTCTTCTGAGCAGAGAAAGCATTTGTCCTATATGGATAGGGCAACATCTCACTGATCTTCCGCTTCAGCTTCGTGCTCCTCTGAATTGAGCCAGATTTTGCCATAGCCATAACGATCCAGATATTACCATCAGCGAATTCCTTTATGTATTGGCGACAGGCCCCGCATGGCGTGAGGCTCTCTATTGAGGGGTGATCCGCGACGACACCCACGGCCCTAATCTTTGTGCTTCCGTGGACGACTGCATGGTCGATCGCGTTTCTCTCCGCACATACCCCTAGCCCCGCTACTTCACTCTCAACGTTGCATCCCTCATAGATCCCATTATCGTCTCCAAGTACGGCGGCGCCAACTCTAAACCCCCATAGAATCCTTGCATTTGTCATTCCTTTTAGGGCTGCGTCAAGAAGTTGAGCTTCAATAGATTCGGTTAAGACTTCGATTGTCACTTCTGGGTCGTCCCTTCTGTTTGGCAAGATGTGGCCTCTCTCTCTATTTTAGTTCGCTTGTACGCTGCTTTCGTGTTGGTTGTGGCGCTCTCTGGAGGGAATCACAGATTAGGGGTTTCACGATGTTGGTGACTATCGTTGTATGAGCTATGAAAGTCTTTGCCAAAGCGTCGTGGGAATGGAGTCGCAAGGATTTGTTCAAAAAGCGAAATTCCTAGTATAGGACTGTCGAGCCGTTTTCGCCCATTACGACTGTCCTGTCGAATTGCTGGACAGTACAGGGCGTCAAAAACAGCATCTCCTCGGGGAAACCTCGATCAAAGATCGAAATCTTCGCCTCGCCCACCGGAATGGGCTGGCTTTTCACGTAGAGTAGTCTATCCTTCATGTTTGATACCAGGTCGGCTAATGACGTACCATGACAATAAGTTGATTGGTGAGGACTGCAAGAAACCCGGATAACATGCTGCTTCTACCATCTCCAGCTCAAGAGCTTGCCGAAATCTGAGGTTGGAATGATCTGAGATCTGAGGCCAGTACTTCCAAATTGTTGTTGTCTACAATATCTCAAGCGTTTTTTGATGACTGGTGATGTGCAAACATTGCTGGCGCGCTTAAATACGGCATCAATGTTACACTCCGGTCGGCGATACGCTTGAAGATAGTTGATGTCAAGGCACTGAATTTTGCACAATTAATCAAGGAACAGATCAAAGGTGCTACTATGGCGTTTCCGAGGATGACAGCTTCATTCGCCCAGATAACAACCGACGACGGCATAACTGGTTTCGGTGAGTGCCGTTCCCGGTTCAACCCAGAAGTTGGAGGCACAATTATTCAGAACATTCTGGGACCAGTTCTGATTGGAAAGAACCCCTTCGACATAGAGAAGCTGTGGCAGAACATGTACAATACCATGAGATGGTGGGGACATTCCAAAGGATTCTTCGTCGAGGCCATCAGCGGCGTGGAGTGCGCACTCTGGGACGTGATAGGCAAGACATTGAAGCTTCCCGTGTACAAACTCGTCGGCGGTCGCTGCCGTGACAAGGTAGAGGTCTACGCTTCGACAATTCATCACGACTGGTTCAAGAATTCGAGTGAACTGGGGCAACATGCGGTAGGACTAGTTGAGAAGCGAATCAAAGCAATGAAGTTAAGCGTGGGCTTCGGCCTAGAGATCGATAGAGAAAACGTCAAAGCAATCAGGGACGCGGTTGGAAGCGAAGTTCAAATAATGGTGGATGCAACCAGCGCATACAACGTACATGAGGCGATCAAGGTAGGCAGGATGTTTGAGAAATACGAGGTATTCTTCTTTGAGGAACCGATTCCTTCGGAGAACATTGATGGATATGTAGAAGTCGCCAGAGCACTCGACCTTCCAATCGCCGCTGGAGAGTGTGAGTACCTGCGATATGGATTCAAGAACCTGATATCAAGGAGAGGCGTGGACATAGTTCAACCAGACGTTGGCAAGGCCGGAGGAATCTTGGAGTGCAAGAAGATAGCGACCATGGCTAGTGCTTATGACATGCCGGTGGCGTATCATACGGGAACGGGTGCGATTGGTTGCACGGCTGCGACATTGCATCTAGCTGCATCAACACCGAGCTTCCTCAAGTACGAGTACATGTACAGGCGCAACAACCCGCTTAACGAGGAGCTGCCTGTTAAACCTTTGACAGAGTTGAAAGACGGACATCTAGATATTCCTGAAGAGCCTGGATTAGGATTTGAGTTCAACAGAGAAGCTATGTCAAAGTATCTAATGAAATAGTCGCGTGGCAAGATGTATTCCGATGGACAAGGAAGTCGCGTTTGGCTCAAGCTTTCCAACCCATACCACAGTTTTAGGTGAAATCATAGGTAAGCACGGGTTCTCATTCTTCGTTGAGATGGCAAGAACCGCAGAGAGGCTTGGGTATAGGAGCTTTCTCATCCCCGACCATCATATGTTCCCTCTTCCAGGAAACAATGTGCTTTTCGAGACTTGGACTGTCCTCTCCGCGCTCGCCGTGCTCACAAGAGAGATTAGACTTGGAACGTGCGTAACGCCTGTCCCATTCTATCACCCTGGAAATCTAGCCAAGAGGGTGGCATGTGTAGATCAAATTTCTGGAGGCCGAGTTGTGCTTGGAGTCGGGAGCGGTTGGGTGCTAGAGGAATTTGCGGCTTATGGAATACCTTTTGAATCACACTCTGTTAGAACACAGAAGACATCTGAAGGAATTCAAATCATCAAGGGTCTATGGACGAATGATGGCCCACTCACCTTTCACGGCAAATACTACACCCTAGAGAAAGCAATGTCTCTTCCAAAACCGGTTCAGAAGCCGCATCCCCCCATCTGGCTGGGCGGTGAATCAACCAAGATCATTGAAGTCGTGGCTAACCTTGGTGATGGCTGGATACCAGCAGCAATGAGGATGACCCCAGAAACATACAGGTCCCGAGTCGATCTGCTGAGGAGGCTTCTTCAAAAGATCGGGAGAGAACCAGATGATGTGACATGCGCCCTTACGATAAGAGCCCCGCGAGCCCGGTCTAAAGAGGAGATGGAAAAGCAACAGAAGAGTTCGCTGATGGTCCACGATGAGGGTGAGAGAACGCCGAGAACAGCGAGTGAATGTGTCGCTTCAATCCAACGGTATATGGCGGCTGGAGCTCGGCACGTGGTGATCGGAATAGAACCCACAACAGATCTAGAGGCGATGCTCCACAAGCTGAGGCTTTGCTCTGAAGAAATCATTCCTAAGATATGAGGAAAAGCAAAGCGCATTGAGGATTTGTGAGGATGACAAGCAGGCTCCTGACAGTCAGAAACCTCAAGACCTATTTCTTCACGGAGCGCGGCACGGTTAGGGCCATAGACGGCGTCAACTTCGGGATCGACGAAGGAGAAACGGTGGGACTCGTAGGCGAGACTGGCTGCGGAAAAAGCGTGTTCGGTCTATCGATCCTCCGACTTATTCCTGACCCTCCAGGGAGGATTGTAGAGGGCGAGGTGATTCTCGAAGGAGAGGATCTGCAGAAGAAGACAGAGGACGAAATGAGGATGGTAAGGGGAGGCAGGATAGCGATGATCTTCCAAGAGCCTTCGACATCACTTAACCCAGTCTTCACGGTTGGCGACCAGATTTGTGAGAGCATAATGCTGCATCAGGGACTGAGCAGACATGAGGCCAATGAGAAAGCAATCAACACACTCAAGCTCGTGGGCATGCCAGATCCAGAGGCTACACTAGGAAAGTATCCGCACGAGTTGAGCGGCGGAATGCAACAGCGGGTCATGATAGCCATGGCCCTTTCATGTACCCCTAGGCTCCTTATTGCAGATGAGCCTACAACCTCTCTGGATGTCACGATTCAGGCGCAAATACTAGAACTGCTAATGAACCTCAAGAAAGAAGACGCAATCAAATCAATTCTCCTAATCACCCACGATCTCGGAGTGGTCGCTGAGACTTGCAATAAGGTCGCTGTGATGTATGCAGGAAGAATTGTTGAATATGGAAGTTTAGACTCCGTTTTTGAGCGTCCTATGCACCCTTACACGCTGGGACTGCTTGAAACTGTGGCTACGATTACTGAAGACAAACTGACACTAAGAGTAATACCCGGCTTTGTTCCAGATGGTATTAGGGTTCCCTCCGGATGCGGGTTCCACCCCAGATGTGTTCTACAAGCAGATCTCTGTGGCAAGTTGGCGCCAGAACTGAAAGAAGTCGAGCCCAACCACTATGTAGCATGCCACCACTTGACAAAGAAGGGGGATGCTAGCCCGTAAATGTCCAGTAAGTACGTCGAAGTAAAGAACCTAAGGAAATACTTTCCGATTAAGAGCGGGCCTCTCCAAAGAGGAGTAGGCTATGTGCACGCCGTTGACGGCGTCAGCTTAGACCTAGAGAGAGGAGAAACACTTGGTCTCGTCGGGGAGTCTGGATGCGGAAAGACGACAACGGGAAAATGCATTCTCAGGCTCCTAGAGCCTACGGCGGGAGACATAATCATCGACGGTGCGAACATAACAAAGATGAGCAGATCCGAACTGCGAAGGATGAGGAGGGACATGCAAATGATCTTTCAAGATCCTTTCGCATCTTTGAACCCAGTAATGAAGGTACGAGATATCGTCGGCAGACCCTTGGAGATACATGACATGGCGAGAGGACTCGAAAGAGAGAAAAAGGTTGTCGACACTTTGACCAAGGTTGGATTAAGCTCGGAACATATCGACAGATATCCGCATGAGTTCAGTGGGGGTCAAAGACAAAGGATAGCGATCGCTAGATGCTTAATTCTCAACCCCGAGTTCTTGGTTCTAGACGAGCCAACATCAGCGTTGGACGTTTCCGTTAGATCGCAAATACTGAACCTCTTGAAGGAGTTGCAGGCAGAATTCGGGCTTACGTATCTGTATGTCTCACATGACTTGGCTACCGTACGACATATGAGTGACAGAATATACGTGATGTATCTCGGCAAAATAGTGGAGGCAGGCTTCAAGGAAATATTCTCATCGCCGCTCCATCCCTATACTCAGGCACTGTTCTCAGCCGTACCAATTCCAAATCCCAAGATCAAACGTAGGCGGATCATACTTCCGGGCGACGTTCCCAGCCCGGTCAATCCACCACACGGTTGCAGACTACATCCAAGATGTCCCTACGTGATGGAGATCTGTAGAAGCGATGAGCCTGAGGTGTTGGACATCGGAAGCGGTCATCTGGTTGCATGTCACTGTGTGTACCAAGAATTGAAACAATCGTGATAGCGACATATGATTGAAACGGGATCAGGACCTTAGGGCTCGTGGGTATACTATCTTTTTCTAGTTGAGCCTGGCCACGGCCACTTTGAGCCTTGGATGCTTTCCGAGCTGAGGGCTACCTAATACTTCTACAGGCCGCTCCATGCATTGCGATACCTGAATCCATTTGGGCCTATCAACACGCGTCAGGAACCCAAAAAATCATATATGGTTGGCCGCGTATTTGTTTATACCGTACGTATGTGTATTCTACGTAGTGTTGTGCCGGAGGCAGTGACGTGTCTCAAACGAAGGTTTCAAGACGCCGATTCATAGCAGTGGCCGGTGGGACAGTGGTAGGTCTCGCCGCTGGATTCACTGCAGGATATCTCATGGCGCCCAAACCTGCTCCAACAGTACCTACGGTGACGACAACAAGGCCCGTGGTGCCGCAGATACTGAGAATCGGCTACGCTACGAATCCTGTCAATCTGAGCCCCTTCAAGCATGGCTCCACCTCAGCGGTTCTCTTCACGGACATATATGAGACATTGACCTTTCACACGCCTGACCTGAAGACTGAGCCGCTCTTGTCCAATTCTTGGAAGCCGGTTGATAAGCTGCACTGGGCATTCGAGCTTAAGAAGGGGATAAAGATGGCCTGCGGCAAATATGATTTCGACGCTTACATGGTGCAGGATTTCTTCACTGAGATGTGCAACCCGACAAAGCCCGGCTACGGCTGGGCCCAGTACAGATCGATCGTAGGGGCCAAAGCATCGGACAAATATAATGTGGTGATCGAAACTTCCCGCCCCGTTTCGCAACTACCGCATCTCACGGCAATATACCCCGCTGGCATAGCGTGCATGCCACACATGAAGGAGTACGGAGAGGATTGGGGAATCAAAGCGGCGCATGCAACAGGCCCTTTCATGTTGAAGGATGGGGACTGGGCAAAGGGCGAATACGTGAAGCTCACTGTCAACGAGAATTATTGGCAAGACATACCAAAGCTGAAGGAACTGAGATACGTGATTATACCAGAGGACACAACCCGGGTTATTGCTTATGGGAGAGGGGACATCGACAATCTTGAATCTCACAGCGTACCGCCTGAGGCAGTCGCCGGACTGAGGGGTGATCCAGATACCAATATACACAGCACGGTTGGCCTTCGGCAAGTAGCAATGATGCTCCGTACAGATCGCGGACCCACATCAGACGTAAGAGTAAGAAAAGCGATTGCACACCTTCTCGATAGAGAAAAGATTGTGAAGTCTGTCATTGGCGAGCTTGGGACTGTGGCGACGAACTTTGTACCTGCTGGGCTATTTCCATTTCTGCCTATGACAGGTATCCCGAACTATGACCCCGCAAAGGCGAAATCACTTTTGTCAGAGGCTGGATGGAAACCAGGAGCAGGCGGCATACTTGAGAAGGACGGTAAACCGCTAGATCTAGTGCTCGTGAGCACGTATCAGAGAGATGCAAAGGACAAAGAGCTGGCAGAGGCTATCGCTGGAGAGTTGAACAAGGGTGGTCTAAACGTCAAAGTGAGGCTGGAGACCATGGCGACTTACACGACGTTCGTTCGCGATCCAAATAATCCGTATGACATGTCGATATCTGGGTGGACGCACCAAACCTTGGAGTGGGAGCACTCCACCAGAGAGATCTACGGTAAGGAGACTGCAAAATACACGAAATCCCCCTATAGCCGCTCCCAGTGGGAGAACCCTGAGTTCGACAGACTGTACGAAGAGATAATAGCGGAGTTCGACTCAGCCAAGGCCGAAAAACTCATGATAGAGTCCCACAAGATCATCGCGGAGGAGCTGCCAGCGATACCGATCTACGACAAAAGGGAACTTTACGCAATAAAGAAATATGTCAAAGGGTTCCAAGTTCATCCCGACGAGTGGGGCAAGTTCAGGTACAGCAAAGCATACATAGAAAAGGGCTAGCGCTTTCCGTTTTTTTCGGTGAATATTCTCCGTGGGTGTGCTGTCCTATGCGATAAAGAGACTCATCCTGGTCATCCCAGTATTGCTTTTGATCAGCTCGTTGGTATTCTTGTTTTTGAGCGCGACAGGAGACATCACGCAAATCGTTTACGAGGTTGCTGATGCGAAACAGCTAGAGGCCATAAGAAAATACTATGGCCTAGACCAACCGCTCTATTACCAGTATCTGAACTATCTTGGCAAGATACTTCGCGGGGAATTCGGCCGCTCTCTCTACAGCGGTGAGACTGTCATCTCGATAGTGCTGAAAGCCTTCCCAGCTACGCTGGTTCTGACCATCTCAGCCGCGGTAGTGGCCGTTATGTTCGGATTCCCACTTGGAGTCATCTCGGCAGTGAGGAGCGGATCCATATTGGATGATGTCAGTAGGGTTCTCTCACTGTTAGGAGTATGTCTTCCAGCTTTTTTCACGGGCTTAATGCTAATCCTCGTTTTCTCACTGCATCTAAATGTTCTGCCCCCATTTGGATATGGTTCGATTCAAAACATCATATTGCCAATGATCACGCTAGGCTTGGTCATAGCAGGAAATATTAGCCGAATAACCAGGTCGGCCATGCTTGATGTCATGCGACAGGACTACATAAGAACCGCTAGGTCCAAGGGCTTACGTGAAAGGGTAGTGGTATACAAACATGGATTGAAGAACGCTTTAATCCCGATAGTTAGTGTCTTGAATGTTCAGGTTGGTCATCTTCTCGGCGGCGCAGTTGTAACGGAAACTGTATTCAGCTGGCCGGGGCTAGGCAGGATCTTGGTGCAAGCAATACTGGTGCGGGATGTACCAGTTGCTCTGGGAGGAGTACTCTTCTTTTGCACAGCTTTCGTAGTGCTGAACCTGTTGACCGACATATTGTATACTTACATAGATCCCAGGGTCAGATACTAAGTGATTGGGTTGCGCTCTCTGTTCACATCAAGATTGCCCCAACCTCTCGCCGACCTTCTGAAGAGAATACTTAGACGAGGCATAGCCAAAATCGGGGTTGTGATAGTGGTTCTCTATGCTCTCGCAGCTATCTTTGCCCCCCTCATTCAGGTTGATTCGCCAATCAGCCAAAACTTGCAGAACAAGGTGGCCCCACCGAGCTTGAGTAACCCCTTCGGCACCGATGAGCTCGGAAGAGATCTGTATTCGAGAATCATTTGGGGAACCAGACTGGCCTTCGAGATAGGAATTGTTTCGACAGGCTTCGCCTTGACTGTCGGCGTGCTTCTAGGAGTTATCTCAGGTTACTACGGAGGAAGAATAGACACGATCATTATGAGACTTGTTGACGCATGGCTGTCTTTTCCTTTTCTACTTATGGCACTAGTCATAGTAGTTCTTATCGGGCCGAGTCTCACAAACACGATGATAGCCATTGGAGTTGAGCTAGCGCCACGATATGCTAGACTGACACGGGGCCTGACACTATCTATAAGAGAAAAAGAATTCATTCTAGCTGCAAGAATGAGCGGGGAACGTGACACCAGTGTAATAACACGATACATAATACCAAACTGCGTTTCAACTCTGGTCGTACAATCAACGTTTGACTTCCCGAGGGCCGTGATAGCCTCGGCAGCACTGAGTTTCCTAGGATTGGGAGCTCAGCCGCCAACACCAGAATGGGGGGTTATGATATCAACAGGGCGAAACTACTTGCTTGCAGCTCCTCACCTGACGATCTTTCCCGGCACAGCCCTGTTCTTTCTTGCCCTTGGCTTCAATCTGTTTGGCGATGTTCTACGGGATGTGTTAGATCCTCGATTGAGAGAATGAAAGCAGTTAGTGACCCTGAAAGTAATCGGCGAGGCGATTGAAACGAAGAACGTCAGCGGGGCGCGTTCCCTGATAGGAAGTGCGGTCATCATCGGTAGGGATATGATGGTCAGAGGATCTCTCTCTGTTATGTCCGTCGGGTGGTTCGATCGCAAAAGGTTCAAAAACTTCTGTTCAAAAGACAAGCCCTAAGCCGAGGTGGCAGAGAGGTCATGCGGCGGCCTGCAGAGCCGCTCTATGGGGGTTCGAATCCTCCCCTCGGCACCAAGCAACCTGATAACTATTCTAAAAGGGCAGATAGAGTGCCTCGTTGTATCATGTGTTCTCGAAACTCGATACATCGAAACATTGAGCAATGGTTTTTATCCTCCGTGACACTTCCCGGCGTCAAAAGGTGAAGTTGCGATGAGGAACAAGTTCATAATTGGAGCAATTGGCTTGATTGCTGTCGCTGCGATAGCCCTATTCATCAGAAACAGGAAGCGATAGACGGACCAGACTGAAACCATCGGCATCCGTTTCCAAACAGAAACAAGCAAGATCCTGCCATCGCAAACCATCTACTATTTCGATTTTTCTCCATAGGCTTCGTATGATACTAGTTCGTCGAGTGGTTGTCGAGTTTTCTCGGGCTTCTCAGCCGGATATCCAACTGAAATGGTGCATATGATTCTGAGGCTCTCCGGTATGCCTAGCAAGCGCTTCATCTCCTCCTCGAACGGTGCGTCTATTACACCCATCCAACAGGTTCCTAGACCTTGCGCATGTGCCGCTAGGAGGAAGTTCTGAGTTGCGAGTCCTGGATCAGACCTGAAGTACTTTGGATGTTTCTGCGGGTCGCCCAATACGACAATTACGACTGGACTTTCGGTCATGAATCTTCCGTGGGGATGGGTCTCCGCGAGCGCTTCTCTCTTCTCTTTGTTTCTCACCACGATGAAGTGCCAGGGTTGCCTGTTACTGGCTGATGGTGCCCACCGAGCTGCCTCCAAGCACGCGCGAATCTTCGCAGGCTCTACGTCTCGGCTTTGATCATACTTCCTTATGCTTCTGCGCGCTCGGATCGCTTCAAGAACATCCACTGCAATATACACCGATCCAAGATGGTGCTGGCGTCCGGTAATATGCGTAGCGATCGTGGCAGCCGAGGCCGGCGGTAGGTTTTTGATGTGTGACATTGCATGTGCGGATAATTGGGATCTGCAGCAGGGTTGCAAGGAATCTCACTTGGGGAGGAGGCTGCGTGGAAAACTCTGGCGAAGGCCCCGCCAGCAGATGTATGCCGCAGGACATTGGCGCGATATGAACTGTCATTCCAACGATACGTATTGAAGGTTATGGGTGATGATTATGAGATCGCTCCGCAACGCAGGACGATCGAACATGCCCGGAAAAGCGCGATCCCGCTCGATCTCGAGTTTAGGCTAATGGTTCTCTCATACCTGACAAACGCGACAGATACTACTCTAAGCGGGAGGCTTGTTCAATGTCAGCAGCTCAGAGGGGGCGATTCCTTCTTCAGGGGAGTCCACAGACTTCCCGTGCAGGATCTTGAAGCCAGATTCGGAAAGTCTCCTCAACTCTTTAGAGACGCCTGCCTGTCACTAGACGGCAGGTCAGTGCCTTACGGGGACGCTGCGGTTGAAGTCATAGTACTCCCCAAGCTTCCCCTGACTCTTGTCCTCTGGGTTGCCGATGACGAATTTCCAGCGAGAGTTTCCATTCTGTTCGACTCCACGGCAGATGAGCATCTCCCCTTAGATGCATTGCTGGCGGCTGTCAGGACGACCGCCAAGAGAATAGTCGCTCACAGCCAAGAAGAATAGGCATAGGAGCGGGGCACACGCGTCCGAATCCTTGCCCAGAACATTTCCCAAGTGCCTCCTGCAAAGGAGAACTACCTTCAACAGGCAGGTTACATATTTGCGCTTGCGCGTTTTGGGCCTAAACTTCATTATCAATTCTGATTAGATGTTGATGGTGTCGCTAACTATGATTATAAACGCTTTCAACCGTCAAAACAACAAACAATAGGAACGCCAAAATGCCACAATATACTTCATTAGGGTGAGTCTTGAGGGATTCGGCCTCAATTGAGCCGTGGTCGGTGATAGGGCTTTCCTCTTCAAATCTACAATACGTTGACCGGGCGACTAGAAGTCTTCGAACCACTCAGTAAAGGCAAAGTCGGCATTTACGTGTGCGGCCCAACTGTTTACGACTACTGCCACATAGGCCACGCCAGAACCTATGTATCCTTCGACGTTATCGTGCGGTACTTGGAGTACAAGGGTTACAAGGTTCAATATGTCGTTAACATCACAGACATTGATGACAAAATCATCGCTCGCAGCAAAGAAACAAACGAGGATCCTTTGGTCGTGTCAAAGAGGTTTGAGGAAGCATTCCACGAAGACATGAACGCGTTTCAGGTAAGGCCAGCTGATCGCTATCCTCGCGTCTCGGATCATGTAGGCGACATCGTTGACATAATCAGGGCTTTGATAGGAAAAGGCTTCGCATATGAAGCCGACGGTGAAGTCTACTTCGACGTCACGAGGATTGAGGATTTCGGAAAGCTATCGCATCAGAAGATTGAGGAACTGCAGACTGGCGCGAGGGTGGCGGTTGATCGCAAGAAGAGAAGTCCATACGACTTCGTTCTGTGGAAGCGGTCAGAAGAGGGTGAACCCTCTTGGAGAAGCCCGTGGGGGAAGGGCAGACCGGGGTGGCATATGGAGTGCTCTGCGATGTCGATGAAGTATCTTGGGCCTCAGCTGGACGTTCACGGGGGCGCCAAAGACCTGATCTTTCCTCACCATGAGAACGAGATAGTGCAGTCTGAAGCCTACACCGGGCAGAAGCCGTTCGTGAAATACTGGATTCACACCGGTTTCCTCAGCATTGGCGGACAGAAGATGTCAAAATCGCTTGGGAACTTCATAACGATCAGAGACCTTCTCAAGAAGCACAGGGCAGAATCGTTTAGGCTCTTCATCTTATCGACTCATTATCGTCGTCCGGTTGATTTTACCGAAGAAGGACTGATCCAAGCAGAAGCAGCTCTTAGGAGGATGTATGAGACACGCGACCGTCTGAAGACAATTCTCAGTGATTCGAACTACAGACCCGAAAGGGCAGGGGAAGATGGAAGGCTGCTGGAGGAAGTGGAGGAGGGGAAGGAGAAACTTCTGATGGGCATGGACAATGACTTCAACACATCGATTGCGCTTGCGGGATTTCACGAGTTGATTGGGCTCGGAAATAAGATAGCAGATCTGAAGCCATCCAAGAAGCTGGTTGAGACAGCTTTGTCTACGATCAATGAGCTAGGATCGATCTTCGGCCTCTTCCAAGAGGAGAGGGAGATGCCTCAGATTTCTAAGGAGGCGAGGACTCTGATCGAGGAAAGGGACAAGGCCCGAAAGCAGAGGGACTGGAAGAAGGCCGATGAGATCAGGGAGCGGCTTAGGAAGATAGGGATAGTCCTAAGAGACTCGCCTGAGGGCACTGTTTGGGTCGTAGCAGGCTAGCTTGCTTCAGAACCTTGTTCTGAGGCGTTGATAGGATTGCTTGATTGTAGTGTTGCCATATATGGGACGCGGTCACTTGCCGGACCAGCCAAGAGCAAATAGGGATCGGGTGCGAGAACGCTACGCGAAGCTTGGGCCGATCTAATTTCACGGGCAAGAATACGTTGCGCGACTATCCTCGTTATGCCACTCCCGATTCTCCTCGATTCGATCCAGTCACGCTAGCCAAGGAAACCGAGAGAATCGTCTGCTGGCGCGACCAGCGGAAGTACACTGCCTTCTACGCCACGGGCGTGTACAGTGGAATAGCGACCGGGTACAGTTGCGGGTGCTGCCTTCGATGCGTATTCTGTTGGGTCGACTGGAGCCGAGACTTTCCTGAGCGACATGGCAAATTCTACTCGCCGCAAGAAGTGTTCACGAATCTCAGCAACGCCGCTCGAAGACATGGAGTCAAAAAGCTCAGGATCTCAGGGGCTGAACCCACAATAGGGAAAGAACATCTATTGAAAGTTCTGGAACATGTCGAAATATCAGGTTTTGATCTATTCATCTTGGAAACGAATGGCGTTCTCTTGGGAGTTGACCGAGACTATGTGAGAAAGATCTCAAGGTTCAAGAAGCCTCATGTCAGAGTATCCCTGAAGGCTGGAACCCCCGAAAGATTCGCCGAGAAGACAGGTGCGAAGGCGGAGAGCTTCGAGCTTCCATTCGATGCAATCAGGAACCTGATCGACTACGGCGTCAGCTTCCATGTAGCTGCCATGAGTGCTGACCCCAGAATCGTGGATGAGAGAGAGAGGGAAAGTCTCGCGCTAAGGCTGATGAGTATAGATGATAGACTGGTATCGAATCTGGAAGAGGAAGTCGTCGATCCCTACAAGACGACATTTGCCAGACTAAGATACGCTGGACTGAAGCTGGAATGGCCTCTTAAGCGAATCCACAGGCCATTGAAGCCTGCGAGCAGAGAAGAGTTCCTTAGGCGTCGTTGAGAAGGCACTCACGTATCCAGCAGTCACGCTTGACGCGGCAGAAGACCGACCCCCAGATTCAGCTAGAATATGCATAATTGATCCTGCCGTCCGTTTTCACGCTTCGTCACTTGGCGGCAAAATTCTGACCAGAATTGGTCATCTCTGTCCTATGGTGGACAAGCATAACCACAAGCGATAATAAACGGCTGCGGGTTACAGGCGCCCAGAAGTGGTCGGACGATGAGAGAGAAGATTGTGCTGGCGTACTCAGGAGGCCTGGACACCTCTGTTGCCGTAAAGTGGATGCAGGAGAAGTACAGTGCTGAAGTGGTAACGGTTACTGTAGATGTGGGGCAGCAGGAGGATCTGGGCAAGATCGAGAAGAACTCTAAGCTAGTCGGTGCTGTCAAGCACTATTCAATTGATGCTAGGCAAGAATTTGTTCAGGATTACGCATTCAGGGCTGTGAAGGCCAATGCGCTGTACGAGGAGAAGTATCCTCTGAGCAGCGCTCTATCCCGGCCGTTGATAGTCAGCAAGCTTGTAGAGGTCGCCCGTGCGGAAGGCGCAACGGCTGTGGCCCATGGGTCTACAGGGAAGGGCAACGACCAAGTCCGCTTCGACGTTACGATCAAGTCCATGGCACCGGACCTGAAGATAATTGCCCCCATTAGGGAATGGAACCTTCCAAGAGATGAGGAGATCAAATACGCCGAGAGGAATGGCATACCGATACCCGTCGACCTAGATAATCCGTACAGCATAGACCAGAACCTGTGGGGGAGATCAATAGAATGCGGCGTACTCGAAGATCCTAGCCATGAGGCACCCGAGGAGATATTCGAGTGGACAGTGTCGCCCGAGAAAGCGCCTTCCAGTCCCGAGGTCATGTCCATTGAGTTTGACGAAGGCGTTCCAAGGAGTATCGGCGGCAGGAAGACGCAGCCTGTAGAGATAGTTGAGATGTTGAACACCAAGGCGGGAAGCCACGGAATCGGCCGCATAGACCACATGGAAGACAGACTCGTAGGAATCAAGTCGAGAGAATGTTATGAATGCCCTGCCGCAACCGTTCTGCTTGAAGCCCACAAAGAACTTGAGAAGACTGTGCTGACCAGGCATGAATTATCCTTCAAGCAGCAAGTTGACACTCAATGGACGTTTCTTGCGTATGCAGGGCTTTGGATGGATCCTCTCAGAGAAGACCTGGAGGGCTTCATTGACAAGACTCAGAAACGCGTCACAGGAGAGGTCAAGTTGAAACTGTACAAGGGCTCGGCAACGATTGTCTCACGATCCTCACCCTTCTCCCTGTACGATTCGAACCTGGCAACATATAACATTGAGACAACTTTCGATCAAACTTGGTCGTCCGGGTTCATAGAGATATGGGGGCTTCCGACGAAGGTGGCAAACATACTGAAAGCGAAGGGAAAGAGATGACATGAAGGGACCCGTGATCTCGAATCCGGCGAGGCCAAAGGCCAACGCCATAGTTCAGCGACACAAACAAGTGATCATGACTTCTACAATGGTTCCGTATCCAATCGTGGGCGAATGTGCAGAGGGCGCCCTCGTCAGCGATCCAGATGGTAACGTGTATTTGGACTTCTCCTCAGCCGTCGCGGTGATGAACGTCGGCTACAATCATCCAGACGTAAAGAAGGCAATACTCGATCAAGCCGAGAGGCTAGTTCACTTCGCAGGGAACGACTACTACAATGCCAGACAGGTCGAACTCGCTGAGAAGCTTGTATCGATCACACCAGGAGATTTTCCGAAGCAGGTTTTCTTCTCAAATAGTGGAGCTGAATCAGTAGAATGCGCGTTCAAACTTGCGAGGCGCCATACCAAGAAGCCCTGCATGCTCTCGTTTCTCGGAGCCTTTCATGGCCGCACATTCGGAGCTCTAAGTCTGAGCGCCTGCCAAGCGCTCCACAAGAAGCATTTCTCCCCACTGGTCCCGCAGGTCCTTCATGTGCCTTATGCGTACTGCTATAGATGCGCCTACGATCTAGAATACCCCTCGTGTGACCTGTGGTGTGCCAAGTACCTAGATGAGGTTGCGCTACGATATTCTGCGAGTGAGGACATCGCAGCCTTAATCGCTGAGCCAGTACAGGGCGAAGCAGGGTACATAGTCCCTCCACAAAAGTTCCTAGCCCAAATCGAATCAACATGCAGGAAGAAAGGCATTCTGTTCATAGCTGACGAAGTTCAGACCGGCTTCGCCAGAACCGGGAAGATGTTTGCCTCGCAGCATTTCGGTGTGTATCCTGACATAATTACCCTCTCAAAGGCCCTTGCTGCAGGCTTGCCCATGGGGGCTACGGTATCTAGGGCCGAAACTGCTGATTGGGACGAAGGCTCCCATTCGAACACGATGGGAGGGAACCTCCTATCAGCCGCAGCAGCGCTTGCAAGCATCAGCGTGATTGAGAAGATGAATCTCTGTGATAGAGCTCAAGAACTTGGCGAGCATGCGATGAAGAGGCTTAGGGAGCTGAAAGATGAGAGCAGGCTTGTGGGAGATGTCCGCGGACTAGGACTGATGATTGGGGTCGAGTTTGTGAAGGACAAAGGTACCAAGGAGAGGGCGATCGAAGAGACCGAGCGCATAATCGTCGAAGCCTTCAACAACGGTTTGATCCTTCTTCCGGTTGGCCTGAACTGCGTTAGAATTGCGCCTCCACTCAATATTGACATCAGCCTTCTTGATCAAGGCATAGGCATCCTCGAGAATGCAGTAGACAAAGTGGCGGCAGGCTGACTTGTCAAAACTGCTTCGAAACGCGAGGCTCGGTTCCAAGAGAGAAGACATTGTCGACTTCACATCATCGGTCAAGGCGGACCAGAGGCTCCTCGAGAATGTCGTCAGGATCAACAAGGCCCACATCATAATGATGGTGGAGCGCGGCATAGTCAAGCGTGACAAGGCGGCCGCTCTTCTTGAAGCTCTCGAAAAGATCAAGTTGGACACAGACATCACGAAGACCGATGTCGAAGATGTTCACATGTATGTGGAAGAATCAGTCCTAGAGTCAGCTGGTCCAGAAATCGGCGGAGATCTCCACATCGGAAAGAGCAGGAACGACCAAGTTTCAACGGCGATCCGGATGACACTGCGCGAAAGCCTGATTCAACTCATGTTGGCTCTGACGGACGCTCAAGAGGGGCTCCTAACCACCGCTGAGAAGCATGTCGAGACTCTCTTTCCAGGATATACTCATACCCAGCCCGCTCAGCCAATCACTCTTGCGCATTATCTCCTCTCCTTCTTCAACGCCTTCAGTAGAGATCTTGAAAGGTTGATGGAATCTTATGAGCGGGTAAACAAGAGTCCAATGGGAGGAGGCGCCTTAGCAGGAACAAGTTTTCCAATAGATCGCGAGAGAACCGCGGAGTTGCTTGGATTCAGCGGAATCATCGAGAACTCGCTTGACGCAGTTGGTTCAAGGGACTTCGTTGTAGAGGTGCAGGCTGGACTCACGTTGGTCGCACTAAATCTTTCTCGGATTGTCGAGGACTTGATACTATGGAGCTCTCCTCACTTCGGGATCGTGGAGCTTCCGGACGAGTTCACGTCGACAAGTAGCATAATGCCTCAGAAGAAGAATCCAGAGGTTCCAGAAGTGATTCGAGCTAGAGTGAGCGACATAGCTGGAGACCTTCTGGCCACCGTGATGACATTGAAGTCGCTTCCTTCCGGATACAACATGGATTTTCAGGAACTCACACCCAAGCTCTGGAAATCAATCGATTCAGTCTCAACCTCGCTAAACATGCTTGGCGGTTTGATTCCAACCTTGAGAGTCTCTGAAACTATTCCAAGTCAGCTATTGAACTTCACTACATCAACTGAACTTGCCAATGTGCTTGTTAGAAAGTTTGCCGTCCCGTTTAGAACCGCCCACAAGGTTGTGGGATCTCTTGTCAGAGATCTCGTCGAGAACAAGCTTAGTCCTTCTGACTTGACTCCTGACATGATTAAGTCTGCTTCGTCTCGTGTCATGGGTTCTCCGGTGACGATGACTGAAGAAGAGATACGTTCCTGTATGGATCCCAAGAAATTCGTTGAGACCCACAGGGTGAGAGGGGGGCCATCTCCGACGGAGGTCAAAAGAATGCTGAAATCTCACCATCAGCAGTTGGCGGTGTGGAAGGAGAAACTGTCAGCTGAGGCCAATAGACTTCATGAGACTTGGGAAAATCTGCGGTCAATCGAGGAGTCATACCGCCGGTTAGGCAGGTAGATGGCGCCAAGGCTTAAATGGTCTGTTGTCAAAGTGAGGTAGGGTTCGTTGGAGGCAGCACTGCGCGGCAGAAAAGGAAGAAAGGCGTTTCTGGTTCTCGAAGACGGTTCCTCCTTTTCGGGCTATGGTTTTGGAGCGACAAAGAAAGTAGCAGGGGAAGTTGTCTTCTCGACCGGGATGGTAGGATATACCGAAGCCCTGACAGATCCCTCTTACTACGGCCAAATTCTCACCCTGACATATCCCCTTGTCGGGAACTACGGGGTACCCAAAGCTGGCTCGGGAACTGGGATCCCCTCACCCTGCTTCGAGTCTGAGGGAATCAAGGTCAGGGGGCTTGTGCTTCAGAACCTATGTCAATCCCCAAGTCACTGGGCCTCGTCAGAAACTTTGCATGACTGGCTTCTTGAAGAAAGAGTGCCAGGGATCTATGGAATCGACACACGTCAACTTACGAAGAAGCTGAGAGAGAAAGGCGTTATGCTTGGCGTTCTTGAGGTATGCGACGAAGGTGAGGATCCAGACGTGGAAAGTCTTCGGAAGGAAGCTGCCAACGTTCTCGACCCTAACCAAACTGACCTAGTCAGAATGGTGACAGTAACGCAACCCATCTCTTATCCAAGTGCAAGTCGAGGCCGAAGGGCTATTGTGATAGATTGCGGTGTCAAGGCTGGAATCCTTCGCTGCCTGTTGAAGCGAGGTTTCGAGGTGACTCGCGTCCCATATGACTTTGAATCCGGCGAATTGGCCGAATTGAAGCCTGATCTGGCGATAGTCAGTAATGGTCCCGGAGACCCGCGCCTTTGTGTTCCGACCATTGAGTTAGTTCGAAGCCTCATTGAGATGCGGATTCCGGTCCTAGGTATCTGCCTAGGAAATCAAATAGTCGCACTTTCTCAGGGAGCCACCAGCTATAAGCTGAAGTATGGACATAGGTCGCAGAATCAGCCTGCTTTGGACCTAGAAACGGGAAGATGCTACATAACAACGCAGAATCATGGCTACGCGATTGAAGCGTCATCGCTCGAGCAGACAGGACTGAAAGTCTCGTTTCTGAACGCCAACGACAAGACTGTTGAAGGGGTTGTGCATCCGAAACTACCTTGTCTGGGTGTACAGTTCCATCCTGAAGCCAGTCCAGGTCCACAGGACACAGAGTTTCTCTTCGACAAGTTTCTTGGCCTCGGAGGGCGATGAGGTTGCCTAGGCTGGAATGGATAAAGAAAGTGTTGATCCTTGGAAGCGGGGCCATCAAGATAGGTGAGGCAGCTGAATTCGACTACTCTGGAAGTCAAGCCCTCAAAGCTTTGAGGGAAGAACAGATCGAGACTGTTCTGATCAATCCGAACATTGCAACGATTCAGACAGATCCGAAACTGGCTGGAAAAGTCTACCTGCTCCCGGTAACTCCTGAGTATGTAGAGCAGGTCATACGGAAAGAGAAGCCTGACTCGATCTTGCTTGGGTTCGGAGGCCAGACTGCATTGAACTGCGGGGTCAAGCTTGCCAAGGCTGGAATTCTCGAACGGCATGGTATCGAGGTTCTTGGAACGCCAATAAGGGCGATCGAAGACACCGAAGACAGAGAGCTCTTCAAACAGGCGATGATCCGAGCAGACGTGCCTGTGCCGAAGAGTGCCTCAGCCAACTCCGTCAAAGAAGCGACTCGAATAGCGGACGGGATCGGGTACCCGGTAATCGTACGAGTCGCGTATACTCTTGGCGGAAAAGGCTCTGGAGTGGCTGGGAACTCAAGTGAACTAAAAGCGATTGTGGAGAGGGCTCTGGCACATAGCATGATAGAACAGGTTCTTGTTGAGGAGTACCTCGGCCACTGGAAGGAGATAGAGTATGAGGTCATGCGCGACTTGGCCAACAATTGCCTCACGGTCTGCAACATGGAGAACTTCGATCCAATGGGAGTCCACACGGGTGACTCCATTGTTGTTGCTCCTTCTCAGACCCTGAACAACAGGGAGTATCAACTGCTTCGCTCCGCATCGATCAAGGCGATTCAGAGTCCTGGGATCGTTGGCGAATGCAACATTCAATGGGCTCTTAAGCCCACAAGTGAAGACTTCAGAGCGATAGAAGTCAACGCCCGTATGTCGAGAAGTTCAGCGCTCGCAAGTAAGGCCACTGGATATCCGTTGGCTTACGTTGCAGCTAAACTTGCCATAGGCTACCTGCTTCCTGAGTTACAGAACCGGGTCACAGGAGTCACGACTTCCTGTTTTGAACCAGCTCTCGACTACATTGTTGTCAAGATACCGAGATGGGATTTCCAGAAATTCAGGAAGATTGACCGCCACTTGGGACCTCAAATGAAGTCTGTGGGTGAAGTCATGGCGATCGGAAGATGCTTCGAGGAGGCTCTTCAGAAAGCAGTTCGCATGCTTGAGATCAACAGGCTTGGCCTTGCCTGCGATGGTGGTGGAGATAAGAAGCCTAGGACTCTGGACGAGCTGAAGGAAGGCCTCGCCAACCCAACCGACGAGAGAATCTTCGACATAGTTGAAGCTTTGAAGAAGGAAGTGACGATCGATGAGGTATACAGGCTCACAGGAATTGATCGATGGTTTCTGTATTGCATCAAGAATGTGGTCGATCTGGAACGTCGATTAAGGCTCTTGACACTTGACGATGACGAGACCGCTGAGCTGATACGGAAAGCAAAGAGGCTAGGGTACTCAGATAAGCAAATCGCCGTCTGCCTAAGAACCGACGAGCTTGCCATACGAACGTTTCGAGAGAAGTTTGGAATCCGTCCCGCTGTGAAGCAGATCGACACTTTGGCGGCGGAGTGGCCCGCTAAGACCAACTACCTGTACCTGACGTACGATGGAGCCGAGAATGACATTGAGACTACGCCGGGCAAGAAGGCGATTGTGCTAGGTTCCGGCGTGTTCAGGATAGGATCGAGTGTCGAGTTCGACTGGTGCGCTGTCAACACGGTCTGGGCGTTGAGAAAGCATGGCATCGACGAATCCATAATGATCAACTACAATCCTGAAACTGTGTCAACCGACTACGACACTTCAGACAAGCTGTACTTTGAGGAGCTGAGCCTCGAAAGGATCTTGGATATATGTGAGATCGAGAGACCCATCGGCGTGGTCGTAGGCGTAGGCGGCCAAACGCCAAACAATCTCGCCACGAGACTGGCGCAGGCGGGAGTCACGCTACTTGGAGCGAGCGCCAAGAGCATAGATGGAGCAGAGGACAGATCGAAGTTCAGCGCCCTCCTTGATCAGCTCAAGATTCCTCAACCAAAGTGGAACAAGCTTACCAATATCAGAGACGTGAAGCTCTTCGCAAGAAGGATCGGCTACCCTGTTCTCGTGAGGCCCAGCTACGTTCTCTCAGGTTCCGCGATGAGAGTCGCCCATGACGAGGAAGAGTTGGAGGGTTACTTACAGCTTGCAACAGACTTCTCAGCAGAACATCCAGTTGTTGTTTCGGAGTTCATGGAAGGAGCTAAGGAGGTTGAGGTTGACGGAGTATCGGACGGGGAAGATGTACTCATCGGAGCAGTAATAGAGCACATTGAGAATGCAGGTGTTCACAGCGGGGACGCCACGATGTCTATTCCTCCCCAAACCCTTTCAGACGAGGCTTTGAAGAACATCGAAAAATACACTTGCTCAATCATGCGAGCGCTGTCAGCCAGAAGCCCATTTAACATTCAATATTTGGTCAAGGACGGAACTGTCTACGTGATAGAATGCAACCTTCGGGCATCTAGGTCCTTGCCTTACACCAGTAAGACGATCGGCATCAACCTGATAGATGTTGCGACATCGATCATGATGGGAAGGAAGCTGAGAGAACTGAATATCGCCCGCCCTGCGTGGCTTCCACATGTCGGTGTGAAGGCCCCACAGTTCAGCTTCATGCGGCTCGGCGGGGCCGACCCGGTCTTGGGAGTTGAGATGCTGAGTACAGGTGAGGTCGCTTGCATAGGGAGCGATCTATCAGGTGCTTTGTTGAAGGCTTTGGAGGCGTCAGAGTTTGCGATTCCAGATAGACCTGGGTCTGTGTTGATCACCGTAGGCAGCGATGAGGCTAAGGTGAAGATAATTGGAGTCGCAAGGATCCTTGAGGAGTTGGGCTTCAACATATTCGCAACTGAACATACAGCCGAGGCTTTGGGGAATGCGGGGCTTCACCGGGTTACGGTCTTACACAAGATAAGAGATCGAATAGAGCCGAACGTTCTAACCTACTTGCTTGAGAGAAGGATCAACCTTGTCTTGAACATTCCCTCAAGAAAGGAGACATGGGAGGGAGACGGTGGTTCAAGGAGAGACGAATACCTGATCAGACGCCTTGCCGTGGAGTTTAACATACCAATAGTTACAACGCTTGAACTCTCTGAGGCGATCGCTGAAGCTCTTGCGAAAAAGCCAGGGGGAGTCGAGGAGCCGAGATCGCTGAACGAATACGAGGAGTCTCTTGGTCAAGTGGCCCCGCTGCAGAAGATCCTCGATAGCTGATGAAACTGCGGTAGAATCCTGTTATTCTCTCGGCAGAACTTTGCCCGGTCTAGCTTTGGTAAGCTCCCCCAAGTCCACAACAATCCCTCCGTTGACGAGCACCTTTTCTATTCCTTCAGGGAATTGTGCTGGCTGGTCGAAGGTTGCTTTGTCGATTACTGTTCCTGGGTCGAATATGACAATGTCTGCGAAGAAATCTTCTCTGAGTATTCCTCGGTCCTTCAGGCTGACTCGTTGAGCGGGAAGCGATGTCATTCGCCTTATGGCATCTTCCAATGTCAAGATCTGTTTGGTTCGCGCGTATTGGCCGAAGATGCGGGGATAGGTTCCGTAGAACCTTGGATGCGGCTTACCTGAAGAGAGAGGACCAGTCGGAGAAACGGACCATGCGTCTGTGTCAACCATCTGGTAGCGGCCTTTCATAGCGTACTCCACATTCGCCTCATCCATAGAGAACATGATCATAGTGGACCCTCCTCGATCTTCCAAGAGAAGATCACGTAAGGCGGTGAACTCGTCTGGCTTTCCGAGCATCTTGGCGATTTCGGCAAGGCTCTTTCCTTCAACCTGCTTGAGGGGTTCCGATTTCACTGAGGATACAACTATCCTATCCCAGCCTGCTTCCTCGAGTATATTCTCGTGGTCAGGCGTGCCCCTTTCCAGTTCACCGCGAATCTTCATCCATGTTTCGTCGTTTCGCACTCTATCCAGAAGTTTATCCATTCCCCCCTCGTGAACCCATGGCGGTAGTAGGGTGGCGAGTGAGGTCATTCCTGCTGTGTATGGGTACTGGTCGTAGGTTACGTCGACGCCTCGGCTTCTGGCATCCTCCATAAGCTGGAGAGTTTCCTTGAGCTTTCCCCAAGCCCGGCGTCTGCAGCCTTGTGGTGGCTGATCTGCACTGGCGTCGCTGCTTTCTCGCCGATCTTGATGGCTTGAAATCGGGACCATGCCATTCTACTTCATTGATTTGCGGTAGAAGAATGAAAGCGGAGGTTTGGGAGATTCTTCCCCCACCACAATCGCCCTATGAAAAATAGTAGAATTATGTGTGTTATGGTATTGTGCAGCCGTCGTGAATCGAACTGCCAGAAAGTAGTAATTATGTGTGCACATCACCCCATCTGACCATGTCGGTGACCTGAGCAAGCCTTTTGTCTCAGTCATGAACATTTAACAAGACATGTGCCCAGTTGAGCCTCTGGTAGCCTACTTGTTGCTCTTGGTTGATGTCGGTAGCGAACACACAGTTGCCAAAGAACTCAGAAAACTTCCAGGCGTGACAGAAGCGCAGGTCGTCTATGGAGAGTTCGACGTCGTGGCAAGACTAGAACCGGGCGACATCTCTTTGATGGATGAAACGGTCACGATGGCACGCAAGTTGCCTGGTGTCACCAAAACTTCAACCCTGATCTCTTCTCCAATTCAATTTCTCGGTTGACCATTTGACTCGCTCAGCCCAGTTGTTGTCTAGCGTAAGCACGCAGTAATCGTCGTCGTAGAAGCAGCAAATGTGTGTGAGCACCTAGTGATCTGTGTGTATATTCCTTAGTACGCGCACACACAATTTTGAAGATCGACTCGGAACGCAGATGCGAGCCGTAGGCGAGGTGATGAGCATCGGCAAAACCTACAAGGAAGCTTTCCAGAAGGCGATGCGCTCATTGGAGAACGGCCGCTTCGGCCTTGGTTTCGCTAAGGATTTCCATGAGAAACCGCTTGAGGAATTGATGAAGATGCTTAGCTACGCCACCAGTGAGCGGCAGTTCATCATGTACGAAGCACTCCGCAAAGGCGCTGATATCCAGGAGCTTTACCGGAGGACGTACATCAAACCTTGGTTCATCCAACAGATGAAAGAGCTTGTAGAGCTGGAAGAAGAGATCCTCGCGTACAAAGGTAGTAAGCTACCAGATGACCTGCTCACCAAAGCGAAGAAGGGCGGTTTCTCCGACAAATATCCGGCCAAGCTGCTTGGAGTCAAGGAGAAGGATATCCGCGAGCAGCGTACGAAAGCGGGGATTGTGGAAGCTTGGGACTATGTGAGCGGTGTAGAAAACGCTCGGTACTACTATTCCACATACAATGGAACTGATCGAACTATAGTCAGCCAACGGCCCAAGGTGATGGTTCTCGGCGGCGGCCCCAATCGCAAAGGCCAAGGAATCGAATTCGACTATTGCTGTGTTCACGCTGCCTTTGCTCTACGCGACTTGGGCTACGAGACTATCATGATCAACTGCAATCCGGAAACAGTCTCCACCGACTATGACACATCAGACAAACTCTACTTCGAAGACATGATCTATGAGTTGGAGAGTGTAAGCGGCATCAAGGCCAGCGTTGAGGATACCACGGAGGCTGAAGGTCGCTCATACGGGGTAAAATACTCTGTTGGTTCGAGTTGACTCGGCAACCGCGGAGGTGCGACAATATCAAAGAAAGTGAAGCGAGGAGATTGTGTGCTTCTAGTCGTGGATGTTCAGGAGAGGCTCATAGGCACGATCGCTGATAGGGCTGAACTTGTAGAGAACATCAAAGCGCTAATGAATACAGCCGAGATTCTGGGTATTCCGATTCTGATGAGGGAGCAGGAGAAGCTTGGCGACACAATAGCGGAGCTTGACAAGGCGTCACCTCATTTTCCTAGGTACAGAAAACTGTCTTTCAGTTGTTGTGAGAACCGTAGCTTCTCAGGGAAGCTCAGAGAACTAGGCCGGGAAACAGTGATCGTGTGCGGCATCGAGACTCACATCTGCGTGTTACAGACCGCTCTTGAGTTGCTTGAGCGAGGCTACTGTGTTGTCGTACCAAAGGACGCAACGTCTTCCCCCGCACCGTAGTTGACAGAGACGCAGCTATCGAGAGCATGAGGGCAGCAGAAGCGACAATAACCACTACTATAGCATTGATCTACGAACTCACAGAGAGAGCTGGAACGGAGGAATTTCGGAAGATACTCGAGACAGTGAAAAAGAGGGGAAAGGCAATCGCTGAGATGGGCTCACGCGATACTGTTGCATGCGGATAGGAGAATTCTTCCCAGCTCGGTAATCTTGTAGATTATGAACTTGCCATCGTGTTGTTTTGTGACAAGCCGTGCCGATCTCAAATTCTCTAAGTGATAGGAGAGCTTAGGGTCAGCGATCTTTAGCAGATATTTGATAACACATACGCACAAAGGCGAGGCGGACAACGCGTACAGTATTGACAGGCGGATGGGATCCGACAAGGACTGGAAGATGGCGCCGACGGCGTTTATACGCCTGCCTGAAGGAATGTTGCGAGATAGGTCTCCGAGCCCACCGGACTTCTCTATGCTTTCCTCAACGATCTTTGGTATTCGCATCCTCATGCTTCATAGTTAGCTATGAAATAGCTATTTCAACTTTTTTTGAAAGCATAACTCTTTTAAAGAGGCTGGATCACTTCAGCTAATTTTGAAATGACCGATGGGGGTACGCTAAAGTGGATGATGATGGTTGCGAGATTTGTCACAGAACGGGCGTTAGCTTTTTGAAGCCCGGCATAGGGGGCTGGGGTTTTGTTGGATATGCCAGCAGTGCTCGGTCAGGGCAGAATCAAACAGTGAGTTGGTGGGCGGGTCAGGTACCTAAGGACCGAGCTGCGCATGTAGATAAGATTGTGCGGTATCATGGAGGAATCGCCGATGGATAAGGTGTTGGTGGAAGTGTTCGGACCCGAACCACCTTGCGCAAGGTGTCTGACCACACTAAGGAACGCGAATCAAGCAGCGGCCAAGCTCAAGGACGAAGGAGTGGAAGTCACCGTCAACAAGCTAGACATTGCATCGAGAGAGGTCGTGTCGAAATACGGCGTGCTTCTGTCTCCAGCGCTGGCTGTCGACGGTCGAGTGAGGGTTGCAGGCAGAATTCCGAATCCTGATGAGATAGTAAAGATCATCAAAGGATCTGTGTGATTGCTGAGAAGGGGACTCGGTGAATCCTAGGATCAGACTGCTAAGGGCCATTGTCTTATCGGTTTTCGTAGTGACTGTGTTTGCTGCACTAGTCTACTCTAGGGTTATGGCTTACTCTCTTGCGCCGACGATGAAGCCTGCAGACTTTCGTGGTCTCCCGATTTGGTATGTTCCTGTCACATATCTTGCCGACTACTTTAGTCACGCGTGGATCTGCCTTACCTTTGCATTTATGACAGCGGGACTGATCTACGAGTTCATTCCAAAGGAGGCTATAACAAGATACATGGGTGGTAGCAAAGTAGCAGGTTACGGCCTAGCACTCGGAATAGCCCCATTTCTGACCGTGTGCTCATGTACAATGGTTCCCCTGTTTGCAGGCGTGCTCTACAGCGGTGCAGGGATCGGCCCGGCGATGACCTTTCTCCTGATGGCTCCATCATCTAACATACTCGCTATCTTGCTTACTGGAGAGATGCTCTTCTGGGAACTAGCCGTGGTCCGAATCATAGTGTCCGTCATCGTTGCGCTAGTGGCGGGCATAGCCATTTCTAAGACGCCTTGGGGCAAGACGGTTGAAAACGAGCATAGAGCGAGCAGCTCGAAAATGAGGCCAGCTGTTGAAATAGTGAAGCCGCCTCTAGACGAGAGACTTTGGGGAGCACTAAAGTTCGGAGGCTACTTGGCCAAGCAGATTCTTCCATACTTCATCCTCGGCCTCGTCGCCGTCAGCTACGTCGAGGCGTATCTTCCAGAGAACATTGTAGGGAGCTACCTCACTGGAATCCGTGGTGTCTTAATCGCGTCAGTGATGGGCGGTCCATTGTATACACCCACCCTCGTCGAGATAATTATCGGCCGGGGGTTGTGGCAATTGGGTATGTCCAATGGCGCATTGTTGGCTTGGCTTATGGGGCAACCATACGATGTTGCCAACGCTGTCGCGGTTTCACGGATTGTGTGTTGGAAGGTCGTTTTGACCTACATGATCATAGCTTGGGCGGGGAGCGTCACCTTCGGATTAATCTATGGAGCACTTAGTGGAAGTCTCTAGGAGGCGTTGCATCACTTTTTTACTCACCAAACGAGTTCGAGAAAAAGGCTGCTGGACTAAATGTCAGACGACAAGATCAAACTAGAAATCTATGAAGGTGATCCTTTCAAAGGCTCCTGTTGCAGTCCAGCAAGGCTCTCCGGACAATCTGTGGATGAGCTTAGAAGAATGTTGACGGAAAGAAACGAGACTGTTAGGAGACTAGGACAAAGGTTCCACGAGACAGTCGAGATCAAAAGAGACATAATCAGCAACCGTAGAGGTTTGTTGACATATCCCGTGTATGTTCGCCGGGTTCTTTCTGAGAAGGGATGGGATTCCTTGCCTTACGTATTCCTTGACGGGCAGTTGGCCTGTGTTGGCATCTTCCCTTCATATGATGGTTTTGTGGCGCTGGTCAGCGCTTATCTGAAGAAGTTTATGGGCCATAGGTAGCTCGGTGAATGGAATAGCATGAACGCGAATCAGATCTTCGCCCTTTGTATCCATCTCACATCCGAGACCTTGAGGGGCTCTCTCATCTTCCTTCCCCTGATGCGTGCAAGCCTATTCTCGATTATGCCGAGCGAGACTTTCTGTTGATCTATCAGAATCTTGGTTCTCGGCGATAGGTAGCTGATATCCACATGCCCTATGCATCCAGGAAAACGTCTACTAAGCGATTGCTCCCACTTCATGTGCTCTGAGATGTCTGGGTGAGCGCTGAAGAGTAGAGTGTTGTAGCCACCTATGCTGATTCTAAGCGCCATAAACACGTGTGGGTCGTTCTGGAGTGCGAGGGTCACCCTGTCTCGAGCCCTCTGTATCTCAGCCATCGAGTACGCCAAGACATAGTTCGGTGGGCAAAGTAGGTCGGGAAACCGGCAGAGTGGTTCAAGGATCCACCCATTCTTCAGTAATAGGTCGACACGCTTTGTGACAGTCTTCCTGTGGATTCCAAGCTCTCTGCTTAGGAGGTTCTCGTTCAATTTGAAGACTCCCCCCAGTACGAGTTGCTTGAGAATATCGAACTGTAGCTTCTCCAAGTATTTGGTTTGGCCAGAACGATGACTTGGAAATGTGCACTGGCGGATCTTCCCTTCGGGGGTGCAAAGGCCGGAATAAGAGCTGACCCATTCAAAACAGACAGAATCGCTCAAGTGCGAGCCTTTGCGAGGGCCGTAGCTCCTTACACACCTAGCCAATGGATCAGCGCCCCCGACATGAATGTCGGCGAGAAGGAGATTGAGGCTTTCGTCAAAGAGGTAGGCGATCTCGGAGCAGCGACAGGAAAGCCTGAGCACCTTGGAGGTATTCCACACGAGACCGGTACAACAGGGTTTGGAGTCGCGGTAGCCATAGAGGCGATGCTGAAACGCGTCAAAGAAGAGGCCTCCCCACCGGAGTCGTTGAGTGATGTGAGGGTGGTCATCCAAGGCTTCGGAAACGTAGGCTCGGAACTGGCAAGGTTCCTACATGCGAAGCGTGCGCGCGTAGTCGCTATATGCGACTATTGGTCGGCGATATATGAC
>Ga0209725_1000295_pt1 | contig 30611 bp, 24 predicted proteins | sample I18A1metaG_FD_184145 | JGI IMG/M metagenome (GOLD analysis project Ga0209725, IMG submission 184145) | Lake sediment bacterial and archeal communities from Gulf of Boni, Indonesia to study Microbial Dark Matter (Phase II) - ​I18A1 metaG... | ecosystem: Environmental > Aquatic > Freshwater > Lake...
AATGTTGAGATGAGGTTCTCGATCTTCTCCTGGCTCCAGTGATCTAGAAGAGCGTTATCGCTTCTTGTGTTTGTAAGTGATGGAAGCTTGTCGCTGAAGCTTCTAATCGACTCTTCGCTTCCTCCTACGGCTATGACTGCCACGTTCCTTGTGTTACGGTTTACTCCTACCATACGGATCGCCTCTGAGATCTGCTTTTGAGCGGAAGTGTAGAGGAGAAACTCCACCGCAAGCGTTCTGGAGATGTTGGTTCCTCTTTTGAAGGTATGCAGCGCATTCAGCATTGCAAAGTGGAGATGTCTTCTCCCAGCGATCCTGTCCAGATCAACTATCTGCACATCAATATCAGTCGAAGCTTTCCTCAGGTTTTCGATAAGGTTGTCAGCGTCAACCGGTTCATCAACATGGAATGGAAAGACCAGAAAGTACTGATCATAGTCCTCGAACTTCGTGACCTCGGCCAAATGTTTCTGCATCCTCCACAGATCAAGCCTACACGACAAGCTTGGATTTTTCGAGAGTGAATCTCATACAAAGCTTAATAGAAAACCGACAATGAAAACTGTTCGGAAGCGTCGAAGGTGGAGTTCTTAGTTCCAAGCTGGGAAGACATTTATGGGATGTGTATCCAACTTGCTGATCAGATAAAGGAGAGCGGGTACGTACCTGACATGATCGTAGCTGTTGCCCGGGGGGGCTGGGTACCTGGCAGGATAATCTCAGACCTCCTCAGCAACTCGAACGTTGCAAGCCTGAAAGTCGAGTTCTACAAGGACGTTGCAGAGACAGATAGAAAACCAATAATTTCCCAGCGCGTGTCCGCCCCGATAAGACGGAAGAAGGTTCTCGTCGTCGATGACGTAGCCGACACAGGTGAGAGCCTAAAAGCTGTAAGAGACTACCTGAAGAAGCTGGGACCAGCCGAGATCAGGATCGCAACCCTACATTACAAGTCCAAGAGCATATTCAAGCCCGACTATTTCATCGGCGAGACGGACGCTTGGATTGTATACCCACACGAGAGACATGAATTCGTAAGAAACATGGTCAGGAAACTGAGGAGAGACGGTATGTCACTCGAAGAGGTAAAGAAAGAGATGAGAAGGATTGGACTGCAGGCGCGGATTGCCGACAAGTTCGTTGAAGAGACTTGGAATACGGTTTGATAACATAGATCGCAGCTCATAGTCAGATCCGATCGCTTGACGGTTGACCAAGAAATGGCGCGAAACCGTGTTTTCAAACATGATGAGTCAAGTCTTCCGCGTTTCAGCTAACCGCCTCTCTACTTCCTCTCTATTATCCCAGTTTGGATCGAGGTGCGACTGATCGAGGTGCGGCCATTTCGCGGGCGTCACCCAACGCCTTCCACAGAATGGACACTCATGCCAATTCGTTAATCCCTGCGTACAATCACAAGAAGAAACCGCTTGGCACGTAGGGCAGGTATGAAGCGCTGAAGCTACAGAACGCTCATAGGCAATCTTCAGCTCTCGAATCCTAGTTCGAATCTTCTGGCGTAACGAAGGTCGCATAAACCAACCCTTACGATCCTGATGGCTCAATTTGAGATAACGCTATAAGATAAAACATTCTCGGTCGGCATATCGAAAGTTCAATGGTCAAAGAGCTTAATTAAGAATAGTCCATGATTCTGGTACTGCAGCGTTGGTAGATCTCAAAAGATTCGTCCAGTCGATTTCTCCGACGAGACGCGCCTATCTGGAGGACTCATACTCGCAGGCGCTTAATGCCAATGTTCTAAGATTTGCTGAGGAAAAGAACAATGCATACATAGCAGTTGACCAGACGATCTTTCATCCAAGATCTGGAGGACAACCATCGGATCGAGGAGCACTAAGAGGATCCTCATTTCGCGTTGACGTTAAGAGAGCGATGCTCTTCAATGAAGTCATCGTCCACTACGGCAAGGTCGAGGGAAAGCCTGACGCTGGTGCCGTTGTATGCGAGATCGACTGGCCGAACCGATTGCTTCTGATGAGAAGGCATACCGCAGCTCACCTACTGGACTATTGCCTCGCAACCCTTCGCAGATTCAATGTCGAGACAACCGACTCGTGGCTTGGTGATCAACCCTACGTTGGATACGCAGGACCTATCGCCTCTAACCTCGACGTGAAGCAAGTTGAAGAACTTGCGAATAGCTTCATCCGACAAGGCAGGAACGTTAGGGTTGTGGTAGTGAATAGGACTGAAGCCGAGCGTCTGATCGTAAATGCACCTAACATCTCAAGGCTTCCCCAGACCGAAGAATTGAGGGTGGTAACAATTGAAGGCCAGCTTCCGATTCCTTGCGGAGGCACGCACGTGCGAAATCTCAGGGAAATCGAAGTCGTAGAGGTTCGAAGAATAGAACCGACCGAGTCTGGGTTCAGACTATACTTCGAAGTAAAGTGATCAAGATATAGTAGAACAGTAAGCCTCGGTTTTTGCAGAGTAGACCACAGCTTATGATGAGAAGATGCCCACCAATTCTTCACGATTGAGAACAGCCTGGTCCACGCAGGGAAGAAACCGCCAGGCCAGATAGAGTAGGAAATTCTCATTTTTCCCTTGCTTCGGATCAACCCGCTTCACTCGCTTACTCTTGAGCCAAGAACGAATATGAGACCGGCTACGAGCGCGACAGAAAATATTGAGACCTTGTACGTGCCGGTGGCATCAATCAGGAACCCGAAGACAACAGGCATCATCAATGGCCCAATGTTACCGAGTGAGGAGATGAGACCAACAACGCTTCCCACGGAGCCCGAGAGACGCTCGCGCTTCGCCGGCACCGCAAGACTGATTGTGAGCACACCAATACTCGTGAACCCTGAGAGGAAGATACATAAAAGTAAGAGGGGGAAAGGGACATAGTTTATCCCTATGATTGATATTGCCGCAACTATCCCCATCAAGGCTAGAACCGTCTTCCCATTCTGAAACTTGTCTAAGGCTAGACCCATGATAGGTCCAGCAAGAAAGAACCCTAAAGGGAGAAAAGATGCAATCGCCTTGTCAAGTTCCTTCATCTCCAAGACCTTGGGCATCCAAGTAGCGAGGGTATCATAACTTCCCATCGATGCTATCATCAAGAAAAGCAGAACCCAGACGTACCTGTCCTTTAGAACCCTTGCGAAGTTCTCGAGCTTGAGCCCAGAGGTGCTTTTCAGACTGCTTCTGGCAAACCCCCACCAGAACGCGCTTACAATAGCAGCTACAAAGCTATAGACGAGGAGAACATCCCTCCAAGTCATCATCTCGAGCAAAAGCGGCGTGAGTCCGAGCGCTGCAGCGTTGCCAAGAGCGAAACCTGAAACATAGACGCCTGTCGAAAGGCCAAGTCTCTTAGGCGACCACTCCTTCACCAAAAGCGGTAGACATGGCAGGACGACGGCTAGCCCTAACCCTAGAAAGAACTGGCTTAGGAGCAGCGTGATGTAGCTGGGCGAGAGCGCCCTCAGCAGGGCAGAAGCTGCAGAGATGGGCAACGCTATCTTGAGAGCATTTAGATAGCCCGTTCTATCGGCTATAAAACCCCAAGCTATCCTGAAGGTGATGAGACTTATCATTGTGGCTGAGAAGAGAAAGGCGAAGCTGGCGTGAGACAAACCCATCTCCTCCATGATCACCGTGACCATCGGCGCTGTAGCGAATAGCTGTAGGTGCAGAAGAAAGGCGATTATGAAGGAGAAAGAGAGCATCCTCCAACCATATTCACTCGTGTACATAGCCATACGCACTTCAACCTTCAGAGAGGCTTTAACCGATAGATCGATGCTGACGAGACATCATCCATCATACTGCCTGACTAGCTTGAAGGACATTTCGCAGCACCAATTGGCAACCGGTCAGAGACTCCAAGGTGTTGCATCGGTATCATAACTGCATACCCGCGGACCAAGTCGACCGCCTTCTCGTTCAGACTGGACGTAACTGTTAGGCCTAACCGCGACCATGATGTTAACCCGTCACACCACAAGAGTCTTTCCTGTGACAGGTTTCGAAGAACCTACTTCTATAGTCAAGAAATCTCATCAAGACCGTCATTCTTGCGAAGATATAAGACGAGAATGCAAGTCACCAGTGTTGCGATTGACACAGACGTATATCTAGCTGATCTTTTGAGTTTTCTACAGCAATACTCTTTTCTTTCCTCGTGTCGAAATCTTCAGCGGCAAGCCCGCGCTCCATGGAATGACTTGACATACTTGGCCTGCGGTCAGATACCATAGAGCAGCGAATGACGCTTTTGGACAAGATAGCACGGAAAAGTCGCTCCGAAAGTCATATATGGTTACCAAGGAATAACCCCCCTATCCAGAGGAAAGTTGACTGAGGAAAAGACGCTATTTCTTCGTAGGGCTTCAGGACTCGCGCGAGCATGGAACATTTTTGACGGGTTCATCTATTGTATCTATGGAGCTAGCATATTTGGCGCGGCTTCGCTGGCCTACGCACTCTCGTTCCCATGGCCGGACGGGAATATTCCGCTAGCGATAGTTCTAACCTGTCTGGGCGTGTATCCATGCGCAATAGTATACGCAATGAATTCGTCCACTATGCCTAGAGTTGGAGGAGACTATATCTGGCAAAGCAGAGTCTTCGGTGGGTTCTGGGGATACACGCTCTGCTTAGTCGGAATAGGATTTTGGACATGGTTCTTCGTGGCTAGCAACGTCTTGCCGGGAACAGTCGGGTCAGTCTCACCCACGTTCTTCGCGCTCGGCATAATGTCCGGAAATCAGGGGATGATAGATTTCGCGAGCTGGCTAACAACCACTGACGGTCTATGGTGGGCATACGTTGCATTTTGCGTCTGGGCTTTTCTGATAATGGTCGCCGGAATGAAGTGGTACGGTAGAGTTCAACGCTGGTTATTCTACATAGGCTGCCTAGTAGTCGTCATATGGGTTGCAATGCTTGCTATTACCACCCATCAAGACTATGTGAATAACTTCAACTGGTTTATGTCCACATACTTCAATTGGGGAGGTGCAAACCCATATCAGTACGTGATCGACCAAGCGGTCTCCGCAGGATATAGTCCTGTACCGTTCGATCAGACGAAGTTCATGCCTAGCTGGCAACTCATCCCTGTTATGAGTTACGTTTTTCCATGGATTATGTGGGCTGGACCTATGGCGGGAGAGATTAGTGGAATCACAGATCTAAAGAAGTCTTTGTGGATGTACGTTGGATCCAACACGTTCGGTATGATCGTTTGCGCAGGTACCATGTACGCTACCATTATGATCGTTGGCAACGAGTTCCTCTTCTCAGCGAGCTACATGTGGTTCGCTATGGGTGGCGCATCGGCTATACCGATGTCTCCGTTCCTCGGCTTTCTCTATCTTACGATGACCCGCAACCCGTTCTTTTGGATAATGACGGTTATAGGTATGAACGCATGGTACTGGATATGGCCGACCAACGGCTGGGTCAATACTGTCAGAATGTACTTTGCAATGTCATTTGACAGAGCCCTTCCAGGATGGTTCGGTGCTGTTGATAAAAGACTTAGAAGCCCATTGAATGCCATTATCTTTTCAACCATCGGAACTGTTGTGATGGGTTGGGTGTATATCTACACGCCATTCTGGAAGTTCACGCTTGACGCCCTCGTCGGCGCTGGCGCGGTACTAGCTGCTTCGACACTAGCAGGAACTGTTATGCCGTACCGAAAGAGGACAAAGGCATTATGGGAAGCTTCTCCCGCATCCAAGTACAAGGTTGGCAACGTTCCGGTGATCACTATTGCAGGCATTCTTGGGACAGTGTTCTACTGGATACCGACATTCTTTATGTGGATCACCGACAGCAGGTATGGTGTTAATGACCCTCTCTCAGCGGTCGTCGTAATAAGCTCGTTCGTGGTGGGGGGAATACTCTACTACGCAATGAAGCTGTACAGAAAGAGCAGGGGCATTGACCTGAATCTACTGTTTCGCGAAATACCGTACGAATAGAACCCCACCTTTTGTTCTATTATTGGCGCAGACTCTTTGTCTGTATACGTAGTAGGCCGGAACGCCGATTACGGCGAGTGGAATCAACGTTACTGTGAGAACCACTAGTCCGACAACAACGTGAATAATAGATCGTTGAGAGTTAAGTGAGAATGATGCTCTTCGGCAATGTCTCAAGAAACGGGTGGTTACCCTATGTGATAGTAGAGTTCTCTAGGCCTGAGCTCTTCGAATTCATCTGTTTGTTGGGCTATGTATCTCCTTACGTCTATGCAGAGATGACATTTTGAAACATAGCCTTGAAGGCGCTCCTTATAGTCAAACTTTGTAACGGCGAATTCAAGAAGTCTACTCAAATCGGTTACAAGAGCTTCCAGAATTGGCCGCTCATTCAGATCTATTCCTCGGCACAGCGAGCCTAGCTCTCTGCCGTCCCCTAAGGAAATGCCAGCGCAATATCCACGCATGTAATTGCAGTAGTTGTCTATGTGTACGTGCCAGCCTCTTGTCAATTCCTCTTCACAAGATTTGCCGAAAAATTGCTTTGCTGGATATTTCTTGTACAGGTAGGCAAGGCTCTCTACGGCCCTTCCCATGGGAAGTAGCTCTGTATAGGCTAATCCACTTGGCTCTTTTCGTAGATACTGTTCGAAAGGCAAAGTGCCGTTGATCTTTAGTTTTCTGAATTGGCGATAGAAAGTCTCTTGGTATACGATTGCGTTCGCGCCGAAAACTTCTCTACTTATCTTGACGGCTCTTTCTGTCCGTTCGAACGGAATTTGGCCTAATATGAACGGGTTTACACTGATAAGCACGCCATCCAACCGAGTCTCTCAGCTCCACAAGTTTCCGCCTAGTGATCTTATCATCTGTGCACCAGAAAGAATTGGTCTCGACAAAAGTGGAGGAGATTCTAAGCTCGTCCGCCATTCGAGTAAGCTTGAGTAAAAGGTCGAAGTTAAGAAATGGCTCGCCACCAGTGAAGTGAAGACCCCAGTTCACGCCGACTCTATTTGGTCCGAAAGGGCTTTCCTGAATTCTACCCGATAATTCAGTCAGAATTCTCCCCGCATCTTTTTCAGAAATCCAGTCATTCTTCCAACTAGGAGATGAAGCGTACATGCAGTGCTCGCATTCGCTAGTACACTTGTACGAGAAGAGTATGCCTCCGGAAAAGGGCTTCTCTATGCAAAGATTTTCCATGCCTGGAATTCTGATCTCAGGAGACTTCTTAAGCTTAAGGGATGAAATAGCACCGACAGAATTTCAGCGCTGGTTACGTCCTAAGACTCGGTTCGATATTTTGGCGCTATGTCCGAACTTTGCAGTTAGGTCGCGCAGAAGTAAAGAAGCGGTTAAACGTGTCTCCCCATTACACACATTGAAAACATTAGGGTTCATCAAATATAGCCAGCCTTCAATGTTCTTCTCGATCTCTCCAGATCTCGAGAGGGTTACTGAACTTGAATTCCGTCAAGTAAAGAAATAAGTAACTGACGGAAGCGTTGTTTGTCCGGATCTGAGGTCAAGGAGATTCAGATGCCCTCGCTTAAGATCCTATCCAGACAAGAGATTAACGAGGTCCATCATGCCTCATAGATGCAACATGCTTTGAGCCATTTGACCGAGGAACTATGCCTATCCAAGGTCAGCGACAGATCCACTAGAAGAACCTAGGCGAGTTTGTCAGCAAAGCTAAGAGAGACATTGCACTAAGTTGAAGACGTCTTTCGTATAGCGCTCTCTTTTGATTTTGTCATAGCAAACAGAGCGGATCCTAAACAGGCCTTTATAAGCGGGCATGCCGAGTCATCCAAGATAGTAGAATACACCGTACGCTTAGAGAGAACCTTACAAATCTAGGGGCGCTTGTAGGGGACGTGAGAGAGCGGCCCACGGATCTAGAACTCAAAGGTTTCGGTACTTCTCGTACGCCTCAGGTGCGCATGCCTTGAGTGTGAACGAAATCGTTCAAGAAGAGAATCCTTCACTTCCAAAGATAGTCATCTTGGGGAATCTTTGTAAGGGATGCGGGATATGTATCGAGTTCTGCCCTTTCAAGATTTTAAAGACGGGAAGCCGCATGACGAGGAAGGGTATCTTTCCTCCTGAGGTTATCAATCAGAGCAAATGCACAGCTTGCCGAATCTGCCAGCACTTTTGCCCCGACTTTGCAATATTCATCGTCGGGAGGTCTCAGATTTCGCCTTAGCAAAACCCGGAAGATACTTTATGCAGGGAAATGAGGCGTGCGCCCTAGGTGCTGTCGCGGCAGGTTGCCGATTCTTCGCGTTCTACCCCATCACTCCAGCAGGCGAGATTGCCGAGAAGATGTCTCATCTTCTCCCAAAGGTCCGAGGCGTCTACATTCAGATGGAGGACGAGATCGCATCCATCGGGAGTGTGATCGGCGCATCGTGGACTGGTTTGAAAGCTATGACCGCCACCTCTGGTCCTGGCTTCAGCCTCATGCAGGAGAACATCGGATACGCGGTGATGACCGAGACGCCTTGCGTGATTGTGGATGTGCAGCGGGCAGGCCCTAGCACCGGAATCGTCTCTGCTCCGATGCAAGGAGATGTAGCTCAAGCCAGACACGGCAGTCACGGCGAGTATGAGATTATCGCTCTTGCACCATCGTCTGCTCAAGAGATGTTCGACTTAACGATTCGAGCATTCAACCTCTCTGAGCAGTTCCGAACGCCGGTGATCGTGCTCGCCGACGAGACGGTTGGCCACATGCGTGAGGAGGTCATCATTCCCGAGAAAAGGTCGCTCACGATCGTCAATAGAAAGGTTCCATCGAGTAGTGAAGAGGCGTCACGAAGCTTCCTGAGCCCTTCGGTCGCTCCAATGCCAGCGTTGGGAACGGGCTTCTCAGTTCACGTTACCGGATCCGCACATGACGAATATGGAAAACGAGTATCTGGCTCACCTGACGCGATCGACAGGATAGTCAGAACAATCAGTGAAAAGATACAAGTGCACACGGAAAAGATCTCGAACTTTGAGATGGTGATGTTGGACGACGCAGACATAGCACTCGTCGCGTACGGAAGCTGTTCTAGAACAGCAGAGTTCGTTGTGAAGCGGGCGCATGAGAAAGGAGTGCACCTCGGTCTGCTCAGACTGATCGAGCTATGGCCCTTCCCTAGAAAGGGTGTGCAGGAAGCGCTGAAGCATGTCGAGAAGATCGTTGTGTTAGAGAATAACCTTGGCCAAGTACTCCCCGAGATTGAGAGAGCAATGGCAGGCCATGCAGAGATAACGTTTCTCCCTCCCGAAACGATCGGAACCCTGCACAGACCCGACTATGTTTTAGAGCATGTGATGAAGGTCGCCATGTAGTCTTGCCAACTCATCAGTCGCACCCATTGGCCAAGTACCTGCGTCCCGGCGCCCAGCCGCACTTGCATTGCTCAGGCTGTGGCAACGGAATCATTGCACAATGCTTTCTTAGAGCCGTCGACGAAGCCGAGATCCCGACGAGAAAGATTGTTTGCGTCGCGGGAATTGGATGCAGCGGTTGGATTCCCAGCCCCTTGTTCAACATGGATACGCTTCATGTGACTCATGGCAGACCGATCGCTTTCGCTACCGGCGTTAAGCTCAGCAACCCAAGTTTAGAGGTTGTAGTCTTTACGGGCAACGGAGACTGCTCCGCAATCGGAGGTAATCACCTCATACATGCTGCTCGTAGAAACATCGGGATCAAAGTGATCTGCGTCAACAACATGATCTATGGCATGACAGGTGGAGAGGTAGCTCCCACGACACCCCGAGGGATCAAAACAACGACTACTCCCTTTGGCAACTTGGAGAGGCCATTCGACCTTTCGAGACTGGTCGCGGCGGCTGGAGGAACCTACGTTGTAAGATGGACCACGTACCATGTCGCCGGACTAGTTGCCTCGATGAAGAAGGCTTTGAAGAGGAGAGGCTTCGCTTTTGTTGAGGTCATATCACAGTGCCCCATCCACTACGGGCGTAGGGCAGGGTTCTCAAATCCGGTCGACATGATGAGGTGGTTTCAGAAGCAATCTGTCACAATTGAGCGGGCAAGTGAAATGAGCGAACAAGAGCTTTCCGGAAAATTTGTTGTGGGAGAGTTCGTAAACATCGAGGCGCCGGAGCTGACCGGGCTATACGCAGAGCTATTTGAGGCAACCAATCGTGAGTCGAACTGAAGTCAGGCTCGCAGGGTTCGGCGGCCAAGGCTTGATCCTAGCCGGAATCCTACTAGGCCACGCTGCAGCTGCTCATGAAGGGAAGAAGGCTGTTCAGACCCAGTCCTATGGATCAGAGACTAGAGGGGGAGCAGCTCGCTCAGAGGTCGTAATCTCAAATGAGAGGATAGACTATCCCAAGGTGATTTCGGCTGACATCACAATTACAATGTCGCAAGAAGCGTTTGACATGTACGCAAGTGATATACGGCCCGGACGCAAGCTGTTCATTGATGCCGACTTGGTCTCCAGCGTGCCAGCCGACCTTGAAAGCGTGCTTTGTCGAATTCCGGCGACAAAGATAGCGGCGGAGGAGCTGAAGAAGACGCTGGTTGCCAACATGGTCATGCTTGGGGCGGTGGTCGCAGTAACCAAGGTAGTTGAACTTGCCAGCTTGGAGAAGAGTATCAGGGAACTGGCTCCCAAAGGATCGATCGACCTGAACATACGAGCCTTGGAGCGAGGGTTCGAGTGGGCAAATGCGCATCTTAGAAGCGAAATGGGTCGAGGTGGATGATAGCGCCTGCGTCCTCAGCGGCGATCGGTCTTATAGTCCGCTTCGGCGGCTTACGGTGTAGAACTTCGTAAGTTAGTTTCTGCTAGAGTCAAAGGCCAGACCGCTATAGCGTTTCCTAGATGAAATCGGGTCGCTAGTTCACGACTCAAGGGTGTAGATATCATTCGACTTGTCTTTTTTGACTGAGCTCTCAACAAGAGAGCTCGACAGGATTGCGAGTGAAATACTGCTTTAATAGTCCGTTTACGTATCTTTCAAGATAGATGATGTGGACTGACCTGCATGGAAGAGCTCCTCAGCTCAGATGTCATGATGTACCTCCACTGAATCTTCGTCCTTGTTTCGCGTCAAGACACCGCTAAGATGCGCTTGGTTTTGTATTTCTGAAGTTTACCTGCCAAAGGTTATCGAGAGGATATTGCCAGATTTCTGAATATTTGAGCATGAATCTCTGCAGATGTCGTGTTTAGATTTGACGTGTTTTTCACGAATTCATTTATATCCAGCGCCTTCTGATAAACGGACTTCAAGAGGGGATCCCATGCCGAGTTCGCGGCTACTCTCTCTCGTTATGATATGGATAGCGCTTCCGGAATGGCTTTCCCACCTTCTACACAGAGAAAGACCCCCTCAACAAGACCTAGCCAAACCAGACAGGAACAGAAAGGCGAGTAACCCGATCGCAGACGTCGATATGGCAATGGAGGAGTTGAGACTATACTCCTTTGAGAGAGAGATTCTCAGCGCGGCGTTGACCGCAATCTATGAAGCTGAAGTCAAGGGCATTCTGAAAGTTGAGGAGAGGGATAGACTCTCTGAACGATACAAGAGAGACCTTCAGATTCTGGATGAAAGAATTGAAGAGAGGCGTAGAGTGACCGATTTCGTGAATCTACAGAAAGAGAAGAGGGAGCTGCAAGAAGAGTTCTCTCAAAAGATTTCTGAGGTTGACAGAAAGATTGAGGAGTTGAGATCTCTCATCGGATCACTACCTCAACCGGAACCTTACATATCTAGTAGACAACTGAACTCATCAGAAAAGGTGACGCATTCCTCCGAACAGTACAAAGAAACCGAGGATACTTCACCAGGACAGAAGCTTGTGACATCGAATAGAATGCGAACAAGAACAGATGAGAAGATCGAGACCATAAGAGAAGAGGTTCTTAAAGCCATAGAGAGACTGGAGCAGATAGAGTCGGAGGGCTGAGACGATGAGCTGGGTTGAGAGAGCGAGACAAGCCTCAGCTGTAGCTTCACTCAACCTTGTTGAGAACGACAGCGTCGTCGGGCTCGGAAGCGGACGGACGGTTTCATTCGTTATCAAAGAACTTGGAAAGAAAGTGAAGAGAGAAGATCTGAACATCAAAGTAGTCCCGACCTCGATCCAGACTGAGATCCTCTCTGCAAAGAATGGACTGAACCTGACCAACCTACTTGAACATCCTGAGCTTGACCTAGCGATAGACGGCGCGGACCAGGTTGAGGTACGCACATTAGATTTGTTAAAAGGAGCTGGGGGAGCCCTCGCAAGAGAGAAAGTTGTGGCCTTCGCGGCGAAGAAGTTTGTGATAGTCGTGGACGAGAAAAAAGTTGCGAAACACGGCCTCAACGGTAAGGTTCCAGTTGAGGTACTCCCGTTTGGCGTCGGATTCGTCATGAGAGAGATAGCCCGAATTGGTGGTAGACCGACGCTGAGAGAGAGCAGAGGGAAACTTGGACCGGTCGTAACGGATAATGGCAACTATATCATCGACATAGACTTCGGAAGGATATACTATCCAAAAAAGCTGGATAGAAGCCTCAGGACGATACCCGGCATAACTGAGACCGGCCTGTTTCTGGGACTAGCAGACATAGTGTACATTGGCCGAAGAGATCGTAGGGTTCAGACCCTCAGAGGGAAGAGGTAGAAGGCGTCTCTCGATCTAGGTGCCGAGGACGGGAGACCCGGCACAGACCTTTGTGCTGTCGAACCCGTGGCCTCTGGATCTCTCCAGAGCGGCTCTATTCCTTATGAGTCCAGCGCTAAAGCCTAGCCCTTGAGGGGCATCTAACCACAGCTGAGCCACCTCGGCATCGACCGCAGTTTTCACCTGTTACCGACACTTAAAGATTTGTCGACATAGCTGAACCATTCCATTCATCCAACTTTACGAAGGCATTCTGGTAGCTGAGAAAGGTTTTATCATATAACAAGAGAAGAAGAAGCTAGAGATGATTCTAATGGCCCTTAGATTTCTGACGCTTGATGACTTTGACTTGGAAGGAAAAACTGTCTTTCTAAGGGTTGATGTAAACTCTCCAATAGACCCATCAAGTAACGCGATTCTTGACGATTCAAGAATCAAGGCTACCAAAGAGACGCTGAGCTCTTTGAAGAACTCGAAGGTTGTGTTGGGATCGCACCAGAGCAGACCGGGCAAAGAGGACTTTACCACACTTGAGGAGCATACAAATCTCCTACGGAGATACTGTTCACAAGACGTAGCTTTTGTTGAGGACGTTATGGGACCCACGGCCAGAAAGGCCATAAGAGAGTTGAGACGAGGTCAAGTCCTGGTATTAGACAACTTGAGAACCTGTTCTGAAGAGGTCCTTGACGGCCCATCTGAGAAACTTGCGAAAACCTTGATGATCCAAAGGCTGGCGCCGCTATGCAACCTCTACGTCAACGACGCGTTCGCTGCAGCTCATAGATCCCAAGCATCCCTCGTGGGCTTCGCATACGTTCTCCCCTCAGCCGCCGGAAGGCTCATGGAGAAAGAACTCAGGGCGTTGAACCTGGTCCTCTGGGAGCCAAAACGCCCATGCACCTATGTCCTCGGCGGAGCAAAGGTAGAGGACAAGCTTCCCGTCGTAGAGAACATTGTCAAAGCTGGGAAATCCGATACCGTCCTGCTCGGAGGCCTCATGGCAAAAATCTTCCTTAGAGCTATGGGATTTGACCTAAGCAGAGGAGACGAGGAGGAACTTGCAGGACTCATACAATACGTTCAGAGAGCTAAAGTCATCTTGGACAAGTATCAAAACAAGATTACAGTTCCGGTCGACCTTGCAACCCTCAAAGATAATAAGAGGGTTGAAGCCCCAGTGAAAGAACTCCACCACGATAAGCCTTCGCTTGATATCGGCAGTGATACAGTCAGAGAGTATGCTAACACGATCAAACAGTCCAAGACCGTGGTGGCGAACGGCCCCATGGGGATCTTCGAGAAAGAGGGGTTCGATTTTGGAACTAAGACAGTTCTTGAAGCGATAGCCTCATGCAAAGGTACAACCGTTATCGGAGGCGGACACTTGGCTGGGTTGGCGAGCATGCTAGGAATAGAAGACAGTTTCTCGCATGTAAGCACAGCGGGCGGCGCGATGCTCTCGATGCTTGCCGGCGAAAGCCTTCCGGGAGTTGAAGCTCTAGTCCAGGCTGCTGAAAGATACAGGCGGCAGAGTGCATAACCAAGCGTCCACTGTAAGAAGTAGAGACTCTATTTTAGAATGGAGCCCCGGCCGGGGATCGAACCCGGGACCTGCGGCTTGCTTTGGTTTTGATACAAGGCCGCCGCTCCACCACTGAGCCACCGGGGCGTCTCTTGCTGGGTCGGGTTCAGTAGGATTGGTAATACGCCTATTAAGTCTGCCCAAAGCAAACGCTACAAGACTTCTCAACGAGCAAAGTTAAGCGATGTATTGACGGGTCTTTGATCTTACAGGTTTTAGTGGGGCTGGGGAGATTTGTTCAATCCGTTGTGGATTTGAACTCCCGATCTCGTGGGGTCTCGAAGGATAGTTTCCCAAGCCACGTAGCCTAGACCAGATTTGCCTGATGTTCTGGTTGGATTTGGCTGTAATCCAACCTCCATCATCTAGCCGACAGCCCCACAAGGCCGCCAGTACCTCTTAAACGAACCTTTAAGCCTTCTCTGTTTAGCGGCAACAATATTTCACTCGCGACGAATTGGTTCAAGGCGAGGAAATATTGACTTCCTGATTGCTGCGAGCGACTCATTTCTTGGGTAGAACAAGTGGCTCAGTCTAATGCGAAAGGCTCTAAACTAAACCCATATCATGCAGCCCAAGTTTACCTTCTCACATCTCGATACAAGACTTAATGCCTAGTGGAGCGTACTTGAATCCTGTTGGTTCGTCACATGGCCATAATCTCAATTTCAATCGAAAAGAAGCTTGATGATCATCGAGGAGTGGTCTTCGGGATAGAACTCTGTAGAAACAGTAGGTTTGGCTTCGCAATAGTTGACGTTGTCATACAGACGATAAACAGAAACGAGCCAAGAGGGGTACACTATCATACAAGAAGTTCAGGCAAAATCGAGATATTTGTTCATGTGTGTGGTACTGCTGAATTGGTTTGGCATGAAAAGTCAACGCCCAATGCGCAATGTCGACAGACCATGAAGCCTCTGACAGTAGCAGGACAGGTTTACCTAGTGGAGCCAGAAACTTGCCACAAAGTCATAGGCCGAAGCGATGATCCTTTCTTAATGCTATCTCTCAATAACGTAGCTTACAACAAAGAACATGATTTTCGATGCGAACATGATCTGGCGAAAGACCCCTAAGTTCTTTGCACGTCACAAAGACTTGACAGAACCGATTTGATCAATGCTTTTAAGTTTCGCTAACTGGCATCCTGACCGAAGCTCTACTAGAGCGCGGATGAAATGAAGTTAGACTCTAGAGTTATGGCTTTCGTGGCCACTATGAGCGCGGGCTGGCGAACGTACTTGGACTGTTTGTAGCTCATACCGGGGTAGTTAATATCCACTTTTCACAGATCCCAGTGATCTGCTGGCCTCGGGGTCGGGCCACTTTCCGGAGCCTTCGTTGGATTCTTCGGTTTCGTAATAGCTGCTTTCAGACTTCCGAGAGCGAACCCCTACATTATGGGTGGAAACGCAATCCTAGGCTTTTTCTCAGGATTATTCTATTCGAAGATTCGTGGAATGAAGACTAGGCCTATAGTTCCTCAGCTGATAGCGGTTTTGGCTGCTTATCTTGTGCAGGCTCCGTACATATTTGTCACAGATGTCTACCTGATGGCGATGCCGGTTCCTATAGTACTGGCAATCATGGCTGTGCTCTTTCTTGAAGACATAATAAGCGCCTTCATCTGTCACGCGATACTCTATAGAATCGACATCCGAAAGGCTCTCGTTCCGCCATAAGAACGCGATCCGCGATGTTTCGCGTATGTCAACCTGAGACTTTACATATCTTCAGCTTCTCGAAAGCCTCTTCAGGAGTTTGTGCATCGCGAACTAGGCTCTCGAATTGGCATGTTGAGGTTCGATCTCTATTCAATATCTTTGGCACCGTCACTCCAAATTCAAACGGAATCTTGAACTTTTCCAGCGTCGCCAGAGCGTCTTGGCTAGCTGTGGAAGCGTAGACACGCTTGATACCCGAGTAGATGAGCAACATAGCTACTGCCTTTCCTAGAATTTTGTCCGCTGCGGAGGCTCCTTTGAAGCGGGATCGCTCTTTGTCGATAGCGGTCACGAGCACGAATATCCCCGGAGTCTTACTCTGGAATAATGTCTCTCGATCTTTCACTATTGAAAGTGCGAAACCCCGTTCCTTGACGTCTCTCTTAGCGATATCAATGTCAGAGACCTTTCGAAAATTCAATTCATCAGAGGCTGCCTGCCTAGTTTTCCTGCTAGACTCCAAAAAGAAGTTCTCCTTCTCTCCAGTAACCGTGCTCCACCAGACTACGGGACTCTTGGCCTGCGAGAGCTATGAAAGTGTTACGAAACTCTTGCCAAGACATGCGTCTATAGGACCCGTTTGAACACCATTGTAGCTATGCCAACCATGACTACCGTGAAGACCGCTAAGAAGAGAAAGTCTTCTACAACTGCTGAGAAACTTGCTCCCTTGTACATGAGTAGACGAAGGGCGTGTACAGCGTAGGCTTCTGGATTGACAACCGTGATCTCCTGCATCCACTCCGGAAACCCTTCGATAGGATAGATCGCGCCGCTTGTGAAGTAGAGCACCAGATTGATTGGAAACGAAGTGAACTGGTACACCTCTGGCGCCGGAGCCCTTACAGCGAAGGCGGTCATCATGGAGATCAATCCGAGACTCGTTAGAAAGATTGTGATTAGCATAAGAAGAAAACCTGTAGCGTCGGTCATCGGACGAACTCCAGCCACCAGGATGGCGAGAAACAGCATAGTAAGCGATGAGAACATTGCCTTGATGACACCTGCTAGGAGAACTCCTATGATTATCTCATATTGTCGGAGCGGAGTTACAAGGTATCCTTCGATTACGCCTCGTTGCTTGTCGAATAGGATGGATACGCCTCCACCGATAATAGAGGCTATGAAGACGGCTTGAATAACAGACCCGGGCGCCATGAACTCGATGTATTCGACCTTACGATAGAAGCTGGCTACGTCAAGAATGAGGTTTGGATCACGGACTCCTGTTAGGCAGACTCGGTTCGAGAGCTGTTGAGCTGTAATCTGGAAGAAGCTTGAGACCGTTGAAGCACTTAGGGGATCAGTGTTGTCTAAGTAGAGAGTGACAAAAGCTTGGTTCTCCTTGCGCAAATGGCTGTCGAACCCGCCGGGGATGTAGATTATGGCTTTCACTCTCCCCTGTTGCAGAAGGAGTTGTGCAAAATCCAAGTCTGGAACGTCTATCAGACGAACGGTCTCTCCCGTCGCCACGGTCTCTAGAAAAGCCGTAGAGTAGCTGCCTTGGCTGTCTCTTACGACCGCTACTGGCACATCAGTTATTTCTCCACCAAAAGCGTTCCCTAACAAGACTAGCATCAAGAAAGGCGCCAGGAGAGCCGACATCATAACGAATGGTTGCTTCACAAACTTGCGGATGTCTCTCTCACAAACCCATAATGCGCCTTTCATCGCCGCAACGCCTCCCAAGCGCTTATGAACCTCTTGCGATGAATCATCGTGTCTTCACGTATGCTCCTTCCAGTAAAGTGCAGGAATACGTCGTCCAGAGTTGGTTCACGGAATGTGACCGTACGAATCCTGCCGCCATTTGCATCTACGAGTTCAACGATCTTGGGTACCGCTTCAGCGCCGCTCTTTACAAGAATCGTGAGATTGTTGTCTCGTTTCTTAAGATGGAGAATAAGAGTAGAATTCTTCAAAGCTTCGAACGCCCTTTCGGGCAGGCTTGAGAATTCCGCTTCAACGACATCTCCTCCCATCACTTCTCTTTTCAAGTCCATAGAAGTGCCTAACGCGACCAGCCTACCATAGTCTATGATGGCAACCCTGTCGCATAGAACTTCTGCTTCGTCCAAGTAATGTGTAGTGATTACTATTGTGATCTTGTCTTCTTTGTGGATTTTCTTTAAGTACTCCCAAATCGCGTTGCGGGCCTGAGGATCGAGCCCAGTGGTCGGCTCGTCTAGAAATAGAATCTTAGGTCGATGAATGAGTGATCTGACAAGTTGGAGCCGCCTCTTCATTCCTCCTGAATAACTTCCGACCGCGAAATCAGCTCTATCCACCAACCCGGCAACTTCGAGCAGTTCTCTGATCCTTTCGTTTCTGACCTCAGCCTGAACTCCATAATACTTTGCATAGAGTTCCATGTTCTCGTAAGCGGTTAACTCCACATCCAAGGTCATGGCCTGTGTAACTACGCCTATGCTTTTACGTACCATGGTTGGGTTTCGAAGCACGTCGTAACCTGCGACTTTGGCATCGCCCTCTGTAGGTTCAAGGACCGTTGTGAGCATACGGATCAAGGTCGTTTTGCCTGAACCGTTCGGGCCAAGTAACCCGAAGATCTCGTCAGAAGTGACCTCTAGATTCATTCGGTTGACAGCGACCAGATCACCGAAACGTCTGGTAAGGTCAAAGGTTTCTACAGCCAAATCCAAGAAGAGCCAGCCACCCCAGTTTGCCAATTGCTGCAAGATAAGTAAGATGTAGTCGAAAGAAATCCTTTATATCCCGTGCACCCCATCCGTGGACGTTCCAACTTGACAGGTAGTCGAAGATGAAGATACGAAGCCGAGTTCTCATCCTCCTAGTGTGTTCATTCATGCTTCTTGGTTCACTATGTTCATCGTTTCCTCCTGTAGATGCCATAGGCGTGGCAAATGTGATCGTGACCAAGGTCTATTGGGGAACTAACGAACTAGTTCCTGAAAATGTTCGCCCAGGAGATACGAACGCTCAGCTCTCGGTTGTCTTATCCAATGTCGGTGATGATACAGCGCGCAGCGTAACGGCCACATTGTTGCTGAAACCACCACTAAAGTATGTGTACTTCCAAGACGGAAAAGAGTATACTGACACATCTGTCACAAAGGCTGCAGGAGATATCAAAGCTGTTTCACAGGGCGGTTTGCCCTTCACAGTGGTCTTCACCCTTAGCGTTGACGCGGACGCGGAAGAAGGCGTCTACCACTATGATCTTCAACTATCCTACAAATCCGCTAGAGAGCTTCGCGAAGTCAACCTGACCCACCCCATAGACGTTCCTATTTGGTGGGGAGATCTTCTCGTTCAGGAAATCACTACTCAACCAGCCAAGATATTCCCTGGAAACAAGCAAGTGAAAGTGATAGTCAGTATTGCCAATTCAGGAACAGGCATAGCAAGCAACGTTAGGCTCTGGCTAGAATTGGAGCCGCCTTTCAAAGCTTCATCAAGCGGTTCTGACGCAATCTTTCTGGGGAAACTTTCATCAGGAGAGACTTACCCAGCCGAGTTCATAATAGATGTTCTGGAGAGCGCAGCCTTCGGCAGATATTCGGTGAGCCTGACCGAGGAAAGAGGCAAGAAACACGTTCCGATCGGGGAAGTGCCACTCTACGTGAATGAAAAGGTGAAATTTGAAATAGTCAACATCGAACCAAGCGAGGCCAAAGTCGGCGAGACAGGGCTCTTAATCCAAGTAGCTTTGAAGAACAAGGGCTCGATAAAAGCGGATTCTGTTAGAGTACAGCTTCAGGTCGGTAACTTCTTTTCAGGCACTCTAACCGACTTCCTTGGAACCATGCTTGCAGGCGATGTGAAAGTTGCTTACTTTACAGTTGATATTGATGCCAAAGCGCAGCCGAAGGAGTACGTCTTTGACCTCAGGATTGATTGGACTCAGGAAGACAACTCTCTAGACGACACTTTGACGATCTCCATAGATGTTCAGCCTCCGGCCGTTCCAGTGGCGCCTATAGCGCTAGTCATAATTGCGGCGATCGCTGTCCCAGGCTACCTGTTCTACAAAAGGCGCAAGATGAGAAAGACTCCGAAATGAGCCCTTGCACCACAGTTGAACATGGTGCGTGGATAGTTGGCTCAACGATGGGCTATCGCAATCCTTTTTCTAGTGCTGGCGTCAGGCGGAACCGTTGCAGTCCAAGCGCACACAACGATTGGAAACTTGACGGGTTCACAGCCACTATTCAGAACTAACGACCATCAGTCAAACCCGACGAACACGTTCGGCCAGGCACACGTCCTAGGACCGGTAGGCTACGTTTGGCCTGGCAGCGGATTGAACATGTACACCGACGTTCATACGCATCCGCCAGGTTACCAATCGCCTTTCATAACCTTTGAGCAGCCGCTGCAGGCTGGTGCGAATTCCTACGCTCCGGAAGGGGCGATCTTGACATCAACATCTGATCATGAGAGCATCGGGGACTTGATCTTTGCTATCAACTTCTCTCAACCGAGACGGTTCATCACGGAGAGTAACCCCAACCCAGACTTCAACTATAGTACAATCGCCATATACATCCCAGCGCCTGTATTCGACAAGACCGGTGCTCTAATACAGGATGGGTTTGAGCCAGCCGGTGGCATAGACTGGGGTGCTGGAGAGAATACAAATATCGTAACGACGATCACAGACAATTACGGAAATATCTTTGCCACAAGAGCGGATGAAGATGATCCGTTTCAGCCTGGTTCATGGATCGTCTTTATAGCTCCAACGACTGGGATAAATTTTGTCGCTGCTAGAAACTGGTCTGAGTGGTATTACGTTCGAATCAACCAAATGAAGGCACCTTTCGTCGCGGGCAGATACTTCTTTAAAATGTTCCTTGACGACCACTACCCCGTTCGGAGCTCTACACCCTCAGACTATGTCAACAGTACGATGCCCATGGAGAATTGGCCGATTCTACTCGTGAAAGGCGAGGTTGATCCTGGAATGATCTCGGGGACCGTAAGACATGGCGACGTAGCAACTCGCGCGCTTTACGGCCAATCAATCAACCTTCCAGGCAAGGTCAGAGCCGTCGGATTTGCCACAGATCCTTTGACTGGAGAGTTAACTGGACGTGCAGTTGAAGCGCGCGGTTACTTTAATGGATCTGCACAGGGCCATTATGAGATAGAAGGCGTCGCTCCAGGCGTTTATGATATTTTCGCTTCTGCAGCAGGTTTCCCTGAACAGAAGGTCGCTGAGAACGTAAGGATATTTCGCGGACAGTCTCTGGTGTTTGACGCCTACTTGAAGGCTGGTCTGGAGCTTCGTGGGGAAGTCTTCTCCAAAGACAAATTTGGCCTTACCAACTGGTCGGGCACGCGTCCCGTCAGCGTCGTCATTTATGACAGCGACACCTATGGCTCTGATAGCATCGTCACCTATTCCCCTATCAACTTGACACAGGCCCCATACGCCAGTTACGTCCACGGCAATGTCAGATACGCTTCTACTACCGGATATACCCGGTTGACAGGTGAACCGGGAGTTGTTGCCGGTAACGACGCACCGAAGAAGGTATCCTTTCCATGGGAGGGACCGTTGGCTTTGCCGGCCATCTCATGGGCGGAAGCAACAGCATCGAACGATCCTGATGGCACAGTGAAGGATGATTTCGGTCTATTCAACGGCGTTGGCCCGGCTCAATACTGGTGGGTTGATCAGAACGGCTACTACACAAATAGTGAATCTAACAGTTTCCGTTTCCAGTTTGGGATTAGAGGTTTCTACGGAGTTCCCACTGAGATGTCAGGAATGGTTCCTCAGGTTTTTGCCACCTGGACAGACAGTCTAACGCCAGGGAGATACTACATACGGGTCTTCGTAAACGGTTACGTTCAAACTGCAAATGATGGAGCCCGATTCATGGACTACGACTTCATCGTGCCAAATGAGGAATTGTCGCGAGACATTTCAGTCCCTATCGATCTCTGGAGATCCTCAACGATCAATGTGACAGTTCATTTTCACGATTTGCCTAGCACGATCGAAGACGTGCCTATGAGGGGCCCTGATCCACGCAGGTTTCTGTTAGCTGAGGCTTTCGCCAGTGATGGTACCCTTGCGGCTTTCAATTTCACCCAGATCCCAGTGAAGGACAGATATGAAAACCTCGTCAGCGAATGGAACATAACTCTGAACGGTCTTGGCATGGCAGGCCCGATGACTGTGGACGCCGCGCTGCCAGATAGCATGTCGCGAATGAACGTCAAGTATTCTCTTGCAAGATATCGCGGACTCTATGATTACGGTCTCCCAACAGATACCTATACAATCAGGGTTTTCATGCGTGGATATATCCAAGCCATACCTCCGGCAACCAGCTTTGAAGAATTGGACCAACCTTTGACAGTGACAGTCTCGATTGGTACTGGAGTGGCGGATGTGAGCACTCACATGTACCGTGGCGGCGGAATCAATGTTACAGTTTTCTCCACCGATTGGCAAAGACCACATGTTGATAAAGAGTGGATTTGGAATGACGCCTCAGTGAGCGCTCTGGTCTACGACGTTGCCTCGGCCAACTTTATTGATGCAATCTACTTCTGGAACGCTAAGATTGAACAGTGGAGTCTACCCAAGCAGGATTCAGATTTCAATTCTATACCTTGGCCAACTTGGAAGACAGATTTTGGGTCTGGAGCAAGCTACCTTCTTACTAACGGGTCAACTCTGGTTGATAGATTCGGGCCTGACGTTCCGAACCCTCTCTCGGACGATCAAACTCAAGACATGGCTTCGGCACTATTTTATCAGGAGAATTTTCACATAGGATTCCTGTATGGGTCATTCTCCTATAGAGATTCATCCTACCGTTCGACGTTAGCCGTTTACCCCGGCGTCTACGCTGTGAACGTAGGAACGTATGGGTACGTTCAGGAGAACCTTGCACGCTTCGGCACCGACTTGGGTAATGTTCAGGTTCCCGTTGGATGGATAGGATCCATAGCCGACACAAGCGTCAAGCTAATGATTGGAGTAAACTTCTCGATCACAATGCTCTTCAAGACTGAGGGAATCTTCTCAAAGACCCCGTACAATACTTCGATAAGAATCAGCGTATTCGATGAGGGCGACACGCTAGTCGCGGCCGCAACTGTGTCATCCAACGCGGGATCTTTGACTTCGAACGCAGGTTTGTTCGCTGATGGCAAACAGGTACTGCAAGATGCTATCCCTGATGGAACTTGGAAATTAGAGTGCGCAGGGCTTGCCGGTCTGATAGGCTATGTGGAGCCAAGCATAGGAAGCGCCGGAGTTCAGGCCGCTACTCTCTTTTCTCCCAACTACGGTGTTTGGGGTCGCTCTACGTATGCGGGCTCCTACACGGGCCAATGGCTTGTCATGGTGGACTTTGTAAACCGGTATTTGCCGGACAGATTCTACCCTCCCGTTCCAGCTCTACTGCAAGGCGAGTACGCCTTCTTCTTGCCGTACAATCACTTGGGACCCTATCGGCAGCAGGCGTACACAAGTATACCGAACGTCGTGCTTGGCGGTGAAGCCTCTATAGTTTTCGAATTAGATCTCAGAAGTTATGTTCAAGGCACGGTACATGGTCTAGACTGGAATGATGCTACAAGGACGATCAGTTGGGTGTCGATCGAGTTCAAGACCGACCAAACAACGTACCACTGGTACAGTTGGGATGGATGGTTTGATGGTTATCTCGATCCTGGCGAATACTTGACAACTGTGACGGAATGGACCAACCGGAACGAGGGCCACGAATTCTACGAGTTTCGCATAGACGCGGGCACAGGCCAAATTAACAGGGCATTTACGATTACATTGGGTTTAACCGGAATACCTATCCCAGAATTCTCAGTATCTCCCATGATTGCAGCTAGTCTTGCGGCAGCGATGATTTGGATAAAGTGTAAGTGCAATCCTAGTTGTAGACCCGAATTCTAGCCCTACATTCTTCGCTTGGCTAGTACCGTTGCGATTGGAAGCAGAATTAAACTGCTAAGTAGGAGTATCCCTATGTTGGGAGCTATTGCGTCGATACCAACGCCGAGATAGATAATGCGTCTGAGCGCTTCGTTGCCCCAGGTCCAAGGCAGCGACCATGATATCGCACGTCCTCCTGGAGCGAGTAGTATCGGTGACGAGACTGCGCCTGAGAGTTGAAAAAGCGGAAAGGTCAATGCAATCTCCAAGATCGTCAATGTGGCTGAGCTTCGAATCCTTGATGAGAAGACCAGTCCAACGGATAGTGTGAAGATCGCTATTAGGCTGGTAATTAGATAGATCAGGACAAGGCTACCTCTAATGACCAATCCTGAGAGCACGAAGATGACAAGCATGAGTGTAGTTCGAATAGCGTTTAGTAATACCGTTGAAGCCATCTTTCCCAAGTAGACGGATAGAATATTCACAGGTGTGAGGACTAGACGTGGGAAAGTGCCTCGTTCACGTTCTCTGCTTATGGCGTTTACTATGTCATCGAAGGCCCCGAGTATTGTGATCATACCCAGAAACCCGGGCAGAATAGGATCACCGCTTGGAGGCCGACCGGAAACGGATCTAAGGATCAACTCAACCGACGCGGCTTTGATACCTGACAGAGCCCCAGAATAACCGGTTTCAGAAGCCTCACCCAGCATCGCCTGTATGCTACTACTCAAGGCGGCCTGAACCAAGGAAGGCACCATTATCTTGGAATTGTCTGTTTGCAGAATAACGAATGTCCGTTGATTATTGAGAAGCGCATCACCGAACCCTCTTGGGATAACAACACCTCCAACGGCAGCGCCTGATTCAACAGCATGGAGAACCTGCTCTTCGGTCTGGACAAATTGAGCCACATGAATCAGGGGAGAGATTGTTAGCTTGTCCAAGAGGATCTTTGATACAGGTGAACTGTCTAGATCAGCTATCACCACAGGTAGATCGTAGCTAGTCGCTCCGAAAGCCGCACTTATTACGATGAATATTGAAATCAAGAGAACCGGAAACATTATGGTCAAAGCTAGTGAGACCGGATCGCGCGAGAGCTGCTTCAACTCCTTAGCTGCAACAGCCGCTGAGTCTCGAATCAATGCTTTCATGCCACAAGCCTCTCCCGCGACGACTTGAGAAGAAAATAAGCAACACCGTAGAAGATCACAATAGCAACTACGACAAATATCAGTTGGAAGGTCATCGTAGAGAGAGGTTGCCCAACTAGCATCGCCCGCTTCAAAATCTCGATCCCGTATGCCCAAGGTAGCGAATAGGAAATTGCCCGTGAGATACCTGTCAATAGCTCTCTATCTATCATGAACCCACTGAATGCAAACAAGAAAAGCACAAAGAGGAATTCTATGATGACAATAGCCCTGACGCCAAAACCGAATGCGGAGATCATGAATGCAAAACCCATAGTCAGAACAGCCATAAGTAGCGAAACTGCTAGAATCGTAATGACATCTGTATTCGGTCTCGCTCGGTATAGATACGAAGAGAGACCCAAAACAGTGAAGGTGCGGATCACGTTTAGACCGAGGTCATACAACGTTTTACCTGTAATTATGGCTCCTAGACTTACGGGACTTACGAGTAAACGAGCGTACGTTCCATCTTCCGATTCCTTGGAGATTCCTCCAGCTATCTCATAGAACGTTGCGAAGACTATCACTAAACCGAGAACAATTGTTAAGCCAACCACAAAACTCGAGAACACAGCTCCCTTGGTCACGATCTCGACTAGAGACGACCCCCCCTCACCGATCGGTTGCACTTCTAGCTCTGGATTGAAGTCGCGCAGATTCTCAAGCAGGCTTCCTTGGATCTCACCGTCTAGGCCAAGCACGCTGTCGTCTACGTAGACTACTAATTGGCCCACTTGATTGTTCAGCAGCCTTTCCTGAAAACCCTTAGGCACAACTATGACAGCGTAGATCTTTCCTGTTCCCAGAGTTGCGATCGCATTCTCCTCTCTGTATCCCTGAATCAGAATATCAAAGTCTCCGGAGCTCGCAAGTACCCCGTAGACGCGAGCCGAAGCAACCGTTAAATCATTGTCAACAAAGGCCATGGGGATCTTGGCTGTTGGTGAGAATGCTGTTCCAGCCCCACTTCCTGCTCCAAGGGTCGTGGTGAAGAAGAACGGCAGAATCACCAGCGAAAGTAGCATTGCGGTACGATTGTGCCTTAACACACGAAACTCTTTGACAGTCACCGTCAAGACGTCACGTAGAAACCTCCTTAGCATTAGGGACAGAACCTTTACTCTACTACGTCTCTGCCAGCGTTTTCGTTCAAGTTGTTCCTTCTCGACGCCTTCTCAAGAAAACGATCTATCTCTTCTTCGCCTCCCGTTAACTTGATGAAAGCTTCCTCAAGTGTAGGATCCTTTGTGTTGATGGCTCTGATCTTGACGCCTTCGGACATAAGGATCTGCGTAATTTTCTCCGTAAACTCCTCATCTCTCTCGCAGCTGATGCGGAGTATAGGCGCTTCATATCTGATGTTGCAGACTTCAGCGATGTTTCGAAGCTTTTCAATCTGTTGAGATGAGATGTTTGGAGCTTCAATCTCCACAACAGAAAGTTCACTGACTTTGCGTTTGAGATCGCTTGGAGACCCTATCTGGATCATCCTACCTCCGTGTATGATCCCTACACGGTCACAGATCTTCTCCGGTTCAGACATGTAGTGAGTTGTCCAGACTATTGTGACGCCCTTGTTGCAGAGTTCGCGTGCAAAATCTCTGAGGGCGGTTGCGGATTGAGGATCTAGACCACTGGTCACTTCATCCAAGAAGAGAATTCTGGGCCTGTGAAGTAGCGCCGCAGATATTAGAGCTTTCTTGGTCCATCCTGACGAGAGGGTTCCTACCTGCCGCTTCGCTTTCTCTCTGAAATCAAATAGATCCAGTAGTTCCTTTATCCTAGAATCCGATTCTCCTCCAGAAAGGTCGTATAGTTTGCTGAGAAACTTCAAGTTCTCCTCGATCGAAAGATCCTTGTATAGCATAACACCATCGGAGACAACCCCGATCTGCCGTCTAACATCGGCAGGTTCTTTCACAAGGTCATAACCAGCAATGATGGCTGTGCCCCGTGTAGGTTCGAGAAGAGTGCAGAGCATACGTACCGTTGTTGTCTTTCCTGCACCGTTTGGCCCAAGTAGACCGAATAGTTCACCCTCTCTAACATCGAAGTTCAAGCCATCCACAGCCGTAACGTGACCAAAGATTTTGGTTAGGTCAAAGGTTTCAATCGCGTCTTCAGGCATGTACTCTTACCGCATGCGTCACGACCTGTGGGAAGCGTCTATAAACGTTTCTTTCGCGCTTACCAGAGGGACTATCCCTGCAGCAAATTCCACATATTCTGAATCCAACTCTTCCTCTACACTTCGGCGAATAACGACTCCTCAACAGCCTGAATCGAGAAAGGGATGTATTCTCCAACTATGGTGGGCCGGACCGGATTTGAACCGGCGACCCTTGCCGCCGCCCTGACATGAAGGCGGTCACGGTCTCTGCGGACATGTTCACATATCAGCCGTGTGCTCTTCGGCATCGACTAAGTATCCAATTTAACCAAGCTGAGCTACCGGCCCGCGATTATCGGAAGAAGTCGCTACTCTTATTAAGATTTATTTCAGCGCAGGATGACTTGATCGATTGGGCCGAAAACATTTAAGACTCGTTGCTCAGGCCTAACGATGAAGGGCCGGTAGTTCAGTCTGGCATGAGTAGCGACTGGTCGTATAGACGAGCCGCTAGCGTAGACGCCGCCTTCGCATCCGATGAAAAAGGCGGAAGTCGCGGGTTCAAATCCCGCCCGGTCCACCAACTTTTGGAAGAAGCAGTATCTACCCTACTACGTTGGTGCGGGCCGTCAAAACTGAACGTTTAAGTCGGCTGCTAGTTGTATTAGGGCAAGGGTATTCATGGAGGTGAACATTGGGTGACCGAAATGCCAGAGCAAGCACCATTGCCAGCGGAGAGAATCCCCGTAAGGCCGAGAACCCCTATCCCACCGGATACTATACTGATTGGGAAGAAACCAGTGATGGCCTACGCAACGGCCGTGATGATGCACTTCAGTGGCGGAGCTAAGGAACTCACGATCAAGGCACGCGGTAGAGCTATCAGCACAGCTGTCGACGTGATCGAGGTTGTTCGCAGAAGATTCTTTGAAGGCAAGTTGTCTATAAGCGGCGTGACTATTGGAACAGAAGTTATCGGCGAGGCTGCAGATATGAGAAACGTTTCGACCATTGAAATAAAGGTTCAGAAGCCTTGAGTAGAACCAGGTTAGAATCGGCGCAGCAAGAAACATGCGCCAAATTCTTTTCTTATCATAATCTTCTGACGGTTTCAGGTCCGCTCTATCTCGGTAGTTTTATGTGTGTACCCCTTCGTGCGGCGCCTAAAACCGGACCGTTATGACAAGATAGTATTGATTGTTAAGACAATTTTGAGCATGCTCCTAAGATCTCTTTGTGCAGATCCAGTGATGGGGTAGATGAAGAACAGGTATCTCTAGTACAGATGTATCAAATGTTGCTTGAACGCCCAGATGCCATTGAGCAATTCACACATCATCCGGATAAGAAACATTGGCTTTTCCGAGAATTTCTTCATCGTCAAGAGAAATGGAAACCAGCAACTCAGGAATTCTGCGGGAAGATGTGTCTTTCACAATGGTGAACGATGCACCATCTACAATGATCGGCCTGAAGGTTGCTGACTATATCCTATCATTTTCGATCTGTACATAGGAGAATCGGTTTCCGACGCTCACTGTCCACATCATGAAGAGTTTCAATTCACACCAAGCATTTCATGCGAAGTCATTAGACTTGTTCGAAAGTTGGATCTGGAAAGGAGAAGACGATTAAGATCGTGAAACCATAGTAAACACGAATGGTGAAAATTCTGGAATACCCCTTGGGGGAAGGTAATTGTGTGTATAGGCTGGTGAGGCCGCCTAAGATTGAACCTTTCCTAGGGCTGTTGAATTGAGACCACATTTTGTCGATAACTGATTAGCCGAGAAGAGCTTCAGGACTACGGTTCTCATTAACAATCTTCTTCACTGGGCTCTTCGTCCTCTTCCTCATCCTGTATTCCTTCATCTTCACACATTTTGATTCTGACGGAAATCGACCAAGATTCTCTTAAGCTAAACTAACTTGCGAACGTTGAGCTTACCTTTCTTGCCGACACTTACCCCTAATTGTCCTCTGAAGACCTTCACTAGTCCATTCTCAATCTGAACTGTGTCACCAAGTGAAACCGTGTCTATTTGATCGTTCCAAAGCGACAGCCCAATCGACCCTGTCTTGTCACGAATCATAGCAGTCGATAGATTGTGAGCAGTACCACTGAATCTGGAATAGATTCTCTTTGTTGCCGATTTCTTAACTACCTTTGCTTCCAAGTTTACCCTTTTAGTATTCACGTCTACATCTTTGATTTGCATATTGACTGGTCCTACATTTTTCACGTTTCTATTATCTCGTGTGGATTGATTCCATGGATAACTTTTGAGATCGATGTTTGGCAAGCGTTTCAATGCTGGCTCGGTCAGGCTAAGTTGCGCGATCACTTTCTGGTCTCGAGTTACGAGAAAGAATGCACTATTTTCTGTTTTTTGACGGCAATGAACCTGCAAGCCCTCATATGACGATTTTTCATGTATCCAAGCGTTTGGAAAACATGCAAGAAACTCACGAGGATCGAGACCATATTTCTGTGAAATCCCGATCAAATACCATTGATTAGCCAACTCAGGATAAGATGCCTTTCCGTACCTGCCTCGCCCACGGGGAGCCCTCTCTATCGGAAATCGTTTCAATATGGTCCTAAGAAAGAGGCCTGCCTTGCTCTTTAACCTTTGAAAGCCTAATGGATGTTCTGTCAAACGTTAGCCAACCCGTCTGAAAACGCACGGTGATTTTGATGATTTGTGTGTGTCTTAGTCTGAAATCTCGACATGCACGCCGTGCAAATCAAAGAGCATCTTTCGTTTGGTTTCTGCGAGTTCGCAGCTTCCCTCGTGCAGGGTACAGAAAATGGAGTCTTGATCTCAAATGTGACTCTTTCTACAGGATCTCGCAATCTTCTGCAGATCAGTATCCCAATTCAATATTCCAGTTGCGATGGTACGTGATTCGCCGTTCCGTGACACCACGTGTAAGCCATCATCTGTTATTTCGATTTGTCCGATTTCTGGAACTCGTCCGAGTATTTGCACTAGCCTCAATGACTGTTGGACATGATTATACTTCGACTGATTGTAAGGACCTATTGGAATCTTGATATCACCTTTGTAGCCAATGCTTCTTACAAATTCTCTTACGCGATCGAATGCAACCTCAGGTATGTTATGCCCAGAGACGATTTCACCATTCTTGCAGACAAACGCCATGTGCTCACTTCCGAACCCTATGTTCCATCATGCCTATTACGGTTTGAGACCACATTCAGGACAGTATCTAGTTACGTACACAGGGCTACTACTATATGCCCGACCCTGTGATGTTTGGTATATATCTGACCTTGGAGCGATGAAAGCTTGGCAAAGGCGTTCATAAACATAGAGAACGTCGTTGCCACAGCTGCTATCAAACAAGAGATAGACCTTAGCTCCATCATTCGGGCGTTTCCAGGCGTCCAATATCGACCGGAAGTGTTCCCTGGCCTTGTTTACAGGTTGAAGAAAC